>ERZ761603.214-NODE-214-length-50626-cov-14.435961_pt1 | contig 50626 bp, 40 predicted proteins | sample MGYA00511879_ERZ761603 | MGnify/ENA primary metagenome ERZ761603 (study PRJEB28899, sample SAMN02850040) | bioreactor sludge metagenome | biome: EBPR Sludge; feature: EBPR Bioreactor; material: flocular biomat | place: Australia: Thorneside Wastwater Treatment...
CCGCCCGCCATGAAACTCCCAAGCACCTCTCGTCCCGGCCGCACCGCGGCGATCCCCCGGCCGGTCGGGGCCGCACTCCCCGGCGCGCGCACAGTGCGTGCGCCCCGCGGCGGGCGGTTGACCTGCCGCACCTGGCAGACCGAGGCCGCGATGCGCATGCTGATGAATAATCTTGATCCCGAGGTGGCCGAGCGCCCGGAGGCGCTTGTGGTGTACGGCGGGCGTGGGTTGGCGGCGCGTTCCTGGCCTGCGTTCGACGCGATTGTGGAATCTCTCAAAGGCCTTGCACCTGATGAAACACTCCTTGTGCAGTCCGGCAAGCCCGTCGGTATCGTGCGTACACACGAGGACGCTCCCAGGGTCTTGCTCGCCAACTCGAATCTGGTGCCCGCGTGGGCCACGCAGAAACACTTTGATGAACTGGCCGCCAAGGGCCTCATCATGTACGGTCAGATGACCGCCGGATCGTGGATCTACATCGGCACGCAGGGCATCCTCCAGGGCACCTACGAAACCTTTGCCGAGTGCGGCCGCACCCACTTCGGCGGTGACTTGTCGGGCCGGCTGTGCGTCACGGCCGGATGCGGCGGGATGGGCGGTGCACAGCCCTTGGCCATCACGCTCGCGGGGGGCACGTGTCTCATCGCCGACACGGATCTCACCCGCCTCGAGCGCCGCCGCCGTGATAGATACCTCGACGAGATCGCCGAAAGCCTCGATGAGGGAATCGACCAAGCCTGCGCCTGCGCAAAGGATCGTACAAATATCTCCATCGGTGTTCACTGCAACGCGGTCGAGATTCTCGAACGGCTGCTGGAACGAAACATCACGCCCGATGTCCTGACCGACCAGACCAGCGCTCACGACCCGCTCATGGGCTACGTCCCCGACGGCATGACGCACTCGGAGGCGGTTGAATACCGCACACGCGATCCGGAGTTGTACCAGCGTTTGTCTTTGCGAAGCATGGAGCGGCATGTCCGTGCCATGGTGTCGCTCCAAAATCGCGGCGCTGTCACATTCGATTACGGAAACAACATCCGCCAGCGGGCACTCGATCAAGGATTCAAGGAGGCATTCGCCTTTCCCGGCTTCGTCCCAGCCTACATCCGTCCGCAGTTCTGTCTCGGACGTGGGCCCTTCCGATGGGTGGCGCTCTCGGGTGATCCTCGCGATATTTTCATGACCGACCATGCGATACTCCACGCCTTCCCGGCGGACTCCGGTCCGTATTCGGCCCGACTGCACAAGTGGATTCTGTCCTGCCACAAGCACCCGGATGCACTCCTTGCAGGCGACTTTGAGCGCTGCGCTCCGCGATTCGAGTTCCAGGGACTTCCCGCCCGCATTTGCTGGCTCGGCCTCGGCGAGCGTGACAAGGCCGGTCTGCTGTTCAATGAACTCGTGGCCTCGGGCAAGGTCTCGGCTCCGATCGTGATCGGCCGCGACCACCTCGATTGCGGCAGCGTCGCCAGCCCGAACCGAGAAACCGAAGCTATGAAGGACGGCAGCGATGCCGTCAGCGATTGGGCCATCTTGAACGCGCTCGTGAACACCGCGGGCGGCGCGAGTTGGGTTTCCTTCCACCACGGCGGCGGCGTCGGCATCGGCTACTCCCAGCACGCCGGGCAGGTGATCGTTGCGGACGGAACGGCCGCCGCGGCACGCCGGCTCGAGCGTGTGCTGACCAACGATCCGATGATGGGCATCTTCCGGCACGCCGATGCCGGGTACGAGGATGCCGTGGCGTGCGCGAAGAAGCACAAGGTGAAGATTCCGACAAGTTGATTATGCTCCCGCATTTTCTACGTGGAGTTTGTGCGAGCACGAGGTCATCAGTGAGAAACTGGGTTCGGTATCGATCGATCTATCCGCATGCAGCAAAGTTCATCGTTATTCATCGGGATGCCTGTGGGGGTTCAGTTGAGCGAGAACCGGCTGATGCTTCGGATGCGTAAATCCGGGCCATCATGAACGCCGATGCAGTCTCGCCCGCCACGATCAACCCCGTCCAGAAAGAGCCAGCCCATGTGGTCAGTGACTTCTATGTCATGAGTGATGCATTCAGATCGACCATGTGGGCTTACTCGTCCCTCCAACGTTTAACTCGAGACACGTGAGGGCGAACAGCCCGCATTCCGCTCTACACTCCACACGCTACACTGCCGAACCCAACGTATTCAGGAATCATCCCATGCATCCCATTCTGTCCCGCCGTGACTTTTCCGCCGCCGCACTCGCCGCCGCGGGCGGTCTGGCATTCCCGTCCCTTTCTCGCGCCGCTCGGCCATCCGCTTCCGCCCTGAAGGTCGGCGTGATCGGTTGTGGCGGGCGAGGCACCGGAGCCGCGCAGAACATCCTCGAAGCAGCACCCGACACCGAGATCGTGGCGATGGGCGATATGTTCAAAGACCGCACCGACGGCTCGCGGGCCGAACTCGCCAAAATGGACAAGTCGATGGCCGACCGCGTCAAAGTCACCGACGACAGAGTCTTTCACGGCTTTGACGCGTATCAGAAGGTGCTCGATAGCGGCGTGGACATCGTGATCCTGGCCTCCGCGCCGGGGTTCCGTGCCCAGCACTTCGCCGCGGCGATCGATGCGGGCAAGCACGTCTTCATGGAGAAGCCCGTCGCCGTCGATCCCGCCGGAGTCCGGCAGGTGATCGCGGCGGCGAAACGGGCTCAGGAGAAGAAACTCTCCGTGGTGGCCGGCACACAACGCCGCCACGAAGTCTGCTACCACGAGGCGAAGAAGCGAATCGAGGATGGGGCCATCGGCCGGGTGCTGGGGGCGACGGTCTATTGGAACCAGGGAGGACTCTGGAAGCACAACCGCAAGCCGGATTGGACCGACATGGAGTGGCAGATCCGGAACTGGCTGTACTTTAGCTGGCTCAGCGGAGACCACATCGTGGAGCAGCACGTTCACAATCTTGATGTCGCGTACTGGTTCCTCGGCGATCTACCCACCGGCTGCATCGGGATGGGGGGCAGGCAGGTCCGCACCGCCCCGGAGTATGGAAACGCATTCGATCATTTCGCCGTCGAGTTCGAGTATCCTGATGGGAGGTTCATCACCAGTTACTGCCGCCAGATCGACGGATGCAGCGGCCGTGTTGTCGAGATCATCCACGGCACCGAGGGCACAGCGCGCCTGGCCCAGTTCGGCACCGCGGAGATCAAGGGCAAGACAGACTGGAAGTGGAAGGGCGAGCAGCGCAACCCCTACACCCAGGAGCACGTGGACCTGCTCGCGAGCATCACCGGCACGGGTCCGTACCTCAACCACGGCCAGCGCATCGCCGAGAGCACGATGCTCGCCATCATGGGCCGGATGTCGGCCTATACGGGCAAGGCGGTCTCGTCCGAGTTCGCGTACGCCAGCAAACTCAACCTTTTACCAGAGCGGCTCGAACTCGGGTCGATCCCGGTGCCTCCCGTTGCCGTGCCCGGACAGACCCCGCTCGTGTGAGCTCGGATTCACCGACTTCGCTTCAGGATGAATGGGCCGTCGATGCCTCCATCAGAGAAGACACCAGCTGTCGAGTCTCCCCATCGTTCGATCAACCCGGTGATGCGCAGAGTGTTTGTGGGGTAGCGAAGTGTGCCCGTGAACGAACCATCCGGGTTGACCCGACCCGTTAACGGGCCGGTGAGCCGGACGGTGTTGTTCTTCACACTGCCGAAGACCGTCCCGTCGGCCTCTACGAAAAGGTCGGTGGTGCCGCGTTGACCATCTCCGGCCCAACTTCCCTTCCAGCGTCCAACCAGTCGTGCCAGATTCTCCCGGCTTGGCAATGGTCCTTTCCGCAGTGAGAGAGGGGCTTTGAAGACAGATCCGTTCCGCATGTCCTGCACGAATGTCGCTGATGCGGATTTCGACGACACTTTGAATGTCGCGACGACTCGCCTCTGATTCCCTCCCTCGTAGGTAACCGTTCCGTAGAAATCGCCCTGCGGGGTTGTAGTGCCGCTCACGCTCCCGCGGAGATCCGCCGACAAGTTCTCAAACCTGCCGCTGACCGTCCCGTTGAGATCGAACGTCAGTTCGGCATTACCGACTTCGGTGCTCTTCCACGTGCCCGACCACGTCCCCACAAGGGCTGGTGCGGGTGCCGTCGATCCGCCGAACGCATTGGGTTTCAGTGTCGGCTTGATGCGTTGACCGCTGTTCGAAACGGTCAAGTCGGAAGCAATGTTCCTGCCCGCGGTGCGGAGGAATCCGCTGAGTGTGGTCCTCGAGTACCCAGGGTACGTAAACGATGCCGTGGCATTCCCATTGCCCGCGACTGAGCCGCTCAGAGTGGCCCACGTACCCTTGGTGGTATTCAGCACGGTACCGGACACCCTCCCGCCGGTCTCGATCGAGATGTACGCGGTCGTCTTTTCGCCGGAAGCGGACCACGATGTCAACCAATTCCCGGCGAACAGCGCCTGCGCCTGGCCTGCTCCGCTCAGCACGCCGAGTACAAGAAGCCAGACACTGAGAACATACCCACGAGTGCTCGACATGGTGCCTCCCTTGATCGGCGAGAATTCGCCGTCTGCATCTTATCCATATACCGAGGAAATGGCCACCCGTTTCCGGCATGAGCCGGACCCTTATGATGTTCCGAATCGATTGATGAAGCAATCCTTCGTTCTACCGCGATATCGTGTGCTCCATTGAAGCGGAGTCACTCCCGGCGGGTACTTCGCGTTGATCTCGGCGATAAGTCGCGGGAGTTCGGCCCACTGTTCCGACATGACCAGACGAACATCATCGACCCATCAGCCCCCGCCCCCGCCACCCTATTTCGATCGGCGGCTCATTCGCCTCGTCTCCGTTCGTCCTGAGAAGCGAGGCTTCCTGGCGGGGATGAGGATTCGGAAGAAACTGATCGTATTGCACACTGTTTTTTCACTTGTGCTGGCGGCCATACTTCTCATCGCGCTGCGTCCTGCGATTACGGAGGTTGTCGAGCGTGCGGAAGTGGACGAGGCTCGCATTATCCTGACCTCGCAGTTGACCAGCACCGGCGTGAATGAACAACTCCGTTCGGCCGAGTTTGGTTCCAACGTACGGCTGAGTACCGGAACTGCATCGGAGTTAGGATTGCCGACGGCGATCGCCTCGGAGGCCGCCGCATCACCCCGCCGCGTCGTAACGACGCCGCAATCGATCATGGGGCCCGGGGCCGCGGCGTTCCTTCCCGGCGTTGCGGGGGGAGTGGATCGGTTCATCGTTCTCTCGACGACGATCGCGGCCGCGCGTGCCGCCTCGGTGCGGGTTTATTGGTTGACGGTGGGAGCGTTGTTGGCTGTCTATGCCCTCGTGGCGGTCGCGTTGGAACTTGTGGTGCTTCCGCAAAACGTGTACGCGCCGATCCAGCGACTCTTGATCGCGGATCGCGCTGTGCAGGAGGGCCGTCAGTCGGAGGAGGTCATCCCCGCCGAGTCCATTCCCGATGATGAACTCGGCGAGATCATGCGCAGTCGAAACGAGTCCATCGCGAAACTCAGGCGGCAGGAGACGGCGTTGGCCGATGCGTTGTCACGCCTCGAGGAAGTCGCGACCGATCTGAAACGCAAGAACCACCTGCTCGAGAACGCCCGCCGAAATCTGGCCGATGCCGATCGTCTGGCCAGCCTGGGCATGATGTCCGCCGGGATCGCCCACGAACTCAACACACCGCTCGCGGTTCTCAAGGGCATGGTCGAGAAAATCAACGCGGACCCCGCCGCGGGCCTCGAGCCGGCACAGGCGGCGCTCATGAGGAGGGTGGTAGGTCGATTGGAACGCCTGGGCGAGAGTCTGTTGGATTTCGCACGGGTGCGACCTCCCAGCACATCGACCACGCAACTCCGCGGCACCGTGCAGGAGGCGGCGACGCTCGTGGCTTTGGACCGCGACGCGAGAGGCGTTGATATCGTGAACAATGTGCCCGAAGGCATCGTCGCGGCGTGCGATGGAGATCGGATGGTGCAGGTCTTCGTGAATCTGATCCGCAACGCGGTCGATGCGGTTGGGAAAGGCGCTGTGGTCATCGGGGCAGGCGAGTCCGAAAAGGACGGGAGGGCGTGGGTATCGATCAGCGTCACGGATGATGGTGCGGGCATCGACCCAGCGATTCTGCCCAGGCTGTTCGAGCCTTTCGCAAGCACGCGCCTCGACTCGCGCGGCACCGGATTGGGGCTCGCCGTCGCCGAAGGGATCGTCCGCGAGCACGGAGGGATGATCCTTGCTCGAAACAGAATAGATCGCTCCGGGGCGGTCTTCGAGGTGCTTCTGCCGCGCGGTGACACCGCGATCTGACTCCTGCACCGGTCACCCTGATCGCCGCGGCAACCACAGATCGGCGAGGATCAGGAGCACGAGCAGCACCGTCCCCAATGTGAACGCCGCGCCGCCGGCCATGATGAGATACGCGAACTGTTCTTGATGCCTGGTAAGCCACCACCCGCCGATATCCGCCGCAAGCCCGATCCCGCACAACGCCGTCAGCGAGCCGATCAGTCCTCTGCCGAAGCGAGTGCATGCCGCGAGCATGACGACGGCGAAGCCGACAATCGCCAGCGTGGTGGCGTGAACATGGGTCGATGCCACCACGATCGCCGTGGAGTTGGGGCTGATGTCGCGTGAAATGCTCTGTCTTAGCACGTCATCGTCGGACTCGAGAAGTACAGCCCTCGCGGCGGGATCGGTCGAACTTTTCTTATGGCACGAAAGGCAGTTGTCCGCGATCAGCGCTTGCGGAGACTTGTCGCCCAGGTCGATGTCGTCGTAGGTCCGGGAAAGGTCCTTCCCGGTGAGCCATTTCATGAGGCGGTCGCGGTCATCGGTCTTGAGCGTCTCGGGGTGACCGCGCTCAAGCGCGACCAGCAACGGAGATTTGCTTCGGATGCCGTGGTAGACGCCCTTGACGTCATCGACTGTCAGGCCAGGGCGCTCATCACGCTTATGGTCATGAAGATACAAATGAGCCAGCGAGGCCGCGATGCCCCCGAGCAGGACGAAGCAGAGGGATGTCAGCCCAAGCCGTGAGCCGAAGGAAAGGGCGCGGAGTTGTGGGAATGGGGGGGACATGGGCCGCGTTCTGTGATGGTTGAGAGCGACGTACACGCACAACGAACGGTCGAACCTCGCTAGATTTTGAGCGCATCCTCTGTGATGTCGATCTCCTTACGGCCGACAACCGCCTGGTCCGCCAGGATACCGATGATGCTCGCCCGTGCGCCCTCCGCGGCGGAGCAGGCGGGCGGCTTTTTGTCTGCGATGCTGCCCGCGAAATCAACCAGGGCGTAATAAGCAGGTGTAAAGGGAAGGCCGATGCCCTCCTTCAGTTTGCCCTGGCTCGCCAGTTTGGTGGCGTCGGCGATGAGCGTGATGCCCTCATCGTTGTGAAACTGCTGGCGATTGGCGTAGACCTCCCACCCTTGTGTGGGAGAATCGGCCTCCTTGAACATCCAGCCGTGCGACCAGGCGAGTTTGATCGCCGCGTTGCTCCCGTGGAAGACTTCGTAGCGACCCTCATACGAGTTGCAGATCGACGCGCTGTACGACAGCATGACGCCGTCGGCGTAATGGAAGTCGCAGTGGATAGTGTCGGCGATGGTCCGTCCATCGTTATGAAGTCGGATGGAGCCGTCCCCGCGCACGCCTTTGGCGTATCTGCCGGTGTAGTACTGGAAGACATCGAACTGGTGTGTGCCGAGTTCGCCCGCGAGACCGATGGACACCGCCGGATCGAGCCGCCAGTTGGCGGCGTTGTCCCTCGCCGGGTCGGACGAAGGGAATCGCCAGGACTGCTTCTTGTAGTCCTGCGCCCGCATCGCGATGAGTTCCAGAACGGAGTCGGACTTGAAGAACGTGCGGGCAAGTTTGTACACCGGGTTGGACCGGGCGTACAGCCCGGGCTGGAAGATCGTCGAAGCCTTGGCCGCCGCCGCGGCGATGGCCTTGCAATCTTCAACGGTCGCGGCGAGGGGGGCTTCGCAGAAGACGTGCTTGCCGGCGCTGAGGCAGTCAAGTGCGATCTCCTTGTGAAGGTGCGTGGGGGTGGCGATGACCACCGCCTGCACGCCTTTGGCCTTGTCAAGCATCTCTTGATGCGTGGCAAAGCCTTCGGCCCCGGCCGCCCGACGTTGACCGCCGGAGAGGCGCGCTGGTTCCGTGTCGCACACGGCCGCGACTTTGAACGATTCGATCTTCTGGAGTTCATCCAGCAAGGCCCGGCCGTGGCGTCCTACCCCGATGACGCCCACGCCGATCGGGTCCGCCAGTCGCGGGGCGGGTGTGGCGAATCCCAACTCGGGCAGGATCGCCACAGCGGCAAGACCGCCCGAGGCGGAGAGCAGAAACGATCTGCGGTCCAAGTTCAAGTTCGGCTCCATCTCAACTCCTCAGTGCCGCGCTGCCTGCGCGTGTGGTGACTCGGTCTGCGTGCGGGCCGTGAACGACCCAGCGTGGTGAAGCGGTCTTCCCTCGGTCGATGATACCAGTCAGATCGTCACGGGCCGGACACGCGGCGCAGACCAGCACCGCCGTGGACCAGGCGTCGGCAAGGGCCGCGGATGGTGCAACGACCGCGGCGGTCTCAATACCCGGCGCGGGTCGGCCTGTGCGCGGGTCGAGAATATGGCCGCGATGAACTCCGCAATCGTCGATCCCTCGGCCCCTCTGCGCCGACACGCCCAGGGCGAAGTCCCGCAGTTTTACGACGGGGGAACTCGGATCGGGCGAGACGGCGATGCGCCAGTCCTCGGATCCTGAACCGTCGCCGATCGCGAGCACCGAACTTGTGCCCGCGTGCAGAAACGCACGTGAGACTCCAGCGGCTCGCAGTTCCGCCGCCGCGAGGTCCAGCGCGTGCCCCTTGCCCACCCCGCCGAGATCAATCGAAAGACCGGGCTTCAGGAAGCGGACGGAGTAGTTCCGCTCGTCGAGTTCGATGTGCTGAAAACCCCATTCACACGACCCGGCCGCGACAGGATCAGCCGGAGTGCTACGGAAACCCCATGCCCGCATCAACGGTCCGATGGTGATGTCGAACGCGCCGCCCGATTGAGCCCACACCTCACGGCAGATGTGCAGGAGTTCGAAGGTATCACCGTCCAACAAGACCGCGGCTTTGTACGCCGTGTCGTTGATGCGAGACACCAGACTGCCGGGCCGAAACAGACTCAGGCGAGATTCACACGAAACGATCTCGCCGAGGGCCGCCTCTCCCGCCGCTCGAAGCCGGGGCGAATCCTCGCCGGGAAGGAGCAACTCAAACCGGGTGCGCATGGCGTCCATCGCAAGACACACACCGGGAAACTTGGCGGCGATGCCGCCGGGAACCCGAGGTGTGGCGCGGTGATCGGGGAGCGGGCAAGCCGGTTCGACGATCACGGTGTCAGCAGAGTTTGCGGGCGGTCATTGTGGCGGTGTCCCATTCCATCGTGCCCGCGCCCCACTGAGCCTGGCAGGCCAGATCGACTACCACCATCACCTTGGTCCCCAGTTCAACGCCCGCGAGCGGCTTCTCACGCGTGCGGATGCAGTGAAGCCAGTTCCTGCGGTGCACATCCTGATCGTTGCCGATATCGGGGCACTCGACCTTCTTTTCATCGACTTCATCGGTGAAGAGACGCTGCGGTCGAAGGGTGCAGTGTCGGTCGGAGAGGTACAGGTTGGCCTTGTGGCCGCGGATCATGGTCTCGACGCCCGTGTCGTTGCAGGTGCTGCCCGCGACGGTCATGATGTGGCCATTCTCGAACTCGACCATGATGTTGACCTGGTCGTTGTTCTCCATCGCTTTGTCCACGAGGTGGCTGCCCACGGCGCTGACTCGTTTGGGCCAGCCGCACGATTCGAGCGCCATCATCAGGGGGGTGATCTCGTGGACCAGCAGGTCGCCGATGATCCCGCTCGACCAGGCTTTGTACCGCCGCCAGCGGGCGTAGACCTCGGGGCTCCATTCAACCCTCGGGCGCGGGCCGCACCAGGCGTCCCAGTCGATGTTGGTCTTCGGGTCCCATCGAGGATCGATCCCGTAGTAGAGCCATTCACCGTGCCTGCTGTTGCGGCAGTAACTGGTCTGGCTGAACGTCGGAACGCCGATCGCGCCGGCCTCGATCAGTTTCTTGGCTTCCTGGTACTTCTTGAGTTGCATCTTCTGCGTGCCGACCTGGAAGACAACATCGGGATTGGCGTGGACCACGTTCATCAGGCGGACGGCGTCGGGCGCATCGAACGTCATCGGTTTTTCGAGGTACACATCCTTGCCCGCAAGAATGGAGTCAATCGCGTTGTCGGCGTGCCAGTGTTCCGGGCTGGCGATGAGCACGGCGTGGATGTCATCACGCTTGAGCATCTCGCGATAGTCCTGGTACGTGTCCACCTTGTTCTTGAAGGTGGATTCGGCCTTGCGTTTGGCGTCTTCCCAGCGCAGCGTACAGACATCGGCGAGAGCCACCAGTTCGACTTTTTCCTCCCCCTTTGCCGCGTAATCACAGAAAGCGTGCGCGTGGCCTGTTCCCATTCCACCGGGTCCGATGATGGCGAGTCGGATCGCCTCGCCATCCCGGAGGGAAGGCCTCGCCTTGGCCTTCGGGATCACCTGCGGCGGCTGGGCCGTTGCCCGGCCCGCGAGCAACGCCGAAGCGCCCGCGAGGGCTGCTGTCTGGGCCAGAAATGATCGGCGTGACTGGCCCGACAAGTGCGGGACAACGGAACGGAGCGGCTGGGTATTCATCGAATGCGCTTTCGGTGAGGGGATCGAGGCCGGTGCCTGAACGATGAAACAGTTTCTGAACCATAATCTAGCGGGGGTCCGGCGAGAGGTAAAGCCCGGCGGCAAGAAATTGGCACGGGCCGAGAACAACATCGAGCGTTACTCCATCCTGATTGCTGTCAGGCCGGAGGATGCGGATGTGTGACATCTCCCCGCACGACCGCGATCGCGTGCGGCAGAATCGCCGAGATGGCTTCCAGTTGTTCCACTGCGCCTCGCGGCGAGCCTGGGAGTGTGATGATGAGAGTTCTGTTCGCCACTCCTGCGATCCCACGAGATAAATACGCCCGCGGGTTGGTTCTTCCCGTGAAGGCGCGGGCGAGTTCCATCAATCCCGGGTGCTGGCGAGAAATGACTCTCGCCGCGGCCTCGGGGGTCACATCACGCGGCGAGAGTCCGGTCCCCCCGGTGCTGACGATCAAGTCAATACCGGAGTCCGGTCTGCACCAATGTCGAAACCGCGTCTCCAACGCTCCGGCATCGTCAGGGAGGCAGGCCGATTCGACCACATCAGCCGCGAGATGTTCTCGAAGAAAGGCGGAGACACTCGGGCCGGACTCATCGCGGACTTCTCCTCGCGCGCAACGGTCTGAGGCGGTGAGGACCGCCGCTTGGATAGGCGGCCTGAGAGGGGCTGTCATGCCGACGGCCCCGCGATGTAATCACCCGAACGCCCGCCGCGCTTCTCCACCACGCGAAGCCCCTCGACCACCATGCCCTTGTCAACCGACTTGCCCATGTCGATGACCGTCAGGGCCGCGATGGCAACGGCGGTCAACGCCTCCATTTCGACGCCTGTGCGTGCATGCACGCTCACCCTTGAAGTGAGATGCACTCGGTCGTCTCTTGTGAGTTCAGCGTGAACTTCCACATGGTCGAGTGGCAGTTGGTGGCAGAGCGGGATGAGTTCATCGGTCCGCTTCGCCGCTTGAATCCCCGCGAGCCGAGCAACGGCCAGCAGATCGCCCTTCGCCACGGAGTTGTCTCGGATGCGGGCAGCGAGATCACGCGACACGCGAACAAACGCCTCGGCAGTCGCCGTGCGAAGTGTCTGAGACTTCGCGCCGACATCGACCATTCGCGCGCCGCCATCCGGCCCGATATGGGACAATCCCGTTGTAGGGTGCTGAGTCACGAACGAGGGTACCCCGCGACCGATGGAACGAAGTGCCGCGGCAGGCTTTAAAGCGCGAACCTCGGTGCTGGCAGGTCGGGTCAATTGGCAAGCGCGTAATAATGGCAAGGGCGTAAAAAAAAGCGGAAACACCCGGCATGACCGGATGTCTCCGCTCGGTGCTGCTCCGAATCGAACAGCCAAGTGACCCCAAGGGGATTTGAACCCCTGTTACCAGGATGAGAACCTGGCGTCCTGGACCAGGCTAGACGATGGGGCCAAGTTATTCACGTTACCCGAGGGTAATCGCGTCTCATACACGTACAGAGAATAGCCGCTCGGATCTCGGCGTCAACCGCGATCGGTATCCAAATCACCATCCGGATCTTGGCGTTCAGGCTTGAACGGCCACGATCTGTTTGCGAAGTTGCGAGAGAGCATACACCGTCGCTTCTGCAGCGGATTGACCCACCACGGCACCGGCGGCCTGACCCGTCGAATCACGCCACTCGGCGCGATAGCAGTCAAACAACTGAATGTGCCGGATCGTCAGATCAAACCCCTGCTCCGCGAAGATGGCTTTTACAGCTTCGGGGGACGGATAGGCGCGGCCGTCCGAATGTTGCTCCGCGGCACCGCCTTCCGCATTCACCCAGCCCGTGTCGTACAAAGCGTCGATGGCAAAGTCGAGACCCATGTCGAACCCTTCCCTTCGAGGTCCGCCCGAAACTCCATACACGGAAGAGTTTCAGGCATTTGCGGAACGCATACACACGACCACCCGGCGGCTTACACACACCGATGCGGAAGGGTAGACACGTTGACAATCTGAAGTCCAACTACGCGGCGAAGTTGTTTATTCGTATATTGTTTGATAATCAAACATAATACAATCAATATCTGCCTTAACCGCTTCTTATCGGTATTGCCAACAACACGATCGCATCAAAAATCGCATGGACCGCTACCGCCATCCCGAAACCCCGGAAAATGAACAACGCCGAAAGGTACATCCCGGCGAGTGAGTAGTAGGCGAGTATGGAGAGGTCCACGCCGCCGCCCGGGTGAGATACATTGTGATAAAACGCAAACGCGAGGGCCGAAACGACTCCACCGATGGTGTAGCCCACACCCTTCGAGCCGTGAAGCAGGTCTACGACGACAAAGTGAACGCCGGAGATCAGGATCATGCGGAACAGCAGTTCCTCGTAAATGCCCGCTCCGGCAGAGAGCGTCAGCCTCGCCTGCCACGAAAGATCCGCGAGCATTCCACCATCGGCGAGCAGCGCGGGTCTGCCGATCTGGAATAAAAGTCCGAACGCTAGCAGCGGCAGCGTCCACATGATGGATTCCGCCGCCATGCCGCCGAGGACCCGCGGTCGGATGCCCCACGGGTCGCGCTCCAGGATGTGCCACGTGAGCAGAATGACGCACAACGCAATCGGAGGAATGTGAAAACTGGCGATCCCGAAGACCTCGAAGAATCCAGAGAACATCCTTCTTGCGGAGATCGTTTCGATCATGCCTTTGCTTGGCTCGCGCAGGTAGAGAAGCGACCCAACCTCGTACAGCACAAGAAAAGGTGCAAGAAAACAGAGCGTGTGCAGCGGACGGGTCGAGAGATGGCCGTACGTCGCCGGTCGTGGCACCCCGCCGGTCCACGGAAAGATGTTGGCTTTGTGCGAACGGGCCTTGGGCATCCGTGCCGAGCGTACGCGAAAACTTTCGTGAAAGTTGTGCCCGCCCCGGGAACAAAGTCGCCGCGGCATGGTGTGGCCGCGGCGGTAGGAACGATGGGGTCTGGATACGCGATCAGGCCTTCTTCGTGAGTTTCTTGGCTTTGAGTTTGGCGCTCATCCGGCTTTTGCGGCGGGCGGCTTGATTTTTGTGAATGACGCCCTTCTGAGCGGTACGGTCGATGATCCGCACGCACTTCTTGAAGCAATCGCCCGCGGCATCAGCGGTGCCGTGGAGCAGAGCCTCGTTGAACTCCTTGATGGCCTCGCGCATGGTGCTCAGACGCCAGCGGTTGCGGGCGCGGGCCTTCTGATTCTGTCGAACACGCTTGCGGGCGGTACGGGAGTGAGCCATGTCTGCGAAATTCCTTTGCTTCGTGCCTGAACAATCGGCCGCCTGGCCGGGCCAAGATTATTGGGGGTGCGGCAGATGGAATCAAGGCCCGCTTCACAGGACACGGTCGCCACGGAAAAGGCGAACACCTCAACATGATCTCGTTCCCCAATGGGTGTTCCAGAACCCGCTGAAGATCGACGGTCTTGCCGATTCTCTCCTGCCTCCCTATCATTACACGCTTCGGAGAGATTCCGAAACATTACACGGGCGGGTGTAGCTCAATTGGATAGAGCACCTGACTACGGATCAGGAGGTTACAGGTTCGACTCCTGTCACCCGTGCTTCTCGAGTAGGTCCTGAATCGCAACGTTTTCTGCGATACCCGCCCGAAGCGGCGAGGCCGAAACCCACGGTCCGGAACGTATCACCTGATGCGTTCCTCCAGCGGGAGGCTCGCCGTGACGGATGCCCGGATTCCAACCTGCCGCAGGCAGCAGGCCAATCCATACGACAGGGCCTTTGTCGAACTCAACGGGCGAAGGTTGTACCTGGCCCGCTGGGGTACTCCGGAGTCTCAGGGGTCGGTGCCGCCGCACCATTGCCCGTTGGCTGGCGTCGGGTTGTCATGGCGAGACCGACCAGCAGACCGTCAGCGTGGCGGAGATCGCCGCCGCGTTTTGACAGGATGCCGAGAACCGCTTACGCCGGGCCGACGGCTCGCCCATCGAAGGGTCGCTGGACGGGTACAGGCGGGTGCTGGCTGTTTTGAACCACCTATGCGGGACATGCCGAGCCTCGGAGTTCGGCCCCGCCGCGCTGCGTATCGTGCAGGAGCAGATGTTCCAACGGGGGTTGGCGCGGCGGGGCATCAACCAGCGCGTGAACCTCAACCGTGCGGTCTTCCGGTGTGCTGCCGCCCATGAGTTGATCCCCGCGAGCGTCCACGCCTCCCTCGCAACGCTCGAGGCGCTCCGCCGGGGACGGACCAACGTGCCCGACCACCCCCCGGTTCGCCCGTTGCCCGAGGACGCGATCGAGGCCGTACGACACCACCAACCTGTTTCTTCAACAGCCGGTGCGGTTCGAGGTCGTGGTCTCGGGCCTGCAGCCGGGCCAGCAACTCGACTTCCTCGGCGTGACGGTGAGCACCGACGCCTACCGCATGGGCACGCCCGACCCCATCCTCCGCGGCGGGATCGTGCCCACCCCGGGCGCATCGGCTTCAGACTTCCTGACCGCCCGCGCCCCCGGCATCGCCGATGCCAGTTTCTACTCCTCCGGCACCCAGCCAAACCACCGCATCACCGCCGATGGTGTCTTCTTCACCTTCGACCTCACGCCGCGGCACGCCGGAGTCGCCCCGATCCGCATCACCTTCGCCGAGGCGATGCTCCACAACGCCGCGGACCCCGAATCGCCGATCCCGATCACGATCGCCGCGGCGGACCAGATGGAGGTCGTGGTCTTCTGCCCGGCGGATTACAACGATGATGGGGGCATCGACGGAACGGATGTGCAGGAGTTCTTCGACGCCTGGGAAGTCGCGGCCCCTCGCTCGGATGTCAACGGCGATGGGGGCATCGACGGCGCTGATGTGGTGACGTTCTTCGACGCCTGGGAGAACGCGGGGTGTTGAGAAGAAGCAGCACGCGGAGAATGGGCCGGGAGCGGGCATCCCCCAACCGCTGGAACAATCGCCCGGAGCGGTCCCGCGCTGTTCACGCGCGGACGTTGAGTCCGGCGTTGCAAGGCCACGAGCGGAACGGGTTGTTCATGAGGTTCGAGTTGTAGTACCGGGGGTCGTGAGAGACTTCCTCGCCCACCCACGGGGGAAGCGCCACCATCGCGTCTTCGCTTTCAACCTCGACCTCGGCGACGATGAGGCCCTCGTTCTCGCCGTGGAACTCGTCGATTTCCCACACCCGGCCCGCATGCTCGACCCTGTGCCGGGTCTTCTCGATCGGGGGCCGCTCGCAGAGTGTGAGCAGGTGCCGGGCATCGTCGGTGGGGATCTCGTACTCGAACTCGGCCCGGGTGAGGCCGGTGGTCGGGCCTTTGATGGTGAGGTAGCCCTTCTCGCTCTTGATGCGAACCCGAACGGTGCGCTGCGGGACCGATGAAAGGTACCCCTGCGCGATGTTCTCTCCGGCGGTGCCGGTTCGCCACGCCTCGGACTCGACCAGGAACTTGCGCTCGATCTCGTGTGCCATGTAATTCTCGCTTGCCACCTCGCCGATGCGGTCTTCACGATGCCGTCATGCACGAACCGATGAAAGGCACGCCATTTGACTTATGAGAATGTGTGTTTATACTACTCGCAGAGGTGCCCAGTGAAGCAGGCAGAACGAAGCGGCGGCGGGGGTGGCGGGGTCGGCGGATGGAGGGCGTTGGTCCAACTCCCGGGTGGCCCCCTCGATCTGGTCGGTGATGTCCACGGCGAGTTGGAGGTGCTTCAAAGCCTGATGGCTCACCTGGGTTACGGCCCCGATGGGGATCACCCGGGGGGGCGCACATTGGTCTTCCTGGGCGACTTGATCGACCGGGGGCCGGACAGCCCCGGTGTCGTCCGGCTGGTCTCCGGCCTGATGGACCGCGGCCGGGCCGTAACGGTCATGGGGAATCATGACCTCAACGCCGCGGCGGGCATCCCCAAGGCCGACAATACCTGGCTCTTTGGGCATGGGCCCATCCACGAGAGCGAGTGTGGGGTGTCGAGCGAGCGAGAAAGGTCCGAACTCCTCGGGTTCCTGAACACGCTGCCCATCGCCGCCCGCCGCGATGACCTGCGGGTCGTTCACGCCTGCTGGGAGGATGCGGGATTGGACATGCTGCGGGGCGCGGCCGGGCCGGCCGCAGCGCTGAGCGAGCACAAGGCCCGCATCGCGTCCGCGCTGCCTGCGGAAGTCGATCAGACCACCCGGAACCTGGCTCACCAAAACCAGAACCCCGTGAAACTCCTGACCTCCGGCCCCGAGGAGATCGCCCCCACACCCTTCTTCGCGGGTGGCAAAGTGCGGGGCGAAGCGCGGAGCGCCTGGTGGGACAGGTTCGACTCCGATCCGATCGTCGTGTTCGGCCACTACTGGCGGATCCCGATCGAAGTTCTTCAGAAGGATGATGGGCTTTTCTCGAAGCACCCTCTTGATGCAACACTGGGCAAAGGCAAGGCCATGTGCATCGACTACTCGGTTGGAGGGCGGGCCGCCGAGCGGAGAGCCGGCAACCGGCATGGTCCCTTCCTGGGCCGTTTGGCAGCGCTGAGATGGCCGGAGCGGGAACTGGTCTTCGATAACGGCGAGCGCCTACCGATGACCGGCCCAATCAGTTCGACAGGGGATCTCGTTTGACCGCGCCATGTCGATCGTCCTGGCTTGATACGGACCGATCGCTCGGGGACTCGCCCGCTGGCGCGTACCTCTCCAGCGTCGGCCCGGGCTCACGACGGACGGTGCAGCAATCCCTGGTTCGCCTGGCATCCATGATCGCGGGCACCGATGCCGACCCGATCAAGGTCCGTTGGGAGCGGCTGCGGCGTCCCGACACGGTGCGTCTGCGGAGCGAACTCAAGGCCGCGTACGCGTCGGCAACCGCGAACAAGATGCTGTCGGTTCTCCGCGGCGTACTCCGCACCGCTCGGGATCGAGGGCTGATGAAAGAGGCGGATTTTCAGAACGCCGCGAGTCTGGAGCAGGTCAAGCCATCGGCCAAAGAGCCGACCCGACCGGTGACGCGGCAACTGGTCGCGCGTCTCTTCGACGGCTGCGCCGTGGAGGGTACCGCCGCGGGCGCGCGGGATGCCGCGATGCTCGTGATCTTTTTGTGCACCGGGCTTCGTCGCGCCGAGGCCGCGTCGCTGGATGCGGGTGATTACGACGCGGTGAATGGGATGCTCCACATCCGGGGCGAGCGTCCCGAGTACGACCGCATCGTGAAACTGCCCGCCGCGGCGCGGCGGGTGTTGACCGCCTGGTTCGATATCCGGGGCCGTGAACCCGGGCCGTTGCTGACCCCGGTTGACAAAAGCGGACTGATCCGGTTCCGACGCATGACCGACCAGGCCATCTACGACATCTTCGGACGCATCGCCGAGCGGGCGGGCGCCGAAAGTGTGACGCTGCGGGACCTGCGGGCGGCGTACGTGGTAGGGCTGATCCGCTCGGGCAAGTCCGTTGATGAGGTTCAGTACCTTGTGGGCCACGCGAGTTGGTTCACGACGGCCACGTACCGGGAACTCGCGGAGGATCGGTCCGCGGCGGGGTACGACCCCGATGACCTTCCGATCCGGATCAAACGATCGCGGACCAGTGGTTCCGGAACTCCAAGGGGCATGGCATGATCATCCGGCGGGAGTTTGAGGGCGACGACAACGAGATTCTGAAGAACGTGCAGAGAAGGCACTACGGGATCACTCTACGGATGCTCGTGGAAAAAGCGTGGGAGAACTACCGTCATGCCGAGGATGTGCTCGGGATCGCCGAAGACCAGAAACTGCCGGGGTTGACCTGGTGTGCCAACCAAGAGTGTGTCCTGTTCAGCCATCTTCATGTGGAAGCAGCGCATGATGTCTTCGCCGCTGTATACAGACGGTTGTATAAGGCCGAAGAATCCCTGTTCTCCTGTCTTGAGACAGAGCAGATACTCAGAAGTGATTGGGACGACTATATGTTCCGGGCGGTAGAGCGGTGGATGAACGACCCGTTCACGGTGCGTGCGTTCGTGATCGCTACTCAGTTCGCGGATCAGCCCGAGGGCCGCTGCGCGGGGAGGGTGTTGAACACGTACCTCCGGACCAAGCACAACTTACCGCAACTGGATGAGTCGGCGAGAGAGGAACGGTGAGAGTGAAGACGCTGTGCCCCTCCTCCCACCGGATGAATCGCCGACGGGGCACTACGCTCCGATCCATGTCCCGCAGGTACGACATGCTCGCCGTTGATCTCGATGGAACGCTGATAAACTCGCGCGGGGAGGTATCGGTGCGCAACGCGGCGGCGATTCATGCCGCGCGTGAGGCCGGGCTTCGCATCGTCGTCTGCACCGGCAGAGGGTTGGCGGAATGCAGGACGTACCTGGACGCGATCGGGCAGAAGGACGAGGTGGTGGTCGCCGGGGGATCGATCATCGCGGACCCTGTGTCGGGCCGGACAGTGCATCGGTTTTCGATGGGTGAGTCCATGGTGCGGGATGTGGTCGATCGGCTGCTGGCCCGACGCGTTCCCGCGATGGTGCTGAAGGACCCCGCCGAAGCCGACTATGAGTACCTCGTCGTGCGAGGAGCCGAGAGGCTCCGCTTGGACGCGGTGATGGATTGGTGGTTCGAGGTCATGCGTCTGCGCGTCCGCTACGTCGATCACCTGCACGAGGACGATCATCCCGAGCATTCCGTGAGGGTCGGTGCTTTCGGCTATTCAGACGACATGGCCGCGGCGGCGGCGGACTTGCGTGAGGCCGTCGGAGATCAGGGGCACTTGCATCACTTCCCGGCGGTGGTGGGGCCGCAGCATCGCTCTCGGCTTTCGCACGGGCGTTCGTTCCATATCCTCGAACTCTTTGATGCCTGCGCGAACAAGTGGTCCGCCGTATCTTGTCTGGCGGAGCGAGACGGGATCGACCCCGCCCGGATCGCCGCCATCGGCGATGAGATCAACGATGTGGCCATGATCCGCGGCGCGGGGCTGGGCATCGCGATGGGCAACGCCGTCCCCTCCGTGAAGTCCGCGGCGGGTCGCGTCGCGCCGACGAACGATGATGATGGGGTAGCGCACGCGGTCGAGAGGCTTCTTTCGGGTGAGTGGTGAACGACGATGCAGACCCTGGCGCAGATCAAGGAACTGCTCGAATCCCGAGGGTTGTCCCCGCGCAAGACGATGGGGCAGAACTTTCTGATCGATCACAACCTCATCCGAAGACTGGTCGATGCATCGGGAGTGCGGGATTCGGACACGGTGCTGGAGATCGGCCCCGGGACCGGCACGATGACCGAGGAACTGCTCTCGCGCGGATGCCGCGTGATCGCGTGCGAACTGGATCGGGGGCTGGCCCAACTCCTGCGTGAGCGGTTTGCAGTCTCGCACTCCGGTCGCTTCACGCTCGTGGAGGGAGATTGCCTGGCGAACAAGCACTCGCTGAACCCGGACTTGCTCGCCGCGCTGGGTGATGCGTCGTACACGCTCGTGAGCAACCTTCCGTACGGGGCCGCGACTCCCGTGATGAGCATCCTCCTGGCGGATCATCCCCGTTGCCGCGGCCTGTATGTCACGATTCAGAAAGAAGTAGCCGACCGGCTCGCCGCCCGACCCGGCACCAAGGAGTACGGCACGCTGAGCATCCTTGCTCAGTGTGTGGCGGAGTTGCTCCCTGTGGCCAAGCTTCCGCCAGAGTGCTTCTGGCCTCGCCCCGAGGTGGGCAGCGCGATGATCGGGATGCGAAGGTTGCCCTCGCCACGGTGCCCAGATGCAAGGGCCCTCGCCTCGTTCTGCCAGAAACTCTTCGAGCAGCGTCGCAAACAGATCGGGTCGATCCTCGGACGCGATGTCGGTTTGAATTGGCCGGCGGGTGTTTCCCCCGAGAACCGAGCGGAGTCGCTCGGCCTGGATCAGTTGAACTCACTCCATATTGAAGCTCGAAGGATTGGGCGAGCGTGATTTGACAAGTCCAAACAGATTCGCCGGGTGCCGGGTCGAGTTCCTCATGCTCAAAGATGACCTAATACCCACAACCCGCCTATCCTTGTCCCCCCTGAAACGGAGACTCGGTTTGTGTTTCAGTAGGGTCATCTGAGAGTTTGCGCCCGTCACAGGATCACGACATGCCCACCAACGGCGAGATCACCCAAGTCATCGGCTCCACCTTCGACGCACAGTTCCCGGAGGAGAGCCTCCCGGACATTTACAACGCCCTTGAAATCAAGGGTGAGAGCAAGTACGGCCAGATTGACCTGATTGGTGAAGTGCAGCAGCACCTCGGCGGTGGACGAGTCCGGGCTGTTGCCTTGGGGAGCACCGACGGACTCCGCCGCGGCATGTCCTGTCTCGATACGGGAGCTCCGGTGAGTGTGCCCGTCGGCGAGGGGGTACTTGGCCGGGTTTTCAACCTGCTGGGACAGCCGATCGACAAGGGCGGCCCAACAAAGGCGACCAAGAAGGCCCCGATCCACAAAGCCCCCCCGGAGTTCAGCCAACTGAACCCGAACACGGAAATTCTGGAAACCGGCATCAAGGTCATCGACCTCATGTGCCCATTCGTTCGCGGCGGAAAGATCGGTCTCTTCGGCGGTGCGGGCGTCGGCAAGACGGTCGTGATCCAGGAGATGATCGCCCGGGTGGCCAAGAACTTCGGCGGGTATTCGGTCTTCGCGGGCGTCGGAGAGCGCACCCGTGAGGGCAATGACCTCTGGCGTGAAATGAAGGAAGCCGAATATACCGATGCGGACGGCAAGAAAGCCCACGTGCTCGACAAGGTCGCGATGGTCTTCGGTCAGATGAACGAGCCGCCCGGCGCCCGCCTCCGCGTTGCATTGTCGGCGCTCACGATGGCGGAGGAGTTCCGCGATGCCAGCGGAAAAGAGACGCTGATGTTCGTTGATAACGTCTTCCGCTTCACGCAGGCGGGTTCCGAAGTGTCGGCGCTGCTGGGCCGCATGCCCAGCGCCGTGGGTTATCAGCCGACACTCTCGACGGAAATGGGCCAGTTGCAGGAGCGGATCACATCAACCAGTAAAGGCGCCATCACCAGTGTGCAAGCCATCTACGTTCCGGCCGACGACCTGACCGACCCGGCCCCCAGCACCACGTTCGCCCACCTCGACGCCTTCATCGTGCTCGCACGCGGCATCGCGGAAAAGGGGATCTATCCCGCCGTGGATCCGCTGGCTTCTACCAGCCGTATCCTCGATCCCAATATCATCGGCGAGCGGCATTACCGCGTAGCCCGTCGCGTGCAGGGCATTCTTCAGCGGTACAAGGACCTCCAGGACATCATCGCCATTCTCGGCGTCGATGAACTGAGCGAAGAGGATAAACAGACCGTGAGCCGCGCCCGCAAGATCGAACGCTTCCTCAGCCAGCCCTTCCACGTCGCGGAGCAGTTCACGGGCTTCAAGGGCGTGGACAGCAAACTGGAGCAGACGATCGACTCGTTCGAGCGCCTTTGCAACGGCGAGGGCGACAGCCTGCCCGAAGGTGCCTTCATGTACGTCGGCACGCTCGATGATGCAAAGGCCAAAGCCGCGAAGATGGCTCAGGGCTGATTCCCGTTGCCGACTCTTGTCCCAACCGGGGCCGGTTATCGCAACCGATCACCTCACGACTTCCGCCAGCCCCGGCCCATGCCCGGGGCTTTTTCCTGGCCACGAAAAGCACTTTTCAACGCAAGAAACTCCGATCCGCATCGTATTTCGCGGCATCAGCACAAGGATACAGATCATGCGACCCACTCCCGCACTTCTCATCGCACTGGCCTCTCTCACACTGGCGGCCCCGGCCCTCGCCCAGGACTCGGTTCCCGCGGCTCAGCCCGCGAAGAAAACGGTTAAGACCGCCGACGACCTGCCCCGTCATACCTACAAAGTGGAGGGAAAGGCCTCTCAGTTCTTCGTGTCCGATGCGCCGTTCAAGGCCTTTGCCGCGAAGATCAAGGCCGACCTGCTCGCGGACCTCGAGGCGTACGACATCACCGACCGGACAACACTCCAGGGCTACTACCGAGCTTTGCAGCAGGCCGCTCTCCTGGAGGGCAACTGGGATGAAGCGCTGGGATATATCGACCGCATCAAGGGCCTCGAAGAGAAGGAATCCAAGAGACTCATGGCCGGACAGACGCTCCGGGCGATCGCCGCGGCGAACCGGGGCGGCGGCGATGAGGCCGCGATGAAGTCGGCATTCAGGAAGGCGCTCCGCGAGAGTATTTCTGCTCTGCCGTGGGACGTGATCCGAGATGATGTCACGATGGCCAAAGCACAGGCCGAGATGATGAACCGCGAGTTGCTGATGGGGGCGCTTCAGTCCCAGCTCGACCCGATCGTTGAAGCACAGAACGGCCAACTGAGCGGCGATCTGGCGAGGCAGTTGTTGTCGATGCGTGTGATGGCCGACACGATCCTGCCGTGGCAGCCCGATGTCGCCGAGGTGTACGGAGTCTTACTCGCGGCGAATACCGGGGAAAAGAAAGACATCTGGAGCGGTCGCCGGGTGAATCTTTCGGACAAGGATGCCGGAACGCCGGTGGTGGTCTGCGTGTGGGATTCGGGTGTGGATGTCGCTCCCTTCACAGGGAATCTCTTCATCAACGCGAAAGAGCAGCCCAACGGCAAGGACGATGACGGCAACGGCTTTGTGGACGACGTGCACGGCATCGCCTTCGACCTTCATGCAGGGCGGACGCCCGATCTGCTATTTCCCATCGACGATCTGAAAAGCCCTCTGTCGCTGGTGGAGAACCATACCAAGGGCCTCAGCGATGTGCAGGCGAATATCGACTCACCGGAGGCGTCGGCGCTCAAAGCATACATAAAGAGCCTGAAAGCCGAACAGGTCAAGGACTTCATGGAGGACCTGGGGCTGTACGGCAACTACAGCCACGGCACCCACGTCGCGGGCATCACCGCCGAGGGCAACCCCTTTGCTCGCATTCTGCCCTGCCGGTTGTCGTTCGATTACCGGCAAATTCCGCTTCTGACACCGAGCGAGGAACTGAGCCGTTCCGCCGCGCAGATGTACAAGGACAGCGTTGATTACATGAAGGCCGCGGGCGTGCGGGTGGTGAACATGAGTTGGGGCGGGAGTCCGAGGGACATCGAAGCATCGCTCGAGGCCAAGGGTGCCGGCAAGGACGCGGCGGATCGGGCGGCCATGGCTCGCGCACTCTTCGCCATCGAACGAGATGGTCTGCGCGAGGCCATTGACTCAGCGCCCGATATCCTCTTTATCGCCGCGGCGGGCAATAGCGACAACAACAACGAGTTCGCGGAGATGATCCCAAGCGGGCTGACTTTGCCCAATCTCATGACCGTCGGTGCGGTGGACCAGGCGGGCAAACCCACGGGATTCACAACCTTCGGTCCCAACGTGCGGCTGTACGCCAACGGGTTCGAGGTCGAGAGTTATGTCCCCGGCGGCAAGCGGGTCCGTTACAGCGGCACATCGATGGCGGCCCCGAACGTCGCGAACCTGGCGGCCAAGATCCTGGCGGTCAACCCCGCCCTCACACCGGTGCAGGTGATCGAGATCATCATAAAATCCGCTGATCCGATGGAAGGTCACAGCGAACTGCTCGTTATCAACCCGAAGAAAGCGTTCGGGCGCTAAACGCCGCTGGGACGGGTCATTTTTTCCAATCGGGGAATCGACCGGGTGTCCACGGTGCGCCGGCCGCCTCCATCTCCGTATTCAAGGCCGCGATGTCCGCATCGAGTTGCTTGACGAGCGGGAGGACCTTCTCGAACTCGGACGCCGCCGCGTCGAACTGCTCGCGTTGTGTGCCCGTCGGCGGCTGGGTGGAGTTGGCGAGCGACCCGATGATCGGGTACAGACGCTCGGCGATGCCCGGCCCTCGGGCCACCATGCGGCGGTCGGCCGTGCGGTCGCCATCGAAGGCGGCTTGCAGTTCCTTGACGCGGAGACGAAGTTCATCGATGCGCTTGAAGACTTCCGACGATACGGAAGGGGTGTCGGACGCCGCTTTGCGGAGCAGCGTCAGCCTGTTGTCAGCATCGCCGAGAAGCCGCTGCGTCCCGGATACGGCACGGAAGAGGGCCGCGACCCGACTCTCGAACTCGTACTTCGCGGCGCGGGCCTCGCCGGTGGCGGCGAACGTCGCCGCGTTGAGGTCCACGATCTCGAACGAGGCCGACTCGCCCAGATCGGTCGTTACGCCGTCGATCAGCGTTGAGAGCCGAGCCGAATACGTGCCCGGGGGCGCGAGGGGGCCGTCCGAATCGAGGTCCCAGGGTGCCAACTCACCGCGCGAGAGGGAGGCCGGGCCGGACTCCGGCAGGCGCAGGTTCCAAGCGACGCGGTGAACTCCCTTATCCCGCGGCACGGTAAGCCGGCGAACAACTTTCTCCGAGGCGTCGCGTATGGTGAGCACGACCTGAGGTTCCTGCTCGCGATCTTCGGCTCGAAACTCGTCGAGTGTCGGGTACGTCCAGGTATCTTTTTTCTCCGCTTCCTTCCTTTTCTCCTTGCGGGACGTCGGTTTTTCCTTCAGGTGATACGTAATGACCGCGCCCACAGGTGGGTTCTTCGCGGCGTAGTAGGTTGCTCCGGCCCAGCCTCGTCCGTAGGTGCCGCCGAGTCGGCTCCGCTCCACGTAACTGAGGGCCGGCGCGATGGGGAAGATCCCCGCGGTCTTGTCGAACAACTCAGCCGTGGCGTGCCGCAGGGGGGTGTAATCGTCGAGGATGAAGAAGCCTCTGCCAAAGGTCGCCATGACCAGGTCGTTCTTCTCGCGCTGGATCTCGATGTCGCGCACCGCGATGGTGGGGAGTCCGGCGATCTTGATCCATTTCGCACCGCCGTCGAGCGTGTAATAGGCGGCGTACTCGGTGCCGACAAAGAGCAGGTCGGGGCGGGCGTGGTCTTCGGCGATGGTGTAGACGCAGTCCCGCTCGGGCAAGTCGCCCGCGATGCTCTTCCAGGTACGTCCCCGGTCAGTGCTCCGCAGCACGTAGGGCTTGAAGTCGCCCATCTTGTGGTTTTCGAAGGTGGCGTAGACGGTGTCCTTGTCGTGCCGCGAGGCCTCAAGATCGCTGACGTAGGTGAGGTCCGGCACGGTGGGGAAGTTCTCGATCGTGCGCCACGATTGTCCGCCGTCTTCGGTGACATGCACCAGCCCGTCATCGGTGCCGACATAGATCAGCCCCTCGACCAGCGGGGATTCGCTGAGCGCCACCGCGCTCCCCCAGATCGAGGTCGAGAGGTGTTTGCTGGGCACATCGGGCTTTTGTACCTTGCCAAAGACTTTGAGTTGGTTGCGGTCAAGACCCCGGGTCAGGTCCCCGCTGATGATGGTCCAGGAGTCCCCTCGATCATCGGATCGGAAGAGAAAGTTGCCGCCGTAGTACAGCCGCTTGTTGTTGTGGGGGCTGATGATGAGCGGGGTATCCCAGTTGAATACGAAGGGCTTGTCGCCCGGTTTTTCGCGCGGGCGGATGTCAACCTCCTCGCCGCTCCTGCGGTCGAAGCGGACCAGCCCGCCGTCCTGCGACTCGCTGTACACGATGTTGGGATCCGTGGGATCGATGGCCGGCTCGAAGCCGTCGCCGCCGGTGGTCACGAACCAGTCCTCGTTGGTGATGCCCGCGCGGTCGGTGGTGCGCGATGGGCCGCCGATGGTGTTGTTGTCCTGAGTGCCGCCGTAGACGTAGTAGAACGGTTTGGAGTTATCCACGGCCACGCGGTAGAACTGCATGACAGGGAGGTTTGGACAGAATCGCCACGTCGCGGCCTTGTCGAATGACTCGTAGACTCCGCCGTCGCAGCCGGAAATGAGGTGGTCGGTGTTGGCCGGGTTGATCCACAGGGCGTGCTCGTCAACATGCTTGTCGCGCTGGCCGGCGCGACGGAAGGTAGCGCCGCCGTCGTCGCTGACCTGCAGAAACGTGTCAAGGGCGTACACACGATCAGGGTTCAGCGGGTCGGCCACCAGTTCGTTGTAGTATTGCGGGCTGCCGGTCATGTACGTGCTGCGTCTTTCCCAGGTTTCGCCGCGGTCACGAGAGCGGAACACCCCGCCGCCTTCGGGAGCCTCGACGATGGCGTAGAGGATGTCCGGGTTCGCGGGAGAAACGTCCATGCCGATGCGCCCCTTGTCGCCCGCGGGCAGACCGCTGGTCAGTTTGCGCCATGTCTTTCCCCCGTCGGTAGTCTTGTAGATCGCCGACTCGGGGCCGCCGTTCACAAGCGTCCAGACGTGACGGCGCCGCATGTACGCCGTGGCGTACATGGTGTCGGGATCGCGAGGATCCATGTGAACCTCGTTGATGCCTGTATCCTCGGAAACGTACAGCACCCGCTCCCACGTCTTGCCTCCGTTGTCGGTGCGGTAGAGCCCCCGGTCGCCGCCCGTGCTCCAGAGCGGCCCCATCGCCGCGACGAAGACCCGGTTCGTATCGCGCGGGTCGATGGCGAACATCCCGATGTGTGCGGAGTTCTTCAGACCCGTGTTGGTGAAACTCTTTCCCCCATCGCGCGACACGTACACACCGTCACCCCACGAAACACTTCGCTGTGAGTTGTTCTCACCGGTGCCCACCCAGAGAACAGACGCGTTCCCCGGCTCGAGCGCCAGGCAGCCGATCGAGAATGATCCCTGTGTGTCGAAGATGGGAGTGAACGACACGCCCCCGTTGACGGTTTTCCAGACGCCTCCGCTCGCCACCGCCACATAGAACTCGCTGGGGCGAGCCGGGTTCACCGCCAGGTCGCCGACCCGGCCCGACATGATCGCGGGGCCCAAGCCGCGCGCGGCCAGTGATGAGAACGTGCCGGCATCCACCCGCAGATCAGTTGGCGTTTGACTCTCGGCAGGGAGTTGCGGAGTGGGAGATTGTGCAACGGAGGCTGACGAACAGAGCAAGATACACGAATGGATGAGGCATCGACGCATGATCTGGTTCCTTGTACGGCGGCCCCAAGCATAGTGGGTAGTTGAACCGCGGTCGTAGACGATGCGGCGCTTGTACACACCGCAGCGGGCACAGCCGGAAAGTGAAAAACCCGCCCCGGAACGGGCGGGTTTGGGAAATCGTCTCTTGTTCCGGTGTTCAGCGGCGCCGACGCGCGGCACAGAGCGCGCCCAGACCGATCAGGCCCAACGTTCCAGGAGAGGGCACGAGGAAGCCTCGGATCTCGCCGCCCGGGAAGACGTTCGAGTGCACATTCACATAGGCGCGGCCCTGGTGAAGATAGAGCCAGAAGTCCGCCTCGGCCAGGCCGGTATTCCCTCCGCGGCTCGGCGCGTTGAGGAACGCGGCGTTGTAACTCGACGCGAGCGTCATATCGAATGTCATGTCGTACATGCCGCTCGTACCACCGTGCGGGAACCCCGGGAACGAAGGCGTTGGGGTCGCGACACCCACCGTGCCCGTGCCCGCGACCGCCGTCGGCGCATGGATGTGGCACGCGGTGACGTTGCCCACGAGACCGGAAAACTCGACCCGAACTCGCATCGTGTGGGCATCTCGGTCAATGTCAACGATGGCGAAACCGGTTCCCGGTGAGGCGTTCGGTGGAGCCTCGGAAGGACCGTCCAGAATCGCGGTGTACGTAATAATCGCACCATTCGCCGATGCCGCTACCGCGGCCGTCGCCAAAAGCGCTCCAAATCCTTGCATCATCATGTCTTCCTCCTCTGTGATAAAACCAGACACCGGCCGCGGAAACCGGCCGTAGGCCATGCTATCCCCTAGCGATCGAGGAGGCGGCCTCAGGTTGAGAATTATGAAGCACGAACAACATGCGAACAAAATGCGGTTACACGGCGTCAATCGCAGTGCCCGTGCTCCCATTCATCAAAGAACTCGGCCACGTCAGCACCATCGATGCCACCGTCCCCATTGACATCGGCGTGTGCGTGGCCGACTTCCCATTCAAGAAAAAAAGCGTGTACATCCTCGCCATCGACACCGCCATCACGATTGAAGTCGGCGATGCAACCCGCATCAATCGTGAACTCCATGGAGAAGAGTTCGCTGGGCATATGGATGTGGTTCGCGTCGACGAAGCGGAAGGTCGCGGTGAACACATCACCCCTGTGACCGCCCGGGATGTGAAAGACCGGGTGGTAGTCAAAGAAGGGAGAGCCGAAGACCATCGAGTCACCTACTCCCATGACATGTATACCGTCACGCACAAGCAGGCCGGGGTCGATGGCCACGAGTTGTGCGCGGATATCTGATTGAGGGCTGAGTTCGTGCAGATCCCCGTGCGGATCGTGCAACTCCACGGAATGGAACCCGATCAGCCCTGTCGCATGCCCAAGAAGACCGGGGAAGATCGATGCTTCCAAAGCGATGGTTCCGTGCCCGTGGTAATGCACCACCAGTTGTCCGTTTGTGCGCCGACCGATCTCGACCTCGTCGTGCGCAACCGCGCCCGATGCGCCGATGAGCACCAGAAAAGCCGGGGCGACTCGATTGATCAAAGTCCACCTCGCGCTTCGGTTCGGTTTCATGACGAACTCTAGCCACGAAGTGTGATACGACATCAACGCGATTGTTTGACGCTGTCACCCCGGGGTGCATGCGTATTCAGGCCGTGGCATCGGGCAGGGCTCATCCTTTTTCTCCACCCGGCACGACGGCCCCGGCAACCATCCCCGCGATGTCATTCACAACAGGCGAAACTCGCCGATTCATCAAGAATTTAGTTGCAGATCCGCCGCAAGTCTGTACACTGAGCAGTCTGCGACATCTATCTTCAGCAGTTCTGCAACCCGACCCTGCGGTTTCGGAACAACCAAGACCTCGATACTGCCTGTTCGCCCGCCTGCCGGCATCGATCTCATACTTGTATTACCTGACACCGGAGCCATCGTGAAGAACCGCCCCGAAGCCGTATTCTCGCTCGTATTGCTGGCGGCCGCCGCCGGCGTGACGATCGCGCTCACGAACCCCGAGGGCGGAACCTATCAGCCCCGCCCCGCGCCGAATTTTGTCAACTGGGAGTCGCCTCATGTTTCTCCGATCGACATAACCCCCGACGGCTCCATGCTCCTGGTGGTCAACACCGCGGACAACAGGCTCGAGATCTTCGCGCTTTCTGCGGGTGGTCCCTCACTTGTCGCCGAAGTACCCGTAGGACTCGATCCGGTTTCCGTGCGTGCCCGCACCAATACCGAGGCTTGGGTCGTCAACCACATCTCCGACAGTGTCTCGATCATTAATCTGACAACCATGAATGTCGTGAGGACGCTGCGCACGGCGGATGAGCCGTGCGATGTTGTCTTTGCCGGATCGCCGCAGCGAGCGTTTGTATCCTGCTCGCAGGTCAACACGATTCAGGTATTCGACCCCGCCAACCTCAGCGCCGCGCCCGTTTCCGTCCCCATCGATGCTGAGGATCCCCGTGCCCTCGCTGTCAGCCCCGATGGCTCCACGGTCTACGCCGCGGTCTTCGAGTCCGGCAACCGGTCCACCATCGTCGCGGGCGGTTCAAGCGGACCCGGCGTGATCGGTTTTCCGCCCAACGCCGTGGGTCACCCGTCATCACCCTATGGAACGCGCAACCCGCCTCCGAACGCCGGGAAAAACTTCGAGCCGCCGCAGAGAGCGGGCAACCCCACCCCGCCACGCGTCGGTCAGATCGTCAAGCAGAACTCGTTCGGTCTATGGCTCGATGACAACAACGCGAACTGGTCGTCGATGGTCAGCGGCGCTCAGGCATCACTCTCAGGCCGTCCGGTAGGCTGGAACCTGCCCGACCGCGACCTCGCCGTCATCAACACCTCGTCGCTCAGCGTGAACTATGCCACCGGTCTCATGAACCTGTGCATGACGGTGGGGGTGAACCCGGCGACGGGGCGGATCTACGTGGTAGGTACCGACGCGACCAACGAGGTGCGGTTCGAACCCGTTCTCAACGGCAAGTTCCTCCGCGTGAATCTCGCATCGGTCAATCCTGCTTCGCTCGCCAAGTCCGTGGTTGACCTGAACACCCATCTGGATTACTCCGAGTCGACATTGCCGCAGACCGAGCGTGACAAGTCCATCGGCGACCCTCGCGCGATGGCCTGGAACGCGGCGGGAACGAAGGGGTATATCGTCGGCATGGGCAGCAATAACGTCATTGTTGTTGATGTCAACGGCGCTCGGGCCGGTCTCACCGACACGATCGAAGTGGGGGAGGGGCCGACCGGCATCTGCCTGGATGAGGCCCGCGGCGTGATGTACGTCCTGAACCGCTTTGCCGCCTCCATCAGCGTCGTCAGTCTCTCGACGGAGATGCAGACCGCCGTTGTTCCGTTCTACGATCCTACCCCCGCGGCCATCAAAGCGGGCCGCAAGCATTTGTACGACACCCACAAGAACTCGGGCCTCGGGCATATTGCCTGCGCCAGTTGCCACGTAGATGCCCGCATGGATCGTCTCGCATGGGACTTGGGCGACCCTTCGGGAGTCGTCGAGCCGCTCACGGGCCTCAACCGCGGCTTCGGCGTCCCGGGTCTAGAGCCGAACACGACATCGCCCGCGTTTGCGCCGTTCCACCCCATGAAAGGTCCGATGACCACGCAGACGCTGCAGGACATCATCGGCCACGAGCCGCACCACTGGCGGGGCGACCGCACCGGTATCGAGCACTTCAACGGCGCGTTCATCGGCCTTCAAGGGGATGACGACAACCTCACGGCGCAGGAGATGCAGGAGTTTGAGGATTACCTCGCCACGATCTACTTCGGGCCGAACCCTTTCCGCAACTTCGACAACTCGCTTCCCACCAGCCTTCCGCTGCCCGGCCACTTCCGCACGGGTCGGTTCGGCAATGCCGGTCAACCCCTGCCCAACGGCAACGCTCGCAACGGTCAGATTCTTTACACGGGGACTTCGGGCCGGCGCCTCGACAACAACGCGTTTACCTGCGTCGCGTGCCACACGCTCCCCACCGGCATGGGGCCGGATATGACCCTTGTCGGCAGTGTCTTTCAGCCCATCCCGCCCGGGCCGATGGGAGAGAGGCATCTGGGTGTCGTTTCTGTTGACGGATCAACCCAGACCACCATCAAGGTGCCTCAGACACGCAACATGGGCGAGAAGTCAGGGTGCAACTTCACCAAGACGAGCAACAACGCGGGCTTCGGTTATCTCCACGATGGATCGGTTGATTCACTCGAGCGCTTCATTGCCGAGCCGGTGTTTGGCGTTCAGAACGATCAGGAAGTCGCCGATCTTGTTGCCTTTGTACTTTGCATCCCCGGCGGGGATCTTCCGAACGGCAGCGTGAACAACCCGCAGTTTCCCCCCGGGCCGCCGAGCCAGGAGACCCACGCCGCCGTCGGCCAGCAGACCACGCTCGTCTCCGCCGCGACCCCCGAGCCGGGCCAGTTGACGCTGATCTCGAACATGATCGCAGTGGCCAACACCAACAAAGTCGGCCTGATCGTCAAAGGAATCTACGAGGGCCGACGCCGGGGGTTTGTCTATCTGGGGGGTGGTCAGTTCCAATCTGATCGCGCTGGTGAGTTTGTTTCCACCGCAACGCTGCAAGCCGCGGCGGCGCCCGGCAGTGAACTGACCTATACCGTCGTTTTCAAAGGCACCGAGACCCGGCTCGGAATCGATCGCGACCTCGACGGCACGTTCGATGGCGATGTTCCTTGCTTCGCCGATTTCAATCAGGACGGCGGCATCGATGGGAGCGATGTCGAGGCATTCTTCCTCGCGTGGGAGTCGGCAGAGTCGAGCGCCGATGTCAATCAGGATGGAGGCATCGACGGGGGCGATGTCGAGACGTTCTTCACCGCGTGGGAGGCCGGTGAATGTTGATGGAACAGCCATGACACTTCGATCAGACCTGTGCCTTCAGCGCCGGAGTGCGTGCGGCCCGCGCGTCATGGCCGTGAGACCAGCGAGCGTCAAGCGTGAAGCGAGATCGGTCGGCCGTGCTGCGAGTCGATCGTGTTGTTCTTTCGAAGGTGGGTTCACACAGCACGCGATCACGAGAGCCGCGTGAAGCACCGGAACGAGCCGGGATGGATTGATCTCAACTCGGTCCAAGAATGAGCGAGACATGCGATTCTCACAGGCAACAGCCCGCCTTGCTCTGCCGCTGATCCTCGGCTGGATCGTGCCGGCCTGCACTGTTCCTCCGCGCGCTGCCGCTCCTGATATCGAATCCGGAGCGGTGCGGGAAGGCTTCTTCCGATACCCGGTTGTGTATCTTCACATCTTTGCGGTGAACGAAGCCGTGATCCCGCCCGATGCTCTCGGCCGCTCGGTCGCCACGATCGAGCGGCACCTCGGCCGCAGGGTCGAGGTCATCGATCACGGCTCCGAGCAAGTCCCAATGACGGTGGACAACGAACTCGCCCGCGTGCCTGTCTTACCGCCGCGCGATACAAGCGGTCGCGACATCGCCGCGGCCGACATGCCCTTGTTGTTCGACAAGCCGCTTCGGGGGCTGCTCGGCGCGGCCGCGGTCGGCCACAGAATGCTCAGTACAGGCAGTCCGGAGCCGATCATCCGTCCCATCATCGAAGAGAATGTGATCATCGTCGTAGCCCTTCCCGGCCCCTCCGGCGGTGTCGGCGTAACCGGCTATGCGAGCGTCGTGCCGGTGCGCACCCCAAAGGAACTTCGGACCGGAATTGTGTTTCTGAATGCGAGCGTCATTCATCGCCGTTCCAGTTGGCTTGTGAGCAAATCCAGGCTCTATGAATGGACCCTGACCCACGAACTCGGTCATGTTCTCGGCGTTCCCGCCTCGAACTCCCACATCTGGGCCGTGCCCGGCCTCGGACCCCACTGCACGCACCCCGAGTGTGTGATGTACACCGGGCTTGATTGGCGGGTGGTGCTGTCAGGAGTTCTGAACGGCTGGCCGCTCGATTTTTGCGACGGGTGCGCATCAGAGCTTCGATCGGTACGAGAACGATGGGTCAGTTCATCAACTTCAGCTTGTACCAAGTTCACGCCACACGGCCGCTCACTTGTTTTGTCACACACAGGCCGTACCCCGGCTGGGTCTGGAAGGGAAGAACCCGATGGCCGTGACGAGTAGCCGTCTGTTGGACAACTGCCTATCATTGCGGCCCTACCGGAACCGCTTCCGGGGTTGTTTTGTCTATAGATTCTGGAGATCACAGCGTGGTTCGCATTCGGATGCAGCGTTATGGCCGTCGAAACCGTCCTTTTTACCGCATCGCCGCGGTCGAGAAGCGTGCGCGTCGTGACGGCCCCGTGATCGAGAATCTGGGATGGTACAACCCACTCTCAGCAGATGCCGCGAAGCAAATCGAGATCAATGAGGACCGTGTCAAGTACTGGCTCAGCAAAGGCGCCCAGCCATCTGATACGGTGCGCGATTTCTTGGCGAAGCGTAGTTTGGTTGATGTTAAGGCTTGGGAAGCCGATCGTGAACATGATCGCAAGGTCGTGGCGGCCAATAAGGCAAAGGCCCAAGCCGCGGCTGAAAAGACCGAAGACAAGAAGGCCTGACTTCAACTTCGGTACACAGAGATTCAACCCCGGTCGAACCGGGGTTTTTTTGGGTCATGACCGTTCGAGCGGGTCGCGACTGCGGGTGTGTGACCCAGTCGGCCGGCAATGATTCTCCCGGTTCACTCTGGAACAAAGACGCTGTAGCCCCGCTCCAGAAGCCCCGTTGGTTTTCTGTACCCATCGAGCAATCGGTCCATCGCATGATCGATGGACGTGCCGGTGTCCATCAGGATGGCCGCTTCATCGGTGCTGCTGCCGATCTGCATCAGGTACGCGAAGGTCCGGGCCATGCCGCAGTTGGCGATGAAGTCGGGGATAATGGCGAAACGCCTGTCCGCCTCTTTCTGGAGTGCCATCATGTCTCGCACCCAGACACTCATGGTCTTGCTGGTGGACTTGTACGCGAACGGGTTGTTCGCGCCGCAACTGATGACCGTGACCCCACTTCCAACCAGCTTTTTCAACCGTGGTCCTGTGAGTGTGTGGCTCGTGGCGGCGGGGACAAAGATATCGGCCTTCACGTCAAAGAGCTCGTCGCCGCTTTTGCTGGCGCACATCACCTTGTCACCCTTGCGAGGCGCGGGAAGCCCCGTCCCATTGCGTGAGAGGATCAGTGATTTGCAGTCGAGGCCGGCGGGATCCCTGGCGACCCGCACCATGCCGCTGGTTCGGTCGTAGGTGCTCGCCGAGACGAGTGTGACGCCCAGCATGTCGAGGTAATACGCTGCGAAGGCCCCGACCGCTCCCAGGCCCTCAACGATCAATCGCTTCCCGGAGAGCGACTCGCCTCGAAGGTGGTAGTAGCGTTCGATGGAGCGGCAGACGCCGTAGCCTGTGACTACATCGGCGACCATCCAGGCTCCGTCGCGTGGTCCGGGCAGGTCGGGCAGCCTGATTTTGGCCTCGCACCCCGCGTGCAACCGGGCCACCTTGTCCTCTGGGGCTTCATTCCCACGCCACGAATGTCCGCGACAGATGCCTTCCTGCGGATGTCCGATGCCGAGTACTCGTCGCGTGATCGCCGTTGCCTCACTGACTTCATCAACGTTGACATCCCCGCCCGTGCCGTAACACAGCCGAAGGTACGGCCCGATATGGCGGAACCAGCGCTCCAGGACCCCCGCCTTCTCGTGCGGGTGCTTGGCCGGGTCGAAACGAATGACGCTTTTACCCCCGCCGATGTCAGGCCCGCAGACGCGGAACTTGACCCCCATGGTCTTGGCGAGAAAGACCGCTTCTTCGCGGGTGGCGGTAGCCCGCATGCGCGTGCCCCCGCCCGCCGCGCCGCCCGTGAGTGTATCGATGGCGAGCCATCCCACGGCGTCGGTCCGGTCGTCGTGCCACTCGACGATGATCGAAGGCTCGCGCTCAAAGAACTTCTTGTACTTGGCGAAACCTGTCATCGGAGTCCACACTTTCTGTAATCAGGGGCGGCCGGCACTGCTTGTCGCATGTCAACGCACATCGCTCCGCGGTGGGCAGAACCGCCCAGACCGCGTTCGCCAGAGTTCACGCCCCTCGGCGGCTCACTTGTTGCTCACCAGCGTCTTGGGAAGCCCCAGCGCGCCGTTCTTGCTATCGTCGATCTTCTTGTCGGTCTTCATCTTCGCGACACGCTCCGCGCGGGTCATGACGCTGCGCTTGCCGGCGAGGTTGGCGGAGACTTTAAGTGAACGGTCGAGGCTCATGGCTGTGTCCCTTTGCTCTGTTGCGGCGCGTACGGCCCATGACCGCTCGCCCGACGCGACTACTTGAACTTCTCCCAGGCGGGTTTCGAGAAGTTGGAGGAGCCTTTGAACTCCTTCTGCCACCTCTGACCCAACCGGGCGACGGCCGCTTCGATGTTCGTTCGCGCCGTCAGTCGATTGCTGTACTCTTCGCTCGTGATTCCCTTCGCCGCAATCAGCCAATAGGCCGCCGTGGACGGGTCTGGATTATTGGTGTTTGACCCCACCTTGTCCACCGGCACTGCAAAGGCGTCGAGTCCATTCTCGCACAAGAACTTCACGGCTCGCTCGGCTTCAGTTCGGGTCATCTGAGCCAGTTTCAGATAGTTGCGGTCAACCTCGCGCGGGTCCCCCTGGAGAAGTCCCTTCCCGGTGATCGTGATCGGAGCGGAACTGGATGGCACCGTACGTGGTGGTAGTTGATTCGATTTCGCGGGATCGCTCGCCTTCTTTGGAGAGGTATCGGGCACCGATCGAGTTGGGGGTGGTGCAATGACCGGAGGGTTCTCAGTCGGCTCCATGATGGAAGGACGCTGGGTCGGCTCTTGTCCCGGCTGGCGTTGGGCCGTGCCCATCTGCCATCCCAGGAGCCAGCCGAGAAACGCGAGCGCGATCAAAAGCGCCGACGCGATATAGATCGCGTTCACCGGCACCCGAACAGTGCCTCCACCGAGAAGATTTGAACCCCAGGCAGGCGTTGGGTCGCCGCTGTCTTCCCGTGCAGGAGTCGTAGGGCCGGCGGAGGCTGGCTTGAGTTCCACGCGAATCACCGGCTTCTCTGGACGGGGCGGAGGGTTCAATGGGCGTGGCGACATGCCGGGCCGCCATCCAACACCCGGGTTCATGGCCTCACGCGACATGTCCGAGGCGGATGCGCCTGCCCCGCGCATGAGGTCGAAGAGGGGTTGGGTCTTTCTCGATGGTGAGGGCATGCCGCACTGATCGTACCGCCCATCCCACTCGGGGCGCGTCCGCCGGGGTCCGTTCACCGAGTCAACAACCGCCCGCGGTCCAAGCCCTGAAAAATGTCTCGACGTCGCTCCCGTCGACCCCTCCATCACGATTCACATCTGCGCGGGGCAGCGCGAGCGGCCAATCGGTAAAGAATGCTTCGAGATCGGCACCATCGACTCCGCCATCCCGGTTGTAGTCCGCGGCACACTCGTCACCAGACTCCATGGCCGCGGCGATCAACGCACCCACCTCACGATCCGACAGCGCGATGTACCCCTCGGCGATCAGATGCGTGCGATCCGTTGGTGTGACGTACCAACCACGCTCCACGAGCTCCGCCTCGCTTGTCAGGCGATCAAACCTCACGCTCGCCGTGCGGTGGCGCTGGGCCGCGATGCGATCCGCGGCCGTGCTGTATGCCGGCAGAAAGTTATCTTTCGTGTCGGAGACAGGCGGCGACACGGCGATCACGAAGTACAGCGACTCCGACCCCCAGCCCTGGCTCTCCCAGATCGATGACAGGCGGGTGATGATGGCCCCGATGTTGTCCTCGAACGCCGCAGCGGAATTGCCGGGCAATATCCCCATGGGTCCGGCGGAAGGGAGCGTTTCCGTCCTGTCATTGACGCCGAAGGAAACACGGATCAGCACCAGAGAAGGTTCTTGCTGCATCGATCGGATCAGCGAGAAAAATGAAACGAGCGTGTCATCCGGCGCGGCGATCAGATCCGCCGCGGCATCGCGGGCCGAGTGACCGCCCGCGGCATAAATAGTGCTGACCGAAGCGCCGGAAATACGGTCGGGACGCTCGGCCCGCATCCACGAACCGAAGAATGGCCCGCGGATCGCTGGACCGCCTGCCTGCGTCCAACGGAATGCCACCGGGCTGTTGCGTTCCGCGGCCGGTATGTTAATGATACCCGCCGCCACTCGGTTCGCTCCCGCCGTCGAAATATCCGTGAGCGGTGAAAGAGTAGTAAACGGAGATGCGTCGATACGCACCACGGGCCGAAACGTGCCCGCACCGCCGTCAGCGAACTGCCCGTACACAAAGTGGAACCGCAGCGGGCCATTCACCCCAAGCGGGCTGCCCACTCGCAGGGTGAGACCGGCATTCGACAGACTCGCGGCCGACTCGCCCGAGGGAAGGAAGAGATATCCGAGCGGGGGCAGCCCTTCGCCGCACGTCGAGTGCAAATGAGGTGGTGCGCCCGTGTAGCGAAACTGTCCTTGCGAGGCGTTGGCCTGCGTGATGCTTTCCCACCCTACGCCCGCACCGTTCCCCGCGTTCTCGCCGGAGGCGTGAAGTCCAGTGGCGAACAAGCCAGAGCGAGCGTGCATGGCCCTGGCCCAGCCCTCATCCCATCCGTGTCCCTGGAATAACTGCGTGGAATCACCGATCATGACGACGTCCACGCGTCGTGTGGCCGCGGCATCCCAAAAGGCCCGCAGCGACTCTGCCCCTGTTGTCGAACCACCAGCGGCACATACCCTGAGTGCCGCCACGCTGGCCAAGACGAGTCCGTTCATGGAACTCACCTCACAAGTTGTGCGCCCCGCGTTCGCCTTGACACATCGAAAACAGGTGCGCCGCACCGGTCCCCCCGGGCGGCAACGATGCCCACGGAGTCTCATGGACCGTTCGGTCTTGGAGCAACATATGCGGGTTGGGGGGGAGGGTCAAGTTCAGGCTGGCGGCACAGCGGACGCACAGTCAAGCGGCCCAGGTCATCTTCCGCATTCGCTGCCCTACACTCATCCTGCTTATGACGATCCGCCCGGAAGACGTGCTCAATATCGACCCACCGCCCATGTCCCGCATGGAGGCGCTCTACCTGCCGTCGATCTTCAAGGGCTTCGGCACCACCCTTCGCCATATGTTCACATCGTGGGGACAGGGCCGCACCAGCCGGGTCATGCAGTACCCCGAAGTCCGGCGAGAGCACCTGAAAGTCGAGGACGGCGGTCAGAACGCCGGCAACTTCCGGGGCGTCCACCGACTCAACCGCGATGAGCAGGGCCGCGTGAAGTGCGTGGCGTGCATGATGTGCCCCACGATCTGCCCGGCCCGGTGCATCCACATCCAGGCCGCCGAAAGCCCCTGGGACGACCGCGAGAAATACCCGGCGAAGTTCGAGATCGACGAACTCCGCTGCATCTATTGCGGCATGTGCGAGGAGGCCTGCCCAGTCGATGCCATCGAACTCACCACCGAGTACGACATCGTCGGGGCCAGCCGTCAGGAGATGATCTTCGACAAGGAGAAACTCCTGCACATCTACGACGTGACGATCAACAAGAAGCCGATGTAACCCTCCCCGAGGCCCGTTCCGCCCGGTCTCGGGCGTACCCTCTTTCCCGGTCAAGCCCTGATCTCCACCCGCACGCACGGAGATCGGCGCGTTCACGCGCGCCGCACACGACGCATGTTCGAGCGATTGACCGAAACGTTCCACGGCCTGTTCCGTTCCCTCAGCGGCAACGCTTCCATCAGCGAGAAAAACGTTGCCGATGCCATGGCCGATGTCCGGCGCGCCCTGCTCGAAGCAGATGTGAATGTCGGCGTCGCCGATGATTTCTGCAGCGAGGTCATGCGGGACGCCGTCGGCCGCGACGTCACCAAGAGCCTTCGGCCCGGCGAAGAAATGATCGGCATTGTCCACCGCCGCCTCGTCGAGTTTCTCGGCGGTGTGCCCGAGCAGGCCGATGGCGACAATCCCCTTTCGGCCCTGATGCCGCGGGTTCCCGCGCCGAGTGCGTCCGCCCCGGACCTCATCATGCGCGTCAGCCCGGGGCCGACCGTTGTGATGATGTGCGGCCTGCAGGGATCGGGCAAGACCACCACTTGCGGCAAGATCGCGGCCTATCTCCGCAAGAGGGGCCGCAGTGTCATGCTCGCCGCGGCGGACCTGCAGCGCCCAGCCGCGGTCGAGCAGCTGGAGACCATTGCCGGCCAGATTCAACGGGAAGCCCCCGGCGGCCCCAGCGTGGATTTTTACGCCGAAAAGGACAAAGTCGCCGAGTACGGCAAGGCCGTAGGGGTCGCGGTGCAGGTGTGCCGACGAGCCTTGGAGGCGGCGAAGAAGGCGGGCAGCGACGTCCTCATCCTCGATACCGCGGGCCGTCTGCACGTGAACGATGCGCTGATGGGCGAGCTGACGCAGGTCCGCAACATCGTCCAGCCTCACCACATCTTCCTGGTGGTCGACGCGATGACCGGGCAGGACGCCGTCAAGTCCGCGAAGAGTTTTCACGAGCGGCTGGAGGTAGATGGCATCATCTTGACCAAGTACGACAGCGATACCCGCGGCGGCGCGGCGATCTCGGTCAAGCACGTCACCGGCGCACCGATCAGGTTTGTCGGCGTCGGGGAGAAACTCGATGCGCTCGAGGAGTTCCACCCCGGCCGGGTCGCGGGGCGAATCCTGGGCATGGGCGACGTCGTCGCGCTGGTCGAGAAGGCGCAGGAACAGGTCTCCGAGGATGAGGCCAAGCGCATGGAGGCCAAACTCGCCAAGGGCGAGATGACCATGGACGACTTCCTGGGTCAACTCAAGACCCTGCGTCGCATGGGGCCGCTGCGCCAACTCATGGGGCTTCTTCCGGGCGTGGGATCGCTCATGAAGGATGTTCATATCGAGGAAGATCACCTCGACCGGGTGCAGGCGATCATCTCATCAATGAACCGGAAGGAGCGTGCCAGGCCGTCGATCATCGACATCAGCCGACGAAAGCGCATCGCCGCGGGGTCAGGCACCAGACCCGAGGAAATCAGCCAACTCGTCAAGCAGTTCGAGATGATCAACAAACTCACGAAGGAGATGTCCGGGTCCTCCATGAAAGACCGCGTCAAGGCCGTCAAGGAGATGTCGGCCAAGGGTGACGGGATTTCGGGGATGGTCCCCGGCCTCCGCGGCATGCCCGGTCTGACCGCCAGGGGCTCCACGCACATGTCAAGCCCGAAGGATCGTTTCAAGAAGCGTAAGCGCTGAGCGTTTTTCGGGACGTTTTGCTTCGTCTTGCGGATCGCTCGATCGTGCGGGTTCGTGCGGCTCCGGGATTCGAGTTCGTTCCTCCGACTGCTACAGTTCACTGTGCAACGCACCGTGTACCTGGAAACTTTCGGATGCCAGATGAACGAGTTGGACAGCGAACTCGTCGCCGGGCAACTGCGCGCCCTGGGCTATCGCTTCACCCCCGAGCGTGACTCGGCGGACGTCGTTCTGTACAACACCTGCTCCGTTCGTGAGCACGCCGAGCAGAAGGTGTGGTCACGGCTGGGTGAACTGACCGATCGCAAGAAGGAGGAACCCGGCCTGGTGGTGGGCGTCCTGGGCTGTTTGGCGGAACGCGACGGCGCGGACCTCATGAAACGCATGCCCGTGGTCGATGTCATGGTCGGGCCGGGGGAACTGGACAAACTACCCGGCCTGCTCGACAACGCCGTCCGTACCCGGGCCGCCATGCTCGCCGACGGCGTTGATGCCGGGCGTGGAGTGCCGCGCAGCGCGGGGCAGGCGGCGCTGCAGGGCAACACCTCCCGCCGCAGCGGCACGCTGGCCGCGGCGGCGGACACGCTGGAGATGCTCGACCTGTCCCGTGCGGTTTCGCCGCTCGACGAATCCGGTCCGAAGCGATCGGCGTACGTTCGGATCACGCGCGGCTGCAACAAGTTCTGCACGTACTGCGTGGTTCCCTTCACCCGCGGCGCCGAGGTGCACCGCCCGCCGGAGCACATCATCGAGGAGTGCAAACGCCTCGCCGATGCCGGAGTTCTGGAGATCACGCTCCTCGGGCAGACAGTCAACCACTACCGATTCGAGCACGGGGCCGCCGTCAGCGTGGGCGGCATCACGCAGCCGCAGAAGGGCCGAAGTTACGCCGGTGGCCACCGGCGCGATCCCTTCGCCGGGGCGAACGTCACGACCTTCGCGGATCTCCTTCAGCGTATCCACGATGAGGTTCCCACCATCGCCCGTCTTCGCTTTGTCACCAGTTACCCACGCGATTTCGGGGATGACGTGCTCGAAGTCATCCGCGATCACCCTCGCCTCTGCCGCTATCTGCACGTGCCCGCCCAGTCCGGCAGCGACCGCATCCTCGGCATGATGAACCGCGGCTATGCCGTGGGTGAATACCTGGAGTTTCTCGACCGGGCGAGGGGTTTTCTGCACCAACCCGAGAGCGGTCGCCCGTGCGAGGTATCAGGAGATTTCATCGTCGGATTTCCAACCGAGACGGATGCTGACTTCGCGGCCACAATGGCCCTGACCCGCAAGGCGCAGTACAAGAACGCTTTTATCTTCAAGTACTCACCCCGGCCCGGAACCACCGCCCACGAAAGACTCACAGACGATGTACCCGAGGCCGTCAAGCGTCGCAGGAACAATGAGTTGCTCGCGCTCCAGGCCGAGATATCCCAGACCGTCGCGTCGTCGTACGTCGGTCGAACGGTCGATGTCTTCGTCGAGGGCTTCAGTTCCCACGAGCGAAAACGGCGTTCCGCGGGTCCAACACGCGACGAGCACTCCCGCGGCGATCGTGGGATCGGGTTGACCGTCAACGGTCGCTCGATCGGCCACGGGAGCGCGTGCGCCATCGATGATGAGGCCGAACCAGCGCCGCCGGCGCGAGAGGCGCAGTTCGTGGGACGGACCGACACAGACATGATCGTGGTCTTCGATGCCCCGCGCGATGAAAACTCGCTCGCCGGCAGCATGGTCCGCGTCCGCATCGATGAGGCCCGCGCTTTAAGCCTCGCCGGTGAGCGTGTGGCCTGACACCCGTCCGTGGATGGGTTGCTCAGCCGATGAATCGCTCTCCCAGCCGATCCATCAGCGACGCCCACACGTCCTCGGGCGACCGGGCCGCATCGAGGACGATGTGTCTCGCGGGATCCGTTCTGGCCATCTCCAGGTATCCTCGGCGAACGTTCGCGTGATACGCCGCGCCGCGCTGCTCGATCCGATCCGCGAACAGGGACACGGTGCTCGGGGACGCGGTTTTTTTACGGCCCACTTTTTCAGCACCGCTCGTCCGTAGCGCGGCGGTCGCCTCGTCCACGTCGAAGACAATCACAAGGTCCGGCTCTGTTCCCCGAAGGGCCACACCCGCGACCGCGCGGATGTGCTCTACCGGCACGCCCCCCGCGGCACCCTGGTAGGCATAGGTCGAGGAGACGAACCGATCCGCGATCACGACCTCGCCGCGCGAGAGCGCGGGGCGGATCGTCTCCTCCACCAGTTGCGCCCGGCTGGCCATGTAGAGCAGCATCTCACAGTGCGGGGTCATCTCGCTGTTTCGGTCGAGCAGCACAGCCCTGATCTGCTCTCCCACGCGCGTTCCCCCCGGTTCACGAACATGACACGCCGGCACGCCGGCATCCGCACACACCGCGAGCAGCCGGTTCAGCTGTGTGGACTTGCCGGACCCGTCCGGTCCTTCAAAGACAAGGAACGCGCCACGGAGTTTGGTGAGCCAGGGATATGGAGCGCTGGTCATGCAGGGCGTGAGTGTAACGCATGACCAGCGAGAAGGGAATGAGCGCCGGGCCTTTCATGGTCGCAGTTCATCGAGGGTGACGACTCGATACGAGCCGGGGCCGTCGCCGTGGGCGTTGGCGATGGCGGGCAGCAGGCCGGTGGGGTCGGGGTCGATGAACTGAAGGGCCTTGATGATCGCGGGCCGGTTGCCCGTTGAACCGCGCGGATTCATGCGATCCAGCTCCGCCAGTGTGGCATCGGGCCCCTGCCCCCACGTCGCGTCAGGCCCCGATCGCCGAATGCTGCGAGTCAGCAGGAACACAAGATCGGGGTTGAGTTGGAGCGCCGCACGCAGGCCGATGAGCGGATCGGATCGGCCGCTGGGCCGCACGCCATCGAGCCAGGCACCCAGCCTCGTCTTCACTTCATCGGTTGCTCGCACCATCGTCGTCGTCGGATCGAAGAGCTCAGCCGTCGTGGAATCAACGCCCGGCGAGTGGCGGAAGACGACCACTTGGAAGGATTGCGATGGTTCCAACCTCGACACGGACCTGGCGAGTTCTGCCTTCACGAAATGGAGGCTCGTGGTCATCGCGCCGGAAGCATCTAACACGTAGACGACCCGCGCGGCGCGTTCGGACTTCACCCCCGCAAAGATCGCGGGGCCGGGATTCGATGGAGGTGGAGGCGCTGGGCCTGCGGGCGGCTGGGGAGGTGGGGCTTTCGGAGCCGGACGAGACACCGGTTCAGGCGGCCGAGTAACGATCGGCGGCGCGGGCGGCAGGTCCGCGGGGATCAGTTGTGTCATCGCCGCAACAGACGGAGGCGGTGTGGGGTGGGGAGCGGGTTCAGCGGGTGCTTGTGGCGGAGGCTGTTCGATCCGAGCCGGAGGGGCAAGTGTCAGCACCGAATCGACGATCGGCGCATCAGTCAAGCGTCGGGGTTCAGCGAGCCTGATCCGCACAAACCCGGCCAGCATCGCGGCATGTACAGCGAATGAAGCCACGATCGGCACCACGATCGCGGGTCGGAGCCAGCGTTTCCACATGCTTGACGGGTTGGCAGCGGGCAAACTCATCCGAAACGCCGGATTGGCTTGTGAAAGCCCGCGCCGGCAAGTGTAATTATATCGGTAGTTCAGTCAGTCTTTCGCCTGGGCTTCCCGTCGCCCGAGCGGGGGAAGCAACGCGCGATCGAAGGACAACGCGCCCGCTCCCGAAAAAACCAATGACATGGCCGCGCACAGCAGGATGAACTGCCACATGAGTACCGCATGAACGGCGTTGCCTGCTGCGTCGCGAGCGAAGGCGGGATGGTTGGGCAGGAACCCGAGCAGCGTGTCGTTCGCTTGAATCGCCGGGCCGATCTTGGTCAGCCACATCGCCACCGCCATGGTCACGGCGAGATTCAGAGCAGCAAACCGGGTCATCAGCCCAACCAGCACGAATAGACCGCCGACCAGCTCGGCAACCGCCACGGCCCATGCGAGGTAGACCGGCCAGCGGCCCTCACCAAGTCTGGCGGGCAGGAGCGGCATGCCCGCCGTCCCGTTCGCGGCCGGGGCCGGATTGGCCGAACTATGAACGAGCAAGGCGATGCCGTACACCGCGCGCACGCTGGTCTCGTTTGGAAAATCCGCGCCTGAATAGTTGGATGTCACCGGGGTGTTCTGATGTTCCGATTCGAGGAGTGGGCGAGCAACAGTGAGAATGGATGCTCCCGATCCTGCCAAGGCAGGAGTAGCATGTGAGATCTGCTTATCCGTGGTTTTAGATTCCTCGGGTTTGTTCGGATCGGACTTGTCAGTCGCGGGGCGTTCTGGTGAACGGTCGGGTGGCGAGGCGACATCGCCCGGTGCGGGCACTTTCGGGATGGAGTTCGGTTCGGGTTTCGTCCCGCCTGAGATCACGCCCATGTTGGCCAGTGCCGCGGCGGCTTCGCCCTTTACCGGCATTTCCTGAAGAACCTTTCCGAACCCCGCCCAGAGAAATGTGATACCCAGGGCAACCCGAAGGAAAATGGGAGCGAGAGAGTGTCCCGTGCTGCACGAGCCTGCCATGATCGATCATCCTTTCAGCCAGACTGGTCAGTCAGCGGCGCATTGCCGTTGTTGGGAATTGCCTTCCTGGCGATTCAATGATAATCCGTCTGGCCGACCCGGCGGAATAAGATTTGTGACAAGAGCCGCGGGCGTGGCGGAACTGGCAGACGCGCGGGACTTAGGATCCCGTGGCCGAAAGGCTGTGCAGGTTCGATTCCTGTCGCCCGCATTCCGGTGGCATGTATGAATCGGGTTGGTTGGCGAGGGGCGAACCACACGTGTGGTATCTCGACCGTCCGTGTTTGAACAGACTGTGCGTCCATGTCGGCGTGCGGTATTGATGTACACCGATCGGCCTCGCGTTGGCGAGGGCACCAACCCGGTTCATCGCGGCCCCGGTCGTGGGGGGCTTGGGGCAGGGTTGAGAAAGTTCCGCGGCATGAGGGTGCGGAACGGATCCTGGCCAAATCCGCCGAACGGGTCGCGTTGCACGGGCACGTTCCTGTACACGATCTCCGCGTTGAGATAGCGGCTCTGGTTAAGTGTGTTTTCCGCTGCGTCGGAGCTGGGGCGAAGGATGACGTCAACGGTGTTCCCCCGCGGGGCGGGGCAAGGCCCCGTGACGGAGCGAGAGCCGTCCGATTGACGCGACCGCACGGTAGTCTGCCCGTTGATCGAGATCGTGATCGTTGACGCCATGAACGTCTGAATACCGGCGTTGTTCGGGATGGACTTGCCCGTCATGATCGATCCGACTTTGTGCTCGGCATCTCCGTCTTTGATCCAGACATCGAAGGCGATCGGCACGGGCAGGCTCTCACTCCCAAAGTCGATCGAGGCCGTGGGGCGTCCGGTCTGATTGATGAATCGGTCGAGCGGTTCGCGTCCGTACACAACGTTCTCGGGGGCGAGCGCTTCGCGGATCTGCCGTGTTGTGTCTTCCGTCGGCGCGATGGCCGTCGGCCCCCCATCCGCTGGAACAACCTGAACTGATGTGCCAAGCGTCATGGGTGTAGGTGCGCCTCCCGTGGGAGGTTGTGACAGCCCAAAGCCTTGCACGACCAGGAAACCGCGGACCTGTGATCCTGTGGACGGTGATCGAAGGAGCGAGGCACGAATGGGATGTTCACCCGGTTGAAGATCGTCAGGCAACCGAACGGTGATGCCGCACTCACTGCCCACCATGCCGACCCCCAACCGGCTCAAGGAACCAGCACCCGAAAGTGAACCGATTGCAGATGGATCCTTCCCGTCCAGACCCCCAAAGATGCCCGCACCCGAACTACGCGAACGAATCACCTCGGCGGGTTTGCCACCGATCGTGATCGCATCCAGCGAGATATCGGCGGATGATGCAGTCCCCGAGGCACCTCGATACTCTTTGACCCGGATCAGCACAGGGATCGTTGCTCCCGCGCGGGCCGTTTCGCGGGTGACAAGTTCGAGCGGCAGCGTGTTCTCTCTGAACTTCGCTTCCTGAGCTTTGCTCAAGACCCCGTCGAGTTTGGCCCGCTCGATCAGGTCGCCCCACGCCTCGGACCACGGCCGAGTCAGGTCCGCCTGGGCCGCGAGCGTGTGCTCAATGACCCGTTGGTATTGCTGGGGCGACAGTGTGTTGGCCAGCGCTCTGTTCATCAGTTCCGTGGCGATGGCGTCGAGATGGCGGGGCGTCGCGTGACCCGCCTCCCACAGAAGCAGCCCTACAGGCTTGAAACGATTGAGGTATGTGCCGGTCAACGCGGCGTAACCAATCACCCCGTAGGGGATGGAGGTCACCCCGATGAGAAAGAGACCCAACAGTGCCGCGCTTGGGCTGCGCCGCCGCATGCCGATCTGCACCGATCCGTCCCGTTTCAGACCCGCACCGCATTCGGGGCACGTCACAGTTTCCGGGTAGATGCCGAGCAGATCGAACCGGCATTGGCGGCACACCGGGTGATTGTTGACTCTGCGGCCTCGCAGGCCGGCCACAAGAAACAGCAAGCCAACCAAAAGGAGAGTCAGAAGGATGAGAAGCAGTGTCGGAACCATGGATCATAATGAGGGATGGATGCAGGGACAAAAGCCGTCGGTTTGTTCGTTTGCTTGTTGGTCGGTAGATGCGCGTTCGGGCGATTCAAGTCAGCTTCAGAATGAATAGCCACTGAATGATCGAGTCAGCCGAAAGACAGGCCATCGGGGAACAGCCACGCGCCGGCGATGGGGGCGGGCACGCTACAACCCGTGATCGCCGGAAGGCCGATCGAGACTCGGTCTTGACACAAGGCACCAAGGACGGCCCATTCCACGGCCTCGCGGTGGGTCGCCGGTACCCCGTGTTCGTCTGTCAGCCCGATGTGTTCAGGGCAGTTGGCTTCGATGGCTCGGCGGAGCGCGAGATTCAACACACCGCCACCGGCAAGCAGTACCGAGTGTGCGCCTCGGGCGGCATCGGCGATCACCCGCCCGATGGCTACACACGCGGTCGCGGCGATATCGCTCGCGGGCAGGTGAGCACGATAGCGGCTGATCCAATCCGCGGTCTCATCGCCGGTGCCCAGCGATCGACGCGGCCCGCGCAGCGAGGCGAAGATGCCGTCGAGGTCTTCGAAGGCTCCCTCGTCCACGCTCCCGCCAATGGCGCTGCTTCCTCCCTCATCAAAGGGTTTTCGCAACAGCAACCGTGCAATTCCGTCGAGCAGGTTGTTGCACGGGCACAAGTCGCTCGCGGTCACTCCCAACACTCCCATGTCGCGTTCGATCCGCGTGATGTTTGCAAAGCCACCAAGGTTCACAACCGCGATCTTCGCCGCGATCGCTCGGAAAAGCACATAATCGGCGATCGGTGTGAGCGGCGCCCCCTGCCCACTCGCTGCGATGTCGGCGGCTCGCAGGTCGAAGACGACCGGACAACGCATCGCCGCGGCGATCGGTGCCGGCTGCATCAACTGCCAGGAAAGAGGCGGCTTGTGATAGACCGTCTGGCCGTGAACACACACCAGATCGGGGCGGATGGCCGTGTCCATGCCGCACAAACGCTCGCACGCTTCGACGTGGAGCAGCGCCAACTCGCGCATAAGCGAGGCGACTTCGCCCGCGGTGACCGGTGCCTGTTCCGCGACCGTTCGCAGCCGGGCGGCCAGGTCGCCCAGCGGCAGGCTCACCGCGCCCACCACGCATGCCTTCATCTCCTCCAGCCCTCGTCCTTCAACGGCAATGAAGGCGGCATCCAGCCCGTCGATGCTGGTGCCCGTCATGCAGCCGATGATGTGACGGATGGGGTTACTCAAAGAGTGTCACCTCTGCTGCGGCGGGCGAGGTGAACGAGCCGATCACCTGATCAAAGTATGTAAGACTATGTGACAGCCCGCCTTCACGTGATCGACATCGCCACAGGCGAGCGTGCTCCGCCGCAAGCGAGCGGAACTCATCGGGAAGAGAGGTCAAGGCGGCTGTAATGCCGCCGCGGCGTGCGACCCCGCGCCGCGCGGCCGTCAGGGCGTATCGGGCGGTGTGGGTCAGTTCCTCGCGCACCAGGGTCGAGAGGCCTTCCGCCGGGATTCGTCGTGCAAGGTTCTCCAGTCGCGCTAATGCATCAGACCAGAGTTGGATCGGTCCGACCTCGCGCTGTTCGCCGAGTTGCTTGAACATGTCGATGAATACCGCCGTTTGGTTGAGCAGTCTTGTGCGCGTGGGGTGCGAGAGCGCGCCGCAGACCTCACGCAGAGGCAGATCGGCATCACCGATGGCATCCAGCCAACGTGAAGACTCACCCGTCGGGTCCCCGAAGAGATGGAGCGATTCCGCCTCGGCACTGAATGCTCCATCTGGGTTCCACGCCGCCTGAGCCGCCTCTGCCAAGGCGTGCATGGTGAGAGGCCATTGTTGATGATGACCGCTGTCGCCCCAATCGCAGACGAGGAAGCCCTCCGCCCCATGCCTCAGGCCCCCAATCGCGGCGGCCGCCAGATTGCCCCGACGCTCGGTTGTCCGGCCGGTGATGGAGCGCCACGTCGATGTGCCGGGGCAGACCCAGAACGGGTGGCCGTTCAGCATCTCGCCCCATTGGTTGAACGGCGAATCCGGCTCGTATCCCCAGGCCAGGGCCGTGACATCGGGGGGTATGTCCGCAACGCACTCAGGATGCGACAACGCAATGTCGCCCCAGAACTGGGCACGCTTGCCGCGATGCCGCACCGCCGCGGCGATGTTCCTCACAAACTCCATGTACACCGCGGCTCGCCCCCGGCGTTCGACCTCGGCCCTGCTCCGACCAAACGCGATGTCGTAGACCTCATCGCACCCGATGTTGACGTGCGGTGAAGTAAAGCACGGGAGAAGTTGGTTGAGCAAACCTTCGACAAAAGCGATTGATTCGGGGATGGTGGGGCAGAGGGAGAACGGGCCGCTCCTGGGCCAGATATCGAACATCCAATCTCCGTGAGTCTCCGCGAGGTTGGCATATGCACGGTGGCGGAGCCAGGGAACCATGTGACCGAAGCAGTTCTGATTCGCGGCTAGTTCGATGCCGCGCACAGAGGCGTACGCGTCGAGTTCTCTCACCTCTTGCGGCGTCATCGGGGACCAGCCACTCCAGACCTCTTCGTGCCCCTCATAGGCGAACGTGTGCTCGGTATAGAGCTGCAGGTGGTTGAACTTGAGGTTCACGAGAAGGTCAACGATCTCTCGCAGATGAGTCATCGTGGGCACCCGATCACGCGACACATCGAGCATAACCCCACGCACCTGGAATGCAGGCCGATCATGAATGACCTGACAGGGAATGCCGATCGGGTTTGCCCGGACAAGTTGGGCCAGGGTTGCCAGCGCGTGACGGGCGCCTTCTTGTGAGCCCGCCGTGATCTCAATGGGATTGTTCGGATTGATTCGGAGCGTGTACGCGCCTTTCGGCGATGCGGCATCGGGCATCCAACGAACCCACGGGATCTCGGTGGTTGCGGCGAGGCCCAACTCACCTTCAAGGCTCGGAGAGAGTAAACCCGGCTCCCAGCCCGCGCAGCCGCGTGACTGGGGCACCGTATGCAACCCGGCGATGGGATGAACTTCGACCGGAACAGGAAGGAGCATCAACCATGATGCTACGGGTCATCCGGGCGATAGAGATGCGAGAGAACGACGCATCGATTCGCGCATGAAAAAACCCGTCCGCGTGTTTCCGCCCGCGAACGAGTATTAGGAGGAGAGAGACAAGACTTCGTTGAAGGCCTGTGGGGGAGAGAGTCCCACCGGACTTCGCAAACCCGTTCGCGTGTTTCCGCCCGCGAACGAGTATTAGGAGGAGAGAGACAAGACTTCGTTGAAGGCCTGTGGGGGAGAGAGTCCC
>ERZ761603.215-NODE-215-length-50595-cov-15.572794_pt1 | contig 50595 bp, 28 predicted proteins | sample MGYA00511879_ERZ761603 | MGnify/ENA primary metagenome ERZ761603 (study PRJEB28899, sample SAMN02850040) | bioreactor sludge metagenome | biome: EBPR Sludge; feature: EBPR Bioreactor; material: flocular biomat | place: Australia: Thorneside Wastwater Treatment...
CCGCGCGGGTTCCCCGGCCCCGCGGGGCCGCCCGGCAGCGCCGATGCCTGGGGGAGGCTGGGCAACGCGGGCACCAATCCGACCAGCAACTTTCTCGGCACGACCGATGCGCAGCCGTTTGAGATTCGCGCGAGCAACCGCCGCGTCTGGCGGGCGACGCACAACCCGGGCACCACGTCGTTCAACATGCTGGGCGGATCGCCCGGGAACAGCATCTTCGCTTCGGCGCGCGGCGCGACCATCGCGGGCGGCGGCGGCGATCTCGATGGGATCGTGTCGAGTTACAGCCAAATCTACACGAACTACGGCTTCATCGGCGGCGGCGCGGGCAATCGAGTCGGGGAATGGCCCCCCGGGGGATATGGATACTCATCGGTCGTGGGTGGCCAGGGTAATCGCATCACCGGTGACTTTGGTTCGATCCTCGGCGGGAGTTCCAACCGCGTGACGGGCGATGAAGGGGTGGTACTCGGCGGCTCATCGAACGAAGCCGTCGGCGAAGGCTCGGTCGTGGGCAACGGTTTTCAGAACGTGGCTACGGGTCAACACGCAACGATCGTGAACGGCGCGGTCAATCGCGCGGCGGGATCGATGGCGACAGTACTCAACGGTGCTCACAACTCAGCGGGGGGACGTTACAGCGTCGTCGGTGGGCAGCGTGCCAGGGTCCGCAGCGCGACGGAATCGGGGGATAGCGACGGTGATGAGGGCACGTTTGTCTGGTCCGATGCTCTTCAACAATCGGTGGACTTCATCTCCACAGGCCCCAACCAGTTCCTCATCCGCTCCGCGGGTGGCGTGGGCATCAACACCAATGCGCCCCGCTCGATGCTCGATATCGCGGGTCTGACGACCACGAACGCGCTGCGCATCCCCGGCGGCACGGACGGCCAGGTGCTTCTCAGCGATGCGAGCGGGTACGCCTTGTGGCAGACCCCGGCCTTTGCCCCGACGGGCGCGGCGGGGGGCGACCTCTCCGGCAGCTATCCTGACCCGAGCGTGACCGGATTGAACGGCTCACCGCTTATGGGATCGCCGACCGCGGCGGGGCAGGTGTTGAAGTGGACAGGCGCGGCGTGGTCTCCCGCAGCGGATATGGACACAACGTACGCCGCCGGGACCGGGCTGACCCTCAATGCGGGGCAGTTCGCACTGGACACGGCGTTTGCAGACTCGCGGTACTGGCGGCAGACGGATTCGCTTGGCGGCGATGTCACCGGTCCGCGCGGGGCTACGACCGTCAACCGCATCGCCGGTCGCGTCGTGTCACCCTCCACACCCTTCGACCAGGCGGTCCTGAAGTGGAACAACAACGCGCAGCGCTGGGAGCCGGCGGGGGACGCGAACACCACATACACCGCGGGAACCGGTCTCACGCTCAACGCGGGGCAGTTCGCCCTCGATACAACGTTCGCGGACGGCCGCTACTGGAACGAGAGTCAGGACCTGGTGGGGGACGTGACGGGCGCGCCCGGCGCGAACACGGTGGCGAGGTTGCAAGGGCGGGCGGTGGCGGCGGTTGCGCCGACGGATCAACAGGTTCTCAAGTGGAACAACGCTCAACTCCGCTGGGAGCCGGGCGCGGATATGTCCGGCACCTACACTGCGGGGCAGGGCATCAATATCACCGGCACGATCATCAGCGTGCCCAACCTGGGCATCACGAATGCGCTCATCAATGATGTCGCCTGGACGAAAGTGACGGGCGCGCCGGCGGCGTTTCCGCCAGTTGGCAGCGCGGGCGGGGACCTGGCCGGCGCGTACCCGAACCCCATCATCGCCGCGAACGCTGTCGGCAACGCAGAGATCAGCGATGTCGCGTGGACGAAGGTCACGGGCGCGCCCAGCGCGTTCCCGCCCAGCGGGTCCGCGGCGGGCGACCTTTCGGGCACATACCCCAATCCCAACGTGGCCCGGATCAACGGCGCGCCCCTGTCCGGCACGCCCAGCAGCGCGGGGCAGGTGCTCAAGTGGACGGGCGCGGCCTGGTCGCCGGGCACGGATATCGGCGCGACGTACACCGGGGGAACCGGCATCAACATCACCGGCACGGTGGTGAGCGTGCCGAACCTGGGCATCGGCAACGCGCTCATCAGCGATGTGGATTGGACGAAAGTCAGCAACCGACCCACGACCCTGCCGCCCAGTGGCGCAGCGGGCGGCGACCTGGTGGGCAGTTACCCCAATCCCGGCGTGGCGAAGATCAACGGGTGGCCGGTGACAGGGAATCCCACCGCCACGGGTCAGGTGCTCAAATGGACGGGCAGCGCCTGGTCTCCGGGTGTTGACAGCAATACCACGTACACCGCGGGCACGGGCATCAGCATTGCCGGCACGGTCGTCTCCATCCCCGCCGGTGCGATCACCAACGTGCTGGTGAATGATGTGGCGTGGTCGAAGATCACCGGGGCGCCCAGCGCGTTTCCGCCCAGCGGCGCGGCCGCGGGCGATCTGGTCGGGACGTACCCGGCCCCGACGGTGATGGGCATCCGCGGCTATCGCGTCGGCACGGGTGCGCCAAGCAGCGGCTCGATCCTCATGTGGAATCAGGAGTCGGCGGAGTATCAGCCCACATCGACCAACGGAGTTTTCTGGCGCACGGGCGGCAACAGCGGCCTGACGGCGTTCAACTTCATCGGCACCACCGACAACATCCCGATCGAACTGCGGGCGAACAACCAGCGGGCCTTTCTCGCGACACCCATCGCCCGGGGATCGGTCCCCGAAACGTGGACGACGACGAACATCAACTCCGGTTGGAGTGCCAACACCATCAACAATGGCGCGATGGCGGCGACCATCGGCGGTGGCGGATGGTTTGAGAACCGTCACGGCGTTCCTGTCCAGCGCGAGAACATCGTGAACGACGATGGCGGCACGGTTTCGGGCGGCATCGACAACACCGCCGGCAACGCGGGCGCTTCATCAACGGACGCGACGTTCGCCACCGTGGGCGGTGGTCGTCTCAACACGGCGAGCGGTGATTCCGCAACGGTCGGCGGCGGATATGGCAACACCGCCTCCGGCGGCGGGGCGACCATCCCCGGCGGCTCGGCGAACACGGCGAGCGGGCTGTATGCCTTCGCCGCGGGGTACAACGCCAACGCCGCGCACAACGGCGCCTTTGTTTGGGCCGACTCTCAACTGCCGTCCTACGCCAGTTCCGCGGCGGACCAGTTCCGCGTGCGGGCGCAGGGCGGAGTGATCCTCGACACGGGATCGGCCTTCTCCGGCCTTACCGTCAACAACTCGAACTCGCTGTCTTCGGCGAGTTCGGCGACGCTGAGTTCCACCTCGGCCTTCGGCACGGGCCTGACGATGACGAACACTTCGGCCGCGCTTCGGACGTGGCAGGTGCGCTTCACCGGGTCGGCGGATCTTTCCGGGTACGGCGATCTGATCTTCAAGCGCAGCGACCTCACGACGCCGACGCTGACGTTGAGTGATGCGGGCAACGTCGGTATCGGCACGGCGTCCCCCGGGGAGCGGCTCACCGTACAGGATGGTGCGATCGGCATCTTCAACAGCGCCGATTCCAAAACCTGGCGCATGGAGTACGACAGCACAAACGACTATTTCTTCATCGATGAGTTCAACTCCGCCCGCCGCATGGTGATCCGCAACGGGGGCTATGTGGGCATTGGTACGACCTCACCAGACGAGTTGCTCGAAGTCGCCGGGAGCGATGCAACGCTGCGCGTGCGTAACACCAACGACGCGGTCGGGGGGCAGCTCTGGAACTCGTACGGGACAATCCAACTGGGCATGTACAACCCGCAGGCGTCCACGCAGGGCGGGCTGGCGGCGGGGGCGAAGCGGTCCTATTTCGGAGCACGCCACACCGATGGGCGCGTGGGTTCCCTGACGAACGTCAACATCGGCGAGCCGTCTTTCCGCAATATTCTCGATGACGGCAGCGGGCGCTGCACCATCAACGGCTACAGCAGTTCTTACACGTTCTATGTGAGCGGCACCGCCCATGTCACGGGCAACGTGAGCGCGGGCAGCAAGACCTTCAAGATTGACCACCCGCTCGACCCGGCCAACAAGACCCTGACCCACACGTGCATCGAAAGCCCGGACATGAAAAACATGTATGACGGTGTGACCACCACCGATGGCGCGGGCTACGCCGTTGTGACTCTCCCGGATTACTTCGAGGCGCTCAACTCGGACTACCGCTATCAACTGACGGTCATCGACGAGGATGACCGCACCGACTTCGTCTGGGCCAAGGTCGTCAGGAAGATCGACGCCAACCGCTTCACCATCCGCACCAGCATTCCTAACGTCGAAGTGAGTTGGATGGTTACGGGGATCCGCAAGGATGCCTTCGCCAACACCAACCGCACACCTGTCGAACAGGACAAACCCGCTCGGGACCGGGGGCGCTACCTCCACCCCGCCGCCTTCGGCAAGCCCGAGTCGATGAGCGTGGACCGAGATGAGTTGCCGGCCGGTGCCGCGGGCGGTTCATCGCTCGCGGGTCGGGCGCCGTGACGGACGCGGGGGTGTGTTCGGCGCGGCAGGGCATGGTGGCGCGGTGCCGTGTCCACGCGCCAACCAAGCGAGTTCGATGGCCAAGTTTCGCAGCGGTGCGGGCACCCGCGCGGCACCCTCGGCGTTCGCCGTTTCGAGAACGGCGAGCGCCAACGCGGGCTTGCTCATCTTCTTGATCGCCTGCCGGATGACAGCGCGAACCGCGCCGGGCGATTCGGATGCCGGGGGTGCGGTGGACCGGAATCCCGCGGCGCGTCGGTAGACCTGATGGAACCCGTGTCGGTACAGGAAGTGTTCGATGTCTGGCGCTCGGAGCCGCACTACACGCGAATCGCCCGGCGGGCACAGCGAATCCGCGGCCCGTTCGTAGTTCTCTCCCGCCTGGTCCCCGTCGGTCAGCAGCCGCCACGTGATGCCCAGATCATCCGCGAGCCGGACGAGTGGCGGGATGCCGCATTGCGCGAACTCCACGCAGCGAATGCCCTCTACCGCGAACTCGATGCCGGCGAGCCGCGCGAACTCCGGCAGTAGCCACGCCTCCGTCTCACCCTCGACCAGCAGCCAACAACGGGCGAACAACGCCTCGGGTTTGCTCATGCGGATGTGATACCCCACCCGCCGCAGATCATCCCGCCGTCGCAGCGAACTTCCCACAGCGCGCACGGCCACTTCTCCGCCGCGGCGCACCAGCCGCCGAACCGAGGTCAGGGGCACCCGCGCGAGCATCTCTCCGACGTGCGTTGACAGGACGATCTGCAGCGGCAGGTTCAAAACCATGCCCGCCGTGGCGGCAAGCCACGAAGGGTGAAACCCCGCACCAAGATCATCCATGAGCAGCACGGGCGTGGCATACGGTGCGAGCGGAGAGTCGCCGATCGCGTCCAGCATCGCCCCGACGAGCAGCAACAGAGAAAGGAGTCGGACCTCACCGGCGTTGTCCCCCTCCAAGCCCGCGGCGGAGAAGAGCGTGGTCGTTACCGGTTGCGGCGTGCCGATCAGGTCATCGAGATGGCGGTCGGGCATCGCAACGGGTCGCAACTGGGTGCCGACAGATTCAACGATCTCCTTCGCATCGAGCAGCGCGCGTCGGAGTTCTTGGATTCCTGTCTGACCACCATCTCCACCGGAAACCAGCCGCCGGTAGAGCGTCAAGACCCTCCCGCGAGCGGTGTCGGCGGTCCGGCTCTCCGCGACACTCGCCCAGGGTATCAAGGGACGCACACGGATGATCGGGATGACGGCCCGCAGCGCTCCGAGTACGGCGCGGGGATCGCGGCACCGTGCGACCCGCTCCGGAGCACCGAGAACTTCACATGTGACGGCGTGGGAATCATCGGGGCTGACCCGAACACGCACGGCGAGGGTGCCCGCCTCCCCGCGATCTGCGCCCGCCACCGCCGCGGCGCGACACGCGGCATCCAAGATCGTGCGTTCGTTGGTGGGCAGGTGGTCCGTTCGCAGAATGCGGAAGACCAAGGTGCAGCGTGTTTCGCCCTGCTCTTCGGGGTGAAGCGCGGCCAGCGAGGCAGGGAACCCCGAAGTGTCGGCATGGAGTTGTGCGGCCCGACCCAGCAGCCGTTCCAGCGCGTCGAGGGCCGCGGTTTTTCCGCAGTTGTTCTCGCCGATCAGCGCGGTGGCCCGGGGTTCGAGGTCGATCGCAAGCCGCCGGATAGTGCGGAAGTTCTCGATGACAACGTGGCGGAGATGAATCGGCGGTTCGGGAGTGCTCGGCCGCGGCAGCACCGGTCGGACGGTTCGGGCGGCTGGTGCGGGGCGGTGAGTCAAAGCGTGTCTCCGGTTCGGGGTGTGTGTCGAAGCATTCTACTCGCTTGGCGCTTTTGTGACCCAGAACGAACGCGGGCGGTTGTTCATGCTGTCGCCGGTGCGAGCAACAGGCGGCAGATCATCCAAGCCGATTCCGCAGATGGGCAAGTGCGATGCGGATGTGGCTGTAGGAGACATTTCCGCCCAGGTGTTCGCGGATACTGCTTGCGTACACGGTGGCGAGGGTTTGCTTGGCCGCGGCAACGGCTTCGTACGTCGCGGTGTCGATCCAGGCGCTGATACTCGCGGGCCGATCGTGCGCGATGAACTCGGCGAGGTACCCATACGCCGTGGACTCGGCCACGCCCAGCGAGTCGGAGACGTCCTCGATGTTGGCACGCCGGCGGAAGAGGTCGAAGGCCGCGGCCTTGCGCCCGGATACCGGCTTCTCGGAGCGGGCACGCTTGGGGGGTAATGTCGGGGGAAGGTCCGTCGGCAGGCCGCGCTGGGCGCAGTGGTGCGCGATGGCCTCGGCGAAGACCTTGCCGAACTCGCGGCACTTGAGGTCGCCCACGCCGCGGACGGTGAGGAACGTTGCCCGCCTCGTGGGCCGGATGCGCGTCATGTCCTGGAGCGTGGTATCGGCGAAGATGGCGTACGCGGGGACGCGGCGAGAACCGGCTTCCCGGGCACGCACGGCGCGGAGGACTTCGAACAACGCCTCATCGAAGGGCTCCTCGACCGGGGCGGCTTCGACGTGCTCGCGCGGTGCCACGAGGGCGGCGGTACGCGTGCCGCGGAGAAGGTCCCACGAGGCGGCGTTGAGCGCGATGGTGGGGTACTCGCCCGGCGCGCGGGAGAGCAGCCCCGCATCCAGGAGTTGATTGATAAAACTGATGACGGCGGGCTTGGAGAACCCCTTGAGGAGGCCGTAGGTGCTGAGCGAGTCGTGGCCGCGGGCCAGAACGCTCTTCTCGCGGGCGCCGCGGAGGACGTTGGCGATGTGGACCGTGCCGAAGGTCAGCCCCCCGGAGGCCTGGGCCATCCGGGCGACGCACGAGACGATCTTCATCGCCACCGTGTTCGCATCGGGCACGGGGTCGAACTCCCCGAGACAGACATCGCACGCGCCGCACCCCGCCGGGGTAGTGGGCGTGTAGGGCTGGCCGAAGTGCTCGCTGAGAAATCGGTGGCGGCACGCGGTGCCCGCGGCGAACTGGCGCATCTCTTCGAGGTGCGACAGTTGCGCGGCTGTCCGCTCGGGCGGGGCATCGGTCTCGGCCGCGCCCGACTGGATGACGCGGGCCCACTTCGCGGCGTCGGCGCCCGAGTAGAGCAGCACGCACTCGCTGGGCAAGCCGTCCCGCCCCGCGCGGCCGGTCTCCTGCTGGTAGTGCTCGAGGCTCTTGGGCAGGGCGGCGTGAACAACGCACCGGACGTTGCTGCGGTCGATGCCCATGCCGAAGGCGACGGTGGCGACGATCACGTTGGTGCGTTCCTGCGCGAAGTATTCCTGGACGCGGGTGCGCTGCTCGGCGGTCAGGCCCGCGTGGTAGTGGTCGGCGAGGATGCCCGCGGCCCTGAGCATCCCGGCGATGGCCTCGGTGTCCTTGCGGCTGATGGCGTAGATGATGACGGCGCGGTTCTCGTGGCGCTGGATGATGGAACGCAGTTGAGCGTCTTCATCGACTTTGGGTGTGACGCGGTAGGTGAGATTCGGACGATCAAAGACGCCCACGAGCACCTCGGGCCGACGAAGGCCGAGCTGGGCGACGATGTCCTCGCGCACGCGGGGCGTGGCGGTGGCGGTGAAGGCGTTGAACGCGGCGTGCGGAAAGGCTTCGCGCAGTTCGCGGAGACGGCGGTACTCGGGGCGGAAGTCGTGGCCCCATTGGCTGATGCAGTGGGCCTCGTCAATGGCGAACGTGGCGGGGCCGGCGCCTCCGTTGAGCGTCGCCAGGCGCGCGAGCATCGCCGGAGTCAGCAGGCGCTCGGGCGCGAGGTAGAGCAGGCGCAGGTCGCCGCGTTCCATTCGCTCCCGTACCTCGCGTTGCTCGGCGGCCTCCTGCCCGCTGTAGAGGGCCGCGGCGGGATAGCCGATCAGGCGAAGGCCGTCGATCTGATCCTTCATCAACGCGATCAGGGGCGAGACAACGACGGTCAACCGTCCTGTCAGAAGCGGGGGGAGTTGGTAGCAGAGGCTTTTGCCCCCTCCGGTGGGCATGACCACCAGCGAATCGCGCCGCTCGATTCCGAGGCGGATGGCCCGCTCCTGCACGGGGCGGAGTTGTTCGAAGCCCCAGTAGCGGCGGAGTGCCTCGTGGATCGTGGGTTGGTCGCGGGGCGCGGACACGGCCCAAGCGTACGAAGAGACGAAACACGCGGCGGGGGGTGGTCGGCCCCCGCCGCGTTGATGTGCGTTGGTGTGATACGTGGCGGTATGCTCGGTACTCCAACGAGAAGTAGAACATTCGGTGAGAGGTGGGGTGCCGTTGGAAGATATCGTGGGCGACGGCCGACCGCGTCGGGCTACAGCCGTGCGCCAAACAGCGCGCCGACGCCCGCCGTGAGTCCCATCGCGAGTGCACCCCAGAAGGTCACGCGGGCTGCGGATTTGAGGACCGGCGAGCCGCCGGCGCGGGCGGCGATCGACCCGAGCAGTGCCAGGAAGCCCAGCGAGGCGATCGAGACGCCCAACACGAGCCACGCCTTGGGCAAGGCCGGAACAAGGAGCAGCGGTAACGCGGCACCGATCGTGAACGTGCCGGCCGACGCGAACGCCGCCTGCACCGGCCTCGCCGCAAGCTCCTCGGTGATGCCCAGTTCGTCTCGGGCGTGGGCCGTGAGCGCGTCCTTGGCCATGAGCTGCGTCGCAACCTCGCCCGCGAGCTTCTCGTCGAGCCCGCGTTTGACGTAGATGGCCGTGAGTTCGGCGTGCTCGCTCTCGGGCTGTGTGGCCAACTCGTGCCGCTCGCGCGCCAGATCCGCGCCCTCTGTGTCGGCCTGCGAACTGACGGAAACATACTCCCCGGCGGCCATCGACATCGCGCCGGCGACCAGCCCCGCAAGCCCCGCGACGAGGATCCCGCTGCGCTCGGTATCGGCCGCGGCCACGCCGACAATCAGGCTCGCGGTCGAGACGATGCCGTCGTTGGCACCCAGCACGGCGGCGCGGAGCCAGCCGATGCGGTGGGATCGGTGGGATTCGGTGTGCCTCATGGTTTACAAAGGGTACCGCCGGCTGGGTAGTGCGTGTGCGAGGACCGCCCACGTCCCGCGATCCTGGCCCGATGTGCTGCAGCCGAGCAGTGCCTGGCGTCAGGACCAACATCGGGCAGGGGCGCTTGTGGGCGAACGCTCAGGGGGGCGGTGGAGCAATAATCAACCGATGGAAGGTGCACCTCAGCGGGTTGCCGCGTCACAGGATGCTGGACGCGCACAAAGAGTCCGCCGCATTATCGCTTGGTCGCTTCCGGCTTTGATCATTCTTCTGCTGCTCACGCAGTGCCTGCTTTGGATTTTCCAGCCCATGCGACAGTCGGTCGTGCGTGCGCTTGTGCATGGCAGACTCCAATCGATCGGGCTGACAGCGCAACAGATTCAGCGAGACACCGGTGCTGCACCGACGCTCGATGCCGTCTTGAACTCTGAACTGTTCACCGGCGAAGGGCTGGAGCAGTTCTCGCGAACAGTTCCGATCAACGCGAGCGACACGGATCTGCCGCTGGTGGTGCAGACGGTGCCATCTCGGGCGGTGCGCAAGGGCGAGAGGTGGGGCGGGATCGAAGAGAGGATCGAGCACGACCTGCCCGCCTGCCGCTTTGTCCTGATGCCCGATTGGACGGTCGTGCAGATTGATGAGCCGGACTATCAGCGGGATATTGCGCCGCGGATCAAACTCGTGCCCCTTCAGTAGTTGTGCGCTTCACGCGGCTTCCGGCCGATGCATACTCGTGCTCGGCCCTCGGTCAACAAGTGCAAGCACGTGAGCAAGCGGCCGCGGCGAGCTTCGAAAGCGGGCATATTCACGGGGTTATTGAGAGCAATCCCGGCCGTTCTCAAGGACATGGTCCATCCCACCAAAGCGGTCAACGCGTTGGAGCTCTTCGATCGCTGCCGCGGCAACGGCGTGGTGTTCGAGTGGATGACCTTCGATGCAGCTACGGCATGGACAAGGAGTTCCTGCTCGCCCCGCGGGTGACCCCCTTGGAAGCACAGCCGCACGTGGAGTTCAGCCGCTGGCACGTGGAGAAGTGCTTCCAGGAGGAAAAGAGCGAACTGGGCCTGAGTCACTTCGAGGTCCGCACCTACCGGTCCATGATGTTGCACTTCATCCTCACCAGCATGAGCCACCTCTTCCTGGCGCAGGAACATCAACGACTGGCGGTGCCCCCGGGGGGAATGAAAAGCACCTGACCGTCTGCCAGGTGAAGCTCGCGGCCACAACCGTGGTCAGGAGCCTCTGGCAAGGCGATCAGGTGCGCATCAGATACTTCGAGAAGGTATCAGCGCTGATCAACTACCACCAGCGCAACATTGCCAGGTCCGCCGAATCGCACAACCGGGCCACCCGCGAGAAACTCAGACACGCCTGCTTCGACCTTCCTGCCATGCGATGCTGCATTCTCGTATAGCAAGAACCCTCGTTGTAAAGTCAGCAGCCGCCGCCCTCCCAGAGTTCGAAGAAGACCTCCACATCGGCGCCGTCGATGCCACCGTCGTTGTTGAGGTCGCTGACGGGATCGCCGGCTTCCCAGAGGTCGTAGAAGGCCTGCACATCGGCGCCGTCGATACCGCCGTCGTTGTTCACATCGGCGTAGCAGACGGCGTGGAGTACGACGCGGTTGGAGAAGTACTCGAGGCGGTAGCCGATGCCGTTGACGGCGGGCGGCGCGGCGAGTTCGGCGAAGGCGCCGGTGATGCTCGGCGCGGTGATGATGGTCCACGATTCATCGCGGCTGGCGACAAAGGGGGGCACGATGCTCACGCGGCAGACACCGTCGAGCGTGATGGGCCGGGAGCTGGTGATGCGGTCGGCGTTGGCATCGCCGGACCCGGCGAGCTGGCAGTGGAACTCGCCGGTTGCGCCGAAGGAAAGGTCTGTTACGCCCTGCAGGTTGAGCAGGCCGATGGGGCTGCCGGGCCGCCCCGGCGAAAGGATGCCGTTGTTGTGGGTGCGGACGTAGATTCTCCCGGTGCCGCCGATGGTGTGGCCCTCGCCGTTAATAAGAACCTCGCCGGCTCCGTTGTAGAAGATGTAGCCCGTGTCAAGGTTAGCGGGGTTAGCGTTCAGATAGATCGCGCCGGACCCGCCGAAAGTCTGGCTGTTGAGGACTTGAATGAAGGTGCCCGATGATGACATGCTCGGGTTGACTGTGATCGTTCCGTTGTTCGTAAGGCCGTCGGCGATCTGCAACGCGACCCCGTTGTTCACATGGAACGGTCCCGAAATCGAGACGGTGTTGAAACGGCTGTTGCCCGTGACGCTGCTCAAACCTCCGTTGGTGGCGTTGACCTGCCCTCCTGAGATCGTGGTTCCGAAGATTCTGACTGAGCCTCCATCGCCGAGGAGTTGCGCTGTGGGGGCTTGAGTAAGACCGATGCTCGTCACGGCGAGGATGCCGCCGTTGGAGGACTTCATGGTGGCGTTGTTGGTCTTCGAGATGCCCAGCAACTCCAGAACTCGAGCATCGCGGTCGGCGTGCACCAAGCCGTCGTTGGCGAGGCTGACGTAGACTCGGCCCGTGCCGCGGATGGTGTGCGTCGCCGCGTGCGTGAGAACTTCACCTCCGCCGTTGTAGGTGATGTAGGCGGTGTCGAGATTGGTGCTCGCATTCAGGACGACCTCGCCTGTGCCGTTCAGGCCCTGGGTTGAAAGCGCCTGCACGAATGTTCCATTACCGCCGGCGGTCGGGTTGACGGTGATCGTGCCGTTGTTGACGAGGTTGGCGTGTATCTGGAGGCTCGATCCGTTGAAGATACGGGCCGGGCCGGCGAGCGTGATCCCGTCCGCTCTGTTGTTGCTGGAAAAATCAATCATCCCGTCGTTCATGGCGTTCATGTGACCGCCGACAATGTGCCCCCCCGCGATGAGCACGGTCCCGCCGTCCCCGAGGAGTTGAGCGCCAGGGGACTGCGAGATGAGAATGCCGTTGACCGACAACGTGCCGCCGTTGGTGGCTTTCATCGTGGCGTTGTTGGATTTGTTCGTGGTCCGGAGGGAGAGAATCCTGCCGGCACGGTCGGCGTTGACAAGCCCGTTGTTGAGCAGATTGACGTGAATGTTCCCCGTGCCGCGGATCGTGTGTGTTGCCGCGTGCGTCAGGACTTCGCCTCCGCCGCTGTATGTGATGTAGGCGGTATCAAGGTTGGTGCTGGCGTTGAGAACGACCTCGCCCGTGCCGCCGAGGTTCTGCGAACTCAGGGCCTGAAGGAGTGTGCCGCTGCCGCCCGCGGTCGGGTTGACGGTGATCGTACCGTTATTCACCAGATTGGCGTGCAACTGGAGGTTCGTGCTGTTGTTCACTTCGAGCGGGCCGCTCGCGGTCACTCCGTCGAAACGGCTGTTTGCCGTGATGCTGCACAGCCCGCCGTTGATCGCCCGCACGCCGCCGCCGATGACCGTTGCCCCGCTGAACTGGACGGCCCCGGCGTCCGCCAGAATCTCCGCCGCGGCGGCCTGCGTGATGCTGATGCCCGAGACCAGGAGCGTGGCGTTGTTGCTCGCCCGGATCAGCGCGTTGTTCACCTTTGGCTGGCCGAGGAGTTGCAGGGTCCGGCTGCTGATGTCGGCGTGGATGAGGCCGTTGTTTGTGGTGTTGACGTTGACCTGCCCGGTGCCCCGCACGGTCTGGTTCGCGCCGAGCGTGAGAACCTCTCCACCCCCGTTCCACGTGATATTCGCGGTTGCGAGATTGCCGGCGTTGGCGTTGAGCACGATGGTGCCCGCTCCCGCGATGCCCATGCTGTTGAGCACCTGGAGACCTGTGCTTGAGGAACCGGCGGTGCGGTTGACCGTGAGTGTGCCGTTGAGGGTGAGCGCATCGGCCAGTTGAAGGAAGACGCTGTTCTCGACGGCACCGAGACCGGAGAGGGTCACGCTGTTCCATCGCGAGCCAACGGTCACTTGATGAAGGCCGGTCCCCGTCGTGCTCAGAAATCCGCCGTTGATGGTCGCGGACGAATGCCGCGCCGTGCCGTTGATGGCCCGGATGGCCGCGCCGGGGCCCTGAGTGACGGTGCAGGCGATGTCGAGGAACGCCCCGCCGGAAGCGGTCATGAGGTTGTTGTTCGTCTTGGCCTGGTTGCTCAATAGCAGCGAGCGGCCCGAGATGTCGGCATCCACATTGCCGTTGTTGATCAGATGCGAGTAAATGCGGCCCGAGCCGCGGATGGTGTGTGTCGCGGCCTGGGTCAGCACCTCGCCCCCGCCGCTCCACGTGATGACGGCGGTCTCGATGTTCCCGGGGTTGGCGTTCAGCGCCAGCACGCCCGTCCCGTTGAGGGCGACACTGTTGAGCAACTGGAGGAACGTGCTCGATGATCCGCCCGAGGGGTTGATGGTGAGCGTGCCGTTGTTGGTGAGGCTGTTGGAGACGTACAAGGGCGTGTTGTTGGTGATCCCGAAAGGCCCGGTGAGCGTGACCCCCGACCAGGTCGTGCCGCCGGGGTTGGTGGAGGCATCGCCGCCCCCGAACACATTGATCGAGCCGCCGCTGATGGATGAGCCGCCGCCGAGGCGCAGCGAGCCGCCATCGGCATCGATGCGGCCGCCGCCGGTTTGGTCCACCGGCGTGGTGATGAGCAGCGTGCCGCCGCCGGTCGCGGCGAACAGATTGTTGTTGATCTTGCTCTGGTTCGAGAGCCAGAGCGTGCGGCCCGCGACGTTCGCATTCACCGTGCCGTTGTTGGTGAGGTAGGTGTACACGCGGCCGGTGCCCAGGATCGAGTGCCCTTCGCCTTGTGTAATGGATTCACCACCCCCGGTCCAACCGATGATGGCGGTCTCGAGGTTGCCGGCGTTCGCGTTGAGCACGACTGCGCCCGAGCCGTTCCACGGCTGCGAAGCCAGGAGTTGGATCGAGGTGCCGGACGATCCGGCGGTGGGGTTGATCGTGACGGTGCTGTCGTTGCTCAAGCCACCACCGGCGAGCCCGAAGTTGAGGCTGTTGTTGATGTTGAGTAGCCCGTTCGGGTTGGTCAGCGTGACAGCGCCGACATTGACCGAGCCGGTGAGCGACACCACGTAGGAGCCGAGCGCGCCGATCGTCGCCGTCTCGCCGGTGTTATCCGGCACGTTCGCCGGCGTCCAGTTCGACGCGATGTTCCAACTCCCGGTCCCGCCGATCCATGACATCTGAGCACAAGCGCTGCTCAGGCCGATCGAAAGCCCAGCCACCGCGGCTAACAAACGGCCATATTTCTTCCCCGCCGTTACCGGACCATTGTGCGCGCACATCGTACTTTTCCTTTTTACTGGCCGCGTATGTCGAGTTTCGCGGCGATTCTCCCCAACGGACCTGACCGATACCAGTGTCTAGTTCGCGTGCGCCGTACGTCTGACAAGAAACTTGAAACGAAAGTGCGAACGGTGCCCGAGAACAATGTCGTATGACCTATCTGTATCTTTGAATGTACACCGGAACGCGTACACATACAAGTCTAATTGCACGCCTCACCGAAGGAAATGATGAATCTGCCTGGGGTGAGTTCTGTACGCGCTACGCGGACTTGATACGGGGGTGCTGCGCAAGGCGCGGCTTGCAGATCGCGGATGCCGATGACGTCCGACAAGAAGTGCTGCTCGCGCTCTCCAAGTCGATGCCCGGGTTCCGGTACGACCCGGAGAAAGGGCGTTTTCGGTCCTACCTCAAAACAATCGTCATGCGTGCGATTTCTCGGCGAATGTGTCAGAATCCTCCGGGAGCGGGCCTAACTGGTGTGTCGGAATCTGGGAACGAGTCCGAGGAGCATGAAGAAGAAGTCTGGGAGGATGAGTGGCGGCAATACCACTTCCGCAGAGCCATGGCGACGATCGAGGTTGAGTTTTCTGAGAAGGACCGCAGTGCGTTCACCATGTACGCCGTGGGCGGGCGCGATGCCGCGGGGATCGCACGCGACCTTTCCATGAGCGTGGACGCGGTGTACCAGTCCAAAAGCAGGATCCTGAAAAGGCTGAGTGCGCTGATCGAGGCGCAGGTCGCGGAAGAGGGATGAACAGGTGCAACCCGCCCCACCCAGCGCCACGAGTTGGTTCGAGGACGAGCGCGAGTTGCTGCGTCTGGCGAGCCGAGATGCCCCCGTAATACCTTCCGTGCCGGGGTACGAAAACCTTCAGGAGTTCCGTCGGGGCGGGCAGGGCGTTGTCTATACGGCGGAGCAGCGAACTACACGACAGACCGTGGCCATCAAGGTGCTTCTCGCCGGTTCTTTGGCCGGCCCGTCGCATCGACGCCGCTTCGAGCGAGAGGCCGAACTGGCGGCGAGCCTGCGGCACCCGAACATCGTGCGGGTCTTCGACAGCGGCGTCACGCCGGAAGGCTGGCCGTTCCTGGTCATGGAGTACGTGGAGGGACGACCGCTCGACGCCGTTATCGCGGGGCCGGCCTCGGTGGGTGAACTCGATGCGCGGGTCGTGCTCTTCGAGAAGATCGTGCGCGCGGTGGCGTACGCGCACCAGCGCGGGATCATCCACCGCGACCTCAAACCGGGCAACATCCGCGTGGACGACACGGGCGAACCACGCATCCTGGACTTCGGCTTGGCGAAGTCCGTATTCGAGGATGCCGGGAAGGGTGTGACTCGGAGCGGCCAGTTTGTCGGGTCGTTGCCCTGGGCCGCGCCGGAACAGACCGGCGATGAAGCGGAGTCCGCCGATGTGCGCAGCGATGTGTACGCGCTGGGCGTGATGCTGTACCAGGCGCTGACCGGACGGATGCCCTACGACACCGGCGGTTCGCTCGCCGCGGCGGTCCATTCCATACGCACGGCGATGCCCGCCGCGCCCCGATCGATCGTGCCCGCGGTAGGCGAAGACCTCTCCGCCGTGGCGCTGCGGTGTCTGGCGAAGGAGCCGGAACGCCGCTACCAATCCGCGGCGGAGCTGGCGGACGACCTGGCCGCGTATCTGCGCCGCGCGCCGATCGCGGCGAGGCGGGACAGCGCGTGGTACACCCTGCGGGTTGCTGCGCGGCGATACCGACAGGCGGCCTGGTTCGGTGCGGCCTTCGCGATGGTTATAAGCGGGGCGCTGCTCGTATCTGTACGTGCGGCCCGAGAGGCCGCCCGCGAGCGGGATGTGGCCCGCGATCAGGCCGACAAGGCTCGGGCCGTCAGTGACTTCGTACGTGACATGCTCACCAGCCCCGACCCGAGCAAGGACGGGCGTGAGGTCAAAGTGGTGGACGTGCTCGCCGCGGCGTCGATTCAGGCGGACAAAGCCTTCGCCGATCGGCCCCGGTCATTGGCGGCGGTGCAGAACGCGCTGGGCGTCAGTTACACGAAACTCGGGCTCTTTGAGGAGGGCCTCGCGCGGCATCAAGCCGCGGGCCGGGCGGCGGCACACCTCGAGCCCGAGTCGGACGAATGGTTGACAGCACGCGGGGGCGAGGCTACGTGCCTGACGGAACTGGGGCGGGGATCGGAGGCATTGCCGATCGCCGAGACACTCGTGGAGGTGCGATCGCGTCAGGGTGGCCCGGATGATCCTCGAACGCTCGATGCGCTCACGATCCTGGGCACATGCCTGGATGAACTGGGCCGTTCCGCCGAGGCCGAACCGATCAAGCGCCACGTGGCGGATTCGTACAGGCGCATACGGGGAACGGACGACCCCGACTCGATCCTCTCACTCAATAACCTGGCGATGAACTATCACCGCCAGGGAAAGATCGCGGAGTCCACTTCAGCGCTGGAAGAAGTGCTGGCGGCGCAGCGCCGGGTGGGGAGCGGAGAGACGGCGGAGTCTCAGATGACGGCGGTGAACCTGGCCTCGGCGTACAAGGTGCAAGGACGCTTTGATGAGGCGCTCGCGCTGTTGGAATCAGCCTACGCCGATGCGGAGCGGATCTGGGGGCCTGAGCACACCCAGACGCTCATCACCGCCAACAACTACGCGGACCTCCTGATGAACCGAGGCGAACTCGCCAGAGCGGAGCCGATCCTGCTGCACGTGCTGGAGGTTCGTCGCCGGGTGAACGGTCCGCATCACGAGCGGACCCTGGGCGTGCTGAGCAACGTGGGCACGCTCTACCGCAACAAGGGAGAGGACGCCGCGGCCGGGCCGTACTTCCGCGAGGCGGCGGAGGGAGCGGTCGAGACGCTGGGGCCGTCGCACCGCACCAGCCTGATCCTGCGGAGCAACTACGCGGGCTGGCTCTCGCGCCACGGCGAGGGGGATCGGGCCGCGGCCGAGTACAGAGCGATCGTGGAAACGGCCCGGGAAGCGCTCGGCGAGGAGAACTGGATGGTGGGGGCCTTCGAGTGCAACCTGTCGCAGACACTCATCGATCTCGGGCGGCGTGAGGAAGCCGATCCGATCGCGCGTATCGCCTACGAAAGACTATTGCGGCTGCTGGGGCCTGAACACGACCGCACGCGAACTGCACGTACGTTGCTCGATCAACTGGGCACTACACCCTGAAGGCGCGACGGCGGGGGCGCAGCGCCAGTGGAGCGAGCGCCGCGAGCGATGCGGGAGAGGGCACGTTGGTGAAGCGGAACTGGGCGTTGACCTGCGAGTTGATCGGCGGATCGCTGGCCAGCCAGGTGAGTTTCATCTGCCCACGAAGTTCGAACGCCCCGAACCGCTGACCCATGTTCTCGATGCGGATGTACTCCACATCGCCCGCGCCCATCGAAGCCAGGTCGCCGATGGGCAGTTCGCCCGAAGCGGTGAAGAGCCGCATCGACGAAAGGTCCACATCGCCGAAGGTGGCCGAGCGCGTGCGGATGAAAATATCGGTGAACGTGCCGCCCAGTTCCGTGGTCGTGATGGTGGATGTGCCAAGCGAGAAACTCACGCCCCTCGACCCGTCGTAGACAATCGAGAAGGGCGCGGCCACGCCATTGAACCACTCGAGTTGACCCAGGGCCAGGAACGGCCCGATGTCGTGCACTCGCCAGATGCCCAGTTCCCACGTGCCGATGTTCAGCCGATTCCCGATTCGTCCTTCGACCGTTCCTTGCTCGCGGGCGGCGTTGTTGCTCAGCACGTTGTACCAGGCATCCCCCTCGGGGAAATAGCTCCAAACCGGATCGGCGGAGGCATACATACAGGCCGCCGCCGCGGCCAGAAAGGCCGCGCGTTGAAGTGTGTTCATGTCTGATCTCTCTCCCTCTGGTCGGCGGCTCTCCGTTCCGCCGCCAGAGTTTACTGCTTCCTTTCGTGCGAGCCAACCATTCGGGGGCGGCTTTGGTTCAGAATCGTCGAAAACACCCTGTTCCCGTTGGATTCTCGGTACGATCAACAGACCTTGACGTCCCAAAAGAAAAAGACATCCGTTAGGATGTCCTTACAATAATCGAACATGAGGGTTTGAGATCTCAGTTGCCGGCGGCGGCTTTCTGTTGCCGGGTGTAACCGTACTTGCGCTTCAGTGGTTTCACGACCAATCCTGTTCGTATGGCTTTCGCCGAAACCTTGACGCGCTGGGGGCGTCCGTCAACAACGGCGTTGAGTGTCTGAAGGTTGGCTTTGAAGGTCCGGCGTGTGATGCCGGTGGGCTTGAGGCCGAAGCCGCCCTTGCTGATCGCCTGGCCGCGCCACGCACGCTTTTTGCCGAAACTGGTCTTCTTGCCGGTAAAGTGACAGACGTTGGGCATGGGAGGTTCCTCGAAATCGGGTCGAGATGGTAGGCGTTCATTGAATCGAAGGCCAGTACCTCGGAGGATGGTCCGGTTCAATTCAGAATTGAGAGGCGTTTGGAGTGTGCTCGGGCATCACCCGCGGGTTTGAACGGCCGGGTGTTATTCCTTGACCGCCACCATCTCAAATACCGGGGGCAGTTGGATGAAACTCGCGGGATCCTTCCCTGCATCCTCCCAGGCCTTGTTGAACGCCGCCATCTCCTCGGCGGTAATGAATCCCGTCTCGACCAGGCGAGGGACGAAGGTCTGCCAGAAGGAGTTAGGCCAGTGCCAGAGTTGGCTTCCCGGTCGGGCGATGCGCTGCACCACGCCCAAATGCTCGATGCGGAATCCATGACGGAGGAACATGCCGGGCAGCTTGCCCATGATGTCGGTGTCACCGCCCCGGCTGCGCCAACTGGCCGCGACTGCTTGGATGACCTTGGTGAAGGCCTCGCGTTTGGGCGCGAGGGTGAGGCAGCGTTCGTAGTTGAAGTAATCCTGCACGGCGACGCGCCCGCCGACTTTCAGCACCTTGTGCAGTTCCTTGACCACGTCCTCGGGCCGGGGAACGAAACAGAGCACCCAACGGATGTACGCCGCGTCGATCTGCTCATCCTCGCCCGGGAGCACGCTGGTCAGATCCTGCACATCGCCCAAAACCCGCTCGATGTGATGGAACTTGCGGGAGACGGCGTGATCGTGGAGTTGCTTGAGGAACGTCGCGGACTCATCGAGAGCGATGACGCGCCCCGTCGGCCCCACGATCTGGGCCAGGTCCATCGCGGCGTGACCGGGTCCGCACCCCAGGTCGAGCACGCTCTCGCCGGGTTGAATCCGGGCACGCTCCCAGAGTTCATGGGTGGCCGCGGACCACAGGCGATGTTGTAGGCCGAGCCGGACGGCCTCATCAGATTGGGTGCCGAGAACATAATCACGCGCCGGGTTGGACTGCGGCGCGCGGGCGGTCGGTGTGGTCATGAGGGACGATCGTAGGGTGGGTTGAACAACGTGCTTGTTGAGGTCTCGTGCGAAGTGTGTTCATACCCTACCCGAGACCGAATCAGCATGGCGGTCCATGAAACACTCTTCAACAACCGGGGAAACCCACCCCCTTCACAGGGCGTATGGACCAATGTCGTGACTCGCACGACCCGATCTAAACAATCGCGATGCGCGCCTTTGCGATGCATGCCCGGTGCGGCGCTCGGCAGCCAAAGATCCTCGTTTCTCCTAATCTTCCGACTTTGATACATTGCAACGTAACAAAACGATGAACACCGCCCGTCCTCTCGCACTGTTTTCTCTTGCCGGCTGTTGCGCGATCGCATCGGGGGATGTCGGCATCGGTGACAGAGTTCCGCTGATTTCGCCGCGTGACGGTGTCATCAACCTTCGTTCGGGCGATGTCGATTCGACGACATTGCCGGATTTGCTGGCGGGTGAGGTGCTGCCGACCCGTGGGTTGATACGTCTGGATGGTCCGATGTCTCCCGCGTGGCGCGAAGCCCTTCGGGCCGCGGGCGCGGAGCCTGTGGCGTACTTCCCGACCAACTTCTTTCTCGCGGACCTGACCGGCACGACCCCGGCCAAACTCCGGGCCTTGCCCTTTGTTCGCGGCGTCGTTGAGTACCGGCGGGAGTGGAAACTCGATGCCCACCTGAAGGCGGGTGCGAACCCGCATCCGTGGCAGACCCCGGCCCGCGTCCAACTCGCCGCTCAGGGACGTGTCGCGGCGAACATCTGGCTCTTTTCGGGGGCAGCACCGGATGCGGCGCTGGCCGCGCTGGGGGCGATGCCCGGTGTGTTGGTGAGTGGCGTGGACCTGGTGTCGGGATCGCACTCGATCGGCATCATTCTTCCGGCCGAGTCCGTCGTGGCCCTGGCCGATGTGCCGGATGTGCAGTACGCCGAGCCGTTCCCCGAGTACACCCCCCGCAGCAACGCGACGACGCGCTGGGTGATCCAGAGCAACCAGACGAGCGTGACGCCCCTGTACGCGCGCGGTATCACGGGCGTGGGGCAGGTGGTGGGCATCATCGACGGGTGGGTGGCGCGGTCGCACTGCGCGTTCAACGATCCGATCAATCCCGTCGGCCCGCTTCACCGCAAGATCCTGGCCTACAACGCCGTTCCTTCGTACGACTTCCACGGCACGCACGTAGCGGGGACGGCGGTGGGCAACGACAACACCAACGGGAACAACCGGGGTATCGCTTACGGGGCCAAGATGGTCTTCAACACCTGGCCCGATGTGAACGAGCAGAGCAACTACGACCGGTTCATGCTGCACGTCTCGCAGGGCGCCCGCGTGCACTGCAACTCGTGGGGCGCGGACTGGATCGACGCCTACGACGGCGGCTGCCGCGCCATCGACACCGTTCAGCGCGAGAGCGAGGAGAGCCTCATTCTTTTCGCGGTGAGCGATTCGGCGTTCATCCACAACCCCGAGAATGCCAAGAACTCGCTGGCGGTGACGGCGAGCAACAACAACCCCAACGAGAACACGATGTGCTTCGGCGGGATCGGGCCGACGCTCGACGGGCGTCGCAAGCCCGAGGTGGCCGCCCCGGGGTGCGCGATTTCATCTTCGACGGGCAACGGGGGGTGCGCTACGACATCCGCGAGCGGCACCTCGATGGCGTGCCCGGCGGTGACGGGGCTCGCCGCGCTGGTGCGAGAGTATTACATGCGTGGCTTCTACCCCTCGGGCGCCGAAACGCCCGCCGATGTCCTCTCGCCGACCGGCTCGCTCCTGAAGGCCACACTCATCAACAGCGGGCAGGACATGACAGGTGTGCCCGACTATCCCAACTTCCGCGAGGGGTGGGGGCGTGTGCTCGCGGACTCGACGCTCTATTTCGCCGGGGATGTTCGCCGGCTGCTGGTGCGTGATGTGCGCAACGCCTCGGCCGAGGCGCTCTCGACCGGGCAATCGTTCCTCAGCGATTTTTCCGTCGACGCGGCGGATCAGGCACTGCGCGTCACGATGGTGTACGCCGATGTCCCCGCCGAGGTCAACGCATCTTTCGCGCCGGTCAACGACCTGGACCTGACGCTCACCTCACCCACGGGCGAGGTGTACCGCGGGAACGTCTTTGCCGGGGGCTTCTCCACCACCGGCGGCGATGCGGACATCCGCAACAACACCGAGCAGGTTCATCTCGTCGCTCCGCCGCCGGGTCGGTGGCGGATTGAAGTCTCGGGGCGGGCCGTCAACATCGGCACGCAGGGGTTCGCGCTGGTCATTACCGGCGCGGTGTCGGAGGTTCCCTGCATCGGCGACTTCAACCGCGATGGCGGCGCTGACGGGGCGGATGTCGAGGCGTTCTTCAACGCCTGGGAAACCGGCGACGGCAGCGCCGATATCGATCAGAACGGCGGAATCGACGGAGCCGATGTCGAAGCGTTCTTCGCGGCGTGGCAGTCGGGGTGCTGACGAAGCCGAGACTTTCAGAGTGGCGCAGCTATGAAGGACGGAATCGCCTTCACTGTTCAACTGGTGCTTGAAGTGTGGCGATAACAACACCACACGGGCTTCTTCGAGATGGGAGGACGTGTTCAGGGAAGTTCTCGGGCACAGCATCGGAGCAAACGCGCCCCAGCGCAAGTTGTTTGCATAGAGTTCGGCTCCCGTGGTTTCTGTTTGAATCGCGCGAATTCGTGATCGCGTGATTCCAGTCCGAAACAGGGGGCCTACAACCCCCGTATGGGTGTAGACTGGTTCTCCGGGAGCAGGGGTGTTCTACCTCGGGCTGATTCTTCGCCACCCGGCTCAAAGTCAGTTCATGGATCGACGATGCGTACGCGGTTCGAAACGGAGTTTTTCATGGCCAAGCAAGGAACGAACGTGCGCCGGGCAGTCGGCGCGGCACTCGCGGCGCTGATCCTGAGCGCGGGGGCGTGGGGCGTTGAACGCGCCGACACTCGCGCGCTGTTGGATGCATACCCCGGCCTGCGTGTCGAGGAGTGGCAGGGACGGCCCGCGATGTTCTACGGCAAGCCGATGAACGCGGCGGGCGATGCCCGCATCGCCGCCGAAACCTGGATCCGGGCACACGCCCGCGCGTTCGGCGTCGGCGAACTCTCCCTGAACTTCAACTGGGAGAATGACCTCGACCATGGGCGCATGACGGTCTTCAACTTCGCTCAGCACATGGACGGTCTGCCGGTGGAGTTCGGCGTGGTGCGCGTGCTGGTGCTGAACTCGCCCGAGGGGCACACGGTCGTCGCGGCCAACGCGAAAGTGGCCGAACGGCCCGCGGGAGGTTTTCCGGCCGCGACTCTGACCGCGAAGCAGGCGGTGGACTCGGTGCGGGCGGTGCGCGAATACAAGACCCTTCCGGTGTGGAGCGATCCGGAGATGATCGTCTATTTCGGCGAGGGCGACCTTGAGCAGTGGATCACGGCCCGCCGAGTCTGGAAGTTCGTGGGTGAGCAGCCCATCGGGGCGTTCGCCCGCAAGTTCTCGTTCTTTGTGGATGCGGCGACGGGCGAACTCATCCACGCGCGCAACGAGATTCTGAACATCAACGTCACCGGGCGCGTCATGGCACAGGCCACGCCGACGCCGATGGGCAACGCCGCGGCGGATCACCCCGGCAACCCCCCGAGCCTTCAGCCGGTTCCGAACATCCGCGTGCGGATCAACGGCAATAACGCCAACTCCGCGATCACGGACGATCAGGGCAACTTCAGCATCTTCTGGGGCGGGACCGCGCCGGTGCGGGTGGAGGCCTCCTTCGGTGACGGCCTATGGGCCAGGGTGGTTGACGGCGTGAACCCGGTTCAGTATGTTTCGGCGAACGCCGTTCCCGGCACGCCCGTGACACTGACGATGAACGCGACCCCAAGCGCGATCACCAACGCGCAGGCCAACGCCTTCATCCACCAGACCAGCACCCACAACTTCATCAAGCGATACGCCCCCGACTGGGGCCCCAACAGCCCCACGGGCGAACTCTCCATCGACGTGCAGTTCCCCGCGAACGTTCAGGTGCAGGGCGAGTGCAACGCGTTTTACAACGGCAGTTCCACCAACTTCTTCAACGCCTCGGGCACGTGCAACAACACGGCGTACAGCACGGTGGTCGCGCACGAGTACGGCCACCACATCGTGAACCGGCTGCAGCTCGCGCAGCGGGCCTTCGGCGAGGGATTCTCCGACGGCGTGAGCATTCTTCAGTACGATGACTTCGTGATCGGTCGCTTCTTCTTCCTTGACGGCTCACCCGTCCGCACGCCCGATACCACCAACCGGCAGTACCCCTGCAACGGCTGCGGCTCGCACGACGGGGGTGAGATCCTCGGCGGGGTGATCTGCGAGATACGCAAGGCCTACGGCCAGAAGTACGGTCAGACACCGGGCCTGGAGCGGACACGCCAGGAGTTCCTGAACTGGGGGCGCTTCACGGCGGGCGGGCGGGGCGGCAACTCGGCGCATCCCACGACCCTCGCCGAGTGGCTCACCATCAACGACGATGACGGCAACCTGGACAACGGCACGCCGGACCTGTGCGAGATCATCTCGTCCTTCAAGGCGCACGGCATCGAAGGGCCGCTCACCTTCGCCTTCCTCTTCCCCGACGGTCTTCCCGCCCGTCCCACGCTGCCGGGGGCGCCCATCGTGCTCCGCACCGATGTTTTCTCTCGCTGCATCACCGTGGTGCCCAACTCCGGCAGGTTCTTCTGGCGCTACGCCGGGGCCGCCACCTACAACGAAGTCACGATGAACCAGATCGTGCCCGACTCCTATTTCGCCGTCCTCCCCGGGCAGCAGTGCGGCACTTCCATTCAGTATCACTTCCGCGTGAACACCAACGAGGGGTTCAAGTACTGGCCGTCGGTCAACAACGGGCCGGGGATCGCCACGATCTTTGTGGCAGAGCGGTTCGCTGAGTTCACCGACGATTTCGAGCGACCCACCGGCTGGGACCTCGTCGATTCGACAGCCACCGCCGGCTTCTGGGCGCGGGTCGAACCGATCGCCACCGCCGCCGCTCCGGGCGATGACACTTCTCCCCACGGCACATCGTGCTGGGTGACGCAGCAGTCGGTCGAGGCGGGAGACCCCGCCACGGCCAACGATGTTGACGGCGGGTTCACCACCCTCAACTCGCCGCTCTACGATTTCCGCAACTACGACGATGTCGAGGTTTCGTACTGGCGCTGGTACTCCAACGGCGTCTCGGGATCGCGGTTCCAGGACCGCTTCCGCATCGAGGTGAGCGACAACGACGGCCAATCGTGGCGCTCGGGCGAGACGGTCGGCCCCGGCAGCGCCTCCGATCCGAACGTGAACCCCGGGTGGCGCTTCGCGGCGTGGAAACTCTCCGCCCGCGGCCTCGCACCCTCGGACAAAATACGGGTCCGTTTCATCGCCGAGGATGCCGGGACGGAGTCCACCGTCGAAGCCGCCATCGACGACTTCGCGATCCGCGGATTCGGTTGTCCGCTCGTGCCGCCGTGCTACGCGGACTTCAACGGCGACGGCGGGGTGGACGGGGCCGATGTCGAGGCCTTCTACCTCGTCTGGAGCACGGGTGAAAGCGCCGCGGACGTGAACCAGGACGGCGGTGTGGACGGCGGCGACATCGAGACGTTCTTCATCGCCTGGGAATCGGGCGAGTGTCCGAACTGACAGGTCCTGCCGCCGGGATCAAAGGATCGAGTGAACGCGGCAGGCCTTGAGCCTGCCGTGTTTTTTTCGGAATGTGGCCGCGCGAACGAACTGGCACAAGCCGAGTCCCCACCGAGCGTCACTTCTTACGTGCGATCGTGACCCACGCGAAGGTGTCGTTCTCGATGTCCATCGGGTGGTCGCCGCGGTCCCAACCCAACGCCCTTCCCAGCGTGCGGGTCGCGGGGGAGTCTTCCTTATCGAACTCGATGATCTCCATCCCCGCGGACTCCATCAGGGCGCGATCGAAGGGGCAGTGACCATCCGCCCACGGGATGTACTTCTCCGGGTTCTGTTTCGGGCAGATGTTGTAGATGATGAACAGACCCCCGGGTTTCAGCGCTCCGGCCACCGCGTCGAGAAAGGCCGCATCGTCCACGCCGAGATCAACAAGCATCCGCTTGTCCACCTCCTGCGCTGGATGGATGTACCCTTTCTTGAGCGTGTTCTTCGAGAGGATCAGGTCGTAGTCGCCGCCCGCGGCTTCGCGCACGACGGGTTCACCTGGCCAGCGCCCGTGGAGCAGGGTGAGTGATCCGTTGGGCGCGATGTCACCGCCCATCCCGACGCCGGGAACTTCACCGGTGTCGCCGCTCTGGCTGTAGAGCGCCGCGAGGATCGGGTCGATATCCACGCCCGTGGCGTGCGCCCCGAGGCTCGCGAGCAGCCGCAGGTGACCGATGCCCCCGTACCCGTAATCCAGGATGCGCTTCGAGGCGAAGCAACTCGGCCCGCCGCCCCAGTGTTCGCACGCCAGGTCGAGCGCACGGGCATAGGCGAGCGGTGAACCGTATCTGGTGTAATAAAAATACTTCTCCTCCAGCGGGCGGGCCTCGTACGTCTCCCGCTCGGATTCAGCCAGCGAGCTCCATGCCGACGCGCCCAGCGCGGTGCGTTTTTCCTTGTTGACATACACCGTTCGCGGGTCATGGATCGGGAGCCAGTTGGTGGCCACCAGCCATCGCTTCGCGCCCGACGTTTTCACTGTTCTCAGAACACGCGCGGCCTCTTCGCGGAGGAGTTCAACCGAAGAGGGCACATACGGATCGTGCTCCGCCGCGGACGGAGCGCTCACGGGTTGCGTGGGAGTAGCAGAGGCCGATATGTCCTGGGCCGTGGCTCCAAGAGTAATTCCCCCAAGCAGGATGGGTATGCAGTACATGCAGCATCGTACTGCACTCGTCACCTCGTATACGTATTTCGCGCGTTTTGTCGGGGGTGTGTTCGGGATCGATGCGAAAATTTCGACCTACTTGACATTCAAATGGAAACGCCTGCACCGAATCACCCGTAGGTATGGTGCCGGGGCGTTGTCCTCGGTGTTTGTTTTCGTTTTGCCCGGTTCGGGCGGTACTTCGCAAATCTTGCGTGGCGGTGTGAAAAGGGGTGCTTGGATGACGATGGCCAGTTCGTTGGTTCGTGCCCGTGGTTTGTTCGGCGCGGCGTTGGTGGTTCTCGTGGTCGGGTCGGCGCTGGGCGCGGGTGATGCGGTCCAGGACCGTGCCCGTGATCGGGCGGGTTTGCTCAACACGTACCCCGGCCTGCGAGTTGTTGATACTGCAACCGAGGTCATGTATTTCGGCAAGCCGATGAACTCCGCGCACGATCCACGCGTCGCCGCGGACACATGGCTCGCGAACCACGGGAGTGCCTTCGGCGCGGGCGACCTCTCGCTGCGCTACGAGTGGGAGAACGAACTCTCGGACGGCAAGGTCGTCGTCACGTATTCACAGTGGCTCGACGGCCTGCCCGTGGAGTTCGGCATGGTCAAAGTGGTGGTGCTGCCCACCGCCGCCGGTCACACGGTGATCTCCGCCGGCGCCAAAGTCACGCCGCGGCCCGAAGCAGGCTTCCCGCACGCGGGCGTCAGCCCCGCCGCGGCCCTCGCCGCGGTGCGTGCCTACCGCGAGTACAAGACGCTGCCGGTATGGACCGAACCCGAGCTGATCGTGTATTTCGGCGAAGGGGATTTCCCGACCCGGATGGAGGCGATCCGAGCGTGGCGGTTCGTCGGCGAGGCGCCCGAGGGTGCCTTCTCCCGCAAGTTCACGTTCATCGTCGACGCCGCAAGCGGGAAACTCGTCCACGCCCGCAACGACATTCTGAACATCGACGTGGTCGGCCGGGTGGTGGCCAACGCCACACCCTCTCCCGCGGGCAATGCCACCGCGGACCACGCGGGGAATCCTCCCGCGCTGCGCGGCGTGCCCAACATCCGCGTGCGGATCAACGGGAACAACACGAACTCGGCCTTTACCGACGATGACGGCAACTTCACGATCCCCTGGTCCGGCTCGACCCCGGTGACGGTGGACTGCTCGGTGGGCGACGGCCGCTGGGCCCGGGTGGTGGACGCGGTGACGGCGCTTCAGACCGCATCGGCCAGCGCCACCCCGGGCACCCCCGTGACGCTGACGCTGAACACGGCCCCGGATCAGTTCACCACCGCGCAGGTCAACGCCTTCATCCACCAGACATCAACGCACAACTTCATCAAGCAGTACGCCCCGAACTTCGGACCCGGCAGCCCCACGGGCGAACTGAACATCGACACTCAGTTCCCCGCGAACGTGCAGGTATCGGGCACGTGCAACGCGTTCTACAACGGCAGTTCCACCAACTTCTACAACGCCGGCGGAGGGTGCAACAACACCGCCTTCAGCAGCGTCATCGCCCACGAGTACGGCCACCATCTTGTCAACCGCCTCGGTCTGGCGCAGAACGCCTTCGGCGAGGGCATGGGCGATTGCGTGAGCATCCTGCAGTACGACGATTTCGTTGTAGGACGCTACTTCCGGACCACCGGCGGAGCCGTCCGCACGCCCGACACCACCAACCGTCAGTACCCCTGCGATTCGTGCGCCGTCCACGCCGGCGGCGAAATTCTCGGCGGCGTCATGTGCGAACTGCGCCGCAACTACGGCTCGAAGTACGGCTCGGCTCCCGGGATGGAACGCGTCCGACAGGATTACATGGACTGGGCCCGCATCACGCTCGGCGGTGAGGGGACCGGCAACTCGGCCCACCCCGCCACGCTTTCGCAGTGGCTGACGATCAACGATGATGACGGCAACCTGGACAACGGCACACCCGACATCTGCGAAATCACCAACGCCTTCTCGCAGCACAGCATCAACCTTCCCACTTCCCCCGACTTCAACTTCTCCTTCCCCGCCGGGTTGCCGGACAGCGCCGCGCCGGGCGAGACCATCGAGGTGCGGTTCAATGTCGCTGGTCTGTGCGTGGTGCCCACCCCCAACTCCGGACGCGTCTTCTGGCGGCGGGCGGGGCAGTCAACCTTCACGCAGATCGTGGCGACGCAGATCGCGGCGAACCAGTACCGCGCGCTGATCCCCGCGCAGACGTGCCCCAACACCGTGCAGTTCTACATGCAGGTCGGCTCCAGCCAGGGAAACAAGATCTTCCCGGCCTCGGGCACGCAGCAGGTCTCCATCAGCGCGGCGCAGGTCATCATCGCCTCGCACAACTTCGAATCTGATTCGGGGTGGGCCTTGGGAGATACCACCGCCACCACCGGCGCGTGGGTGCGGGTCGATCCCAACGGCACCATCGCACAGCCCGAGGACGACCGCTCGCCGATCGGGACGATGTGCTGGGTGACAGGCCAGGCCGCCGCCGGCGCGGCCGCCGGAACCGCCGATGTGGATGGCGGATACACCACACTCGTCTCCGCGGCGTACAACCTCGCCGGGTTCGACGATGCCCAGGTGTCGTACTGGCGCTGGTACTCCAACGGGGCCAGCACCAGCGGTCCCTACGCGGACACGTTCCGGATCGACGTTTCCACCAACAACGGCTCCACGTGGACTCGGGCGGAGACCGTCGGACCGGGGAGCGCTTCCGATCCGAACACCAACCCGGGATGGAGATTCGCCACCTGGAATCTTTCCTCGCTCGGCTTGACGCCCACCAACCAGATCCGCGTCCGGTTCATCGCGGAGGATGCCGGCACGGCGTCGCTGGTCGAGGCGGCCGTGGATGACTTCGAGATCGCGGGCATCGTCTGCCAGACACGCGACTTGTGCTACGCTGACTTCAACGGCGACGGAGGCGTCGATGGCGCGGACATCACCGCGTTCTTCGATGCCTGGGTCAATGGCGAAGCCCAGTCCGATGTGAACGAGGACGGCGGCGTAGACGGGGCCGATGTCGAGACGTTCTTCACAGCGTGGGAGAACGGCGGCTGCTGACCCAAGGGTGTTGAGTATGGAACGAACGCGGGCCCGCCGTTGACGCGACGGGCCCGCGCTTTGCACGAAAGCGATTGGTGAAAATATGAATGTGATCGCTCTGCTCGCCGCGACCCTATCCCTTGGCGCGATGCCCCCCGCCGAAGAGCACTGCCCCGATGGGGAGTGCGGTTGCGGCAAGGCCAACGCCCTTCGCCTCCGGCACGCCGCGGGGCTGCCGATCGGTGAAGATGGTCCGCGCGGCTACTCGGGGCGAGAGGCCCTAACCGACACGGACCTGCTCGATTGCGACCTCGACATGGAAATTTTCCCCGATCTGGCGACGCCCGAGATCGCGGGGGTGTGCGTGATGCGGGTGCGCAGCCGGGTGAACGGCCTGACGCAGTTCACCATCATGCTGCGGAGCAACTACGCCGTGACCGGAGCGACGATCAACGGGAGCACCCCGGTGACGGTCCCGGCACCGGGGGCCAACTCCTACGCGAGACGGATCACGCTCGACCGCGCGTACAACATCGGCGAGGAGTTCACGCTCCGCATCCCGTACGCGGGGCAGGCGGTCAGCCGCGGCTTCGGGTCCATCGAGTTTCAGAACCAGCCGGGCACCTCCAACGACATCGTGGCCTCGCTCAGCGAGGCGTACTTCGCCGCGACGTGGTGGCCTTGCAAGGATGGGGATGTCTTTCAGGCCGGCGACAACAGCGACAAGTTCACCATGAGCTTGGCGATCACGGCCCCCGCGGGGCTTCGGTCGGTGAGCAACGGGCTGCTTCAATCCGTCACCGATGTACCCGGCGGCAAGCGCCGGTACGCCTGGCGGAGCGGCTACCCGATCGCCACGTACCTCGTCGCCTTCGCGTCCAGCGTGTACAACACCTGGACGGTGAACTACACCTACACGCCCGATGAGGGCGGCTCGCCACGCACGATGCCCGTCGAGTTCTATATCTACCCCGCCAGCGATAACGCCTCCAACCGCGCGGCGTGGGAACGCACGGTGCCGATGCTCGCCGCGTTCCGCCCGCTCTTCGGTCTCTACCCCTTTATCAACGAGAAATACGGCATCTATCAGTTCCCCTTCAGCGGCGGCATGGAGCACCAGACCATGACCGGCCAGGGCACTTTCAGCGAGAGCGTGACCGCGCACGAACTCGGGCACCAGTGGTGGGGGGACGCCGTTACCTGCAAAACCTGGAACCACATCTGGCTCAACGAAGGGTTCGCCACGTACAGCGAGGCGCTCTGGGAGCAGTACAAGCCCGGGAGCGCGGGCATCTCCGCGCTGCACGCGGCGATGAACGCCCGCCGCCCGACGCAGGTCTCCGACAGCGTCTATGTCACCGATATCGGCAACATGAACCGCATCTTCAGCAGCACCTATTCCTACCGCAAGGGGGGGTGGGTGCTGCACACGCTCCGCGGGTTCATCGGCGATACGGCGTTCTTTGACGGGCTGCGCGAGTATCGGTCACGGTTCGAGGATTCCGCCGCGACCACCGAGGATTTCGCGGCGACGATGTCCTTCATCTCGGGGCGTGATCTGTCAAACTACTTCGAGCAGGCGGTCTACGGGGTTGGAGCCCCGGCCTACGCGACCGGATGGCAGACCGCGTCCATCGGCGGGCAGAACTTCGCGCGCATCAGCCTCCGCCAGACCCAGAACGCCGCGTGGCCCGGGAGAGGCGTGCCGGGCGATGCCTTCGCGACGCCCATCAGCGTCAGGATCGACCTCGCGGGGGGCGGAAGTCAGACCGCGATGGTCATGCCCGCCGCGCGCACCAGCCATTTCGTCGTTCCCATCCCCGCCGCTGCTACCGACGTGGTGCTCGACGAGTTCAACTGGGTTCTGGCGACGGCGAAAGTCACCGAGTCGTACGTCAACGGGCCGGCGAAGATCGTGCGGGCCGAGCCGGGACCGGGGGCGACGCTCGCAGCGGCGCAGTCGCCGAGTTCGGTGGCCATCACGTTCAGTGAAGCGGTGAACTCCACCGCCGCAGCGTTCGCGGTCGTTGGTCCGGGCGGTCAGGTGCCTGTGTCTGTCAGCGGAGCGAACGGGACCACGGGTCGATCGCTCTCGTTCTCGCAGCCGCTGCCGCCCGGCACCTACACGGTGACGGTACAACCGACCGTGACCAGCACCGCGGGCGGCGCGGCCCTCGACGGGGAGATCGTCGGCGGTGTTCTGCCGAGCGGCAATAGCGCCGCGGGCGGAGTGGCTCAATGGTCCTTCACTGTTGAGCAGGAGGCGTGTGTCGCGGATTACAACGGCGACGGTGGTGTGGACGGGAGCGATGTTGAGGCTTTCTTTGTGTCGTGGCAGGACGGTGATGCCGGGGCGGACGTGAATGAAGACGGCGGTGTGGACGGGGGAGATGTCGAGTTCTTCTTCACCCGCTGGGAAGCCGGCGGTTGCTAGTCGGCCGCGGAGGGCGGATTCGCGGCGTGAATGGCGCGAGGGTCGGGGTGGAACCAGACTCATCGACTATGGTGAACTCGCTCTGGCAAACCCCGGGGCAGCGCACTATCCTTGACTTCCTGTCTGTTGTAACCGTTTCACGCCGTGAGAGAGTCTGCCTATGAGCACGTCCGTACTTGATCGCCTGGATCTGTCCCCCAATCGGTGTTTCACCAATCTCTCCTCGGCCGAGTTGGTGGAGCGGGCGATCGCTGCGGGCGAGGGGCAGTTGGCCTCCAACGGTGCGCTGGTGTGCTTGACGGGGGATCGAACCGGCCGCAGCCCCAAGGACAAGCACCTCGAGGATGCACCGGCGATACATGACAAGATCTGGTGGGGCAAGGTCAACACACCCATCACCCCCGCGCAGTTCGAAGGTGCGCTCGAGATCGCGGTGAACTACCTGAACAGCCGTCCCAAGGTGTACAAGTTCGAGGGATACGCTGGTGCCGACCCCAAGCACCGCCTGGGTGTGCAGGTCGTGACGGAGCAGGCGTGGCACAGCCTGTTCGCGCAGACGCTTTTCATCCGACAGGGCACCAAGGGGGCCGGCGCGCCGGTGCCCTTCAAGAAAGATTGGACGATTCTCAACGCGGGCAAGATGCGGCTCACGCCCGAGCAGCAGGCGAAACTCAACTACAAAAGCCCGGTGCTCGTGGCACAGAGTCTGACGCGCAAGATCGTGGTGATCATCGGGACCGAGTACGCGGGCGAGATGAAGAAGAGCATCTTCTATGCCATGAACTACGACATGCCCGAGGCGGGCGTCTTTCCGATGCACTGCTCGTGCAACGTGGACCGCGCAAGCGGCGAGAACCCGGCGCTGTTTTTCGGCCTGTCGGGCACGGGCAAGACCACCCTCTCCGCGGATCCGAACCGCGCCCTGATCGGCGACGATGAGCACGGCTGGAGCGACACGGGCGTCTTCAACTTCGAGGGTGGCTGCTACGCCAAGTGCATCAAACTCAGCAAGACCGGCGAGCCCGAGATCTGGAACGCCATCCGCTTTGGCAGCGTCCTCGAGAACACCGTCATCGACCCGCACACGCGCATCCCCGACTACGACAGCCAGAAGTACACCGAGAACACCCGCGTCACGTACCCCGTCGACTTTATCGACGGCGCGGTGATCCCCAGCGTTTGCGGCCATCCGAAGAACGTTATTTTCCTTACCGCGGACGCCTACGGCGTCATGCCGCCGGTCTCGAAACTCACGCCGGACCAGGCGATGTACTACTTCATCAACGGGTACACCAGTAAGCTCGCGGGAACTGAAGCGGGCGTCACCGAGCCGACCCCAAACTTTTCTCCATGCTTCGGCGGCGTCTTCCTGCCTCGTCCGCCCGTGACGTACGCGAAGCAACTGGCGGAAAAAATCGCCAAGCACGGCGCCAACGTTTGGCTCCTCAACACCGGCTGGACGGGCGGGGCCTACGGCACGGGCAGCCGGTTCAAACTGTCGTACACGCGGGCGTTCGTCACGGCGATCCTGAATGGTTCGCTCGCCGCCGCGAAGTTCACGCCCGATGAGGTGTTCGGATTGCCCATCCCCGATGCCGTCGCGGGCGTTCCCAGCGAGGTGCTGCACCCCCGAAGAACCTGGAAGGACGGCGCGGCCTACGACGCCAGCGCCCGGAAACTCGCCCAGAGTTTCCGAGAGAACGACAGGACCTTCGACATGCCCGAGTCCGTGCGGGCCGCGGGACCCCGGGTCTGAATCGGTTACCGGGCGGGAACGGTTCACGTGGTAACGGCGGCATGGGGCGGGCCGATGGTACTGCCGTGAAACGCGGCACCAGTCCCGCGTGTAACAAGATCATGACTCGATGAAGTTTCCGCCGTTCGTGGGAGAACGACAGGTCCGTGTGAAAGTCTATGAACGATTCTCGCCGCGCGTTTACTCTCATCGAACTCCTCGTCGTCATCGCCATCATCGGGGTGCTGCTGGCGATCCTCCTTCCGTCGCTCGGTTCCGCGCGGCGCAACGCGAGGACCACCGCCTGCGGGGCGATCCTCCGCGGCGGGGGGCAGGCCTTCGTCATATACAACAACGAGCACAAGGAGATCGTTGTTCCCTCCTACAACATGACCGGCCTCGACACCACCGAGCCGCTCGACGGCTGGGCACCGATTCTTGACCGAGACGGGTACATGTCGGGGTCTCGGGAGACCAAGCGCGGCCCCTTCGTCTGCCCGGACACCGTCGATGTGGAAGGCATGCGCGGGGGCCAGACGGGCACCGACCCGCAGAAGCCCAAAGGGTGGATGGACTGGCCCAACATCCGCACCGGCAACGACAACATCGCCACCGAGATCCCCGAGCGCGGCTTTGAGCGCATCCTGCGCGTGTCGTACTGGATCAACGCCCTCAACCCCATCGGCGGCAGCACGCAGGTCGATCCCGACCTGCACTACACCGCTTCGGTGGGTTACGGCCCGGGCAGCAACGGGCTGGTCGTGCAGCCCACCAAGGTCTCGGCCTTCATGCGGCCCTCCGCGCTTGTGACCGTGGCCGACGGCGTCTACGCAGGGCGGCACCGGGACAACAAGATCGGGCGGGCCAACAGCCGCATCGGCTACCGCCACCCCGGCAAGGGAGGGGGAGCGGTCAACGCCGCCTTCGCCGACGGCCACGCGCGAGTGGTGAGCGCCGACGAGTTCCCGCGAGGGTTGGGTGCGGGCAACACACTCGACGAAGTCCGCGCCGAGAATCAGGGCGAGATCACCTTGTATTCGAACCCCGAGAAGTACCTGGGAGTTCCCTGAAGCGCAAAAAAAAGGCGGCGCCCGCGAACACTCGCGAACGCCGCCGGGGAGGTGGTATCTGTGACTGGCGGTATCAGCGCCCGGTCTTGACCACGACGAAGCGCGTCGTGTTCTGGTGACGGACCTTGAGGAGCAGGCCTTTGCCGTCTTTGGCGGCCTTGGCGGCAGCGGCGACGTCCGCTGGGCTTTCGACATCCTTGCCGCCCGCCTGGAGGATCACATGGCCCGATTCAAGCCCCGACTCGGCCGCGGGAGAACCGTCTTCAACTTCGGCGATGAGGACGCCTCTGGCATCTTTCATGCCCAGTTGCTTCGCCAGATCATCGTTCATTTTCTGGAGCGAAAGGCCCAGGGTGGGCGCGGAGGGATCCGTCGCTGGTACGGTGGCTCCCTTCGTCGGGCGTGTGCCGAGGTTCACAGTGACGGTCGTGGGCTTGCCGTCACGCAGGATGGTGATGGCCGCCTCTTCTCCGGGAGAGAGGCCCCCGACCGTGTTGACCAGTTCCCTGGACGAGCCGACCGTACGCCCGTTGACGGCGGTGATGATGTCGCCCGAGCGAAGCCCGGCCTTGTCGGCGGGGGCATCGGGCACGACCTCGGCCACCAGCGCACCGCGGGGGCTGTCGGCATTCAGTGATGTCGCCAGATCCGCGGTCAGCGCCTGGGTTGAAACACCGAGGTAGCCTCGCTCCACCTTGCCGCTGGCGATGAGCGAATCCATCACGCGGACAAAGGTGCTGCTGGGGATGGCGAAGCCGATCCCGTTGTTCCCGCCACCCGCGGAGCGGATGGCGCTGTTGATGCCAACGACTTCGCCGCGGAGGTTGATGAGCGGGCCGCCGGAGTTGCCGGGGTTGATGGCCGCATCGGTCTGGATGAAGTCTTCAAAGGTGTTGAGACCGACATCGGCGCGGCTCTTGGCGCTCACGACTCCCGCGGTGACGGTGTGGTCGAGGCCGAAGGGGGAGCCGACGGCCACCACCCAGTCACCGGGCTGGAGGGCATCGCTGCTGCCGATCCTGGCGGCGGTGAGGCCAGATGCTTCGATCTTGATCACGGCCAGGTCTGTCTCCGGATCTGCGCCGGTGAGGGCGGCGGGCAGTTCACGCCCGTCGGAGAGTTTCACCGTGATCGTCTCGGCGTCATGGATAACGTGGTTGTTGGTCAGGATCCGGCCGTCATCGCTCACGATGACGCCCGAACCTTCGCCGCGTGCCTTGGGCATCGAGCGGGGTTGTGAAGGGAGTTGGGCCCCCGGCAGTCGACCGCCGAAAAAGCGCTTGAACTCCTCGGGCAGTTCCGGCCCGCCGACCATCATGGGCGACTCGGCTTTCTTCGTGACCATGATGCTGACGACGCTGGGATCGATCCTCGCCGCGGCGGAGCGGAAGGCCGTGGAGAGCGAGGTGGCGACATCGATCGCCGCAGTGTCCTTCGCGCGTGCCGCGGCATCCTCGCCCGCGCTCGCAAGTCCCACCGGCCCGCCCGCGGCGATCGCCAGGGCGAGGGCCAGGAGCGCGGCGCGTCCGTGCCGGATGGTGGTTCCTGTGGATTCTTTCGTGCTATTCATGAGAGCCTCCCGTATCTGTGTGTGGGTCTGTCCGAACGTGCCTTTCGGGGTGTGGTGATGACACAGCCGGTACGCCCGTGAGGGCGTCAGGTCGGCGGGTGCCTCGGCACCCGGTACACAACCGCTGCTGTCTGTCACATCGGTCTCCGCGCTTTGGGGAGCGTCGGAGTTTCGCCCGTTCGACATTCGTCGGGCACACCCGTTCCTGGTGTTGCCGGCCCGTTGCCGGCGTACCGGATATACGCGCCGCGGCGGAGAAAGTTCGGGGGTTCAGCGTGGAAATTTGAGAGCGGCACCGGCGGGCGGATCGATCGTCATGCCCGTGCTACAGCAGGGGGCCCAGCAACTGCGCGGCATTGTCGAGGAATCGACGCCCGACGCGGCGATGGCGCCATTCGTCGAGGTGGATCTGCTCGGACTCATCGATGTAGCGGGTCTGGAGGAAGCGCAGCATCCCGGCGAAGTCGTCGTCGTAGATGAAGAGGCTGACCTCGAAGTTGAGCCAGAAACTGCGCATGTCGAGGTTCGCGCTGGTGACCACGGCCAGTCGCTGGTCGATCACGGCGGTCTTGGCGTGCAGGAGGCCCTCGGTGTGGTGCATGATGCGCACACCGGCTTCGAGCAGTTCGTCGTAGTGCGATCGGCTCGCCGCGGCGACGATCACGGCGTCGAGCACATCGGGCACCACGAGCGTGACCCGCACGCCCCGCAGGGCCGCGTTGAGCAGCGCCGCCTTCGTCGCCTCATCGGGCACGAAGTAGGGCGTGGTCATGATGATCTCCTGCTTCGCCGAGAAGAGCATCGCCAGGAGCGCCTGATGGATGGCGTCGGGCTGAGGGCCGGGGCCGGAGGGGATGACGTGGACCAGCGAGGTGCCTCGCGTCGGTACCTCGGGGAAATAGGGATCGAGTCTCGTGATGTCTTCGACTTCTTCACAGGACCAGTCGCGCAGGAAGACGGTCTGGAGCGGCAATACCGCGGGGCCGACGATGCGGACGGTGGTGTCGATCCACGGGCCGGTCTTGCGGTGCTTGCGCGAGCGGAATGTTTCGTCGGTCAGGTTCTGGCTCCCGCAGTAGGCCGTGTGCCCGTCGATCACGGCGATCTTGCGGTGGTTGCGCAGGTCGATGCGGGCGAAGAGCATGCGCAGCGGGTTGACGGGCAGGGCCGCCGTGACTTTGACCCCCGCTGCCCGCATGCGCTGCGGCCACGGGCTGCGCAGGAACTTCTTGCTCCCCACGGCATCGACCAGCACTCGGCATTCCACGCCGCGCAGGGCGGCGCGGATGAGGGCTTCGGCGACCGTCACGCCCCGCCCGGCGGGCATCCAGATGTAGTAGAGCAGATGGCAATGATGCTGCGCGCGGTCGATGTCCGCGGCGAGGCGGTCGAGGACCTCGTTGGCATCGTCCATGATCTCGAGCACGTTGCCCCGCAGCGGGACGAACCCGCTCACGGTGTTCCCGAGTTGCACGAAGCCCGAGTACTCCTCGGGGATCGGCGTCTGGGCGGCGGCCTGACGCTCCCAGAGGGCAAGCGCCTGGATTTCGCAGGCGGTGGAGAGAGCCTGCAACCGTTTCGCCCGCCGTCCGCCCAGGCGGTTCTCACCCATCAGCAGGTACAAAAAGGCGCCGAGAAACGGCGCAAAGAGCAGCAACACCAGCCACGTAAGGGAGGCGGGCACGGGTTGCCGGCGCAGAATTACCCGCACCCCCAGCCCGATGCGCAGCAACGCATCAATGGTGAAGACGGCCCACGCCTGCCAGTGCTCGGCGATGGTGTTCCACAACGGCAACGCGGGAAGCATACACGCGTGAGACCTCAGCGGTCGATGTCCGCAGCGCCGGCGCTGCGCGATTCGGGCCCACGCGTCTCTTCCTGCTTGACGTACGGGTCGGGCGGCAGGGCGACATCGGTGACAACGATCTCGACGCGCTGGTTGGTCCGGTCCTTGTCTCGATCGAAGGGTCGTGCGACCAGTCGGTCGTTGTCTCCGCACGCGACAATACGGAGCGAGTCCCACGACAGTCCTCCCTCGACCAAGGCCGTCGCCGCGGCGATCGCACGCTGGTGCGCGAGTTCCATGGCACGGACAGGGTTCCGCATCGCCTCGTAGGGGCTGACGTGGCCGCGGACCTCGATGACCCAGCGTTGATCGCGGAGCATGTTCGCGGTCTCGATGAGCGTGGCCCGTGCCGATGCGGAGAGAGTGGTGCCGCCGTCGTCAAAGGGAACGGAGGCCGTGACGCGGTTGAACTCGGTGGGGCGCAGGGCCTGCTGCCCGTCGTTCTTCCCCTGTGGTCCGGGGTCGTTGCTCTTGCCGCTGGTGCGCTGGAGCATCCGGCGGATCAGGGGGGCATCGGTGGGGTCCTTGGAGTTGATGTCCACCTTGTTGTTGAAGGCCTCGCGCATGGCGATGACGAAGTCGAGCATCTCGGCATTGGCGCTGGGAGACGTGTTGCCGTCGCCCTCGTTGATGCCCTTGACCTTCGGCCCCATGTTCATGGCGAGCAGGATGACGAAGAAGCCCATCAGGAGCGCCACGTTGTCGGCGAAGGAGATGAGCCACTCGGGGGCGCCTTCGTGCTCGCCCTCGGCATGGCCTCCGCCGTGGCAGCAATGCCCGCCGGCGCGGGCCTTGCCGTGCCCGCCGCCGTTGTCTTCGCCGTGCTTGCCGTGGTCGTCGCCCATGGGTGCTCGTGGATCAGGCCGCCAGTTGCAGTTTGCCCCGGCTGGCCATGGGGATGAAGGCCAGCATCTTGTCCTGTGTGACGCGCGGGTTATCGCCCGCCTGGATGGAGAGGATCGCCTGGAGCATCATCTCCCGGGCAAGAATCTCCTCGCTGGATCGGAGGGCGAGCTTGTCGCCGATGGGCCCCGCGATAGCGTTGGCCACGATCGCGCCGTAGAGGGTGGCCACGACCGCGATGGCCAGGGCGCTGCCCAGGGCGCCGATGTCCGCTGAGGCGAGTTTGCCGAACATGCCCACCTGGCCCACCAGCGTCCCGACCAGGCCATAGCCGGGTCCGTACAACTTGATCAGGTCGAAGAACTTCTTGCCCGCTTTGTGTCGGTCCTGCATCGCCAGCAGCTCCATCCGGGCGGTCGCCTCGATCTGTGATGGTTCGATCCCGTCCACGGCCATCTTGAGGCCCGCGGCGAGGAAAGGATCCTTGATGTTCGCCATCTCGCTTTCGAGGGCGAGGATGCCGTCGCGCCGGGCCTTCTCGGACAGGCCCGCCAACTGCTTGATGATCTCGGGGATCGGCTGGGCCTTGTGGAACATGAACCGCTTCACGTACCCCGGCACCGCCTTGATCCGCTCCATCGGCATCGCCATGAAGCAGACGCTGACCGAGCCGAAGCCCACCATCAGCACGCCTTCACCCGAGAAGAACATCATCAGGTGGCCGTGCGAGACCTCGTAAAAAACGATGCCCAGCGCGGCCACGCCGATGATGACGCCGATGAGACTGGCCTTGTCCATGCCGGGGTTCTTCCGAGTGTGGTTGACGCGGCCCGGCGACGTGCCGGACCCCGCAGGGCTATCGGCGACCCGGACCGGCGACCCACGCCCGTCCGCGCGGGCAATCGTTCATGGCGGCCCATCTATGACGACCGCTCGCCCGATAAGGGCCTACACCCGCCGACGCATCCCGGCGAACAACCCAAACCCCGCCGCCCCCGCCGAGGGGAGCGCCCCCGTCACCAGCGCCTGGAAAGACTCGGTCTGACGTGAGACCCATCCGCTCCCCTCTTCGTACTTGTCCTCGATCGCACCCCATTTCACCTCGATCAGGCCGCCGTACTGAAGGCCGAAGAGCAGCAGCGCCATGAACCCCGCCGCCAGCAGCGCGGTCTTCAGGAACCATCGCAGGGCATAGGCCACAACGAACCCGACAAAGAAACTGAAGCCCAGCCGAAAGATTGCCGGAGACCAATCCTCGCTCGTGGCCGGTGCCTCGGTCGCCAGGCTGTTGGTGAGCGCTCCGATGGACTGCGGGGGCTCCCGCCGTACGAGGGGTAGGATGACCCCGACAGCCATGAGCGCCACCGAACCCAGGAGGAGGAACTTGACCCAGGTCGGGAGACCAGACGCCGGGGCGGATCGCGGTGGGCGGGGAAGTTCGCTCATGCCCGATCGTTGGCGCATCCGCGGATGGGAGAACCTACACCCGTCCGGCCGCCTCGCGGGCCAGTTCTTCCGCCAGCGCATCCCCGAGGTGTTCGTACTGAGAGGGTGTGTTGTACACCTGGGCCGACACTCGAACCACTCGGGCGTTGGTCGCTCCGAACCTCCACACGGGCGTCACGATCCGGTGACGCTCGAACAGCGCATCCTGCAGGGCATCGTCGTAGTTGGTCGGGCGGTTGGCCAGTGACTCGGGCGGCTCGGGCACGATGATCGTGATCATGCAGCCGATCATCCGCTCCGGGGCGGTCTCGACACAGCAGCCGGGTATGTCCGTCAGTGCCGAGGCAAGGATGCCCCGCCCCTTCATGATGAGTTCGTGATTGTGGCGCATCAGCGCCGGCCAGCTGCCGGGCAGGAGTCGCCCCATGCACTCCGCCGCCACCGGCACGGTGAGAACACCGGAATAGTCCGCCGTGCCCTGGTAGTCAAAGTCTCTCAGGAACAAGGCCCGCTCGGGCCGGACCTTGTGGACGCGGCTCGAAATCTGAAGCGGTCGGAAGCCCACTTGTCGATCCGATCGGATGTAGAGAAACCCGGTCCCCTTCGGCCCGCTCAGCCATTTGTGACCGCTGAAGACAAAGTACGTGGGTTTGAGCGCGGCGATATCAACCGGTACCTGGCCGGGTGAATGGGCGCCGTCCACGCAGATATCGATGCCCCGTCGGTTGCACTCCCGGACGATCTCGGCGACGGGAAAGACCAGCGACGTGCAACTGGTGATATGGCTGATGAATGCGATCCGCGTGCGAGGCGACAGGCACCCGAGAAAACGCTCCGTGACGACGGCAGGGTCGCTGATGGGAAACGGGAATGACGCCCGGACCACCACCGCGCCGGTCCTCGCGACCACCCGCTCCAACTCGTTGCTGAGGGACTGGTACTCGTGGTCGGTGATCAGTATTTCGTCGCCCGGCTCCAGCCGGGTGTTCTGAAGAATCGTGCACAGAGCGATGGTGGCGTTCGGAAGAGGGGCCAGATCGCTGGGTCTGCAGTTGAGCAGCGCTCCAAGCCGGGAACGCATCTCATCGAGAAGGGGTTCAAGGTCCGTCTTATAGAACCTGACCGGATCTCGCTCCAGCCGCGTGCGAAGATCCGCCTGATGCTTCAGCGCGGCCCGGGGCACCGCGCCGTAGGAGCCGTGGTTGAGGAACGTCAGAGTCGGGTCGATCGACCACTCTCCGTTGGTCCGATCCATCGGGACCATCTGGCCTCGGATCGGAAGTGTGCCCGGCGGGACGGCGTCGGGAACGGTTCGAGTGAGATCGGCGACAAGCGAAGCGAGCATTCGGCGCGGTATATCGGTCAACAGGGGCGGCTTCGCACACCCGAAGTGGGCGATTCGTGAAAGACAATCTTTGGCATGCCGCACAGCCCGGACAGAGCGATTCGGTCGGCATCAAGAGGCCGCCCGTACACTCCGCCGGTGAGCAGCGCCCCCCACACCGCCGATCGACAGTGGACCACCCGGTCCCTCATGGCCTGGATGATCGACGCCTTTACCAGGAAAGACCTCGACAGCCCGCGCATCCAAGCCGAAATGCTCCTCGAACACGTCCTTGGCTGCAACCGGATGAAGTTGTACATCGACCCGGACCGGCCCGCCAGCCCGGCCGAGCGGCAGTCGCTCCGTGAACTGGTCGCCCGTGCTCTCAGGCACGAACCGGTTCAGTATCTGGTTGGAACCGCCAAGTTTTTCATGCTCGACTTCGTGGTCGATCCCCGGGTGCTGATCCCCCGCCCTTCGACCGCGACCATCGCGGAGGAGGTGCTGCAACACGTACGTGCAACACGAAGCGCGGCCGCCTCGGACGGTGAAGGTCTCTTGATCGCCGACATCTGCACCGGCTCGGGGTGCTTGGCCGTGGCCCTGCTCAAGAATCTGCCGGCGGCCCGCGCCGTCGCCACCGATCTGAGCGAGCCCGCGCTCGCAGTCGCCGCGGCCAACGCCCAGAGGCATGGTGTGGACGACCGTCTGGACCTGCTCCGGGGGGATCTACTTGCCCCCCTGCTTGAGTTTCCCGCCACGCGGGGGCATGAGAGCGTGGATTACCTCGTCTCGAATCCACCTTATATCCCCGATCATGAATGGCCGGATGTCGCGCCCAACGTCAAGGACTACGAGCCTCACCTGGCACTCAGGGGCGGGCCGGACGGGCTGGCGTGTGTCCGGCCGGTCTTGGAACACGGGCCGCGATGGTTGCGACCCGGTGGGCTGATCCTGGTTGAAGTCGCTTCGTGTACCGTGGATGCCGCGGCGGGCCTGCTTCGGTCTGTTCCGGGCGTGGAGGATGTCCGCGTGCTCAAGGACATCGACGGTCTGCCCCGGGTGGTGGTGGGGCGGAAGGCGTAGCCGCCATCCGCCCCGACCCGCGAGCGTGTGTGAATCAGACGCAACCACCGGCTTCCCAGGCGTCGAAGAAGGCATCGACATCAGCGCCGTCCACGCCGCCGTCATCATTGACGTCGGCGGTCGAGATGCCCTGTTCCCAGACCTCGAAGAAGGCATCAACGTCGGCACCGTCGATACCCCCGTCCTGATTGAAGTCTGCCGGACAGGGGATCGGGGTGATGCTGTCGAGACGGAGGCGGACGTTGGTGGCGTTGTAGAGCACCGTCCATGTGTAGATCAGGCCGTTGGCGATGGTCTGGGGGTTGGCGGCAAAGGTGCCCGCGACACCCGATGGGGAGTGAATGATGGTGAAGAGATCTCCGGGGTTTGGCTGAAACGAGTTTCCCAAGTCCGCGAGCCGCACCGAGATGTCGCCCGCGAGCGTGGCCGGGCCGGAGCCGGTGGTGATGCGGTCGTACTGGGTGCCGAAGGCATAGCCGCCGATGTCGATATCGAGGCGGCCGTTGGCGGTCTGGGTGAACCGGCCCACGCTGACGGCGGCGGGGGTGCCGGGGGTGTTGCCGGGATCAAACACTCCCTCGTTGGTGAGGCCGACACCCGCCAGATTGGTGTTGTGCGCGGCGTTCATCCTGCCGGTAGTCGTGACGTAGAGCGTTCCCGTTCCGGCGAAAGAGGCTCCCGAGGCGATGTAGGACTGGCCGGAGAGTCGCAGGATGCTCGTGCCGCTGGTGAATGTGGTGGTGCTTCCTGAGAGGAGCCGCAGGTCGCATGTGGCCAGGACACGGTTGGTCACATTCAGGTTGCCATAGTTCCACAGAGGCGAGCCTGCAAGGCGGGTGAAGTACAGGTTCGCATCCCCGGTGACGTTGATGGTGCCCGAGGATCGCCAATAGGTCTGCGACTGCGAGAGGAGGTTCACGGTCAACCGGGCGGGGAGCGAGCCGGCGATGGTCATGACTCCGCCAAAGTCGTTGTTGAATCCGGCGGCATCGACCATGTGGGCGTTGATGGTGAGTGCTGCGTTGATCGTCCAGTTCGTGCTGCCTGGTGTGCCGTCCAGATCGAACGCGGCGGCGTTGATGGTGGTCGTGCCGATGACCGTGGCATTGCCGGATTGGGAGGCCAGACCGTTGACAGTCAAGGAGCCGTTCCACTGCGTCGGCCCACGGAAGTTGACCATGCCATCGGTCTGCGTTGTGCTGTAGGTTTGGAACCACCCTCCTTGAACGGTGGTGGGGCCGTCGAAGTTGATGTACGCGTTATGCTCCAGTGTGTACAGGCCGCCCTGGATGATGGTCGTGCCGTTGCACTCAAGGACATCATTTTCTGTGAGCGTGGCCGAGGCGGAGGTTCCCAAGGTCAATGGACAGTTGAACTGGCCGTGGGCGTTGGAGGAGATGAACCGGATCGAGCCGTTGAACTGCAGGGCCGAGCCGTTGATTTGTGCCGGTCCGGGGTACTGCGAGTTGCCGTAGATCACGAGTTCTGCGGAGGGGCCGATCGCCCACCCCTCGTTGAGATTCATCGCCAGGAAACTGTTGCCGCCGATCCACAGGTCATCATCGAAGGTGTCAAAGAGGGCTGTGCCGAAGATAGTCAGGCTTGCAAACCCCGTGCCGTTCATCATGTACCCGGCGATGCCGAGAGCCCGGTCGCCGGCCACCGATCCGTCGAGATCAATCAAACCCGTGCCCGTCTGCGTGATGGTGAAACCGTTGGTTGAAGACTGAAGCACACCGTCAACGATCAGCGAGCGTGCGCCGTTGCCCGTCAGGCTGAGAACTCCGTCGCCGTACATGTGCCCACCGTCGAGGTGGATGAGGCCGGTCGCCCGCAGTGTGCTGCCGCCATGAATATCCGCGCGGGCGTTGTCGCTTACAGTGATGTTCCGCACTTGGCAGTCGATCGCCGCGGGGCTTTGCTCAACCCGCAGGCCGGACGGATACCCGATATTATTGACTATGTTATACCCGGTGGCCGTCAGGTCCCCGGTCAGAGTGAACGAGAATCCGTTGGTGTCGAGCGTCATCCCGTCGCTCGCCGTGAGCGAGGCGGCGGTGGTGTTCGCGGTGAGGCGGACCGAGCCGTTCGCGGAGGCGGCCGTGTTCCCGATGAAAATCGCATCCGCCGCTGCGGGCACGCCGGCCGGGGTCCAGGCGCTCGCCGTGCTCCAGGTGCCGGAACCGGCGACGTTCCAACTCTTGTTGATGGCTTGAGCGCTGCCCGCCGTGAGAGCGATCAGGGCGGCGGCACATGGAATCAGGCGGCGTGAACGTGTGATCGCGTCTGGAGAGAGCATGGCAAAAACTCCTATTCGGTCGGGCCTGTACGGCCGGGTGTGAGTGTCGATATCAGTGGCCCCTGGTACCAGGCGGCGTCTTTCACCGTGGCCAGGGGGCGGCTACTCAACAAAGTGCGCTGGCGGGGTCGGTGTGACGTTCGTGCATGTGAAAAACTACACAAGATGCCCGATAAGACCTTCCCTGCCCGCCGGGACGGCGGGACGGTTTGACCTCTGGGTGCGCCGGAAATGTCTGAAGCCCGGTTACTTCGTCACGAGCACATACAGAGGGATGCCTACGGCGATGTTGAAGGGGAACGTCACCCCCAGCGCCATGGAGACGTACAGACCAGGCGTGGCCCGCGGCAGCACAAGCCTGGCCGCGGCGGGGACCGCGATGTAGCTCCCGGATGCGCAGAGCGTCATCAGCAGGATGGTGTCGCCCCTGGGCAGGGCCGCGTATCGGCACAACAGGAAGGCCGCCGCTGCGTTCACGAGCGGGATCGCGATGCCCAGCAGCACGAGCATCACGCCGGCCTTCCGTAGATCGTGCAGGCGACGGGACGCGAGGATTCCCAGGTCGAGCAGGAAGAAGACCAGCACACCGTTGAACAGATCACCGGCGAGAGGCTTGAATAGTTTGTAGCCGCGGTCGGCCGTGATGCAACCGATCAGCAGGCTTCCCAGGAGCAGCAGGACCGGGCCGTTGAGGAAGGCTTCGTGCAGCAGCCTTCCCCAACTGCCGTGGCTCCGCCGCGAGGTTGCGCACCCGTCGCCGGTCTCCTCTCCGGAGTTGCCGGAAAGCCGCAGCAGAATCACCGCGATCACGATCGCGGGTGACTCCATGAGCGCCATGACGGCGACCATGTGCCCGCCGTACATAATGCCGCGTGTATCGAGTATGGCGGAGGCGGCCATGAACGTCACGGCGGAGATGGAGCCGTAAGTCGCCGCCAACGCGGCGGCGTTCGGCCCGTTGACGAACCGACGCACGAGGAAGAAGACGTAGACGGGCACGACGCACGCCAAGCCGATGCCGATGGCTCCGGCCCACACCGCCTCGGCCGTCAGACCGCTTCGGGCGATCTCCACACCACCTTTGAAACCGATGGCCCAGAGAAGATAGAGCGAGAGGAGCTTGGTAACGGGCTTTGGTACGTAGAGGTTGCTCTTGACCAGCGCCGCGAAGGCTCCCAGGAAGAAAAAGAGAACCGGCGGCGACGCGAGAAGAACCTGCAACGCCGCTCCCGGCGACAACACTTCCTGTGCCAATGTCCACATCGATCCTCTCCACGAGCCGGCCGGTGTTCCCGGGTGTTCGAGCGGCAACAGTATCGCGTCGCCGCGTCGGTCTGAGCACCGGAGATGACACCCGGAGATCAGGCCCGATGGGTTGTCGGGAGCACCTCGAAGAAACAGTCACCTTGATCGCCGGGCCATCGTGACGGAGCGTGACCGGGCCGTACGCTTGGTTCGTGAACCCCGCGGCGGAACTTCGGAGCCTGGTGGCGTCCCACCCCGGCGTGTGCGAGCTTGCGCGCGCCCTCGGGGCGGGGCGACGTGTGGTCGCGTCGGGTGTCGGGATCGCCGCGGCGGGGTTGACAGCTGCGGCGGTGGCGGATGCGGCCTCGCGGCACGTGGTGCTGGTGGTGGCTCATGCGGACGATGCGGACGAGGCGGCGGATGAACTGGCGAGCCTGCCTGTGATCGTCCTTCCGGCGCTGGAGGTGCTCCCGGGTGAGACCAATGTGAGTCTGGACTTGTTCGCCGAGCGGCTCGCGGCGATCCGCTCGGTGGTCTGTCTGACGGAGCCGACAGTGATCGTCTGCCCGATCCAGGCGTTGATGCAGCTCGTGCCCGGGCCGGATCAGATCGCCTCGCTGGCCCGAACCGTGCGCGCGGGCGAGGATGTGCGCCTGACCGACCTGACCCGCTGGCTGCTCGAAGCGGGGTACAAGCGGATCGAGACAATCGAGGAACCGGGCGACTTCTCACTACGCGGGGGGATTCTCGACATCTTCCCCATCGGAGCGGGAGCCTCGCCCGTGCGGTTGGATTACTTCGGCGACACCGTGGAGCGCATCACCGAGGTGGACATCGAGTCAATGGGTTCCGACCGCGCCGTCAAGAGCGTGGACCTGTTCGCCGCGGACGCGGGTCGGGCAACGCAGGGGGACGGCGGCGTGAGTTTTCTGGAGAACGTCCCCGCCGAGGCGCTGGTGCTGATCGCCGAGACGATGGAAGTGGTGGAGCAGGGCCGCGGCTATTTCGAGCGCGTCCATGACGGGAAGGGGATCGTGGGACCGCCATCGGTGCTGCGGTTGATCGAGTCGCGGTTCCGAGGCGTCGCGGAACTCAACCAGTTCTCTGCCGGGGCGACGGGGGCAGACATACGCATCGATCTGGGGATGGGTGTTCTGCCCGCATTTTCCAAAGACCTTGCGGAAGCCGTGGCGGAGTTGCACGCCATCGGCGCACCTCCGGCGGGATCGCGGGTTGTGGTATGCTGCACCAACGAGGGCGAGCGGCACCGCCTGGCCGAACTGCTCGGCGTCTCCGCCCTCCGCGGCGGGCTGGAAGCCGCGAGCGACGGCGCGACGGATTCATCGGCTGTCATCGAAGCACGCACCGTCTATCTGCACCGCGGATTCGTCTGGCGCACTCCTTCGTCGTTGAATGCCGAGGCAACCACGGCCTTCGTGCCGTACCACGAACTGGTCAACCGTTTCACGGTGCGGCGACGCGCCGGGCGGTTGCGGGCGGGGCGCGCGATGGACACGTTCCTCGATTTCGCGCCCGGCGACTTCGTGGTCCACCGCGACCACGGCATCGCGCGGTTCGAGGGGCTGAAAGTGATGACCCCGCGCGAGGTCCCCGCGGCGGGGCGTTCACCGCTGGACAAGAAAGCGGTGGAGCCCGAGGAGTACCTCACGCTGGAGTTTGCCGGGAAGAGCAAACTGCACGTTCCCGCGGTTCACATCGACCGGGTGCAGAAGTACATCGGCGGGTTCGCGGGCAAGCCGCCCTTGTCGGTGCTGGGCGGGCAGAAGTGGCAGAACCAGAAGGAACGCGCGGCCGAGAGCGTCCGCGACCTGGCGGCGGAGTTGCTCCGGGTTCGTGCGGCGAGGGAGCACATGCCCGGCATCGCCTACCCCGCCGATACGCCGTGGCAGGCCGAGTTCGAGGAGGAGTTTCCTTACGAAGAGACGCCGGATCAGCTGGCGGCGCTCTCGGAAATCAAGAAGGACATGCTCCGAGGGCGGCCGATGGACAGGCTGATCTGCGGGGATGTCGGCTTCGGCAAGACGGAACTGGCGATCCGGGCGGCGTTCAAGGCGTGCGAGTTCGGCAAGCAGGTGGCGGTGCTGGTGCCCACGACGGTGCTGGCGGAGCAGCACGAACGCACCTTCCGATCGCGCTTCGCGGGGTACCCCTTCCGGATCGAGAGCGTAAGCCGGTTCAAGAGCGACGGCGAAGCGCGTGCGATTCTCGATGAGTTGAGGAAAGGCCGCGTGGACCTCATCATCGGCACGCACCGGCTCCTGTCAAAGGACGTGGTCTTCGCCGACCTGGGGCTGGTGATCGTGGACGAGGAGCAGCGCTTCGGCGTGGAGCACAAGGAGAGCCTGCTGCGGCTGCGTCTGACGGTGGATGTGCTGACGCTTTCGGCCACGCCCATCCCCCGGACGCTGCACATGGCGATGCTGGGCATCCGGGATATCTCGAGCCTGACCACGGCACCGGCGGACCGGCGGGCGATCGTCACGGAGGTCTTCCCGTACAACGAGGTCCGTGTCAAACGCGCCGTCGAGCGCGAACTGGCCCGCGAGGGGCAGGTCTACTTCGTGCACAACCGCGTGCATGACATCCAGAGTGTCGCGGACAATGTGCGACGTCTGTGTCCCGAGGGGACGCGGATCGTGGTCGGGCATGGGCAGATGCCCCCGCACCAGTTGGAAGAAGTGATGCTCAAGTTCATCCGACGCCAGGCGGATGTGCTGGTGGCGACGACGATCATCGAGAGCGGCATCGACATTCCCACGGCGAACACCATGCTCATCAACGATGCCGACCGCTTCGGCCTTGCCGACCTGCACCAGTTGCGGGGACGTGTCGGCCGGAGCAAGCACAGGGCGTACTGCTATCTGCTGCTCCCGCCCGACCGCACCGTGAAGGAGGTTGCGCAGAAGCGGCTCAAGGCGCTGGAGCAGTTCTCGATGCTCGGCGCCGGGTTCAAGATCGCCATGCGCGACCTGGAGATCCGCGGCGCGGGAAACATCCTGGGGGCGGAACAGTCCGGCCATATCGCGGCGGTGGGGTACGAGATGTACTGCCACCTGCTCGAGGAGGCGGTGGTGGAACTGCGCAACGAGAAGGTCGCGGAGAAGCCGGGGGCCACGAGCGTCGAGATCGGCGCGGGCGGGCTGATTCCCAGGACCTACATCCCCAGCGAGGCCCGAAGGCTCGAGGCGTACCGCAGACTCGCGATGGCGGCCACGCCGGAGCAACTGGCGCTGCTCCGCAAGGACCTGAAAGACGCCTACGGGGCGCCGCCCACGGCGGCGGAACGGCTCTTTGAACTTGCCGAGATCCGGATCGCGCTCGCGGCGCTTGGCGTCAGGACATGCACCATCCGCGAGCGAGACGTGATTTTCCTGTGCAAGGATGGCGGCCCGGTTACGGCCGCGCTGCAGCGCAGCGCGGCGGCGGGTGCCGCATCGGGCGCCACAGTGCGTTCACTCCCGCCGAAGGAAGCGGGCGGTCTGTGCGAGGTGTATTTTCGCCCGCCGGATGGGTACCTCGAGCCGGCGACGCTGCTGGCGGTCCTGCGGCGGCGGTTGGGCATCACACCGCCGGAGACCGGCGCGGCGGCATCGACCGCGAACGATCGGCCCGCGCTCCGACCGTCGGCGAGACGTTCTTCGCGCGCGAGTTGAAGCGCGCGAAAGATCGGAAGAGCACACGTCTGAACTCCAGT
>ERZ761603.217-NODE-217-length-50149-cov-19.331177_pt1 | contig 50149 bp, 58 predicted proteins | sample MGYA00511879_ERZ761603 | MGnify/ENA primary metagenome ERZ761603 (study PRJEB28899, sample SAMN02850040) | bioreactor sludge metagenome | biome: EBPR Sludge; feature: EBPR Bioreactor; material: flocular biomat | place: Australia: Thorneside Wastwater Treatment...
AGCCGCCGGAGCTGCACCCGCTGCCGGAGCAGCCGCCGCTTCGGCTGCCGGAGCCGCTGCTGCCGCAGCCTTCTCCTTGAGCTCGGAGCGAATGGCCGACGGAGCGGCGATGGTGGCGATGGTGAAGTCGTCCTTGCTCACCAGCTGGCAACCGTCCGGCAGTTTGATGGTGGAGGAGTGGATACCATCGTTGATCTCAAGTCCCGCGAGGTCCAGCGTGATCGCCGCCGGAATGCTGGTGGCGGCTGCCGTCAGCTCAATGCTGTGCATAACGATGTTGAGCACACCACCGCGCTTGATGCCCGGCGACTTTTCGCTGCCGGTGAACTTGACCGGAACCGCAACGCGGATACGGGTCTTCGGATCAACGCGCAGGAAGTCGACATGTTCGAGAGCTTCGCTCACGGGATGGCGCTGTGCGTCACGGGCGAGAACATGGTAGGCGTCCTTGCCAACTTTGACTTCGAACAGCTTGGTGGTGAAACCGGCCTTGCGGCTGAGGGTTTCGATCTCTTTGGAGTCAAGGCTGATCATGACGGGCTCTTTCTTGCCGCCATAGATAACAGCCGGGACTTTGCCTGCGCGACGGGTGGCACGGGCGGTCCCCTTGCCGGCCCGATCGCGCAGTTCAGCAGTGATAACGTTCTGCGACATGGTACTTCTCCTTGATGCGGTCAGCCTCCAGGGGTGCTGCTCCGCGGGTTATGGCCTAATCCAGAAGGCTTGACACCGACTGCTCCGCACTGATGCGGGCCATGGCCTCCGCCAGCAGCGGGGCCACGGTCAGGCTGCGGATTTTTCCACAGGCCTGCACCTCCGGCGTGGCCTCGATGCTATCGGTAATCACCAGCTCGGCCAGCGCAGACTCCTGCACCCGCTTCACCGCATCTCCCGACAGCACGCCATGCGAGCAATAGGCCACCACCCGCACCGCGCCTGCATCCATGAGGGCTTTGGCTGCGTTACACAGCGTGCCCGCACTGTCGACGATATCGTCAAGCAGAATGCAGGTCCGGCCCTTCACCTCGCCGATGATGTTCATCACCTCCGAGAGTCCGGCACGGACGCGGCGTTTATCGATAATTGCGAGCTCCACGTCAAGCTTTTTGGCCAGAAATCTGGCACGAGCAACACCACCCACATCCGGCGAAACCACCACAGTTTCTGGCCCGGTTTTGAACTTCCCTTTGATATCATTGATAAAAACAGGTGCCGCATAGAGATGGTCGAGCGGAATATCAAAAAATCCCTGAATTTGGCCCGAATGTAAATCCAGCGTCAGCACCCGGTTAACCCCCGAAGCGGTCAGGATATTGGCCACCAGCTTGGCCGAAATCGGACTGCGCGGGGCGGATTTGCGATCCTGCCGGGCATAGCCGAAATAGGGAATGACAGCGGTAATGCGCCGGGCCGAACCACGCCGCAGCGCATCGACGATGATGAACAGCTCCATCAGATTATCATTGACGGGAGCGGAGGTGGACTGCAGGACAAATACATCCTCGCCGCGCACATTCTCTTCTACTTCCACAAAAATCTCACCATCGGCGAAGCGGCGCACCTCAATTTTGGTCAGGTCAGCCTTGAGATGCTGGGCGACCGAGCGCGCCAAAGCCAGATTGCTGGTGCCGGAAATAAGTTTCATAACGCGCTCCTGTGTTTATCAGGCGCACTGTAGCGGGTGCCGTGGATACGGTAAAGCCTAGCGCGGCGTGATGGTCCCTGCGCGAGCTGGCTCCGGAACCGGCAGCGCTACCGAGGCCGGAGCAACGATGGCAAAGTTCATTACAGCGAGAAGAGCCGGCACAGCAAGACGCCCAACGATCTCATAAAAACCCGGCAAACGACTCAACGGAGCCAAGCGATACTCCTGACCGGCAGTCACGCTCTTCCAGCTTTCACGCACCGTCTTGGCATTGTCATAAGTGAGGTAGGCTTGCCCAAGCATGAACAGCGCACTAATCCCCGCTTCCACAGGGCGATGGCTGTTGTAAGCCACATCCGCAAAAACCAGACTTACCGCCATACCCGATGTAGAAACGACTGGCGCCGTCGCCAACGGGAAGTACTCATCAAACCATTTCCACGCCGTTTTGGCCCATGCCAGCATGGGGCGGTCACTTTGGGATGGTAGGTGCTTTTCGCCCGAAATTGACATTTGGCTCTCCTCGCAAGGCTGGTGTGCAACATTTGCACTGCGGGATCAAGGAAAATGGCATTAAGTTTCAAAACCAAGGAGCACTGCGCATGAGATATAAAATTGCTTTTAACCAAGCTTTTTGATTGAAAAATGGGCACTCCCTCTGATATAAATCTTGGGCAAATTACTAAGGAATTATTAATGTCATTCCCCACCATCCTTGTTACCGGCGGCGCGGGCTATATAGGCTCACATGCATGTAAGGCCCTGAAAAATAATGGATTTACTCCCATCACTTATGACAGTCTCGTCACCGGCAACGCCGAAGCAGTGAAGTGGGGCCCGCTTGAGCAGGGCGATATCCGCGACCGCGACCGTTTGAAAGCCGTTTTTGCCCAATACAAGCCCGCTGCCGTCATGCACTTTGCCGCCTTGATTCAGGTGGGCGAGTCGGTCAGCGCCCCGGCCCTGTATTACGATAATAATGTTTACGGCTCCTACTGCCTGCTGGAGGAGGCACGGGCAGCGGGTGTGAAGCAGATGGTATTCTCAAGCACCGCTGCCGTTTACGGCATACCCCAGACGAACCTTATCACCGAAGATCATCCCAAGACCCCCATCAACCCGTATGGCAATACCAAACTGGCGATGGAAAACATGATCCGCGACTATGCAGCGGCGTATGGCATCAACTACGCCATCTTGCGCTACTTCAATGCGGCTGGGGCGGATGCCGAGGGTGATCTGGGCACCGCCTATAAGGTGTATACCCATCTCGTCCCGCTGATGATGCAGGCCGCCGATGGCGAAATTCCCGAAATGAAAATTTTCGGCAACGACTACCCGACGGCCGATGGCACCGCGATGCGCGATTTCATCCACGTCACCGATCTGGTGGATGCCCATGTGCTAGCGCTTAAGCATATGCAGGCGGACAAAGGGAACCTGACCCTGAACTTGGGCACCAACAAGGCGACCTCGATCCTTGAGATGCTGAGCGCCGCTAAGGACGTACTGGGCAAGCCGGTACCTGCCAGTATGTTCCCCCGCCGCGCCGGTGACCCGCCAGTCCTGGCAGCCGATGCTAGCGCCGCCCGTGCCACGCTGGGCTGGACGCCGCACCATTCAGATATCCGCAACATTCTGGCCACCGCCTGGAGCTGGCAGCACAAGCTGCGCGCCCATGGCCGCGCTGGTGCCCTGTCCCTTACCCGTTTCAAGGAGGCCTCGTAATGACCACCACCGCCAGCAATCTGCGTGAAAAGCAGCGCGTTCGCACCCTGTCGCTGGCCGATGTGCTGCCGGGTGCGAATGATAACGCACTACGCACGGGTCTTGCCCCGCTCGCGCCCACGCCCACCCTGCCCGGTGCCCGCTCGGTCCTGAAAATGGCGATGGACCGTTTAGGGGCGCTGGTCGGCCTCATCATGCTCGCGCCGGTGCTGCTGGTGCTGGCGTATCTGGTCAAGCGCGATGGTGGTCCGGCGTTTTATGGCCAGCAGCGTGTGGGCCAGAATGGCCGCAAGTTCAAATGCTGGAAGTTCCGCTCGATGGTGCCCAATGCCGCCGATGTGCTTAATGAGCTGCTGGCACGCGATCCCGAGGCCCGCGCCGAGTGGGAGCGCGATTTCAAGCTGAAGAATGATCCGCGCGTCACCCGGCTGGGGGCTTTGCTGCGTAAAACCTCGCTCGATGAACTGCCGCAGCTGTGGAATGTGCTGGTCGGGGAGATGAGTCTGGTTGGTGTGCGTCCGGTCACCGAGGCCGAGCTGAAAAATTACGGCGACAAGCTGGGCGATTACTACGCCATGCTACCGGGCATGACAGGCCTGTGGCAGGTGAGTGGCCGCAATGACGTGACCTATGCCGAGCGCGTGCAGATGGACAGCGACTATGTCCGTGGCTGGTCGCTGCTGGGGGACATCCGCATCATCTTCCAGACAATTGGCGTGATGCTGCAAAAGCGCGGCGCGTACTAAACGTGCTTCTGCGCCTTGCGCTGGCCCTGCTGCTCGCTCTGCCTGCACAGGCCGAGTCCATTCTATTACGGGATGATTTTGCGGGCATGCCCACACGTTTGCCCGATGGCACACAGACACTCTTTCCCGATAAAAGCCGCTGGGCCTTTACCTTCTGGCCGGGCAGTGTATGGCCGGACAGCTATGGCGATGGCACTAATTGGCTGGAGGGTAACGGCGAAAGTCAAACCTATCTGTCGCCCTTTGTAGGCAAGGTGAACGGCAAGCCGGTTCCCCTGCCTTTGCGCTATAATCCCTTCTCTTTTTCCGCCGATGGGTTGCATATCACAGCGGCACCACTGACCCCCGAGCAACAACAGGCCTATGGCGTGGGCGGGCATCGCCGCTTTGGCTCGGGGATACTGCGCTCGCGCCAAAGCTTTACCTATGGCCAGTTGCGGCTGGTAGCCAAGTTGCCCAGTGCGCGGGGCAGCTGGCCCGCCTTCTGGCTGCTGCCCAAGGCGCGCATCTGGCCGCCGGAGATCGATATATTTGAAGGGATGGCATGGGGCCGACACGCCAAACAGATTCACATCGGCGTTCTGCCAGGTAAGGGGGACAGCGGTAGCCTGATCGAATGGAAAGACCTTGGCGTGGACCCCTCGCAGGGTTTTCATGAATACGGCCTGAACTGGACCGCCCAGACGCTGACTTTTCTGTTTGATGGCAAGGTGTTACACACCCAGCCAACGCCCGCGAGTATGCGCCAGCCCATGTACGTACTGATCAATCTGGCGGTGGGTGGCAAATGGCCGTGTAATGAACTGGGCATCCGCCCGATCGACAGCAAGGCCCCCGAGCGCCTTGCCCGCTGCGCCGACAAAATAGAAGGTGACTATCCGGCAGAACTTGTTATCAAGTCCCTATCTGTGACGCAACCTTAGCAGTCTGTCGTGCCAAACTCCGATCCCGCCTTTCGCCTCAACGAGGCCCAAAGTGTCTTTTTCGACTACACACGAGGTCTGGCCGCTTTAGCTGTCCTCATTGGTCACGCGGCCGAACTATTTTTACGCAACAATCCGCTGCACAGCGCGGGCATTCAGGTCGGCGGTGTCTTTGTGTTTTTTCTCTTATCGGGCTTCTTGATCGCCTATAGCGTGTTTCGGCGCTATGATGACCCGACCTATTCATTTCGCCATTTTTTCATTGACCGATTTGCCCGCATCTTTACCGCCTTTATCCCTGCGCTCTTGCTAGTAGCGCTGGCGGACCATTATATCTTATCGCTCCCAGCTCCCCCACCAACAGAATCCACCCGATATATTGCTGGTCTGTACGAAAATGCCGAATGGCAGCATTGGCTAGGCAACCTGTTCATGCTGCAAGATTTCCCGATCTTCCAAGTAGCGCGACTACTACATCTGGACGGCGGAGACTGGTTTATCCGTAGTTATGGTTCATCCGCTCCATTCTGGACCGTGAGCATAGAATGGTGGTTATACATGCTTTTTGGTATGGTCGTTTTGCTACGCCTACGACGTGGTCAGCCGTTCCCCTTATGGCAACTCGCAATTCTCGGTTTTGTCGCCATTGAGCCGGCCTATTATTTTGTCGGCGGTGTAAACAACTGCCTGACCCTACTGTGGTTGATCGGCATGTTTGCCTGTTTGGGTTATAAGTTCTGGCCGCTCTGGTGCCGGAAGCTTGGATGGGAGATTGGCTCGCGCCGGTATATCTTGGGGCTAATTTTAGCCGTACTGGGCGGTTTGCTAGCGATGGCAATCCGGCTTCTGGCGATCAAGCTCGATATTGGCACTATACGCTTTGCTGAATTACAATTTGGGCTTTTCATGGGACTGGCCCTTTTCGCATTTTTCCTGCTAATGGGGTGCATCAGCCACGTATCTGCCTGGTTCAAGACCATTGGTACATTTTTGGCAAACTACAGTTTTTCTCTGTATCTGACTCACTATACCGTACTGACATATTTGTACGTCAAAACTCCTGTGAGCCACGCCCCCGCAACGTTCTGGCAAGCCATTATTTATAGTAACCTACTAGCCATAGTTTTCTGGTGGCTATTTGAACGCCACTACCCCAAAGTCGGGCGTTGGTTAAAGTCCCGTTTCTAGCGTAACTTCAAATACGCTTCATAGGTTACGGGCGTAACGATCTCACCCCCACCGACCTGCGCCAAGGTATAGTTGCGGCGTTTGTCCGGCCCGGCCAGATGCAGCACCGAGAGCGGGTTGGCGTCCGACGTTGGCTCGCAGAACTGCTTGGTCTGGGGGTTCCAGCGCGGGGCGCTGAGGGTGCAGATCCAGTTGCAGCGCGCAGGTGCGTGCTGATGCGGCAACCCGCGCAGAACCACCGCCGCGTTCAGCGCGTGCTGGTCGAGGTTGAGTTTGCGGCGCCGATCAATCATATTTTGGTATTCGGTGCGCCAGACACCCCAATGTGGCGCGTCATGATGCAGGGCAAAAATACCGGCATTGATGGCGGGCGGAAATGCCACGCGCAGACCGCCCAACAGCCCCACCGAGGTAACCATATGGCCATACCACCAGCGGTTATACATGAGGTTGCGGGTCATGCCTGCGCCATCCTCACGAATGAAGGCAGCGCCCTGCTCGCGCGCGCCCTTCACCAGAGTATGGAAAAACTCATCGGTCTGCGCCCATGCATCGGCATCAAACCACAGATACACCTCGTAACCGGGGAAGTATTTCTGTAAGCAGGTGCGGGCATCAAAGCCAACCAGATAGGATTTGCGCAACTCCTGCGGCACGTTGAGCGTCCACTCGGGTGCAACGACGGCATAGCCCTTGGCGCGCAGGGCCGCGATCTGATCGGCACTTAAGCCCAGATCGAGAATACCGATATCCGCCTGTTGACCCAGGCCGAGCGCCTCCAGCGAGGCCAGCGTTTCGGCCATGAAATCATAAAAATTGGCATCGCAGCCGGTGAGCAGAACAACGGAGTGAGTCATTTAGCTAGTCCTTTCCCGATACTGCTGAACCCAATACAGGCGCCACAGCGCTATGAAGATGGCACAGGCAACCGCACTATAGCCGATCCCGGCAAACCCGGACAGACCAACCCCCACTACCGATGTGACCAAAGCGATCGGCAGTAGCAGCAGGTTACCCAACCAGATCGCCCGGTCCTGATGTCGGGCATACAGCACATAATACAGCCCCTCCGCCAGTGACTTGATCCATACCCCGAGCAGCATGAGCCAGAGCACTGGCGCATGATCGGCAAATTCCGGCCGCCCGAAGGCATGGCCCAGCCATGGCACCACCACACCAATCACCAGCGCCATGATGGCACTGGAGATCGCACATTGGACCAGCATTTTATAGGATTCCTGCCGAAACCCTTCACGGTCGGACTGCTTGTGACTCGACACCAGACGCGGATAGCTGAAGGCAATCACACCATTTTGCAGCAGCGCGATCATGGCCACCAGAAACGAGCCATAGAAACTGGCGATGCCGACAAAGTCGCGGCCGAGGTAATACTCAACGACAAAGCGGTCAAGGTTGCTCGACGCGGCTGCTCCCACCGCACCCAGCCAGATCGGCAGACAGGTTTTGACGCTGGCCCGTACCCAAGTCCAGCTCACGGGGGTGGCGAACGCGGCCTGCCAGGGCAGATGCCACCAGATGATCACCATGACCACCAGACTGAACAAAACCCCGGCCAGCCAGCAGCCCAGGACAAAATTGGCGGTGCGCAACTCGGGATAGAACAGACCCAGTCCGATCACCGGAAACACCCACAGGGCGGAGCGAACGAAAAAGAGGGCCGTCGACAAGATGGGCTGTTTGAGGGCGATCAGGTTGCCCGAGGTTACGGCACTGGTGCTTTCACTTACGGCGAGGATAACAGCAAAGAGCACGACCTTACCGCCCACCACATCGGGCCAGAGCAGCGTCGCGCCTAGTGCGAGCGCCGCAAACAGCAGATAGTTCAGGCCATAAAAAACCGCCTGATCGCGCATTTTGACGGTGAGCGGCAGATCCTGCACATCCACAATCTCGCGGGCAACCACATAATCGAGCCGCAAGCCCAGCAGCGGAATGGCAATCGCCACATAGGCGGCCACCAAGCCGTAGGTCCCCATTTCGCTCAGGCCCAGATAGCGCCCCATATACAAGGTGAGCAGCAACTTGGCGACCAGTGAGCTGAGCCGCAACCCGGCATTGAACAGCTGGCGTATGATCGGCTTTTGACTGAACTGATGGAGAGACCGGAACAAGCAGGCAACCTGAGCTGTTAAGGAATTGGACGCGCGGGAGACTAGCCTATTTAGGCCCATAAGTTCAAGCGCTTTACCAGCCGCCAGACCTCTGCGCATAGCTGCTTTGCCGCCAAACATGACTGATAACCTTGCCTTTTTACGAGGTTTCGCCTACTAGTGCAGGCGCAAAACCGCCCTCATTTGATCCGGAATGACCCAGCACATCCTGACCCCGCTCACCGACCGCCCGATCCCGCAAGACCTGCGGGAAATACGCCTGTTCAACTTCGTTCGCAATGAGCGGGCCCGGATCGTTTACTTTCTCGACTACCACCGCAAGCTGGGGGTCAACCGTTTTCTGATGGTGGATGACCACTCGACCGACGGAACCCGGGAATTTCTGCTGGCCCAGCCTGACGTGCACGTCTTTACCGCCAATACAAGCTATAAAGAGGCCAAGTCCGGCATTGGCTGGACCAAGGCCCTGTGCGATCAGTATGGTGTGAATCAGTGGTGTCTGCTGCTTGATGCCGATGAATTGCTGGTCTATCCCGCCTGTGAAACAACGTCCCTGCGTACCCTGTGCGACCGGATGGAGCAGGAAGGAAGCGAAGCTCTATATACTTTCATGCTCGATATGTATGGTCCCGGCCAGATTGAGGAGGCTGTGTGCGCACCCGGACAGTCTTTCTTTGAAATTTGCCCGTTCTTTGACCGCAGCTACCATTTCGTAAAGCGCATTCACCTGCGTGGTGCCGCGCCGTTCCCGCCGCTGGAGGTGCTTGGAGGGCCACGCGCCCGGTGTTTTTACCCCCCGCAGGGTGAGCACAGCTATCTACGCCGCCTCGTCATTCATCTTGCCATGCAGATTACCCATATTCTGCGCACCAAATACAAACTGCCGCTCGCCGCCAACAAGAGCAAAGCCCCCGCCCTGTTCAAAGTTCCGCTCATCCGCTGGCAAACAGCCTATGCCTATACGGCCTCGACACATGAGCTTAACCCGGTTCGGCTTTCGGCCACGACTGGGGTACTGGCACATTTCAAGTTTTTTGCTGACTTCCATGCCCGGGCACAAGATGCCGTCGCCCGCAAGGCATTTGCCGGAGACAGTGCCGAATATCAGCGCTATCTCGACGGCGTAACCAAAGGTGGGGTTAATCAGTTCATGTATGCGGGGAGCACCCGCTATCGTGACAGTCAGCAGCTGGTTGAACTCGGCCTCATGAAGGTTGGGCAATGAAGATCGCCCTGATTGATCCCTCGCTGTTTACCTGGCCTTATGATAGCGCCCTGATGGGTGGCCTGCGGGCTCAAGGACATAGCGTCACCCTCTATATGAAACATTTGGCGGCGGGTGAGCCGGGTAAAGACCAACCGGATACCCGCGAGCTGTTTTATCCCGGTCTGCAGCACCCGTTTTTCAAAAAACTGCCTCGTTCCCTGTTTCTTGCCATCAAGGGTATCTCTCACTTCGTTTCGCATCTACGCCTGTGGATCCAGCTGCGGCGGGACCGGCCGGATATTATCCACTTTCAATGGGTCCCTCTTCCCGTGGTAGATCAGCTCTTCTTGCCGCTCTATCGCAAGATTGCCCCCTTGGTTCTGACCGTGCATGACTCCTCACCGTTTAATAATAATCCCAGTGGCCGCCTGCAGCGGATTGGCGTCTATGCCATCATGCACAAGTTTGACCGGCTCATCGTTCATACCGAGAAGGCCCGGCAGGCCTTGATGGGCCATGGTATCCCCGCCGCCAAGATCAACCGCATCGCCCATGGTGTGCTCGGGACCGGCCCGGCGATTTCGGCCACCACCGCCAGCCGCCGCGAAGCTGACGGCGAGACGGTCAATGTCCTTCTCTTTGGCAAGCTCAAGCCGTACAAGGGGGCTGATATCCTCATCCGTGCGCTCGCGGCCTTGCCCGAGAAGGCCAAGCGTCGCTGTCGCGTCCGCATCGTCGGTAAGGCTGAAATGGATACTGCACCGCTAATGGCTCTGGCGAAGGACTTGCAGGTTGAGGACCATCTGGTCTGGGACCTGCGCTTTGTCGCTGATGCCGAAATGGCTGGTATTTTCGCGGAGGCCGACATTATGGCAATGCCTTACCGCGATATTGATGCCTCGGGCGTCATGATGGTCGCGCTAGGGATGGGGCGCCCTATCATCGCCTCACGGATCGGCCTGTTTGCTGAGCTGCTGGACGATGGCCGCCATGGCATACTGGTGCTGCAAGAGGATCCGGCCGCGCTGGCAAACGCTCTGGCCACGCTCATCAACGACGCGGATATGCGTCTGCGCATGGGAGCTGACGTCTTGAGCCTATGTCAGGCTATTCCAAGCTGGGCGGAAATCGGCGCGCAAACAACGGCGCTATATCAATCTCTGCGTTAATTCTGGATCCGGCTGTCATACCGAAACGGATTGATATCATCACTTACCGCATCGCGATCAAAGCAGACTACGCCGCGGCGGGTAGCCTCACTGTTGCACAGAGCACGGTCCACATACAGGCATTGGGCGACGCGCTCGGAGCCCACAGTACAATAGCGTCCTCCACCAATGTAGGACAGCGTAACCTCAGGATTAATGATACAACTGGTGGAGGGCGGACTGGCTGCCTGCCGGCACAGGGCAATATCATCATATAAACACTGCGGTGGGTAGCCCGCGCCCCCTACGCAAAAGGTTGCCGCCTGCGCCGAGTGAGCAAGTAGAAGAGCAAGGAACAAAAAAGCGCTTCTCATGATTTTATATCCTTGGTGGTCAGCGGCTGCGGCGCGGGCCAAGCCAGTAACGCAATAATCAGGCTGTGCACAACAGGAGGGATAAGATAGCCCCCCATCAGCATCAGCATCAGGACCAGCGCTACCTTCAGATAGGCCGTGACCGTCGCCGAGCGTAGCACGGTCATAAAAAAGGCAAAATAAGCCAAGGTGCCGATGATACCATATTCAAACAATAGCTTACCCCAGGTTGGATCAAAGCTCTCATAGTCCACAGCATCCGGCACGATGGTGCCAATTGTTCCCGCTCCATATCCAACGAGAAAGCGCAGAGTATCCGGCACCAGAAAGTCGCGGATAATCCAAAAGATCGAGATAAACCGGGCAAAGCCGCTGGAGTGGATGTTGGTAAACTCGGTACTGCGGTTGACCAGTTGCTCAAGCCCCACCAGCGGCGCCCAGAGTGGTGCGGTAAAGACCACCAGTGCAGCCGCCGCCAAAATGAAAAAACGGCCCTGCTGAAGAAAGTAGATCGGGATCAGGATGAACAAGATCATCAACCCGGTGCCGGAAAAAGTCACCAGCAGAGCCAGAATATAAAGCGGCAGGCGCTTCCAGGTCTGCAAAACAGTTAGCTCAATCATGATGCAGATCGATAAAAACTGACAAAAGAAAGAGGGCTCGAGCATAAAAACGCCATTGCTCTTGAAATAATCCGAATTCATGCTGACCGGATTCATATAGTTGAAGAGAGGTGCATGACCGGTCTGGAGAAGAAGCGTGTCATAAAAAAAAGCAAAATCCGTACTGACGACAAACTGCAGAGCAAACTGAAGAATCCCAAGTACGGCCACCGCCAGCATCAGGATTTGAAAGCGTTGTAACTCAAAGCGTGGTGACAAAGCATCTGATCGGAAGCGCAAAATATAGGGAAAATGAACCAGCATAAGCATGATGACCGATAGCAAGGACGCCCGCTCGATATTGATGATCTGTAGCGCGGCAATGATGCCCATCGCCAGCGCGTAGACCGCCGCCCGCTTGGGTACAACCACCAGTCGCCCAGACAGCAGACCAAGGCCTGCCAATGCCATAAGAACAAAAAAACCAAAAAAGATCACATCCCCCGCACCAAAAGGGATCGTCAGTTTCTGAAAGAAAATGGCGCTGACCAGAATGGTGCTCATCAAGACGATGGCCAGACGATCAGAGGCCCCACGCGGCGCCACACCCGAAGCGGAGAGTGGAAATTGGTTCATTTCTTCTGCCGGATCGACTGCGCCAGCGCCCAGGTTTGAAAGCGCTCACCTTTGATGGAACGCCAGACCCCCAGAGCCGCACCCAGAAATGCCGTGAGAATATCGACGATCTGGGGAATGAGCGGCAGACGGAGCTTATACCCCCCCCACAACACAATACCCCCCAGGAATGGTAAAGCGAGCGCGACCCAGACATACCCCGCCCAGAGCAGGGCCAGCTCAAAACACAAGGCTGCAAGCACCAGCCAGAGCAGCACGAACCAGCGCAGCAGCTTGTGGGAAATATATTTATAGAGATCAAGCGCAGGCAGCTGCCGCAACCTAGGCCACATCAAACGGTGCACATTGAAGGCCTGGCAGGCAATACGCACCTTGCGGCGGAATTCCTCACTCGCCACGGTAACCGACTCTTCGTAGGCAATCACATCCGGGGCGCGGACGATCCGCGCGCCATCGCACAGAACACTGAACGATACGAACATATCATCAATGATGTCCGGCGGCGGCGGACGGTGCAAAGCACGGCGAACCGAAAAAATCGAGCCATCCGCCCCCATCACCGAGCCGGTCTCGCACTCCAGCTGCTTGATGTGCTCTTCCAGTCGCCAATACAGGGTGCCATTGGCAGCGGTGGCCGTTCCCTCGCCATTCACATAGATGAGATGGCCGCACACACACCCAACCTGAGGGTCGGCATAATAACGGGCCAGCGCCGGAATGGAGGCGACATCCAGCATGACATTAGCATCGGTAAATATGATGATATCCGCGGTCGCTTGCGCGACCAGCAAGTTCATACCGTATGTCTTACCATGTCGCTCGGGCGAAACGTGAATGAAGAAATCGTTTTTATACGGCTCCAACGCCTCAGCCGTCCCATCCGAGGCAGCATCAATATAAATATAGACCTGTAGGCCGGGGATAGCCTTTTGCAGCGATCGCAGATTCTCGGCCTTCTGCTCAATCACCGCCCGCTCGTTATAAGCGCACATGCAAATGGCATAGGTGAGTGGCGCAGGCGCCATCTGCGGCTGCATTGGCCGTTTCGGGAGCAGCCGCAGCGTAAGTGGATAGATCAGGAACGGATGAATCGCCAGCAGGAAGAACAGCCCGGACAGGCACAGTAATAAGATGGTCACACGATCCTCCCGCCCGGCTTAGAGGCGTCCGTACAGCCAGCCCGGAATGTAATAGTTACGCTTGTTCAGAACGGTCCCGATCACCCCTGCCCCGACATCCGAGAGTTGGGACACAAGCTGACGCAGTACCGGGGCGCGGGTCCGCTCGGCCTCAACGACGACAACCACACCATCGGCAAGCTTACTGACCGCCAGCGCTGCGGGGGACTGCAACACACCACTGGTAGCCAGCAGCACCAGATCAAACTGGTTACGCAGCTGCTCAAACAGCGGGGTCAAAGCCCCGATCTGGGCCAGCACCAGGTCCGTTTGCTGAGTGGTCGCCAGAGCCGCCATCTGCACCGGACCACGGGATGAGATCACTTTATCAGGTGTGGCACGGCCCAGCACCACATCAAGCAGGCTGTGTCCACTGGTGGCCGACAGCTCGAGCACCAGAACCCGTCGCTTGAGTGACTCGGCCACATAATGGGCAAAATCATAGCTGATCGTACTGATACCTTCCCCACTGTAGCAGCTGCCGAGCTGTATGATCCGGCCACGTCCAGCAGCCGGCAGGGTATTTTCCAAAGCTTGCAACAGGGCCGTCAGCTCCTGACGGCTGGCACCTTCATCGCGCCGACTGCGGCGGGAAAAACTGGTCAGCACCGGCTTGTCGAGAACGCTATGCAGCTGCTCACTCCGGCTAAAGGTCTGGTCAAACAGCTCAGCAAACAGAACTGCCGCCCCGCCAAAAGCGAGACTGGCCAAAAAGCTCAAAATCAGTGTCACCAGTTTCTGGGGACGGCTGGCTTTATCCGGCGCTGTTGGCTGCTGGATAACTGAAATCCGGGTAATTTTCCGCTGATTCAGATCATCATTCACTTGGGCCGCCGTCAGTCGCTCCTGCGCGGTTTTATAACCGGCCTCCGCGGCCATGACAGCGCGTTTGAGTGAATCATACTCGCTACGAAAAGCCTGCTTCTGCGCAATCTGCCGATCAAGATCGGCCACCTGCTGCGCCAGCGCACGCAGACTGCCATCCAGATTACGTTCTTCCGCCACGATATTGCGACGCAAAGTCTGGACGACATCACTATCGGCCCGGTAGGTCAGCAGTAGCTCAGCCTCCTTGGCTCGCATCTCATCAATCCGCTTCTGGATATCTTCCAGAACCGGAAACCGGGAGGAGTCGCCGCTCGCCGGAATACGCGCCGGCAGTGCGCCCAGTTCGGGCTGCGCGACCATCTCCTCACGGGGGATATCGCCGGTTGTGGTTACCCCGGGAACCGCCAGCGCCTCACGACGCGAGAGATAGCCGGTCATATCACCTCGTTGGCGTAGCAGCAGCGCCAGCTCTTCATCCAGCTCAGCAATGCCGTTCTTGAGCTTGAACTCGCTGAACTGGCGGTTGGCTTCCTCCAGTCGCTGCGCAGCCTGCTGGGATTGTTCGGTCAACGCGCCACTTTGTGGATTGCCAAAAATTTCGGCCTGACGGCGAATGAACAGGTCAAGCAGTCGATTGAGTGCTTCGGTGGCAAGCGCCCGATCTTCGTGAAAATAGCTGACCGTGATGATGCCTGCATCCGCCTTGGTGGCCGATTTCAGATCGGTCATAAAGGCCTTAACCGCAGCATTGGTTGTCTTGACCGGGTCATCCGATGCGCTGGCCAGGTCGGGATAGAGCCGGGCTAGACCCATCTCTTTCACAAGCGCGTCGGCCAGATCGCGGCTGGTCAGAATGTTGAGATTGGACTGTACCATGCCGCGCTTTTCCTCGGCAGACAGGCCGCTGGCACCATTGCCCTCAATCGCGGCCTCCGGGCGGGCATCCTGCCCGAATTTGACCAGCAGACTGGCCGTACTTTCAAACGCCGGGGTGGCGGTCAGCACATACAAAAAGGCCAGAACATTGATGGGGATGACCACCATCAGGAATTTTCGCATCTGGCGAAACGCCACGCTGACTATGCTGCGGGCATCCATCTGAACAAACATTACAACCTCACACGGTTAGACAGCACGGGTCACTGTCAGCTTAACGCCGCAGGGAATACGTCGCCGAGACACCAATGCTGGGCGAGACATACTGCTGGAAATACTGCTGGTAGTTCTTATAGGCGAGCGCGGTGCCCGACTTGGGCACAAACACGACATCATAGGGCGCGAGACGGGCATCCTTGCTGGCATCCCCTTCCTGCGTGGTGGCGTAATAGTCCGACAGGAATCCTTCGGTTTTTTCACCCGCACCGCGGCGCAGCACGACAACCCGACGCAAATCACCAGTGTTGAGCGCACCCCCGGCCCGCGCAATTGCTTGCGAGACCGTCAGGTTGGGACCCACCACCACAAACTCGCCGGGTGACGCCACCTCACCGCTAACATAAACACGGATGGGGGCAAACGAACGGATAACCGCAGAGACGCGCGGCTCATTCAACTCGCTGCGGTAAGCCTCACGCAACTCATTGTTCAGCTCGGCAACAGTCAGATTATAAGCCGGGATATCCTCTGACACACTGGTCGAAATCAGGCCATCGGGGCGGACAGTCACCGTTTCATTCAACTCGGGGTTGAGGGGGAATTTAATGTCAATCACATCACCGACCTGAATGGTATAAGCCGTCAGCTTCTCGGCCGCCGGAGCGACCGGCGCAACATCAGTGGCAATCGGGGGGAGCTTATCAAGCTTGGGTGCAGTGGAGCAGCCCGCCAGACAGACAATAAGGGCAAAACAAGCGAGCGAAGCGCGGGAAATCTGGGGATAATTGGCAAAAATCATCAGTTTTTCCTTTTCAGACAGTCTCTTATAAGCGAATCGGGCCTTGAATGCAAACAGGACGTGGCAGTGCAGCATTAGAGAAAATGGCAAATTGTCATTTTATTTCATAGTGTTGTCAGAAATGTGCAGAGCGGGCACAAGATCGATCAATTTTCATGAGTGACATTCATGGCAGACACAAAAAACCCCGGCGGCTAGCCGGGGTTTTTTAACATATTGATTATTATCAGTTATTCTGCTGAGCACCGCAGTTGGTAGCATCCTGCAGGGCCGAAAGCGGATCGGTCGAGAAGTTGTAGCTGGCCGCCTGACCATTGCTGGCCAGGGAAACCGCATCACTCCAGCAGGCCGTATCCTGCGCCGATCCACCCGCCGCCGGGGCCAGCGAAGCCAGCTCCTCACCCGTTGGCTCACCCTGGTTCTCACCACCAGCCGCCGGAGCCAGCTGATTGAGATCAGCCGGATTGGTTGGCGTTGTGGGGGGAGCGGGCGGCGTAGTGCCACCCGGCACGAACGGCAGCCCGGTGATCGTGAACCCCGCGTTACCTGTACCCGGAACAAAGCTCTGGATATTCTGGCGGAACACACGGCTGAGCAGCGTTGTATCAAGGTTACCCAAGAAGAACAAACCAACTGTGTTGTCATCATTATAGTGCCAGAACATATTCTCCAGCGCCGTCAGCTGAGCGGGGGTCAGGATGCCACCCACTGAAGACGGTGAGAAACCGTCATAAGTGGCATTCAGACCATCTTCCAGCGTGGGAGCACCGGGGGCGAACAGAGCTGTATTCAGCAGTTCGACATAGTAGGTGCTTTGTCCCGTGAACAGGGTGGTGCCGATCGTGTTGCCCGCGAGGTCTACATCACCAAAGCCGCCGAGAACCGGTAGCGGCGCGAAGCGATAGCCAACCGAACCACCGTCAAGCCAGTTTGCAGGACCTTGCAGGTCGATCAGACCGGTCTGGAAGGTCATGCCGATATCAGCCCCCGAGACGGCGTTATCACTGACAACCGCCGTGCCATAGTGGGTGCCCCCGACCAGAACACCCGAACCGACAGCCCCCGTTACGATGTTTTCGGCCACCGTGAGCTGGTCAACATCCGTCGCACGGATACCGTTGGTGCCCGCATTGGACACATCATTGTTACGGATCTCGACAATGCCGCTACCGAACGCACGCACATTGATACCATCTTCTGTAACGTTCTCAATCGTGTTGCCTTCACCAAATACGCCGCCGATCAGGGCCGTGCCGGGGGTGTTGACGTAGATACCCGCGCCGTTGATGGTCCCAACAGCTGAGCCGACAACATTACGGGCGATCGTCACGTCGGCCGTCTCTTTGACGGAAATACCGTGGCGCCCTGTGTTGTTAACAAGGTTGGCCAGAAGACGGTTGACGCCTCCCGACTTCTCGACATTAATGCCCTCGAACCCACTGCCGTCGATCATATTGCCGGACACCAGCAGATCGGACCCGCGCTGTACATTCACGCCGTACCGCCCCAACATCATGTAGCTGTTATCGGCAATGGTGCCGGTATCGATGGCTTCATAATAGGTACCGGTGCGGATCGCTCCCGCGACCTGATTACCAACTGTTGAGATATTGGAGCCGGTATCGACACGGACACCATCCCACTCCACATTGCGGATCAGGTTTGGATTCAGCAAGCTACCGATGGTGATACCCGAGCTGTTAAGGACCTGAATACCGCTACCGGTGTCGAACGCGAAGCTCAGCGTATCGGCAATCTGGTTACCACTGATCTCACTGTTGCTGGCCTCCTCAACATGGATACCGTCGCCGATGATCTCGTTCCCTTTTCCGCCACCAATCTGGTTATAGTTGATGGTCATATCCGAGGTGCGGATCGTGCGGATACCATGCCAACCGGCATCATAGATCCAGTTTCCGTTAATGATGGTCGTGCCGAGTAGATCCGTCACGTTAATACCGGACAGATGCGTACCCTGCACATAGTTGGTGCTTAGAACCGAATTCGTCGCTCCCACCACATCGATACCAAAGTAGGTTTGAGCATTACGGATTGCGTTATTGCTTACACCCAGGCCGTTCACGCCATCGACAAATACACCGGAACGGAGAACGTCCTGAATGTCGTTACCAACGATATTCACGTCGGATCCCTTGTAGAACGATACGCCATCCCAGCCCGTATTCCAGATCACATTCATATCGCTAGGACCCATGCCACCGATATCGACATGATGACTGCCAAAGGCATGGACTCCACTACCAAAGGCCAGCTCCGGGCTGGTGAGATTAGAAATGCTGTTGCCTTTAATCTCGGTACGCTGGCCACCGCCATTGGTGACGAAGGACAACAACACACCGTCCCCGTTCACTGTATCAATCACGTTATTGAGAATACGGCTGGCATCCGAGGCGAAGACCGAGATGGCCGACTTGCCGGTGTTCTGCACTAGATTGTTGGCGATCAGAGCCTGATCGGACCCGGCGGTTAGGGCGATGCCTTCGGCGCTTGAACCGGAGACGATATTGTTTACGAGAGTCGTGCGGTCACTGCCATTCAGGCGCATGCCCTGCGTGCCGCCGCTAACCTTGACGCCGTCAATTACGACATCGTGAGCGGCCACCTTGATGCCGGTTGTGGTCGGCGTGATCTCGGTTTCAGCGCCGCGTGCGCCTGCCCCGGCAATCCCAGCGTTAGCGCCTGCCAGCGTGAGGTTAGCCACGTCGGCGGTCACATCCTCGGCCCAGACTCCGGCGCCAACAGCAAGCGTATTGCTGCCCGTGCCTGTATTCTGGATGGAATTGATCGCATTTTGAATGCTATTAACCGACAGGAATGCATCGGCGTCCTTGTTTTGTGTCAGGCTGATCTGCCCGGTCCCACTAGTCCGGATTGAATTCGCCAGCGCCTGGAACCCGCCTGTGGTGTTGATGGCCACATTGCCACCGTTCGCATTGACGACGCCGCTATCCAGACGGAAACGGGTTGAGGTAATGGTGATATTCCCGCCATTGCTCACCATACCCATCCCCTGCTGAACAGCGACATTGCCACCCGCCTTGAGGATGAAGTTGCCAGCGCCGGTTGCATTAATACCGGCATTGACGGTGGTGAAGCTGACATCGTTGTTGACATCGAAGGTCAGGGTCTTGTCGGTTGACCAGTCAACCGTGCGCTGAACATCAAGACTGTCGCCCGCACCGAGAACCAGCAAAGACACATCACCGCTGACCAGCGCGCTTTCCAGAATCCCTTCGATCACATTATCAAGCACAAAGGTGGTCGGGTCGATCAGCCAGTGACCACTGGTCTGCACAGCAGCCGTTGGCGCAAAGCTGATGTTCGGAGCCGAGGTATCGACAAATCCGGTTCCGTCATTACCCATGGCAGAAATCTGCCCACCCATGGTGAGCTTCTTGCTTCCAATCACACGGACATCACCACCCGCCTTGCCGGCACCACCATTCGCGCTAGCCTTGCCGGTGAACGAGATGGTATCCGCCCCGAGCACGATACGACCGCCCTGCTCGCTGACCGAGGAGGCATTAATCACACCATCCATGTTGATCGCGCTGTCGACCACGTCCTTGGCAGCACGTGCAGTCATCTGCACCACACCACCCTCGGCCGAAATGGTCCCCAACTGGTCAATCACGGCTTTGCTGGCGGTGCTGTCCAGAGCCACTTCGATCAGATTATCGCCGTAGAGATCGACGGTAACCTGCTCACCCGCGGCCAAGGCCACCTTGCCCAGCTTGGCACTGATAACACCACTGTTGCGTACCGACGGGGCAACCAGCGCAGCCAAGCCGCCTTCAGACACAGAGATTTCACCCTCATTGATGACATCACCGGTGCCGTTCATGTTGGTCAGGGCCAGCCTATCGGCACCCGACATGACGGCTGCGGTATCAATCGAGCCGGTCGATGCGACAAGACCACCAACATCGATACGCGCTGTGCGACCGAAAATCACACCGTTACGGTCCAGCACCATAACCTTGCCGTTTGACATGAGCGTGCCCAGAATCTTGGTCGGGTCCTGCCCAGCACCGGTGACGCGATTCACAGCGAGGGAGTTGCTACCCGGCTGAATAAAAGTGGTCGTAGCATCTTTGCCGATGTTGAAGCTGTTCCAGTCCACCACCAACCGGTCACTGCTCTGCCCTACATCAAGACGGCCCGGCGCACTGTAATCAAACGTGGCACTACCACCCACCACGGTCCCGCCGGTTGGCAGCTCGAGATCGTCCACCGCCTGTGCGGGGCTGGCGAAGGACACAATTGACAGAACCAGCGCCGTTGATTGCATCAGCCCGTGAATAAGCTGGTTGGACGATGCGCGGCTGGTGCGATTGATGGTTGTCATTTTTGCTTCCCTCGTTCAGTAAAAAAATAAGAATGGTGGGCCTTAGCGTTACCACTGGTAAGGCGAACGCGGTACATTTATAAAACAATGGCCGGGCATAAATCCACAGAATGTGACAAAAAATTAACAGTTTTTTTATTTTTCTTATAATCACATATATATCAATAACTTAAGTGAATTGTATAGGGTATTTACGCATCAGAACGATGCCCTAAGCGTGTTAATTCAGCCTCATTCCATGGTTAATGTCGAATTTCTTGCTTCATCTGGCTGATTAAATACATTACTTAGGGCAAACTGCTGGCTGCCGTCTGGCCAGAGAACCAGAATTAACCCAAGAAACGCCTATCGCACGAGGATACTGATGTTTATGCTGCTCCCCACCCTGACCTTACGTCGCTCAACCGGGCTTCTGTGCGCGGCCATCGCTCTACTGACGGCTCCGGGGGCTTTGGCCCAGAGTGTCACCGGCCCGGCAGACATCAATCGCGTGCAGGAGCGCGTTGCGCAGCCCCGCGTGATTGCTCCGTCGGACGATCTGATTCAGGTTGAAGGGCGCAGTGCTGCTGCCGCTCCCCGCGGTGCAGAGAAAATCAAGCTGAAACTGGCCGACGTTACCTTTGCGGGCATGACCGTTTATCCAGACGCACAGATTGCACCACTCTACCGGGATAAAATCGGACAAACCATCACCGTGGCGGATGTCTATCAGCTGGCCGCCGATCTGACCCGCCAATACCGCAATGACGGGTATATCCTGACGCAGGTCGTGGTGCCGCCGCAGACTATTGAAGGTGGTCACGTCAAGCTGATGGTGGTGGAAGGCTATATCAGCGATGTTACTGTGGAAGGCGACAACACCGATACAGAACGCGCACTGATCGCCTCGTATGCCAATCACCTCAAGGATCGCCCACTGAATACCCGTGAGTTGGAGAAAGCCATTCTGCTAACCAATGATCTGCCGGGCGTGAGCGCACGCAGCATCATTTCCCCAGCCCTGAATCACGCCGGAGCGGCGCAGTTGCGGATCGTTACCGAGCGCAAGTCCTACAATGCCCTGCTCAGTGCTGATAATTATGGCAGCCGCTTCCTCGGCCCGCTTCAGCTGCAAGGCGCACTCTCGGGCAATTCGCTTCTCGGTATGAACGAGCGGATCACAACCGATCTCATCTATGCTCCGGACGGCAGTGAACTGGCCTATGGTGACCTTATCTACACCCAACCGATTGGGTCCTGGGGCACCCGTCTGGAAGTCAAGGGGGCGCTGGCCGCCAGCGACCCCGGCTATATCCTGAAGCCGTTTGATATCAATGGCCGGGCGGTTACACTCAGCGTACGTATCGACCAGCCGATCTGGCGCACCCGCGCGGAAAACTGGAGCGTCTATGGTCTGCTTGAGGGCCGCAACAACATGACCCAGAGCAATGCCGATATCACCCGGAAGGATCGCATTCGGGCGATCCGGCTGGGCACGGATTATGACCGGATCGACAGTCTCTTTGGTGGCGGCTTCAACAGTCTGAATCTTGAGCTGGCACAGGGCCTTGATCTGCTCAACGCCAGTGATGAGGGCGATACCAACCTGTCACGCACCGCCGGCGATCCCCAGTTCACCAAGATGGAGGCTGAGTTCCAGCGCCTGCAGCGCCTGACGACCGGCGTGAACCTGCTCCTTGGTGTACGCGGGCAGATCGCGGATGAGGCCATGCTCTCCTCCGAGGAATTTGGTGTTGGTGGTCCGCAGTATGGCCGCGGCTATGACCCGTCAGAAATCGTCGGTGATGATGGCATTGCGGGCAAACTGGAAGTGCAGTTCAACGACCCTGTCCCGGCCAGCTTCCTCAAGACCTACCAGCTCTACGGTTTTCTGGATGGCGGCCGCGTCTGGAACGATGACGCGACAACGGCCGCGGACCGCGAGATCAGTGTGATCTCCACCGGTATTGGCGTGCGCGCAACCCTGAAAACCAACACCGAAGCCGGAATGTATGTGGCTCTGCCGCTAAACCGCGATGTACAGACCTTGGGTAACGAAGACCCGCGCGTCTTTGTGAATGTAAACCACAAGTTCTAGGATGACCGAGTGACTCACCCAAAAGCCCCGCCCCTGTGGCGGGGCTTTTTTCTGCTGGAGAGCGGTGCTACTCCTCAAGCATGGACGACAGCTTGAGCGCGTACCCCATGCTGCCCTGAACCTTAAGCTTGCCAAGCGTGTAGGCGATGGTCGGGTTCAACTCACCCTCAAGCAGTTTGATAAGGTTCTCTTCCGTCATGGTGATGGTTGTCTCGGCTTCACCATCCTCGCGGGATAGGCTCGGCGGGATCGCCTTTCCATCAAGCAGCAGCGTCCCCTGCCCGTCCACGATAAACTTGACGCGCGCCCCCAATCCACTCAGGTCCATGAGTTTCATCCGCATTTTAGCTTCAACCTGATCAAGTGACATGGTGCCTCACAAGGGTATGTTATCGTGTTTCTTCCACGGATTGTCGAGCTGCTTGGTTGCCAAACTGTTAAGAGCGCGGATCAGGCGCGCGCGCGTTTGCGCCGGCTCAATGATATCATCGATAAAACCGCGGATGGCCGCAGAAAAGGGATTGGCAAATTTTTCCTGATATTCAGCTACTTTCTCGTCACTCCCGTCGCCCCGGAAGATGATCTCGACTGCACCTTTGGCTCCCATCACTGCAATTTCGGCGCTTGGCCAGGCGTAATTCACATCACCACGCAGATGCTTGGACGACATCACGCAATAGGCGCCGCCATAGGCCTTGCGAGTAATAACCGTCACCTTGGGCACCGTGGCCTCGGCGTAGGCATAAAGCAGCTTGCTGCCGTGTTTGATAATGCCGTTATGCTCCTGATCAACCCCAGGCAGAAACCCCGGTACATCAACAAAAGTCACCAAAGGGATATTGAAGCAGTCGCAAAACCGCACAAAGCGGGCCGCTTTGGTGCTCGATGCAATATCGAGACACCCCGCCAGCACCATGGGCTGATTAGCGACAAACCCGACCGTGCGCCCACCCATGCGACCAAACCCGATAAGGATATTGCCCGCAAAATCTGGTTGTAACTCAAAGAAATCTCCCTCATCAACCACTTTGGTGATCAGCTCTTTCATGTCATAGGGCTTGTTGGCGCTCTCTGGCACCAGCGAGTCCAGTGAAGGCTCGACGCGATTGACCGGGTCTGATGTAGGGCGAACGGGAGCAGGCGCGCGGTTGCTGCTGGGCAAAAAATCGAACAGGCGCCGTGTTTCTAGTAGAGCCTCAATATCATTCTTAAACGCCAGATCGGCCACACCCGATTTATGAGTATGGGTACTGGCTCCACCCAGCTCTTCATGGGTGACGTTTTCATGGGTCACGGTTTTTACGACGTCTGGCCCGGTGACAAACATATAGGCGCTATCCTGCACCATGAAGATGAAATCGGTCATAGCGGGGCTATATACCGCACCACCCGCACACGGCCCCATAATGAGCGAAAGCTGGGGAATCACGCCACTGGCCAGAACGTTGCGCTGAAAAACTTCCGTGTAACCGGCCAGCGAAGCCACACCTTCCTGAATACGGGCGCCACCAGAGTCATTCAAGCCGATCACTGGTGCGCCTACTTTCAGGGCCTGATCCATGATTTTGCATATTTTGGTCGCGTATGCTTCGCTCAGCGTACCCCCAAAAACCGTAAAGTCCTGTGAAAAAACATACACCAGCCGCCCACTAATGGTGCCAAAGCCAGTGACGACACCATCGCCGGGGATGCGTTGGGATTCCATACCAAAATCGGTACAGCGATGCTCGACAAAAGCATCCCATTCTTCAAAACTGCTTTCGTCCAGTAGCAATTCAAGCCGCTCGCGCGCCGTCAGCTTGCCTTTAGCGTGCTGGGCTGCGATACGCTTTTCCCCACCGCCCTGCTTAGCGGCGGCGCGGCGCTGTTCAATCTGATGACGGACATCTGACATGACCTGCCCCCTTGCCAATCGTTTCCAGTCATATCAGTATTTGCCGCACTGAACCAGCCGGAGAGCTTGCCATGCGTCTGTTACCCGCTCTTGCCCTTCTACTGCTCTGCGCCGGGCCTGTTGGGGCACAGACACCACCCGCCAAGGCCCTTCCAGCGGAAGCCAGCGGAAGCTATATCCTTGATAAAAGCCACGCCAATATCATTTTCAAGCTCAGCCATCTCGGCTTTTCTGACTATATCGGCCGTTTTAACAGCTTTGATGCCAAGCTCAAATTAGACGCAGCCAAGCCGGCGAATAGCAGTGTTGAGGCCACAATTGCTCCGGCCAGTGTTGATACCAACAATAGCGAGTTAGAAGACAAGCTGCGCGGCGACTATTACTTTAATGTCGCTCAGCACGCCGAGATCAGGTTTGTTAGTACGATACTGAAGCAGACGGCGGTCAATAAAGGTATCATGATGGGGAATCTGACAATGCTGGGCGTCAGCAAGCCCGTCAGTTTGGATGTAACATTTGTTGGCGCCGGCATGAACCCGTATGCCAGTGTGTACACGGTTGGCTTTCGGGCCACGGGCGTACTTAAGCGTAGTGACTGGGGCATGAAAACGCTCATTCCACAGATCGGCGACGATGTGCAGGTGCTTATTGAGGCTGAGTTTCATAAGCGTCCGGAATAGCCTATGCTGCGCACACTGACCGACTTAGTCACCCAAGCGGCCGGTGGTGGATTCCGTGCTGCACTCTTCTGGCTAATCTTCATAATCGGGTGCGCCATGCACTGGTTGGCACCCCGGCTCCCGATGGCCGATTTACCGCAGCATGCCGGACAGATCGCCGGGTTAGCCGACATGATGCGTGGAGACTTTCTCTGGGGTGATATAGCTCAGCTCAACTGGCTGACCCCCTACCTACTAGCCTATTCGCTAGCCGCATTAGTGACACTGCTTTTGCCGGTTACGGTTAGCATCGCCCTGATACTTACCGCCGCCTATGCCAGCAGCGTGCTCCTATGTCTCTATTTGCGCCGCATTTGGCAACGAGCACCGCAGCTGGATTTGTTGTTTTTGCCCGGCTTCTTTGGACTGGCGTGGCACTTGGGAAGCTTTAGTTTTTTGGTGGCTTTCCCGCTTGCTCTGCTGTTTATCGCTCTTTGTGCCCGCCAAGCCCGCAATCCAGCTCCCTCTCGCCTCTTGACGCTGACCCTCTGTGGCCTGTTACTGCTTACTGCTCATATTCTTGCGTTTGGCTTCGCCGCACTGATTGGCGGCCTCATTCTGCTGCTCGCTCCTTTGCCACTTAAGACACGGCTGATGCAACTCTGGCCATTTCTGATTTTCTTTATGCTCCTCCTCGCTTATCCATTGCTGGTTCAAAACAACGTCCAGGCGGCAAGCACCCTCAGTATGGGCGATCCGTCCCTGCGACTGCTCAATTTCTTTCACCTGCCGCTGGATGGCGACTATGTCCGGCCACTCACGCCGCTGTTTTACCTGCTGTGGTTGCTCCCGTGGATCTGTGGCTGCGGTCGTCCGAGTGGCCTGCGCGGCCCGGCCATTCCTTTTCTCAGCCTCTGCGGACTATGGCTGCTGATGCCAACTGTTCTTTTTGGTACAAACCAGATTTATCAGCGCTTCGCCGTTTTTTCATTGCCCTTTTTTGCTTTTTTGTTTGCACCGCCGCCCCCTGAACCGCGGCACCTTGCACCTGAACGCATCATCCTCGCCTTCGTGCTGGTAGCTAGCTGCCTATTCTACCAAGCCCATCATGTTCAGAGGTTTGCGCAGGAGGACCAGGTTTTTGCGGACGTGCTGGCTGAACTCACCCCCGAACGGCGACTCCTCATGCATATTGCCGATTCCTCAAGCCCTGCGTTCGGCAACCGCTGGCTCTATTTTGGCTGGCCAGCCTGGTATCAAGCGGAACAACGCGGCTGGGTTGACTTTAACTTTGCCTTCTTTTTTCCGCAAATGGTCAGCTTACGTGATCGCAACAGCTATAGCGCTCACTATACCTTCGCAATCTCGCGCAATGCCAGCTTTGACTGGTCACTTTTACAGGGTCAGCGGTATGATTTTTTTCTTGTGCGCGGACGCGATCAGGGTGCGCATGACTTTATAAAGACTCTCATAACCAACAGTGATTGTACAATTGAGCGGCAGTTCGTGACAGCAGAATGGCAACTCTATAAGAAGATCAGCTGTCAACCGATAGCCCGGGAAGCACCGGGAGCAAGGTAATAAAGCGATGGAGTTGCTCAAGCTCCGAAAGTAAATCATCCCGCTTGGCCCGCAGTTCTTCCGGTTCCCCCCACGTCTCACTCTGGTAAATTTCCTCAAGCAGGGCCAACTCCAGCACTTGTGATGGTGACAAATGCTGTTTAAGCATAGCCAAACCCAGAATCGCGGAACCGGTTAACCCGGCCGCTTGTGAAAGCGCAAGCAGATGAAAAGCGTCCAGATGCTGTATTGCCATGCGCAAAGCTGCCAGCGCCTCTGGGCTTTGTTTTTGTGGCATAATTCCGTTGAAGACCAGAAAATCAGCACCTGTTTCCGTCTTGACCCAGTCTAGCCACGGCTGCCAATACGCCGTCTGTCGCGCCAGTAACTCCTTTGGCTCCTCTGCACGATAGCAGAGCAGCTCGCTATTCGCGTGACTGAGAAAGCCTCCACGCGCCGCATCAAGAGCTGGGCTGATATGGTCAATCGCCGTATTGACATATTGCGTAAGAGGAATTTGTCCGCGCCTAGGCAAAATACCGCCAACGTCTGCCCACTCGACTTCAATCGCCTGAGCTAACTCCGAGGATGGCACTGCCAAGGGTGCGCCTTTTGGCGTACTTAGAGGCTTACCTTTGCGTAGCGGTATAAAGGCAGTCATATCCAGTAGCGTTCTATTGTTGGCAGGAGTTGGTCGATCTGCTCAAGCACAGCGAAAGCGCCTGCAGCCTTCAATTCCGGATTAGCCGACTCATTCCAACTGACGGCGATGGCACCAACGTCTGCATTTTTAGCCGCTAGGACATCAAACAGGCCATCGCCCACGACCAACGCATTCTTGGCATCAACCCCGGCCTCGCGCAGGCCGTTTAGTACCATCATCGGGGCAGGCTTAGGTGGCGCGTTATCGCAGTGATTCAGTGTAATGAAGCGTTGATATATCCCATTACTCTTAAGAACCAGCTCCAAGCTGTGCGCATGCTTATTGGTGACAATTCCGAGCAGATAGCCTTGCTGTTCCAATACGTCCAACACAGCCAAGATGCCAGGAAACATCTTCTCTTGCGGTGTGGCACTAGCCCGAATAGCAGTGATCTCGCGCATCATGTATTCGCTTGCAGCAACCACCTGCTCAGCCGTCAGCAAGCCTTCCATCTTGGCCCAAGTCTGCTTGAAGCTCAGGTACGGCATCTGCGCCACCAGTTCAGGCGGCGGCGATGGTCCCCCCACATGCGCGATCGACTGCATGAACATGGAATGAATAAAGCTTTGGCTATCCACCAGTGTACCGTCGCAGTCAAACAAGATCAGCTTGCCGTTCATTGACGGCCTTTTGGCTTACGTTTAACTGCCGCGGCTTTTTGGGCAGCGCGCTCAATCTGTTCCTTGCGTGCCGCCCGATATTTTTCTTCGGCTGCTTTCGCGTTGGCAATCTTTTCCCGGCGTTCGGCCCGGGGATCAAGCGTAGCGAACGGGTCACCATCATCCAGCCCCTGAAACCCGAACATATGCCAGGCGGCCTTAAAATGCTCTGGCAGCGGCGCTACCACATCCAGAACACCTTTACGTGGGTGGGGTATAATCAAACGACGGGCGAAGAGGTGAAGTTGGCGCGGCAGACCGAACTCATCGCGGTTGCCATATTTAGGATCACCCAGCATCGGGGTGTTGATCGTGGCCATGTGTGCGCGCAACTGATGCGTGCGCCCGGTAACAGGCCACAGCGCTACCCATGCGGCAGCGCGATCTGCGCGATCAACGACCGCGTAGTAGGTAATCGCTTCTTGCCCGTCCTCATCATTCACTTCCATTTTTTCAAACGCGCCTTGGCTCTTGAGTAGCGCAGCGTCAATCTTGCCCCGCTTAAGCTCAGGCACACCCAGCGTCACGGCCCAATAGTATTTGCGCGCCTTATGACGACGGAAACTCTCGGCCAGCTTGCGGGCGGCGTCCTGTGTGCGCGCCAGCACCAGTACACCTGCCGTATCGCGGTCAAGACGGTGGACTAGCCGCGGCCGCTCCTCGGCGCCGAAGCGCAGCTCATCCAACGCCCCATCGAGATGTTGTGATGTTCCAGTACCACCTTGCACGGCCAGGCCCGCGGGCTTATTGATGACCAGCACGTCCTCATCGCGATAGAGAACACGGCTGAGCAAGTCTTTGACCAGCCGCTCGGACACTTTCGGCTTGTGGCCTTTGGGCTTAGGTGTGCTCTCCGGCAGGGGCGGAATGCGAATAGCCTGACCGGGCTGCACACGCGTGCTGGTCTCAGCCCGTTTACCATCCACCCGCACTTGCCCGGTTCGCAACAGCTTTTGCAGGCGAATTTGGCCAAGGTCGGGGTAATGCTTCCTGAACCAGCGATCGAGGCGCTGCTCCCCCTCGGCATCAGTGACAGTACGGGTCAGAACGGCTTTCATGCCACCGCTTTTACCAGCCAAAGCCCGGCAAAGACAGCCAAAAATGATAATCCGACCGAAGCCGCGACGTAAAGACCAGCCGTTAAAAGCTCCCCACGCTCAAGCAGCAGCAAGGTATCGAGCGCAAAGGCAGAAAACGTGGTAAAGCCGCCCAACACACCCACCAGTAAGAACAATCGAAAATTTGTGCCCAAAGTACCCAGATGCACCCCATAACCAGCCAGAACGCCGATGCCAAGGCAGCCCAGGACATTAACGACCAAGGTCGCCACGGGGCCTGCCAGCAACTGAGACGCACCATAACGCAGGCCAGCACCCAGCGCACCGCCCGCTAAAACAAGTAGCCAGTTCATCATGACTTCGCCTCACGCAGCTTCTTCCAATACTCCAGCCGCTTAAGAATATCGCGCTCAAAACCACGTTCAACAGGCTGATAAAACTGCGCGCGGGCCATGCCATCGGGAAAGTAGTTCTGGCCCGAAAACCCTTCAACAGTCTCGTGATCGTAAGTGTAGTCCTTACCATAGCCGATCTCTTTCATCAGCTTGGTCGGGGCATTTAGAATATGTTTGGGCGGCATAAGTGAGCCGGTTTTGTTGGCTGCAGCACGCACATCATTATACGCAGCATAAAGGGCGTTTGATTTAGGTGCAGTGGCGAGATAGACCAGTGCCTGCGCAATATTCAGCTCGCCTTCCGGGCTACCCAAGCGCTCGTAAGCCTCGGCGGCGGCAAGCGTTTGCGGGAGTGCCTGCGGATCGGCCAAGCCAATATCTTCACTAGCGAAACGGATCAGGCGGCGCACGATGTAGCGCGGATCCTCGCCACCGGACAGCATACGCGCGAACCAATAGAGTGCTGCATCGACATCCGATCCGCGCAGCGACTTATGCAAAGCCGAAATGAGGTTATAATGCCCTTCCTGGGCTTTGTCATAGAGCGGGGCGCGCTTTTGCAGGATTTTGGCAAGATCTGAAACGTCGAGTGACTTATCGCCTGCCTGTATCAACAGCTGCTCGGCCATATTCAACAGATAGCGCCCATCGCCATCCGCCATGGCCAGCAATTGAACCCGCGCCTCATCCGTCAGTTTTAGTGTACGCCCGTCAAACTGCTCGGCGCGCACCAACAGGGCCTTCAGCGCGGTTTCATCCAGTCGCCTGAGGACATAAACCTGACAACGCGATAGCAGCGCCCCATTCAGCTCAAAGGAGGGATTCTCCGTTGTTGCGCCGATCAGCGTGACAGTGCCATTCTCGACATAAGGCAGGAAACTATCTTGCTGGGCGCGATTGAAGCGATGAATTTCATCAATAAAGAGCAGCGTACCTCTGCCTTGACTACGCCGGGCCTCAGCTGCCTCAAAAACCTTGCGCAATTCAGCCACGCCCGAGAGAATGGCGGAGAGGGCAACAAACTCGAGCTCGCTAACATCCGCCAGCAACCGGGCAATCGTGGTTTTACCACAACCCGGTGGGCCCCACAAAATCATGGAGGCCAGATGATGCTGCGTCACCATGCGGCCGATCGGTCCATCCGGACCCAACACATGCTCCTGCCCCACCACGTCGGACAGCCCGCGCGGGCGCAGCCGATCCGCCAATGGACGCGGTGCTTTAGCCGTCTGTGATACCAACAAACTCATGGTTTATTATGGCACAAATCAGTTCTTATTATCAGATTAATTCACAGACGCCCTCAGCCGCCCGCGACCGTATTAATCACCTGGTCGCCACGGCGAATAGTCAGACGCCAGCCACGGCTGTCGCGATCCAGAGCTTTGGCTAAATCATCGACCGCAGCGATACTGACCCCATTGACCTGCAAGATAATATCCTGCGGTTTGAAGCCCAATTGACGGGCTAGCGAGCCGGGTGCGATCTGACTAATAATCACACCGCGCTCGACAGCACCATCATAGCCGAGTTCATCAATGACTGCTGGGCTGAGATTCATCACCTCGGCACCACTAAAGGGGGTACGACCTTTAAGCTGGAGAGTCTGGCGGGGCGGATCCTCTGGCGGAGCGATGAGCCTGACCAGCACCTCGCGGCTCGTGCCTTTGGAAAGAATGGTAAACAGCACTTCGCTATTAACAGCACGGGTGCTGGTGCGAAAGCGTAAGGCTTCCGGATTATCTACGGCAACACCAGCAACCGCCGTGATGATATCACCAGTTTTTATCCCAGCAGCTGCGAGTGGACTGGCTTTGCGCAAACTTTTAATGATAACACCCTGCGGGCGATCAAGGCCAAGCGATGCGGCTAATTCGGCATCGACCTCCTGTGCAGCAATCCCCAGCCACGGCCGCACCGGGCGCTGACCACTTTCACCCGCCTCAATAACCGTACGCACCAGATTGGATGGAATAGCGAAGCCGATGCCAACCGAACCTCCCGAGCGGGAATAGATTGCAGTGTTGATCCCGATAAGCTGCCCCTTCATATTGACCAATGCGCCGCCTGAGTTGCCAGGGTTAATGGCGGCATCGGTCTGTATGAAGTAACCACCCCCGTTAATCGCTGTGGTCGTGCGCGAGGTTGCCGACACGATGCCACTGCTCACGCTTTGGCCAACGCCGTAAGGATTGCCAATGGCCAGCACCAGATCGCCAGCCTCAAGCGCATCGGAATCGCCAAGCGGGAGCACGGGAAACTGCACATCCTCAACCAGTGCCTGCAATACCGCCAGATCCGACTTGTCATCAACCGTCACAATTTTAGCCGGGAATTCGCGCCGATCCGAAAGAATGATCTTGATGTCCTGAGCCTTCTCGATGACATGTCGGTTGGTCACCACCAGGCCATCCGTACGCACGATAACGCCGCTGCCCAACGCCTGCTCCATACGCTGGCGCGAGAGCCCGCGCATCTGGTCGCCAAACATGAAATCAAGAAACGGATCGTTCAGAAAGGGGGAAACACGCTCGTTAACAATTCGCTCGGCATAAATATTGACCACCGCTGGAGCCACCTGCCGCACAACGGGGGCAAAAGTCAGGCTGATCTGCTCGCGAGTCTGAGGGATTCCCTCCGGGGCCGCAAACTCACCACGGACCAGAGTTGGCACCAGAAGTAGAACAAGAAGGACACGGATCAGCATGGCTTAAAGCTAGGCGCTGACCGACCTGACCGCAAGAGCCGGAATGTCGCGTCTAGTTTGGCTGTGATAGCCGCTGGCAAGACCTCAGACAACTTGTACGCGCAGCATCACACTGCGCCTCAACCGCACGGACGGCCTGCGGATTGTCAAGAACCGCACCAACATCCATGCATGAATCATAGACCGGATTGCACTGCCGCTCGCAGGGCGTAGGCGGAGACGCCGAGCAGGCACTGAGCACAAGTAAGAGCAATAGGGCGCGCATCAAAAGCGCCGATCGCCACCCAGCGCCCGCCCAAGCCCACCCAGAACTGACCCCTCCCCGGCGGCGTGCCCACCACCTTGCGGCGCTGCCTCCAGCATACGGCCAGCCAGACGCGAGAAGGGCAGACTCTGGATCCAAACCTTGCCGGGGCCGCGCAGGCGGGCAAAAAACAGACCCTCGCCGCCAAAGAGGATGCTCTTCACCCCACGAGCCAGCTCCACATCAAAATCTATCTCCGATGTAAGTGCGGCAAGACAACCCGTATCGACATGCAAAGTCTCACCGGGCTTCAGGGTAATCTCCTGCGTTGTGCCACCCATATGCACAAACACCCAGCCATCCCCCTCGAGCTTTTGCATGATGAAGCCTTCACCACCGAACAGACCGGTCAGGATGCGCTTTTGAAACTGGATGCCGACCGAAACGCCCTTGGCGGCACACAGGAAACTGTCCTTCTGGCAGATCAGTTTGCCCCCAATATCCGACAGTTTTACCGCCTTGATCGTACCGGGATAAGGCGCGGCAAAGGCTACACGCCCCTTACCCGCGCCCTGCTGGGTGAACACTGTCGTAAACAGACTCTCACCCGTCAGCAGGCGTTTACCCGCGCCGAGCAAACTGCCCATGATGCCGCTACTCTGGTTACTGCCATCCCCGAAGACCGTGGTCATCTCCACACTGCCGGATTTGAACATCATGGCGCCAGCCTCGGCTATCGCACTCTCGCCTGGATCAAGCTCAAGCTCGACAAACTGCATCTCATGGCCACGAATGGCATAGTCCAGACCCTGACTGGGTGCAGTACTGCCAAAACCTGCGGTAGCAAATGGCTGGGGTTCTGTACTCATGGTCTAGCCTCCGCGCGCCAGCGTACCGTAATAGAGCCAGACTGTGTAGACGGCATAAAGCGCAAGAGCTACCACACCTGCGGGCCGACTCAGACGACCCGAGTACAGCAGCCACAGGCTGAAGGCCAGAGTCACTCCCAGCATGATGACCGTGCTGGTCAGCATTTCAGCGCTGACCGTGAGGGGCACCAGTGCTGCCGTTACACCAAGAATAGCCAGAATATTGAACAGGTTAGAGCCAATGATGTTACCGATCGCAACATCGCCATGACCTTTGCGGGCAGCAGCCAAACCAGCAAACAGCTCAGGCAGAGATGTGCCAACCGCAACAATCGTCAAACCGATAACAGCCTCGGAGACCCCCATGGTCTTGGCCCCAAGTGTTGCCCCCAAGACGAGGATGCGAGCCCCCAGAACCAAGGTGGCCAGGCCCAGGAGGATGGTCAGGACAGCGTGGAGCTGGGAGGGAAACTTTTGTGACAGCTCGGCCTGCTCCTCGGCATGCTCATGCAACTCGCGCTCTGGATTATCGCGTGCCAACCGCTTCTCGCGCTGGATCTGCCACAGGGTGAAAGCCACAAGGGCAAGAACCATGGCAACCCCACCCCATTGCGGAATCAACCCATAAAACGCGAAAGCTGAGATGGCAACACTGGCCAGAACCATGGCTGCTATGTCGCGCCGAACGGCCTGAGGTGAAACAGCCACGAGGCCAACCAGCACGACCTGCGCACCCAAAATAAAGAGAATGTTTGCCGTATTGGAGCCGATGACATTCCCCAAAGACAGATCATGATACCCTTTGAAGGCCGCATCCAGCGAAACCGCCATCTCAGGTGCCGAGGTACCAAACGCTACAATCGTGGCACCAATCAGAAGTTTGCTTACACCTTGCCGACTTGCCACATAGACCGCCGCGTCGATAAGCCAGTCGCCACCTTTGGACAACAAGAGAAAGCCAAACCCGATGGCTCCCACACACAATAGCAGCAGTTCCAGTAGACTTAGGTCAGCCATCTTCATCCTCGTGGGTTTGGTTTTGCTTTAGATAGGAAGATTTGGTCGCCTGCCAAGGGGATATTCAAGAAAAACGGCCCCGGACTAAGTCCGAGGCCGCCATATTCCTATGAAACGGACCGATTAGGCGGCCTGTTCCTGAGTCTTCTTCTCAGCCGTGGGGCCACTGTCTTTGCCTTTAGCCGACACATCACGGTCCACCAGCTCGAGCACACCCATGGGGGCAGCGTCGCCATAGCGGAAACCAGCCTTGAGCACGCGGGTGTAGCCACCCTTACGGGCTTCATAGCGCTTGGCCAGTACGGTGATGAGCTTCTCAGCCATCGCTTCATCGCGCAGGAAGCCGATGAGCTGACGGCGAGCCGCCAGGGTACCCTTCTTGGCAATGGTGATGACCTTATCCACCATCGGCTGAACTTCCTTGGCCTTGGGCAGCGTGGTCTTGATTTGCTCGTGCTTGAGCACGGCATTGATCAGACCCGAGAGCAGAGCCCGGCGCTGGCTGGAGTGACGACCAAACTTACGATGTGCATTACCGTGATTCATTCTCTACTCTCCTCTACTATGGCCGCCGCGGCGGACCGGTTACACACGGCGGCGCCTGTAACCCAGAACGCCGCCCTTGTTATCTGTTCGAGCCTTAGTACGGCTCTTCCATCTTGCGGGCCAGTTCCTCGATATTCTCGGGCGGCCAGCCGGTGACTTCCATACCAAGGTGCAGACCCATGTTGGACAGCACTTCCTTGATCTCGTTGAGCGACTTGCGACCGAAGTTCGGCGTGCGCAGCATCTCGGCTTCGGTCTTCTGAACCAGATCGCCGATGTACACGATATTGTCGTTCTTGAGGCAGTTAGCCGAACGCACCGACAGCTCAAGCTCGTCAACCTTGCGCAGCAGGTGGCGGTTGATGCCGCCCTGCGCTTCCTCACGGGGACGCAGCTGCTCCTTCGGCTCTTCGAAGTTGATGAACATCTGCAGCTGATCCTGAAGAATGCGAGCCGCAACGGCAATCGCATCTTCCGGGGTGATCGAGCCATCGGTTTCAATCGTCATCGACAGCTTGTCATAGTCAGTTTGCTGGCCAACGCGAGCATTCTCGACCTTGTACGACACCTTGCGCACCGGGCTGTAAATGCTGTCGACCGGGATCAGGCCGATGGGGGCGCTTTCCGGGCGGTTGGCCGACGCAGGTACATAGCCCTTACCGGTATTCACGGTCAGCTCCATGTTCAGCTCGGCATCGCGGTCGAGGTGGCACAGAACCAGATCCGGGTCCATGATCTCGATGTCAGCCGTGGTCTGAATGGCGCTGGCGCGAACTTCACCTGGGCCTTTAGCCTTCAGGCTGATCTTCTTCGGGCCTTCCACGTGCATCTTGATGCCCATGGACTTGAGATTCAGCACAATGTCGGTCACGTCTTCACGCACGCCGGGGATAGAGCTGAACTCATGCAAAACGCCAGCAATCTGGATGCTGGTGAGTGAAGCACCTTGCAGCGAGGAGAGCAGCACGCGGCGAATGGCGTTGCCCAATGTCAGACCAAAACCACGCTCCAGCGGCTCGGCCACCACGGTGGCGACGCGGGTGGGGTCTTTTTCGCTCGGGGTAATTTCGAGCTTGCTCGGCTTCTTCAGTTCTTGCCAGTTACGTTGCAACATATTGTACGCTCCTCACTTTGCCATCTTGCGGTGAAACCGGTGCTCCGGTCCATTCTGTCTGAAGCCGATGGCGTTGCCTCAGAACCCCGAACGGAGCACCACCTGAACTCAACCTGTTAGATGCGACGACGCTTGCGCGGTTTGCATCCGTTGTGCGGCACCGAGGTGATGTCGCGGATTGTGGTAACCACAAAGCCAACCGACTGTAGGGCGCGCAGAGCCGATTCACGACCCGCACCCGGACCCTTGACCAGCACTTCAACCGTACGCATGCCATGTTCCATCGCCTTGCGGCCGGCATCTTCAGCGGCCATCTGCGCGGCATAGGGGGTGGACTTACGCGAACCCTTGAAGCCCACCAGACCCGAAGACGCCCAGGCGATGGTATTGCCCTGCGCATCGGTGATGGTGACGTGGGTGTTGTTGAACGAGGCATTGATATGGACGACACCCATAACAATGTTCTTGCGTTCTTTCTTGCGCGGCTTGGCCGCTGTGTTCTTGTCTGCCATGATGAATGATCCTTATGACTGTCCGTGTTACTTCTTGGCGATCTTCTTGCCAGCAATCGGCTTGGCCGGACCCTTGCGGGTGCGGGCATTGGTGCTGGTGCGCTGACCGCGGACCGGCAGGCCCTTGCGGTGACGCAGGCCGCGGTAGCAGGCCATATCCATCAGACGCTTGATGTTCATCGCCACGACACGGCGCAGGTCACCTTCTACGGTGTAGCCTTTGTCGATCGTTTCACGGATGCGCAGCAGCTCCTCTTCCGAGAGCTTGTTCACGCGCACATCGGGCTGAATATTGGCCACTTTGCAAATCTCGAAAGCAGACTTCTGGCCAATCCCGTGGATGTAGCACAGGGCATACGCTACGGGCTTGTTGGTGGGAATGTTTACACCGGCAATACGTGCCACGTTTTTTCTCCTGTTATATCAACGAGCCCGTCATGCCAGGCTCTCCACAACAATGGGGGACTGACCCCAAAGTGCGGCTGTTATAAGGATTTGTCCCGCCGGGGTCAACTGAATCCTTTGATATTGCTGTGATTTTTGGATGTGCCGGATTCCGTAAGAAATTCAAATGGTTAACAAGGCGATTTCGGTTGCTATTTGGAGTGGGGATTTCGTAGAAATTCAGCCAAATCTGTTTTCTTATAAGGAACTGACATGATTACCAATGGCCTCAAACCTGTTGCTCTGATGAGCGTCTATGAAAAAATGTGGCATCTTACCGAGGCTGAGTCCTTATTGCGCCACGGCACAGACAGCACGGACCTGAAACTCGGGCATCGGCTACTCACCCACTTTACCGGTGTTGATACCAAGCACCAGACCGTGCTTCCGCCAGTGATTACATGGGACACTATTGCCTCAACACGAGGGGCAAAGAATATGAATTTGCAGATCGCACTCATGGTTCTGCTCGCTGAAACGTCCCGCGAAATCATTGGTAAGACACCCGAGCAATGCGGCTGCACAGGCCCCGCCAGCGCCCTATGGCTACAGCAACAGCCACCGAAATACCTCAATCGATTTACTCTCATCAGCGGCAATGAAATCCTGACGATGGAGCAGCAGATGCTCTCTACGTCATTGGCACGCCGCATGTTTCGCTCGCGCTTTCCTGAGGCAGGTTTTACCGATGAGCGGATTATGTCCGCACTTGCTCCGCTAAGGACAGAGTTAAACTAGAGCAAAACGCGGCTGGCTAACCCCATCCACCACTACAGTTTCGAGAAACATCGCGGCGGGGCGCACCCACACCTGCCCGTCGCCATAGAGCGCACGGTACACCACCAGAGGCTCCAGCGTTTCGCTATGCTTGGCAATCGCCAGCACTTCATAGTCTTTGTTCTTGTAATGGCGATAGCGCTGACCAACGAGAGGCAGGTCGCTCATGCCGCTTTGAGCTGAGTCAAAAGCTGCTCAAGCTGACGCGTAACATCGTCCATCTCGGCCATACCATCGACAGAATGAAGCACGCCGCGCTGTTTGTAATAAGGCAGCAGCGGCGCGGTCTGATTGCGGTAGGCGGCAAAGCGCTGCCCCACCACCTCGAGCTTGTCATCGTCGCGGCGTTTGAAGGCGGTCGCACCGCACTCATCGCACACGCCAGCCTTGGCTGTGGGCTTGAATTTTTCGTGATAGCCAGCGCCGCATTTGGCACAGGTAAAGCGACCCACAATACGCTCGGTCAGGGCTGCTTCGTCCACTTTCATCTCAATAACGGCCGACAGGGGCGACTTGCGGCGGGCCAGCATTTCGTCCAGCGCCTCGGCCTGCGCCACCGTGCGCGGAAACCCATCAAGGATATAGCCATTCCGGCAATCCGGCTTGTCGATACGTTCACTGATGAGCCCGATCATGATGTCATCGCTCACCAGTTGCCCCTTCTCCATAATCTCCTTCACCCGCAGGCCCAGCGCCGAACCGGAAGCAATAGCGGCACGCAGCATATCGCCGGTGGAGAGCTGGACGAGGCCGTGCTTTTCTTCCAGACGGCGGGCTTGCGTGCCCTTGCCCGCACCCGGCGGACCCAGCAGGATCAGGTTCATCGCTTCGTTCCCCTCAGCTTCGCCTTCTTGATCAGACCTTCATACTGGTGCGCCAGCAGATGCGAATGGATTTGCCCGATTGTATCAATAGTTACCGAAACCGCAATGAGGAGAGACGTACCGCCAAGATAGAAGGGCACACCGGGCATTTGGGCCAGCAGGAACTCGGGGAACAGGCAGACCGCGGTCAAATACAGCGCGCCCAATACTGTCAGGCGGGTCAGCACGTAATCGATATAATCAGCGGTGTTCTTGCCCGGACGGATGCCGGTAATGATGCCGCCAAACTTCTTCAGATTCTCTGCCGTATCATCCGGATTCACGACGATAGCGGTGTAGAAAAAACAGAAGAAGATAATGAGGGCTGCATACACCAGCATGAACATGGGCTGACCATGATTCAAAGCCGCGGCCAGATCCTGCAGCCACTGGGGTGACGTGTCATTGGCCAGAAAGCCAAGCACCGTGCTGGGGAGCAGCAGGAGCGAGCTGGCAAATACGGGCGGGATCACGTTTGCCGAGTTGATCTTGAGTGGCAGATGCTGGGCGGAGCCTTCCATCATCTTCATCCCCACCTGACGACGCGGATACTGCACGATCAAGCGGCGCTGGGCGCGCTCCATAAACACCACAAATGCGATAATAGCGATCACCATGAGAATAATCCCGATGATGAGAACAGTCGACAGCGCCCCGGTGCGGCCCAGTTCAAGGGTTGATGCCACCGCCATGGGTAGGCCCGCGACGATACCGCTGAAAATAATCATGGAGGAGCCGTTGCCTACGCCACGCGCGGTGATCTGCTCAGCCAGCCACAGCACAAACAATGCACCGCCCGTCAGGGTAATAACCGCGGAAATGCGGAAGAACCAACCCGGCTCGGCCACCACCGACATACCCCCAGCCCCCCCCGCCATACCTTCAAGACCAATGGCCATACCGTAGGACTGGATGATCGCCAGGAAGACCGTGAGCCAACGTGTGTACTGATTGAGCTTCTTGCGGCCCATCTCCCCTTCCTTCTTGAGGGATTCCAGCTCTTTGCTGACCAGCGTAAGCAGCTGCACCATGATGGAAGCGGAAATATAGGGCATGATACCCAAGGCAAAAATCGCCATGCGGCCCATAGCGCCACCCGCGAACATGTTAACCATGCCGAGCAGTCCGCCAGCATTCTGCTTGAAGATTTCGGCCATCACGGCGGGGTCAATCCCCGGCAGCGGGATATGCGTGCCAAGACGGAAAACAATGAGAGCGCCCAGAGTGAACCAGATGCGCTGCTTAAGCTCGGTGGCTTTGGCCAATGCGCCAAAATTCATGTTGGAGACGAGTTGTTCGGCTGCAGAGGCCATAGCGAGAACCTTACCTGACTTCAGAGTGTGTGATGGGCCAGAAACCCGGCGCGACTTTAGACCATATCGGCATTCCGGCCAACAGATTCTAGTGCGCCAGATGTATTTTTATTACTGCAATTAGGCCCGCCCGATAACCACTGAGGCAGTCGCGATTATAAGGTCACTATCCGCTCCGACGGGTATAAATATCGGTCAGATATCGCAAGGCTTATTTAAAAGCTCAGACCCCAACTGGCGCGCTAATCGGCGCTGGCGAGCTAGTTCATTTACCGCCAAGATAGGGCGCATGACGCGCTCATGCTGTTGCTCAGGCGTAAGTGCAGCCAAGACGTCTCGCTGTGCCTGAATAGCAGAGACGAGCTGGCGCCGAACTGCCGGACTTCCTGAAAATGTCGCCTTCTTTTTACCGCCCACACGGTTGAACATATACACGGCCATGGCCACCACCCCTTCCCCTACCCCGTACATAGGTAAATGAAGCAGGCTTTTTGTCAAAATAAAAAGGGAGCCATAAGGCTCCCTTTTTCATATATGCAGAGGTATACGCTTAAGCAGCTTTCTCAGTCTTGGCCGGAGCCAGTACCTTAACGCTACCACCCTTGGCTTCGATCGCCTTGATAGCGGAAGCGGAAGCGCCCGATACTTCAGCCGAAATTTTGGCCTTCAGCTCACCGGTACCAAGAATACGCACACCATCCGACGCCTTGCCGCACAGGTTAGCCTTGCGCAGCAGATCATAGGTGATGGTATCGCTGGTCTTGATTTTTCCTTCGTCGATCGCCTTCTGGATACGGCCAAGGTTGATAACGGCAAAGTCGCTCGAGAAGATGTTCTTGAATCCGCGCTTGGGCATACGGCGGATCATCGGCATCTGGCCGCCCTCAAAGCCCTTGAGCGAGACACCCGAACGGGCCGTCTGACCCTTACCACCGCGACCAGCCTGCTTACCTTTGCCACTGCCGATACCACGACCGACGCGCAACATGGCCTTACGGGCACCCTTGTTGTCTTTGATCTGATTTAACTTCATGATTACTCCTCCACCACCTTCACGAGGTGGGCAACCTTGCGGATCATACCACGAACCGCCGGGGTATCCTCCAGCTCACGAACGGTATGGCGACCCCGCAGACCCAGCCCGGTGAGGGTCTCGATCTGGCGGTCGGTGCGGCGGCAGTGGCCACCGGTCTGCTCAATCTTGATGGTCTTCTTGGCAGCCATGATTACTCTCCTACTGCAGCAGCGTGCTCGGCGCTGTCAGCCTTGCCAAACAGATCCGCCACCTTCTTGCCACGGCGCTGGGCGACGGAGCGAGGGCTCTGGATACTCTGCAGGGCGGCAAACGTCGCCTTGATGAGGTTATGCGGGTTGGTGGTCCCGATCGACTTGGCAACAACATCCTGAATACCAAGCGCTTCAAAAATGGCACGCTGAGCACCGCCAGCGATCACACCGGTACCCGCCGGAGCCGCACGCAGCACAACCTTGCCAGCGCCAAAGTGACCAGTGACATCGTGATGCAAGGTGCGACCCTCGCGCATCGGTACACGGATCATCTTGCGCTTGGCGTAGTCGGTCGCCTTTTTGACCGCATCCGGTACTTCGCGTGCCTTGGCAGTACCACAGCCGACCCGGCCCTTGCCGTCACCGACAACCATGATCGCAGCGAAACCGAAGCGCTTACCGCCTTTGACCACTTTGGCCACACGGTTCACAGCGACGAGCTTCTCAATCATCTCCTCGCCTTCTTCGCGCTCCTCGCGGCGCTCGCGGCGCGGACCACGACCTTCACCACGCTCGCGGCGCGGGCCACGGCCAGCCTTCGCAGGGGCTTCGGCGGCAACTTCGGCTTGGGGCTCGTTGGTTTCTTCAGCCATAAAAATTACTCCTTCGATTAGAACGACAGACCGGCTTCACGCGCGGCCTCGGCCAGAGCTTTCACACGGCCATGATAGAGGTAGCTGCCGCGATCAAAGACCACTTCCTTGACACCGGCTTTGGTGGCGCGCTGAGCAACAAGCTTACCCACGGCTGCGGCCGCATCCTTGTTGGCCTTGAACTTGCCCTTAAGGTCCTTATCCTGGGTCGAAGCCGCCGCAAGGGTGCAACCCTTGAGATCGTCAATGACCTGAGCATAGATGTGGCAGTTGGTGCGGTGCACCGACAGGCGCGGACGACCAATCGCTTGGCGGGCGATGCGGGTGCGGACGCGACTGGCACGGCGCTGCTGTTTGACGGCGGGTTTGACGGACATAATTCTGGCTCCTTACTTCTTCTTGCCTTCTTTGCGGCGGATCTTCTCACCGGTATACATAATACCTTTGCCTTTATACGGCTCAGGACGCTTGAAGGCACGGATCTCGGCGGCAACCTGCCCGACCTGCTGAGCATCCGCACCAGTGATCGAGATTTCCGTCGGCTTAGCGGAGGTAATCTTGATCCCGGCCGGGATCGGATACTTGATTTCGTGGCTGAACCCAACGTTGAGAACCAGATTGTTACCCTGCACCGCAACTTTGTAGCCAACGCCATTGAGCTCGAGGTTACGGGTATAGCCTTCGGCGGCACCCTTCACGGCCTTGGCGACGAGGGCACGGCTGGTACCCCACATCATACGAGCCTGCTGGCTGTCATTCGCCGGGGTGATGGTGATGATATTGCCATCAACCTTCACCACCACATCGCTGTTGAGCACGGCACTGGACTCGCCAGCCTTGCCCTTCGCCTTGACAACGTTGCCGGCGACGGAGACCGTTACGCCAGCCGGTACATTGACCGGGAGTTTTCCAATACGGGACATGACGCTCTCCTTAGAATACCTGGCAGAGCACCTCGCCACCAACATTGGCAGCGCGGGCTTCATTATCGGACATCACACCCTTGGAGGTCGACAGGATCGTCACACCAAGACCATTGGCGACCTTCGGCAGAGTCGCGATCGGCTTATAAACGCGACGTCCCGGCGTAGAGACGCGATCAATACGCTCGATCGCGGGCTTGTCCTCAACATATTTCAGCTCAACCGTCAACACGGCCTTGCCTTCCTTGCTGGTGACGTAGTAGCCACGGATATAACCTTCGCGCTTAAGCGCCTCGGCCACCGCCACCTTGAGCTTGCTCGACGGCGCATCAACAGTTTTGTGGCCCACGCTCAGGGCGTTACGGATACGGGTGAGGAAATCACCAATTGGATCAGTCATCGGCATGATGGTTCTCCTTACCAGCTCGATTTGACGAGGCCGGGGATCAAGCCCTGTGAGCCGAGCTCACGCAGCATGATACGCGACAGACGGAATTTACGGTACACGGCACGCGGGCGACCGGTGATCTCGCAACGGTTGCGAATACGGGTCGGGTTAGCGTTGCGCGGCAGCTTGGTCAGCTTGGCCTGAGCCGCAAAGCGGTCCTCAGGAGCGGCTGTCTTGCTGCGGGCCACGGCCAGAAGTTTAGCGCGCTTGGCGGCAAACTTTGCGCTCATCGCCCGGCGGCGGTTATTCTTCTCAATGGTACTGACTTTAGCCATGATAATCCTCTCTTACTTCGACCGGAACGGCATCGCAAAGCCCTTGAGCAGAGCGCGCGCTTCGTCGTCTGTCTTGGCCGAAGTGACGATGGTGATGTCCATGCCACGAACGGACTCGATTTTATCGTATTCGATTTCCGGAAAAATCAGCTGTTCCTTCAGGCCCATGCTGTAGGTGCCACGGCCATCGAACGAGTTGGGATTCACACCACGGAAGTCACGCACACGCGGCAGCGCGATGTTGACTAGGCGGTCAAGGAACTCGTACATCTTGGCACGGCGCAGCGTCACCTTGCAGCCAATCGGTTGGCCGCCACGCAGCTTGAAGGTGGCAATCGCCATACGTGCCTTGGTGATCACTGGCTTCTGGCCGGCAATCAGGGTCATATCCTGCGCCGCGGCGGTCACCTTCTTCGTGTCCTGCGTCGCCTCACCAACACCCATGTTGATGACGATCTTTTCCAGCTTGGGCACCTGCATGGGGTTCTTGTAGCCGAACTCCTTGGTGAGCGCCGGGACCACCTTGGTCTCGTAGTGCTCCTGCAGGCGGGGCTTGGCCGTTTTCGTCGCTTTACTCATGGCTCATCCTCGCTCTTATTTGTCCAGCACTTCGCCGGACTTACGAGCAACGCGCACCTTGCGCCCGTCGCCCAAAACCTTGTAACCAACCTTGGTCGGACCTTTGCCCTTCGGGTCGCGCAGGGCGACGTTCGAAATATGCAGGCCCAGCTCCTTCTCGATGATACCGCCCTGAGCGGTCGCTGTCGGGCGCTGGTGACGCTTGACCATATTCACACCGCGTACCGTGACACGCGACGTCTCGCGATCTACGGCAATCACCTCACCGGTTTTGCCTTTATCGCGGCCCGTGATGACGACGACTTCGTCACCCTTCTTGATCTTGAGTTTGGCAGACATCACAGCACCTCCGGCGCGAGCGAAATGATCTTCATGAAGTTACGAGCGCGCAGCTCACGGGGCACCGGGCCGAAAATACGGGTCCCGATCGGCTGGCTCTCGCCACCCTTGGGGTCGAGCTTGATCAGAACGGCGGCGTTGCTGTCAAAGCGCAGCATCGAGCCATCCGGGCGGCGGATTTCCTTGCGGGTACGCACCACAACAGCGGTGTGCACTTCACCTTTTTTGACACGGCCACGCGGTGCGGCTTCCTTGATCGACACTTTGATGATGTCGCCCACGGCCGCGTAACGGCTCTTGGAGCCCTTGAGCACCTTGATGCACATCACTTCTTTAGCGCCGGTGTTATCGGCCACATCGAGGCGGGATTCTTGCTGGATCATGATCTAACTCCTCAGGCCACTTTGCCATTACCCGCATCCGTCACCAGTTCCCAACGCTTGCGCGCGGACAAAGGACGGCACTCACGGATGGTGACAGTCTGGCCAACCTTGGCCGTGTTGTTCTCGTCATGCGCCATGTATTTCTTGGACTGGCGAATGAACTTGCGGTACACCGGATGCATCACGCGACGCTCGACCAGAACCACACAGGTTTTGTCACCCTTGTCGCTGACTACGGTGCCTTGCAGAATACGCTTGGGCATTTTACTTCACCGCCTTCTTCTTGGCTGCCGCTTTGGGTGCGGCCTTGGCCGTTACAGTTACGCCGCGGGCGCGTTCGCCCTGAACGGTCTGGATCTTCGCAATGCTACGACGCAACACACGAACGCGGGCGGTGCTTTCGAGCTGGCCGGACGCCTTCTGGAAGCGCAGGTTGTACTGCTCCTTAGCCAGCTTGACCAGCTCGGCCTTCAGTTCGTCATCGCTCTTGGCGCGGACATCAGCAATCTTCATCTTAGGCCTCCTCGCCAATACGGGTGACGATCTTTGTCTTAATCGGCAACTTGGACGCACCCAGCGTCAGTGCCGACTGGGCAACCGCCAGCGGAATACCATCAAGCTCGAACAGGATGCGACCCGGCTTCACGCGGGCGGCCCAGAACTCCACCGAGCCCTTACCGGAACCCATGCGGACTTCGGCGGGCTTCTTCGATACCGGGAGATCTGGGAAGACACGGATCCAGATACGGCCCTGGCGCTTCATCTCACGGGTGATGGCGCGGCGGGCGGCTTCAATCTGGCGCGCGGTAATACGCTCCGGCTCAAGAGCCTTAAGACCGACGGATCCGAAGTTGAGCGTAAACCCGCCCTTGGCAAGGCCATGGATACGACCCTTATGGGCCTTGCGATACTTCGTACGTTTCGGGGACATCATGATACAGTTACTCCCTTAAACCTTAAGCAGCCCGGCTGTCGCCGCCCTGGTGCGCCGCAAGGCGCTTGTCCTGAGCAAACGGATCGTGGGCCATGATCTCACCCTTGAACACCCAGACCTTGACACCACAGGTGCCATAGGTGGTCTTGGCGGTACCACGGGCAAAATCGATATCCGCGCGCAGAGTGTGCAACGGCACACGGCCTTCGCGGTACCATTCAACGCGGGCAATTTCAGCACCACCGAGACGGCCACCGCAGTTGATACGAATGCCGAGCGCTCCCAGACGCATGGCGCTCTGCACCGCGCGCTTCATGGCCCGGCGGAACGCCACACGGCGCTCAAGCTGCTGAGCAATGCTGTCGGCGATCAGCTGGGCGTCGATCTCCGGCTTGCGGATTTCAACGATGTTGAGGCTGACCTCGGCACCACCCACAAACTTCGACAGATCCGAGCGCAGCTTCTCAATGTCGGCGCCCTTCTTGCCGATCACCACACCCGGACGAGCCGTATGGATGGTGACGCGGGCTTTCTTGGCCATGCGTTCGATGATGATCTTGGCAACGCCGGCACCTTCAAGACGCTCAACGAGCATCTCACGGATACGCATATCCATATGCAGCTGATCAGCGTAGGCCTTACCATCAGCAAACCAGCGGCTGTCCGAGGTACGATTGATGCCCAAACGCAGGCCGATCGGATTGACTTTCTGACCCATTATGCGGCCTCCTTCTTGCTGGCGGCAGACTTCCTGGTTGTCTTTTTCGCTTCCGCCGTCTTGGCTTCAGTCGGCTTCTCGGCCTTGGCGGCCTTCTGCTCACGCTCGCGAACAACGATCGTGATGTTGCTGAACCACTTCTCAATACGGGTCGAGCGGCCACGGCCACGGGCCATGAAACGCTTCATCTGCAGAGCGCGACCGGTAGTCGCCTGCGCCACGTAGAGACGATCCACGTCGAGGTTGTGATTGTTCTCAGCATTGGCAATAGCAGCCTGCAGAACCTTCTTCACATCCTTAGCCACGCGGCGGCGGCAGAAGGTGAGATCGGCCAGCGCCTGAGCCGCGCTCTTGCCACGGATCAGCTCGGCAACGAGATTGATCTTGGTGGGCGTCGAGCGGATCGAGGTATTGCTCGCCATCGCCTCATTGGCGGCCACGCGGCGGGGTGCCTTGGGTTTGCTCATTCTTACTTCTCCGCTTTCTTATCGGCGGGCGTGTGACCCTTGAATGTGCGCGTTGGCGCAAATTCACCGAATTTATGACCCACCATCTGCTCGGTGACCAGCACCGGCACATGCTGCTTGCCATTATAGACGGCAACCGTCAGACCGACAAACAGCGGCAGAATAACCGAGGAGCGCGACCAGGTACGGAGCACTTCATTCTTCTTGCTCGCACGCGCCTTCTCTGCCTTCTTGATCAGAGAGGGGTGAACGAACGGACCTTTCCAGACGGGACGTGCCATAGTTAGTTCCCCTTACTTCTTCTTGCTGTGACGGCTGCGGATAATCAGGTGAGTTGTCCGCTTGTTGTTACGGGTCTTGTGACCACGGGTCGGCTTGCCCCACGGTGTGCACGGATGACGGCCACCATTGGTGCGGCCACCATGCGGATGATCGACCGGGTTCATTGAGATACCGCGAACGCTTGGGCGCTTGCCCAACCAGCGCGACCGGCCAGCCTTGCCGACCACACGGTTTTGGTGATCCGGATTGGAGACCGCGCCGATAGTGGCGAGGCACTCGGCCCGAACCATACGGATTTCACCCGAGTTCAGCTTGATCTGGGCATAACCCGCCGACCGACCAACCAACTGGGCATACGCACCAGCCGAGCGGGCGAGCTGGCCACCCTTGCCAACCTTCAGCTCGATATTGTGGATGATGGTACCCACCGGAATATTCTTCATCGGCAGGGTATTACCCGGCTTGATGTCTGCAGAGGCCGACGAAACCACGGTATCACCAACCGCCAAACGCTGCGGCGCGAGGATGTAGCTGAGCGTGCCATCTGCATACTTGATGAGCGCGATGAAAGCCGAGCGGTTCGGATCATACTCGAGACGCTCAACAGTCGCCGGAACGTCAACCTTACTACGTTTGAAATCCACTAGACGATAGGCCTGCTTGTGACCACCGCCCTGGGTGAAGATCACCAGGCGACCAGCGCTGTTGCGGCCTGCCGACTTGCGCAGGCCCTCGGTCAGCATTTTGACCGGCTTGCCTTTATACAGCTCGGACCGATCAACCTGAATCAGGTGACGGCGACCGGCGCTGGTGGGATTAAATTTCTTGAGAGCCATGATTCATCCCTTCCTTACACGCTCGTGCCGATATCGATGTTCTGGCCCTTTTCAAGGGTAATAGTGGCCTTCTTGATATCCGAGCGCTGACCCAGAATACCCTTGAAGCGCTTGGTCTTACCCTTGATCGTCACGGTATTCACCGCGGTGACCTTGACCTTATAGATAGCCTCGACGGCAGCGCGGATTTCCGGCTTGGTCGCATCCAGCGGCACCTTGAAGGTGACCTGTCCGTACTGACTACCCAACGTACTCTTTTCCGTCACAACGGGAGCACGGAGCAGTTCCAGCATGCGCGGAGTCACGTCTTTGCTCTTGGCGTCTGCCTTACTCATTTCAGCCTCGCTTCCAGCTGCTCAACCGCGTTCTTGGTCAGAACAAGGGTGTCACGGCGCAGGATGTCATACACATTGGCGCCCTGCTCCGGCAGCACATCAATCATGGGGATATTCGCCACCGCACGGCAGAAGTTGAGATCGAGGTTGGCCCCATCAATAATGAGCGCCGAGCTCAGACCCAGCTTCTTGAGCTTGCTGGCCATGTCCTTGGTCTTGTGGCTGTCGCTCTTGGCGACATCCAGTACAATCAGCTTACCTTCCTTGACCTTGGCCGACAGCGCGTTCTTAAGAGCGAGTTGACGGACCTTCTTGGGCAGATCATAGGCATGGCTGCGCACAACCGGACCAAAAATCACACCACCACCACGAAACTGCGGCGAGCGCAACGATCCCTGACGGGCGTTACCTGTACCCTTCTGGGCATAAGGCTTCTTGGTGGTACCGGAGACGCCGGAAATGGTCTTGGCCGCGTGCGTGCCAGCACGGCGCTTGGCCAACTGCCACTGCACGGCACGATCAAGCAGGTCCGCGCGAATCTCCTGACGACCGAAAATATCGTCATTGAGATCGGCATCGCCAACCTTCTTGCCTTCAAGGGATACAACCTGGATCTTCATGCTGCACCTGCTGTCTTAATTGCGGCGGGGAACGGCGCGTCCTTGACCTTGGCCTTCTTGATGGCGTCGCGGACGAACACATACCCCTTGGCGTGACCGGGCACGGCGCCCTTCACAAAAATCAGACCACGTTCAGCATCAACCTGAACTACCTTGAGGTTGAGGGTGGTAATACGCTCAACGCCCAGATGGCCCGGCATCTTCTTGTTCTTGAAGGTACGGCCCGGATCCTGACGACCACCAGTCGAACCGATGGAGCGATGCGATACTGACACACCGTGCGAGGCGTTCAGACCACCAAAGTTCCAGCGCTTCATACCGCCGGCAAACCCCTTACCGAGGCTGATGCCAGCAACGTCAACGCATTGGCCCGGCACGAAATGGCTGGCCAGAAGCTCGGCGCCCACTTCCAGCAGCGCGTCAGCTGGAACGCGGAACTCCGCGACTTTGGCCTTTGGCTCCACCTTCGCCTTAGCAAAGTTGGCCCGCTCGGAGGCCGAGCAGCTCTTGGCTTTCTTGGCACCGAGGCCAAGTTGAACAGCGGTATAGCCGTCCTTCTCGAGAGTGCGCACGCCCGTCACCTGCAGGCCTGCCACACTAAGCACGGTCACCGGAATGTGAGCGCCCTTCTCGTCGAAGACGCGGCTCATTCCCAGCTTCTGTGCGATCAAACCGGTACGCATCATTGCTCTCCTATTGACCGATCACTTCCACGCTGACCCCCGCGGCGATCTCAAGCTTGGACAACGCTTCCAAGGTCGAGGGCTGCGGATCCAGCAGATCGAGAATGCGGGTATGAGTCCGCATTTCAAACTGCTCACGCGATTTCTTGTCGATGTGCGGACCACGCAGCACCGTAAACTTGTCGATGTGCAGCGGCAACGGAATGGGACCGCGCACGTCAGCGCCCGTCCGCTTGGCCGTGTTGACGATCTCACGCGTGGACTGGTCCAGCACGTTATGATCAAACGCCTTGAGGCGGATGCGAATGGAGTTCGCCATAGTCCCTGTCCTCTCCTACTACTCAATGATCTTGGCGACGACGCCGGCACCGACGGTGCGGCCACCTTCGCGGATGGCAAAGCGCAGACCTTCGTTCATCGCAATCGGGTTGATCAGCT
>ERZ761603.218-NODE-218-length-50084-cov-15.011713_pt1 | contig 50084 bp, 35 predicted proteins | sample MGYA00511879_ERZ761603 | MGnify/ENA primary metagenome ERZ761603 (study PRJEB28899, sample SAMN02850040) | bioreactor sludge metagenome | biome: EBPR Sludge; feature: EBPR Bioreactor; material: flocular biomat | place: Australia: Thorneside Wastwater Treatment...
CCGCCGCTCTTGATCGCGCTGGCGGCCCGATCGCCGATGCGCAGCCACGACATCAGCCCGCTGGAACGCCCGCCGCCGGAGAGTTTTTCTCCTTCGCCGCGGAGGCTGCTGAAGTTGGTGCCCGTGCCGCTGCCGTACTTGAAGAGACGCGCCTCGCGGACCCAGAGGTCCATGATGCCGCCCTCGTTCACGAGGTCATCGCTCACGCTCTGGATGAAGCAGGCGTGGGGTTGCGGGTGGGTGTACGCGTCCTGGGCCAGTTCGGCCTCGCCGGTGGAGGGATCGACCACCCAGTGCCCCTGGGCCGGGCCGGTGATTCCGTACGCGAAGTTCAACCCCGTGTTGAACCACTGCGGGCTGTTGGGGGCGCACATCTGGTGCACCATCATGTACGCCAGTTCATCGTAAAAAGCCTGCGCGTCCTCCGGTGTGTCAAAGTACTTGTGCGTCTCGCCCCAATGACGCCAGCACCCCGCGAGGCGGTGGATCACCTGGCGTGCTGATTTCTCGGGGCCTGTGGTCCCATCGGCCTGGGGCACCCCCGCCTTGCGAAAGTACTTGCTCACCATGATGTCGGTGGCCAGCTGCGACCACGACTCGGGCACCTCGGCATCGTTCATCTCGAAGACCACCGACCCGTCCGGGTTGGTGATGCGCGATGAACGCTTGACCCACGCCACCGTGGCGTAGGGGTCGGATCCGGCCTGAGTGAACTTCCGAGTGATTTTCATGCGCCCATCGTCCTGAAATACGGTGTGAACAAAACTCTCTGGCCGCGGCCTCGCCGCGCCCGTTGCCAATCCGACCGCTCAATCCACCTTGGGCAATGTCAGCCCGCCCTGATCCTGGTACTTGCCGCCCTTGTCGGCGTAACTCTTCCCGCACACTTCATCCGCCTTCAGGAAGATCAACTGCGCGACACCCTCGTTCGCGTAGACCCGGGCGGGGAGTGGGGTGGTGTTGCTGATCTCCAACGTGACTTTGCCGCGCCATTCCGGCTCCAGCGGCGTGACATTCACGATCAACCCGCAGCGGGCGTAGGTGCTCTTGCCCACGCAGATGGCCAGGACGTCCCGCGGGATCTCGAGAAACTCGACGGTCTCGCACAGCGCGAAGGAGTTGGGGGGGATGATCACGTACTGCCTGTCCGCGGGGCGGGCGGCCACATCCACTTCGACCATCATGTCGTCGCTGAAGTTCTTGGGATCGACCACCGCCACATCGCCGCTGCGCGTGGCGGAGGAAAAAACCTTGAAGCGCGTGCCGACCCGGACGTCGTACCCGTAACTCGATACACCGAAAGAGATCCGGCCCGGTCGCTTCTGGGCTTCCTCGAACGGCTCGATCTTCACGAGGCGCTTGATCTGATTGTCACTGAGAACGCCCACGTACACCCACCCTTGCTGACTGACTCACGATCCACACTCACACCCGACGCACCCAACCTGAATCGCCGCGGATTACTGGCAGCAATCGAACGTCAAACAACATCCAAACATAGTCCCTTGGTGGTTGTTTCCAGAAACAACTTAGTCACTCGGTATGGATAGGATACCACAATCTATGGTAGGTTCAACCTTCATTTACCCAAAATAATGTGGTGAGAGTGTGAATTCTCTGTCATTTGCGCGCAAGTTGTTATTGAGCATACACTTAAGAACCCGAGATCGGAGACGGCGGAGAATTCCCTAACCTATGCAGGGGATGTGTCGTAGACCCATTTCTCCTTCCCGCTCGATGCTGGCGACTTTTCAGCGCGCTCTGCGACCTGTTCGTTGCTTCGATCGTACATTTACCACTCGGCCATATAGAAGTCGGCGCTACCGGGCTTTGGAGCAATTTCCGCATGTTGAGCTTGGCACGGACAAATAGAAATCACGATGGAGTACACGGAACGTCTCGTGCCGCGGCGGCGATCGTGGCTGTTGGCATCTGGCTGTTCGCGGGGTGTTCCGAACCCGCCAAGCCGAAACAGATCGCGGTCACGCCTGCCAAAGACGTCCCGAGCATGTTGCGCGGCACGATCGGCTCTGAAGTGCAGTTCCAGGGCATTCAACCGTTCATCTGCTCCGGGTATGGGCTGGTTGTGGGCCTGAACGGGACCGGCGGTGAAGAACTTCCCGAATCCATCGCCGCGACGATGGAGCGGCAGATGGGTCTTCAAGGCATCGGGAAAGCAGGCTCCACGCCGGGCACGGCGATCGAAGGCAAAACCCCTCGGCAGTTGCTTCGAGACAGGAACGTTGCGGTCGTGGTGGTGCAGGCGTCGATTCCTCCCGGCTCTCCGCAGGGTGAAACTTTCGATGTGTATGTGCGTGCGGTGAACGCTTCGAGCCTCGAGGGCGGAACTCTGTGGACCACAGACCTTCGGCTGGGAGATCCCACGACATTCGGGCAGGTGGCTCCACGGATCATCGCCAAGGCCAAAGGCCCGATCTTCATCAATCCGTTCGCCGAGCCGGGTCGTGAGGATCGGGGAGTGACTCGGTCGTTCGGTCGTGTGCTCGACGGCGGGTTTGTGACCAGTCCTCTGGATATCGAGATGGTGCTGTCCACTCCCAGTTATCAGCGTGTGCGCTCGATCGCATCCGCGATTAACAGCCGCTTCCCCGAGGGGCCCGGCGACCCCGGCCCTCCGGCCCGCGGTCGCTCCGGGCCTGATCAGGCTGCCGCAACCGGGGGTACGTTGGCGCTGCGCGTTCCGAACCGTTACAGGCGCGAGGCCGCGGATTTTCTTGAACTGGTCCGCCACATCCAGATCGATCAGGGCGCTCCCGAGCAGTACGCACGCCGGTACGTGGAAGCGCTCAAGTCCGAACCTTATCTTGCGAAGAACGCGGCGTGGTGCCTGGAGGCGCTGGGGCAGAAAGCCGTCCCGTTCGTGCGGGAGTTGTACGACTATCCCGAGGTCGCGGTACGAATGGCGGCCCTGACCGCGGGTGCCGGCCTGAATGACCCCCGCGCGGCGGCTCCTCTTCGTGAACTGGCAACTAAGTCCGAAGGCGCGGTGCAGACCAGGGCCATCGCCCTGCTCGGTAAAATCGACGCCGGCCCGGTGGTTGACCAGCAGTTGCGGGACCTGCTCTCGTCGGATCAACTGCTGGTTCGGGTGGCGGCGTACGAAGCGCTCGCCGCCCGGGCCGAAAAGGCACAGTTCGCGAGGCTCTCCCGTGCGCAGCGTGAAAACCCGGATCGCGCGGGAGGTCGGGTCTCACCCACTGTGCTGGAGATGCTGGCGAGGTCCTCGTTCACCGGGGGAGCGATTTATGGCGTGAATCGCGAGGTCGTCGAAGGGAAGTTTCTGCTCGACACCGTCCCATACGGAGAGCCGCTTATTTACATCGCGCAGCAGGGCAAGCCGCGGATCGTGCTCTTCGGACAGGACCCGAGCCTCTCGCGTCCGGCGGTCATTACCGCGTGGTCGGACAGGTTGATGATCGCGACCGAATCGAGCGACGACAGCGTGCGTGTCTACTACCGGGGCGCGAACGCCGAAAAACCCATCGTGCTCCAGGGACAATCCAAGGCCCGTCTGACGGAACTCGTGAAGTTTCTTGCTCGCAAATCAGATCCGAATGACCCGCGTCCCGGGTTGAATTTTTCCTACTCGGAGGTCGTCGGTGTGCTGCACGCCGCGTTCGTGTGCAACGCCACCGCCGCTGCGTTCACGACCGAGACCGACAAACTCAAGGCCCAGTTGCTTGCGGCACAATCAGTGAACTTCCCCGACCGCCCCGAGAATCCCGACGACCTGGAACTCGTGGTCTTCAAAAAGCCGGATGTGCTCGATCAGACCTCTCCCGCAGAACCGGCGACCACTGAACCAAAGATTGTGCCGATCGTTCCACCGTCGCCGTCCGAGAAAAAGAAATAGCCAGGTTCGGCACCTCTTTGTTTACAAGGTCCGCGGCTCACACGCGTCGCTACCGACAGGTTGTGAACCGTATTTTTCGCTTCGAATCACCGCACCTCACGAAAATTGTAACTCAGCTCAATTTGTTCGGGAATTGTCACTGGTAATCAGACCCGAACCACGATATCTTGTAGGCATCTGGGCGGGATCGTTCTACGCGGGAAGTCAGGACAGACTCTCGTACCCGCCGGTGACATGGAGGTTCTGTTTTCATGCGGCTAGCCAAACTGACGGTGAGTGGGTTCAAGAGTTTCGCGGACACCACCGAGTTCACCTTTGATCATCCCGTGACCGGCATCGTCGGCCCGAACGGGTGCGGCAAATCGAACATTGTCGATGCCATCAAGTGGGTTCTCGGGGAGCGGTCGAGCAAGAGCCTCCGCGGCACGGAAATGATCGATGTCATCTTTGCCGGCTCCGCCGGGCGCAAGCCGGGCGGCATGGCGAGCGTCACGCTCTCGTTCGAGAATCCCGAGCGTGCCGAGCCGCTCGCCGAGGTGTCCCTCACGGGAGTGGAAAAAAACTCGGCGGTGCACGAAGGCTCCCACGCTGAGAACGGAGAGGAGGAGCCCAGCCTCGTCGATCGCGCTGTGCGCTCGCGCCGGGTGCTGCCCATCGATGCGGACCTGGTGGAGGTTGAGCGACGCCTGTACCGCGATGGCGAGAGCGCCTACCTCATCAACGGCCGCAAGGCGCGGCTCAAGGACATCCGCGAGTTGTTCCTCGATACCGGCGTGGGCGCCGACGCGTACTCGATCATCGAGCAGGGGAAGGTCGACGCCATGCTCCTGGCCAGCCCGCAGGAGCGTCGGACCATTTTCGAGGAAGCCTCCGGTATCGCGAAGTACAAGCAGCGCCGGATCGAAGCCCAGCGAAAACTGGATCGCGCGCAGACGAATCTCACCGGCGTGCGTGAACAACTCGACTCGACCGAACGTCGCCTGCGTCTCGTGCGGGGCCAGGCGGCCAAGGCCAGGAAGTTCAAGGAACTCGACGGCGAACTCAAAGCCTGGCGTCTGGCGCTCGCTTTCGAGCAGTACGACGACCTGGAACAACGCATCGTCGGGCTGGTGTCTCGCCACTCGGACCTGGGCGCCAGGCGTGAGGCCGGCGCGGCATCCCTGGCAGACCTGGAAACCGATCGACAGGAGGCCGAGGCGGCCCGCCACCAGGCGGAATCGCGCCACCAAGCACTCGAGCATGAACGGCTCGGCGCTGTTCACGCCGAGCAGCAGGCCACGCAGCGCCGCACCATGCTGGAGCGGGCCGTGGCCGATGCGCAGCGACAGTCCTCCGCCGATCAGGACCGCCTCGCCGGCATCGCGCAGCGACGGGCCGATTGCGAGGCGACCATCGAACGAACGCGGGAGGCCGCCGCGGACCTCGCGGAACGGGTTGCCGAAGGGGAGCGGGCGCTGACATCGGCCGGTGAGCGCCGCGCCGCGGCGCTGGAGGAGCTGAACGAACGCCGCAACGCCGCATCGCAGAAGCAATCGGCGGTCGCCCGGATGGACCGGGAGCGGGCAGCCCTGCTGGCATCGATCGGCGGCGATGCGAAGCGGGCGGAATCGGTGCGTGAGCAGATCGAGCGGCTCTCGGTGAAGGCCGCGAAACTCTCCGAAGATGAACGGGCCGTTCGTGAGCAGGCCGCGGGGAGCGAGGCATCCCTTCGTGCGGCGCAGGCGCGTCTGGCCGAGTACGAGACCGCCCTCGCCGAGTTGGAGCAGAGTGTTGGCCGACTGTCGGCGGATCGCCGCGAACTGGCGGAGCGCGTCACGAAGTTGGACCAGGAGTTGGTCCGAACCGAGAGCCGGCGTGCCACGCTGCAGGAAATGGTCCAGACTCGCGCTGGGTTCGCCGAAGCGGTGCGCGAGGTGCTGACGCTTCGCGATGCGGGCAACGGCTTCACCGGAGTGATCGCGCCCCTGGCGGACCTTGTCGAGACGCGAGCGGATGTCGATGCCGAGAGCGCGGCCGCTGTCGAGGCCGCGCTGGGCATGGACCTTCAGGGGCTGGTCATCGCGTCGGCGGAGATGCTTCCGGGTGCCGCGGAGATGGCCCGCGTGCGTGGGCGGGTGACGTTTCTACCCAAGGCGGGCGTTCACGCCTCGGCGGCGGGTCACATGCCCAGCATCGATGATGCGGGTCTGCTCGGGGTCCCGGTGGATGATCCGACCGGCCGGCTGGTTTCACTCCGTTCGCTCGTTCAGCCGCGCGAAGGCCACGCCGACGATGCGGAACTGCACGACCTTCTGGACCGGCTGGTGGGCCGCACCTATCTGGTCGCTTCGGTCGAGGCGGCGCTGCTCCTCTCCGCGGGGCCGATGCGCGGGCTGGGCGCACGATTCATCACCCGCGACGGAAAGATGATCGACCCTCAGGGCCGCGTGACGGCGGGGAGCGGGTCGGGCGATGAGGCGGCGGGCATCCTTCGCCGCAGGCGCGAACTCGAGGAGTTGGAGGACCGAGTCACGGCCCTGTCGGCGTCGTTGAGCGCCGAGCAGGAGAACTTGCGGGCCGTCGATGCCCGCGCCGGCGAGACCAGTTCGCTGGCGAGCCGGACCCGTTCAGATCTTGCGCAGCAGCAGCGGGCCTTGCTCAATGAGCAGAACCGTCTCGACAGGTTCGTGGCGGACGCCGCTCGCATCGAACGCGAACGCGGGGGGCTGGTGCAGGAAACCGACCAACTGCGCGGCCGCCTGGCCCGGATCGAGGAGGACAGCGCCTGCCTGCGCGACCGTGCGGACAGCCTGGGTCGGCTTCAGGAAGAGGAATCGAGTGCCGTGGCCGAACTCGAAGCCGGCGCACGCGAGTCGCAGCAGCGGGCCGATGCGGCCATGGAGCAACTCTCGACAGCGAAAGTCACGGTGGGCACGCTGTCCGAACAGCTGGCCTCGACTCGCCGAGAACTCAACAGCGCGGAAGTGATGCGAGATGATCTCTCCCGTCAGGCCCGGGACGTGGAGGCCCAGGCGCAGCGATTGGAGGCCCGCCTCGCCGAGCACGCTTCCGCCATCGCGGAGTGCGTGGAGCAGATCGCCGCGGCCCAGACCGAGGGCATCCGCCTGAGGGCGGAGTCGGAGGCCGCACGGGCCGAGGTCGAAGCGGCGGAAGCCGCGGCACGGTCGCTGGGCGAACGCCTGGCCGCCATGCGGGCCGAGTTCGCGGCGGTCGAACGGGAGTGGCACTCCCTGGAGGTGGCCAAACGCGAACTGGAAGTCAAGCGCGAAACCGCGGAAGAGCGGGCGAGCGACGACCTGGGCATCGACATCCGCGCCGAGCACGCGGAGTACCGCGAGATGATGGCGGGCGGCGATGTGGCCCGCATCGACACCGCGGAGGCGGCCCTCCGCATTGACACCCTTCGCGAAGCCGTTCGCCGCCTGGGCGGGGTCAACCTCGAGTCCATCGAGGAAGAGTCGAACCTGGAGCAGATGAACGAGGACCTGGTGAAGCAGGTGGCGGACATCGACGCGGCCTGCACGCAACTCGCCGAACTCATCGCAAAACTCAACGATGCGAGCCGACGGCTCTTCGGCGAGACGTTCGCAAAGATCCAGGACAACTTCGGCGGCGATCACGGCATGTTCCGCAAGCTCTTCAACGGGGGCAAGGCCGAGGTACGCCTCATGTCCCTGGTCAAGGAAGTCGAGGAACCCGACGGCACGATCCGCAAGGTTGAAACCGGAGAAACGGACCTGCTGGAGAGCGGCATCGAGGTCATCGCCAAGCCCCCGGGCAAGGAGCCGCGGAGCATCAGCCAACTCTCGGGAGGTGAGAAGACGCTGACCGCCGTGGCCCTGCTGATGAGCATCTTCCGCAGCCGCCCGAGTTGTTTCTGCGTTCTGGACGAGGTCGATGCCGCGCTCGACGAGGGGAACGTCGGCCGGTTCAACAGCGTCGTCCGCGAGTACACCGATCGTTCGAGTTTCATCGTCATCACGCACAACAAGCGGACGATGCAGTCCGCGGACCGCCTGTACGGCATCACGCAGCAGGAACGCGGCGTGAGCACGCGCGTCGCGGTGCGGTTCGATGATGTCGGCAAGAACGGCGAAATTCGATCCGGCGCCCAGCCGGTCCCCCCCCCGGAGGTGCCCGTGGTTGTCGTGGCACAACCTGTCATGACACCGGCGGGCGCGAACCCGGCGATGGCGCCGGCATCGAAACGAACACGCCGTCCAACGTCGAAATCCGTTGCTCCCGCCGAACCAAGCCTGCGAGATTCCCTCGCGGCGATGCGCGAACTGGCTCAAACGAACGAAACGCCGAGCATCGGCGGTTCCTGATCGGATCACCGCACGGATCGGCGATTCACTCCGGACTCGCGGGCGAATCTGCCCGAGCGACCGGGGGTTCTTTCTCGACGAAGGACCTGACCATCTCCCCCACCGCCTCGTCGCACGCACGATCACCGGGCGTTCCCCCACGATTGCACACGGCGAGCACCGCCATGTTTTTTTCCGGCGCGACCCAGACCACGGCCATCCAGAGCGTGTTGCTCCCGCCGTGTGTCAGGACTCGGCCGCCGGCCCACCCACGGCGGGTGATGCTCCACCCGTACCCGTAATCAGATCCGGGTGCGTCGTATGGCGTGTGCATCGTTCGAAGCGTCTCTGGTTTCAGAAGCGTCGAAGTGCCTCGTTCACCCGCCAGGTGCAGTGAAACGTACTTCCCCCAGTCGGGCAGCGACATATGCACCGTCCCCCCGGGGCCGATGGACGCCGGGTTGTCGCCGGCGTGGTTCGGCCCGGGCTCTACAGGTTTGCCCGCGGCATCGTGCCCGCGCGGCTGGGTCCACTCCCCGGGCTTGCCGGGCGCACCAAATCCGGCGGAGGTGATCCCGAGCGGACGAAAGAGACGTTCCTGCATCAAGTCTTCCCACGGCTTGTCCGCGGCACGCTCGACAAAGGCCGCGGCGAGCGTGAAACCGGCGTTCGCGTACAGTTTTTGGGTGCCCGGTTCCGAGAGCGGGGGCTTCGCAAGAATCGCGGCGACCAGTACGCCCCGCTGTTCACGATGCGGCGTGGTCAGGTTCCACAGTTTCGACCACAGGCCGCCCTGACGCAGATCCGCGGGCACACCCGCGCGATGGGCGAGCAGTTGCTCGATGGTGACCGGCTTCCATCCCGGGTCCATCGGTTCCACATCCGCCAACCCCTCGCCGATGGTCGATGCCCACGAGACTCTGCCCTCTTCAACAAAGGTGCCGATCATCGTCGCGGTCATGGACTTTGTGCAACTGCCCAGGTGCCACAGGTCGGCGAGGGTGGCTTTTTCTCCGCGGCCCGAGACTCGCACGCCGGCGACACCCTGGGCCACGACCGCTTCGCCGCGCAGCACAAGCACCGCGAGGGCAGGAACGTCGTGGAGCTCAACAAGCGGAGCAAGCGAGACGGAAACATCGGACGGTTGGTTCGGAACGGTCTGGCACGCAGCGAACACCACACCGCAGGCAAGCAGGTTCATGCCCTGAGAATACGCCGGGCGTCCTCGACGGCGTCACTCCCTTGTCAGGATCAGCGATCAGCCCCGATCCGATGAGTCTCCCAACGAAGGGTCTTGTGGCGGCTCCATCGCTCCCACCAGATCGGAGAGAGTCTTCCGCCGCTGCCGGCGAGTCCATCGCGCCAGACCATCGGCCACCCTGATGGGACAACGGGGATCAACGAACAAGCCTGTTCCAATCTCGACCGCCGTCGCGCCCGCCAGGATGAACTCCGCCGCGTCCTGCCAGTGCAGCACACCGCCGATGCCCACGATGGGCGTGCGGGTGTCGCGGCACACGCCGTAGTACGCATCGTGCACGAGTTTCACCGCGATGGGGTGAATTCCGGGGCCAGAAAGACCCCCGGTCACACGAGAGAGCCGTGGACGGCGCGTTTCGACATCGATCGCCATCGCGGGCATGGTGTTGGCGATACAAAGGGCATCGGCCCCCGGACGCTGGTTCGGTCCCGATGGCACTCCTCCCCGCGGCTCGATCGCCGCCCGGGCGATCGCAACGATGCCGGTGCCCCCGACCGCGATGGGACTGAGTTTCACGAACAGGCGGGTCCGGGGCAGCACCGCGCGGACTTCCCGCACGAGCTCCGACAAAAGGTTGGGATCCGCCGCGAACTCGCAACCGTGCTTCACGTTGGGGCAGGAGACGTTCAGTTCCACCGCGGGCATCTCTTCGAGCGTGCCCAACGCCGCGGCGACTTTGACAAAGCCCTCGACGCTGAACTCCGAAACGGAACCGATGACCGTGGTGGGCACGCCCGCGACGAGCGGGGCATACTCCTTCATGAACGCATCGATGCCGATGTTCGCCAGCCCGACCGCGTTGAGCATGCCGTGCGGGGTCGGAACAATCCGCCAGGTGGCGTTCCCTTCCCGCGGCTCGGCGGTGATGGACTTGGTCACGATGCCGCCGATGCGCGAAAGGTCGAGCACATCGGACAGTTCGTCCAGCGTTCCGGCCGTGCCCGCCGCAAGGATGACCGGAGTGCGCAACGGCACCCCGGCGAGGTCGATCGAGATGGTCGGATCGGGCATCGGGCCAAGCGTATGGACGACCGAGTACCATGCCAATGACGTTCGTCGTGGCCCTGCTCCGTACGATCACGACCCCGAGATGGAACGAACGCTGCGAACCGCTGTGAGAAAGGACCCCGCCGCAAGGAAAGTTATCGCCGCGTGGAGGCGATTGACCGGAGGCGCGGAGACGCGGGACAAGGACCGCCGGACACTGATCGCCTGTTCCGGCGGTGCGGACTCGAGCGCCCTTGCGATCATCCTCGCGGCGGCGACCGACAACCTGACGGTCTGCCACATCCTCCACAACCTTCGACCCGAGAAGGCGGCGAAGGCGGATCGGGACACGGCCCGCCGTTTGACGCGGAAACTGGGGTTGCCGTTCACCAGTCGCAGCGCCGCGGTTCTGGAACTCCCGGGGAACGCCGAGGCGAACGCACGCGAGATCCGATACGAACTCCTCGCGCGTGTCGCGCGGGCGAAAGGATGTGTGGCCATCGCCACGGCCCATCACGCCGATGATCAGGCCGAGACTGTTCTGATGCGTCTGATTCGCGGTTCAGGACCGTCCGGCCTTCGCGGGGTGAGAGAGTCCCGCCCCGGCCCCCTCCGACTCCGCATCGTTCGACCGATGCTCGGGGTGAGTCGAGAAGATGCCGAGCGAATCTGCCGCATCGCGGGACACCGTTGGGCGACTGACGCGACCAACACCGACACCACACGACTCCGTGCCGCGGTTCGGGCGCGGGTTCTTCCCGTGCTTCGGGAGTTATCGCCCAACGTCTCGCTCGCCCTGACCCGGGCCGCCGGGGTGCAGGCCGACGCCGCGCAGCTCATCCGTCAACGTGCGAACACACTCATGGCTGCGGCCCGGCAGCGCGAGAGCGGCCTCGAGCTTCCCGGGAAACTTCTTTCGCGACAACCCGCCGCGGTGCTCGTTCAAATGATCCGTATGCTGTACCACAGGGTTGTCGGTACCGAGGGAGCACGCTCGCTCACAGGTATGACCCTGGCGCCCGTTCTTTGCGCGGTTCGTGCGCGATCACCCCGACGTGTTGTCATCACGGTGGGACGCTGCCGTATCGAGGCGACGCCGACCCGGCTTGCGCTGAAGCCGCTTACACCGGCGTGATGACTCACCGACCCCCCTACACTTCGCGATCTCCTGGAGCAACAATTGTCCGAACCCAAACTCATCATCGATTCAGATTGGAAATCCCAGGCCCAGGCCGAGAAGGAACGTCTCGCCGCGCAGACCGCATCAAAGAAGCCCGCATCCCCCGCCGGCGCGGCCGCGGGTGGGGCACCCGATGAGGACCGTGAACTGGGTTTCGATGACGTGGTAGGCTTCTTCGCCACGCAGGCCCTTTCGTATCTGGGCTACATCCCCGATCCCTACTCGGGCAAGGCCGTTGTCTCGCTCGAGCACGCCAAGTTGTACATCGACCTGCTCGGCATTCTGGAAGCCAAGACAAAGGGCAACCTGACCGAAACCGAGGACGCCAACATCAAGAAAACCCTTTCGCAAATGCGCATGGCGTTCGTCGAGACCGGGCAGGCAGTGGCGAAGGCCGTGCAGGAGGGTCGGATCAAGCCGCAAGCCGCGGGGGGTATGCAACCCGGAGTCGGCCCGGCCCCGCAGGTTTGACCTAACCCGACGCACGGTACTCCAAAAAAAGTCAACGCCCGGGCGGCGACGCAGCCAACCCGGGCGTGGAACTCACATGGCCGATGGATGCCGCGGGACTGTGGCTCTCCCAAACCCGGTCCCGGCCTGTCCCCAACCGCCGCTCCCTCCGCGGCGGTCAGGGCCTCACACAAGCACGGCGGCACCCATCGGACGATCCGACGATCCGCCGCCGGTCCATGGCGGCGGATCCTCTCACCATTCAACCCGGGTCGGGTGAGCGCGACCCCCGATGATCAGTCGTACAACGCTGTGGTCACGGGCGGCTGCACGGTCCTCAACCGGAGGGTGGTGTCGATCCGGAAGTTGGACTGGGTGCGGTGCCGCTCGGCGTGAAAGATTCGCAGGGAGTAGACCTGGCCATCTTCCAACCAAGTCAGCCGGTCGAGATCGATGGTCTGGCTCGCCGCGGCGTGAACGCCGCCGATGTCCACGACCAACTTGTTGTCGATGAAGACCCAGACATCATCGTCGCCGGTGAAGGTAAAGACCTGCCCCTTGCCCTTCTCGCACACGAACTCGGTGGCGATCTCGGTGGTGAAGTGGAAGTTCTGGTTCGGCGTGGAGCCGCCGGAGTTGCCCAGCAGTTCACCGTTGATGGGGAAGAATCCGGAGCGGTTCATGTAGAAGGGATCGGTCCGGTCGTTGAAGGTGTACACGTTGCTGTTGGCGTTGCGGCGCAGGGTCAGGGTGATCTGCTTGCTGACATTGACGCCCGGGGTGTCGCGGAACCACTGAGCGAACTGCTCCGCGTTCTGCAAGGCCCCGCCTGTGCTGCTGGCCTTCGAGCCGTTGATGTCGCCCGACTTTGTGGCGATGTACGACCTGGGGTCCATGATCGGACGGTTGCTTGAATCCTTCCAGACAGTGGACACCTTCTTGCCCGCGGAACGGAAGACCGGCTTGCCGTCGCTGTCGAGCGAGTCGGCCACCATCTCCGAGTACTGACCAAAGCCCGCGGACGGCTGACGTTCGAAGTCCTGATGTCCTCCCGTGACATCACGCCCCTTGAAATCGCGGATCACCGCGGTGAGGGAAAGCGTCTCGGGAAGACCGGCGTACGGGTCGGAGGTTGGGACGGCTTCTGCCCCCGTCATCGCCAACCCAGCCGCCAGCACCACTGCGCCGCAGGCCGCCTTCCACGTTGTTCGATTCATCGCCATGACTTGCTCCTCGTCATTCGCCGCCTTCCGTGGGGCGTTCTCGTGTTCCTCGCGGGCCGATCGGGTGATGGGGGGTCACACACCCCGAACGTTCACGCCGACCGCGAAGATGCCGGGGGTAGTGTGCAATTCACGACCGGCGGTTGCCAGCGATTTGTGACGCGGAGCAGGTCTTGGCGATTGGTCTGTAACGAATGAAGCATCTGGAACGCCCCACCGAATCGCGGATGGCGTCGTTTGAACCGTGGGCGGTGACTTTTACGGACTCTTGATCCTTCACCCCCGGGTGGGCCGATATACGATTTATCGCCGCCTGGCACGGACGCGAGGGGGCAGTCTCACGGATCGAGGGGTCTTCTCCATATGGATACGTTTGTCATCGATGGCGGTCGCCGCCTTTCCGGTCGGGTTCGCATCAACGGCTCCAAAAACGCAGCCCTGCCGCTGCTGGCCGCGGCCCTCCTCACCGACCAACCCGTCAAACTGCGCGAGGTCCCCAACCTGGCGGACATCCGCAACATGCTCAAACTTCTCGGCGAACTCGGCTGCCCCCGCCTCGATGAACCCGCGGATGGAGGGTTCGGCGACGGCACCATCACCGTCCGAGTCACCGACGAGAGTCTGTCGCACGCCCGTTACGAGATTGTCCGCACCATGCGTGCGAGCATCTGCGCCCTGGGGCCGATGCTGGCCCGGCGAGGCTTCGCCCGCATCTCCCTGCCCGGTGGCTGCGCCATCGGGGAGCGACCGGTCGACCTCCACCTGCGCGGCCTGGCCGCGCTGGGGGCCCAGATCACACTGAGCGCGGGGGACATCATCGCCAAGGTGCCCCCCGGCGGGCTGGTTGGCACAACCGTGTTCATGGGCGGCCCGTTCGGCAGCACCGTGCTGGGCACGGCGAACGTGATGTCGGCGGCCACGCTGGCCAAAGGGGCGACCATCATCGAGTCCGCCGCGTGCGAGCCTGAGGTGGTGGACCTGGCCAATCTCCTGAACAAGATGGGCGCCAAGATCAGCGGGCACGGCTCGCCGAGGATCGTGATCGAGGGCGTCTCGGAGTTGGGCGGTGCCGATCACCGCGTCATCCCCGACCGGATCGAGGCGGGCACCTACATGATGGCCGCGGCGGTCACCAACGGCGAGATCATCCTCGAGAACTGCCCGGTGGACAGCCTTCTCTCGGCGATGCACTGCCTCGACACCATCGGCGTGCATGTCGAGGCGTGCAACGCCGTCGCGTCCAACATCCCCACGCGCTCGGCCCACCGCGGGTGCGAGGACCCCATGCGCTGCTGCGTCCGCGTGACCAGCGACCGAATCCTGCGTCCTGTGGAAGTCACGACCCAGCCCCACCCCGGGTTCCCCACCGACCTCCAGGCCCAGTTGATGACCGTCCTCTCGCTGGCGGACGGGAACTCGGTGATCACCGAGAAGATCTTCCCCGACCGATTCCTCCACGTCGCTGAACTGACCCGCATGGGCGCGAAAATCATCCGCCACGGGGCGACGTGCGTCATTTCAGGTGTGCGGAAACTGATCGGCGCCCCGGTCATGGCAAGCGACCTGCGCGCCAGCGCTGGTCTGGTCCTCGCGGGCCTGGCCGCCGAGGGGCGAACCACGGTCAGCCGCGTGTATCACCTCGACCGCGGGTATGAGCGCATGGAAGACAAACTCCGTGCGCTCGGCGCGAGCATTCAGCGGGTGGACGAATCAGAGGTGGCCGCGGCGGAAACAGTCGCGGGCTGACCATCCCGGTGCTTTTCGTGTTCCGCGGGACCGCTGTAACGGTTCGCCGAACCCGTGACGCGGCTGTACCTACTTCCCGGCGATCTGCGTGTACGTCTCCGGCCTCCGGTCGCGGTAGAACTGCCAGACATCGCGCACCTCGCGGATCATGTCGAGGTCCAGGTCGGCGATGACGATCTCGTCCTTGTCGCGGCTGGCGATGTGGGTGATCTGGCCACGAGGGTTGCAGAAATACGACTGACCGTAGAACTCGCCGATGTTCCACGGCCCCTCGCGCCCGACGCGGTTGATCGCGCCCACGAAGTACTGGTTGGCGACGGCGTGGGCCGGTTGCTCCAACTTCCAGAGGTACTCGGAAAGCCCGGCCACAGTCGCCGAAGGATTGAAGACGATCTCGGCCCCGTTCAACCCCAGTTCGCGTGCCCCCTCGGGGAAGTGGCGGTCGTAGCAGATGTAGACGCCGATCTTGCCGAAGCGGGTCTCGAAGACGGGGTACCCCTCATCACCCGGCTTGAAATAGAACTTCTCCCAGAAACCCGGGTGGCAGTGCGGGATGTGCTTCTTGCGGTAGCGCCCGAGGTACTGTCCTTTGTCATCGATCACCGCCGCGGTGTTGTAGTACACGCCCGTCATCGCCAACTCGTAGATCGGCACGACCAGTGCCATGCCGAGTTTCCGGGCCAGGTCCCGCATCAATGTCACCGTCGGGCCATCGGGGACCGGCTCGGCGGTGTCGTACCAGCGCACGTGCTGCTCGGCGCAGAAGTACGGGCCGTAGAAAATCTCCTGCAGGCAGCAGATGTTCGCGCCTTGCTCGGCGGCGCTGCGGATGAGAGGCAGGTGCTTCTCGATCATCGCGGCCTTGACTTTGCGCAGGTCCGGCTCATCCGCCAACGGGTTGGAGCATTGAATCAGTGCGGCGCGGGTGATGCGTGGCATGGCCGAGTGTATTCGAGCGACACGCCCGGATGTTCTCAGCCGACGGATGGGAGGGGCGTGCAGGAACCATCACGTCTGCGCGCACACCCGGTGATCGGCACCAAAAAAAACACACCCGGCGCGTGGCCGGGTGTGAAGGTCGAAGGGGGTAGTCACTCGAACTGGAGAGATCAACGCCGACGACGCGTCGCGACCAGAACGCCGAGACCCGCGAGGGCCATCGCGCCGGGCGCGGGGATCACGAAGGCTTCGGTGCTGAAGGGGATATCGGGGTTGATGCCGTCGTTGCTCTGATCCCCACTGCCGTCCTGGGTGATCCAGTTGGCGACATCGTTGATCTGGGCGCGATAGGCATCGAAGGCGATCTGGTTGTTCCTCAGGCCGACGTAGGCCATGATGTCTTCATCTCCTTCGATGAAGAGCGCGGTCAGACCCTCGGTCAGACCCGTGCCGGAGAGCGTGGTGCCCGCGACGGCGACCGGATCGTTCCCGATCGCCGCGAGGAAGGCCGTGGGCGATGCGTAGGAGCCGACGAAGGCAAAGACCGCCTCGTTGCTGTTGGCGATGCCGCGGTTCGTGCCACCCTCGGCGAGGAAGGACACGGTGCCCAGGTTGCTTGTGGTCGAGGTCGAGTTGACATCATCGATCGTGATGATCGTGCCCGCGGGGATCGCGCCCAGGGCGGTCCACATCCATGCGCTCTCGTTGTTGTCGGTCCAGCCGGTGCCGTTCCACTCATTGTCCGTGAACGAAATCTGCGTGCCGGCGGGCAGGTCCTGCAACGCGACAAAGGCCAGGTTGTCCAGCCCGTCGGCGTTGAAGCCGGTGAAGGCGATGGAGCCGGGGCCGAGGATCCCCGCGGCGGCAAAGCCCGCGCTCAGCGTGAGCGCGGCGATAGCGTGGTGTGCAAACTTCATGTCTCTCTCCAAAAAAAAGAATCTCTCCAACGGGCGGGACGCTCCCGCCGAGTGCGACAATGCTAACGAAGCGTCGTCAAGACTCCCCGCAGGAAGAATCAAGTTTGCGCAAAGATCATGCGGGCGACCATGGATTTCCAACGGGAATCGCCGGAGGTTGCACCCGATCACGCACGAGTTCAAGCTGGGACGAACGACCGGTGGTGGAGACCAAACCGAACCGATGACAACCCTAGTATTCCTCTATGACCGCCCACGCTCACAACGGGCAGAACGGAACCGCGACAAGCCCCCCTGCCGCGGAAGGCCGGATCGGATCCACGACCACGCCGCGCGGCTGGGAGTATGCGCCGGCACCCGAGACAGTCAAGGTTTCCATCGCGCCGCGGCATCACCACTTCATCAACGGGACGTGGGCGGCCCCCAATGTTTCCAAGGGGCTCGCGGGGACGGCGTACTTCAGCACCATCAATCCGGCGAACGAATCAACGCTCAGCGAGGTAGCTCAGGGAACCGAAGCCGACATTGATGCCGCGGTCAAGGCCGCGGCCGCCGCGGCTCCCAAGTGGGCCTCCCTGCCCGCCACAGAACGTGCGAAGTACATCTTCCGCATCGCTCGGCGCATCCAGGAGCGTGCCCGAGAACTGGCCGTGCTCGAGACCCTCGACAGCGGCAAGCCGATCAAGGAGAGCCGCGATGTCGATATCCCCCTCGCGGCGGCCCATTTTTTTTATTACGCCGGCTGGGCCGACAAGCTTCAATACGTCTTTGGTGACTCTCACCGGCCTGTGGGTGTCTGCGGTCAGATCATCCCGTGGAACTTTCCGTTCCTGATGGCGGCGTGGAAACTCGCCCCCGCGCTGGCCTGCGGCAACACCGTGGTGTTGAAACCCGCCGAGACCACGCCGCTGACCGCGCTGCGACTGGCCGAGATACTCCAGGAAATCGAACTCCCCCCCGGGGTGGTCAACATCGTCACGGGCGACGGTCGCACCGGCGCGGCGCTGGTAAATCATCCGGGTATCGACAAGATCGCTTTTACCGGATCGACCGATGTGGGTAAGCGGATCGCCAAGGCCGTCGCGGCCCCCCGCCCCAACGGCTCGCTCAAGAAACTCACTCTGGAACTGGGTGGAAAGAGCGCGAACATCATCTTCGAGGACGCGAGCATCGAGCAGGCGGTCGAGGGGATCATCTCGGGCATCTTCTTCAACCAGGGCGAGGTGTGCTGCGCCGGGTCACGGCTCTTCGTGCAAGAGAGCATCCTTCCCGCGGTGATCAGGAAACTCCGCCACCGCATGGCCAGTCTCCGCGTCGGCGACCCGATGGACAAGAACACCGATGTGGGCGCGATCAACAGCAAGGCCCAGCACGAACGCATCGCCCATTATGTGCGTCTGGGTCGGGAAGAGGGGGCCACGCTTCATGCGAGCGATGACACCGACCCGTGCGTCAGCCCCGCCGCGGACGGCAAGGGGTTCTTCTGCCGTCCGTGCTTCTTCTCCGATGTCCAGCCCAGCCACACCATCGCCCGGGAGGAGATTTTCGGGCCGGTCCTGAGCGTGATGAGTTTCCGCACCCCGGACGAAGCCGTCTCGCGCGCGAATAACACACCCTACGGCCTCGCGGCGGGTGTCTGGACCGACAAGGGGAGCAAGGTGTTCGACATCGCCCGCCGCCTCAAGGCGGGCGTCGTCTGGTGCAACACGTACAACAAGTTTGACCCGGCCAGCCCCTTCGGCGGGTACAAGGAGAGCGGGTTCGGGCGTGAGGGGGGCGTTCACGGCCTACGGCCGTACGTAGATCTTGACTAACCCGCTTCCGCGTCAACCCGTTGGTTCGCGGGGAGCACCGCCCCCATCGCAGTCGCACGCCGAACCCCGAACCGGCCTCGCTTACGCGACCGCGACCGGCCTTTCCGGGCCGCCCGGCTCTCGCCCCTTCTCCCGGAGTGGTACGCTCCCCGCATCACCATGATGCGCTACCTGCCATCGCAGTTTGCTTTCTTCCTTGGGCATCGCGCTTCGCAACGCAATATCCTGTCGCTGGTGCGCTTTGTCCTCGCGCTCATGGGGCTGATCACCCTCTACAGCGTTGTCTTTCACTTTCTCATGGCGTACGAAGGACAGAACCACTCCTGGGTGACGGGCTTCTACTGGACGCTGACGACCATGTCCACGCTCGGCTACGGGGACATCGCCTTCAAAAGCGATCCGGGGCGGATCTTCTCGATGGTCGTGATGGTGTCGGGGACTGTGTTCCTGCTCATCATGCTCCCGTTCACGTTCATCCAGTTCTTCTACGCCCCGTGGCTGGAAGCCCAGCAGGCGGCGCGGGCCCCGCGAGAACTGCCCGCCGAGACCGGCGGGCACGTCCTGCTCACGAACCACGACCCCGTCTCGGCCTCGCTGGTAAAGAAGTTGAGCGCCTCGGGGCGCTCCTACGCCTTGATTGTCGGCGAGTTGAAAGAGGCTCTCGAACTCCACGACCAGGGCCTGCGCGTCGTGGTCGGGGACCTCGATGACCCCGAGACATACGAGCGTGTCCGGGCGGATCGCGCCGCCATGCTCCTGGCCACCCAGGGCGACCCTCTCAACTCCAACATCTGTTTCACGGCTCGGGCGGTGGCGCCGCGACTGACCATCGTATCGACAGCGCAGTCCGCCGCGGCGGTGGACATCCTTCACCGAGCGGGCGCCACGCATGTTCTGAGCCTCAGCGACCTGATGGGGCAGGCCCTGGCCCGGTGCACGGTCGGGGGTGACGCGGTCAGCCATGTTGTCGCTGAAGTGGACGATGTACTCATCGCCGAAGCGAGCGTGGGACGCACGCCCCTGATCGGCAAGACGTTGCGCGATAACCGACTGAGCGATCTGGGGGTCAGCGTCATCGGCGTCTGGGAGCGGGGCCGGTTCGAGTTGGCCCGGCCCGATCTCACCGTTCGGGAGGGAGCGATCCTTGTGCTCGCGGGTTCGCGTTCTCAACTCGACGTGTACGACGAACACTTCGCCATCTACAACGTGTCCGGCGAACCGACGGTCATCCTCGGCGGCGGGAGCGTGGGTCGGTCCACCGCGCAGGCGCTCCGGGATCGTGGCATCCCCGTCAGGATCGTGGAGAAAGAGCCATCCCCGGACTTCCCCCCCGAGAGCCTCATCATCGGGGACGCGGCGCGCCTGGACATTCTCGAACGTGCGGGTATCCGCAAGGCCCCCACCGTGATCATCTCCACGAGGGACGACAGCCTCAACATCTATCTCACCATCTACTGCCGCCGTCTACGCAACGACATCCAGATCATTTCCCGCTGCACGCACGAGCGGAACCTCGCGACTCTGCACCGCGCGGGGGCGGATCACGTTCTGAGTTATGCCAACATGGGCGCCGGCACGGTGTTCAATCTCCTCCAGAACAGCCGCATCAGGACCATCGCCGAGGGCCTCGACATCTTCCGAGTTACCGTCCCCGGGGCGCTGGTCGGTTTGACGGTCGCGGGCTGCGGTGTGCGGGAGCGAACGGGCTGCACGATCGTCGCGGTTCGCGGCCCCGCCGGGTCGATCATCAACCCCGGAGCCGGCGAGGTGCTCCGCGCGGGGAGCGAACTCGTCCTTGTCGGCGGCGCCGAGGCCGAGCAGCGGTTCCGCGAATTCTTCGGCTCCTGACCCGTCTCTCCCAGGAGGATTCCACCTCGATGCCGCCCGACCACGAACCAGCGCACCTGCCGCGAGACCTTCCCGTGCCGATCGACGACGGGGCGTGCCTTCATCTTCGCCACGCTCCACTCCCGCCCATCGCGCTGCCCGCGACCGGCGGCGGCACGGTCATGCTCTCCGACCTTTCTCGTGCCGTTCTCTTCTTCTACCCACGCACCGGGATCCCGGGGCGGCCTCTTCCGCCAGGCCCGGGCGGGGAGAGCTGGGACTCCATCCCCGGGGCGCGCGGATGCACGCCCCAATCCTGCGGGTTCCGCGATCACTACTCGGATTTTCGCCGACTCGGTCTTGATGTCTACGGGATCAGCACCAACACCACGGACCACCAGCGCGAGTTTGCTCATCGCGCGGATCTTCCCTACACGCTTCTCTCGGACAGCCGGATGGAACTGACCCGCGCACTGAGCCTCCCCACCTTCGAGTTCCCGGTCGAGCCTTGGTCGCCCTCGACATTGCTTCGCCGGATGGCCTGGTATATCGCGCCCGACTGGAGCGGGGCACCGCGCATCATCCGGGTGTGGTACCCCGTCTTTCCACCCGATACGTGCGCCTCCGAGGTGCTGGGTTGGGCCGCGGCACGCGCCACGATCCGCATCCGCCGGGCAGCATCGGGTGATGCGGACTTTGTCCGCGGCACGTTTGTGCGCGAATGGCATGGATCGCACCTCTGGTCGCGCGGGGTTCGGTACGACCTCGATCAACTCACGGCGCTCGTCGCGACTCTCGACGGCGAACCGGTCGGGCTGCTCACGTACAGCGTGCTTCCCGGCGGGTATCAGTGCGAGGTTGTCTCCCTCAACGCGCTCGCACCCTCGCGTGGAGTCGGCGCTGCGCTGCTCGACGAGGCCGTCCACGCCGCGCGGGCGTCCGGGTGCCACCGTATCTTCCTCACCACGAGCAACGACAACCTGCACGCCATCGCCTTTTACCAGCGACAGGGGTGGCGGCTTTGCGCCGTGCATCGCGGTTCCATCGATCAAGCCCGCCGGTGGAACTCTGTTGTTCCGCACATCGCCCCCAACGGCATCCCGATCCGCGATGAGCTGGAACTTGAACTCCCGCTCGATGCCTGACCACGACACTACGATCCGGTCTTCACCGCTGTATCCGCCTTTTTTTATCCGCCTTCCGCCCGCATCCCAGCACTCCATCGCCCGCCACTTCATTCTCACTCCCGAATCACAACGAGGCCATCATGCCGGACCGGCTCGACGTGCTCAAGACATACAAACTCTTCATCAACGGCGCGTTCCCACGGTCGGAGTCTGGCCGCTCGATGCCGCTCTGCGCGGGTAAACGTGTCATGGCGCACCTCTGCAAGGCTTCCCGGAAGGACCTGCGTGATGCGGTCGAAGCCGCCCGGGCCGCCGCGGACAAATGGGCCGCGGCCACCGCCTACAACCGGGGCCAGATTCTGTACCGCATGGCCGAGATGATGGAGGGCAAGCGCCGCGAACTCTCCGAGGCTGTCGCGTGTGTGCCCGCTCCTGCTTCCAAATCCAGGCGTCGCGCCGTGTCCCCCGAGGATGAAGTCACTCGATCCATCGACCGCCTGATCTGCTTCGCGGGCTGGGCCGACAAGTATGCGCAGGTGCTGGGGTGCAACAACCCGGTCTCCGGCCCTTTCTACAACTTCACGATCACCGAGCCGACGGGTGTCGTCGCGGTCATCACGCCCGATGCACCGCCGCTCCTGGGCCTGATCACGCTCCTCGCCCCTGTGCTCAGCGCCGGCAACACCGCGGTGGTGCTCGCGGGCGGACCCAACCCGATCCCCGCGGCGGTGCTGGGCGAAGTGTGCGCGACCAGCGATGTGCCCGCCGGGGTCGTCAATATCCTCACATGCGATCGCGCCGAACTGCTGAAGTTTGTCTCGGGCCACCGCGACATCGACGCCGTTCATGGGGCCAACCTGTCCGCGCCCGACGCGACCATCCTGCGTGAAGGAGTCGCCGAGAATATCAAGCGTGTCACGATCCGCGCCGATGTGAACTTCATCGATGCCGACTGCGACAGCGCCCGCTGGATCGAGCCGTTCGTCGAGATGAAGACCGTCTGGCACCCCGCCTCGGTCTGAGGTGATGTTCAGGCCTTCTCCGTCCGGCCGAACTCAAAGGCCCGGATCAGGCAATGGCCGCACGCGCTGAGCAGAACCACAGCGAGCAGCCCGACGATGCCGATCATGGTCGAACTGAGCCAACCGGGCATCGCCTTCATCGCGCTCTCCACATGGCCCCTCGCTCCCAGGGCGATCAAAGCCCCCGCCGCCACAGGCCCGCCCGTCAGGACGGCTCGCAGCACGTAACCCCGCGACCGAGGGTGACGTACCAACACCGCGTACGCCCCGATGGCACCGAGGATCAGCGCGGCGCCCAGCCTCGCTACCAGCCACCCCTTCAGACTGATCGTGCTCCCATCCTTTAGTTGAAGTTGTCCCTGCACGCTCAGTTGCGCAAGAAAAGCCGCGACCGCCACGGACGCCGCGATGCAGGCCAGGGCCATGCCCTGACCCTTCTGAAACCTGCCGCGTGCAAAGATCACGCCGAGCGCAGAGGCCACGATCGTCACCAACTCGAACCCGAAAATCATCCAGAAGGGTTTGGCGCCGACCAGCAATGAGACGATCCCGAATACCGCCGCGGAGAGGCCGACCGCACCGCAGAGCAACGCCACTGTCAACATCAGGAGTTTCGGGAGCGGTTTCATGACGATGTGGTTCCTTCGATGTCCAAACAGCCTTGCACTATCGGCATGCGTTGTTCGTGCCGCACAGAGTCCGATACGTCGCACCCCCCGCTTGAGTGCGAAACCCGCCGATCGTGCACCCTGTTCGGGCAACTCATCATTATTCGCCGCTCCCCGGGTACGCCCACTCTCAAGACCACCCACCCCTCGCGCCGATCCCGGAGAGTGCGAACGGCGGCGGGTGGGAGGTCCGTTTCTCCCAGGCGCCTTCCGGGAGTCCCCGCGGGCTTCGCCATACCACTCACCTATGCAGCCCTGCAACACACCAATCACCGATGACGTGCATCGCATGTACCAGCGTGTCGCAACTCGATGGGCGATGAATCTTCTCACGCTGCGGGCCGTGGGTATGGACCGACCCCGAAATCGGGGGGCGAGATCGGATTCATCGCGTACGAAAGTCCCGACCACCCGCGTGATCCGCAGGGCGGCATAGTAAAGAACTCACCATGGGCGGCATCTCTACCGGCGTCGGCATTTTCAGCGGCATCAACTCCGCTCAACTGATCGAGCAACTGCTCGCGATCGAGGCCCGTCCCAAGGCCCAGGCACAGGCCCGGCTCGGGCAGTTTCAACTCCAGCAGGCGGCGTACCTCGACATCAACGCTCGCCTGACCGCGGTGCGCACCGCCGCGGCGGCCTTCCGCGAGAGTAAGACTTTCCAGACCAAGTCCGCCACATCCTCGAACGACGCGGTTCTCAAGGCCGTGGCGGGCACCGACGCCGCGCCCGGCACGCACCAGTTCATCGTCGATCGCCTCGTTTCGACACAATCGCAACTGTCACGCGGGTTCGCCAATCGTGACGTCTCCTCGCTGGGCATGACCTCGATCTCGTTCGAGTCGGCGCAGGCTCGACTGGACCGCGATGTCGAGTTAGCGGACCTGAACAACGGCTCGGGTGTTGCCCGCGGGCGGATCGTGGTCACGGACTCGGGGGGGCGGTCGGCCACGATCGACCTGTCCCGCGCTACGACGGTCAGCGAGGTGCTCGAAGCGATCAACACCAACGGCACCGCGCAGGTCACCGCCTCGGTCAGCGGCGGCCGTTTTGTGGTCCGCGACAACGCCGCGGGTAACCTCTCCATCGCCGATGCGCAGGGATCGACGACGGCCACCTCGCTCGGACTTGCGGGTGTCGCCGCATCGGGCGGGTCCGTGACCGGGAACGCGGTCTACGGGCTGAGCGGCTCCACCACGCTCGCCTCGCTCAACGACGGTCTCGGGGTCTCCAGCAAGCCATCGACCACCGAAGATTCGTACTCGTTCATCATCAACGTCGGGGGTGCCGCCCCCGCCACGGTGCGCGTCAACCTCGGCGATGTCTGGGAGACCGTCGGGGGCACATTGACAAAGGTCCGGGGTGCCGTATCGGATGTAGGAGGCGTTGTGACTCGCATCAACGAGGCGCTCGCCGCGGCTGGAACCACGGGGGTCTCCGCCTCGATCGACTCCACCAACGGCCGCCTTGTCATCGACGACTCCACCGGAACTCAGCCGCTGACGATCACCGAAGGCACCGACACCACCGCCGCGGACCTGGGCTTGATGACCTCCCCCGTGTCGGGCGATATCGTGGGCCGGCGGATTCTCTCGGGGATGCAAGCGACCATGCTGCGGGGTCTCAAGGGCGGCGCGATGCCCGCCCACGACGGTGCCCTCGCCTTCACCCTTCGCAACGGCGCATCGTTCAACGTCACCCTCGACACCGGCGGCTCGATCCAGGATGCGCTCAAGGCCATCGAAGACGCCAGTGTCAGCGGCGGGACCAAGCGCCTGTCGGCGACGCTCGATGCGCGGGGTACCGGAATCGTCCTGACCGACCTGACCGGCGGGGGCGGCAACCTCATCATCACCGGCACGAACGGGGCCGATGCGGCGGCGGCGCTGGGCATCTCGACCGGTGCTGGCGGCATCGCGTCCGCGACGGCCGCCAGCGGGAATCTGCAGCGACAGTACATCGGACGCTCGAGCACGCTCGCCTCGCTCAACAGCGGCAGGGGGATCGGCACGGGCGAGTTCCGAATCACGGACTCCTACGGCACAAGCGCCTCGGTGAACATCACCGATTCAATCAAAACAGTCGGTGAACTGATCGACCTCGTCAACAGCCGCGGACTTCGGATCTCGGCCCGCATCAACCCCAACGGGGACGGACTCCAGATCGTTGAGCAACTCGGCACGGGCGAGGCCGAGGGGGCGCAGAGGATCAAGATCGAGGAGGTCGGTTCCGGCGGCGTGGCCCGGGCTCTCAACCTGCTCGGAGAAGCATCGGGCACCGGATCATCGAACACCATCAACGGTTCGTTTGAGCGGGTTGTCACCCTCGCCGCCACCGACACGCTCCAGCAGATCACCGACAAGATCAACGCGGCGAGAGCTGGAATGACCGCGTCGATCGTCCGCGACGGGGGGGGATCCAACCCGTTCCGGTTGAGCCTCGCTTCCGTGCAGAGCGGGCGCACGGGGCGCGTTATCGTGGACTCCGGGTCCTTTGACTTGGGCCTGACGACGCTCGATGCCGGACGCGATGCGCGGGTCTTTTTCGGGAGCGCCGACGCGGCGACGGGCGTCGCGGTCACCGCCTCGACCAACACCATCGACAACATTCTCACCGGCGTCAAAATTGATCTCAAGGGAGTCAGCGCATCCCCGGTCACCCTGACCATCGCCACCGACACGGCGGGCATCGAGAAAGCCGTCTCCACCTTCATCTCCGCGTTCAACACCGCCGTGACGCGCATCGAGTCGCAGACCCGTTACGACAAGGACAACAACCGCAAAAGCCCGCTGCTCGGCGACGCGACCGCGCTCGAACTCCGTGCAGCGCTCTACTCGACCGCGCAGGGGTCGGCCACCGGGCTGAGCGGGCCGTACCAGCAACTCGCCGATGTGGGCATCACCGTCGGATCGGGCGGCACGCTCCAGTTCAACGCCGACCGGTTCCGCGCCGCCCTCGCCGAGGACCCCGCGGCCGTGGAGGCACTCTTCGCGGCCCGCACCGCTTCGAACGACTCGACCATCACGCTCTCGGACGGCATCACGGTCCGCAACCCCAACGCGGGGAGCACGTTTTCTACGCTCGGCGTGATGGGCCGGCTCGAGCAACTCGTGAAGAAGTACATCGAGGGGAGCGACGGCGTCCTGAACAGCCGCGGGGAGCAACTCCGCGGCCAGATCACGTCGCAGCAAACGCGCATCACATCGATCGACGATCGCCTCTCACGCCGCCGCGACATTCTGCAAAGGCAGTTCGCCGCGATGGAGCGCGCGATCGGTCAGATGCAGACGCAGCAGGCCTCGCTCGGATCCATCCGGAGCATCGGTTGAACGGACTGAAGAGACGCCTCCCACGGGCCGATAGCACCGCACGCCATGAGTTCAGGCACACACGAGACGATGCTCCCCACACCCGCAGCGCCCCGTGTATCCGCGCAGGCGAACGCGTACCTGCGGACACGGGTCCTGACCGCCAGCCCGGAGGAACTCCGCCTGCTCCTCCTGGACGGTGCCATCAAGTTCGCGAACCAGGGCAAGGAAGGGCTTCTGCACAAGGACTTTGAGGCGAGTTACAACGGGTTCTCGCAGTGCCGAGAGATCATCATCGAACTGCTGACCAGCATCCGCTCCGAGCCTGACCCGGCCCTCGCCGAGCGCGTCAAGGCGCTGTACACGTTCATGTACAAGCACCTGGTCGAGGGCGTGCACGAGAAGGACATCACGAAGATCGATGCCGTCATCGAACTTCTCAACTACGAGCGGGGTACGTGGGTCTTGCTCATGGAGAAAGCCGCGAACGAGCGCGCCGGAGAACACGCCTTACCCGCCGCGGCGTTCACCGCGGCGGGTTGAAGGCGGTCCGCGCGAAGCGCATTCAGACCCCCGACGCACGTATCCCGCACTCACCAACGGCGACGCCCGGCCACCGCCGCACCGATCAGCACAAGACAGGCGACCCCGCCGGGCGCGGGCACCGGCTGCAGTTGATTGTCGAAGATGTACTGCGCGACCTGGTATCCCATCACGTTGCCGTCGACGGCGTCGATGTAATAGTGAACGCCCAGCCAGATGCGGCTCATCGCGTTCTCCCACGCCGCGTCTGAGAAACTCGTGAACGTCCTCGTCAGGTTCGGGTCGTACCCGAGGGCCGTGTTGACAGAAAACTCATCGCTGCCGATGGTGAACGTGGTGTTGTCCCCGAAGAGCGCGGCCATGATCCCCGCGTGAGCCGCGCCCATCGTCGCGTGCCCGGAGACATACGCCGGGAACGGAGGTTGGAAATCGTTGAGCGGGAGCCAGAGCGGGTCCGGTACGGTCTGGTCGTTGCCGTCGTTCTGTGTCTCTCGCACCGCATCGGTTGGCCGCCAGAGGTCGCACGACGTCAGATACTTGCAATCCCACGCGGCGATGCACGCGTCACCCATCGCCATGTTGATCAGCGCGAACATGCGTGCGTTCTGCGACATGGTGGTGCCGCGGTCGGCCGCGACGGCCTTGCTGATGTCCACCAACTGCCCCGGCGGCTTGGAGGTGCCGTCCCGGTCGTTGGCCCAGAACCAGGCCGCCTCGGTCTGGTCGGCCGTTCGAGTGTTGCTGATGCGCGCCCCGAGGTCTTTCACGCCCGGAACGGTCGCGGAACCGTTGATCTGATCGGCGTACTCCTGGCTGGCGAGGAAGTCGTTCATGGTGCCGTACGCGGTGAGCCGATCGGGACGAAACTGTGAACCATTCGCGATACCCCACGGCGTCACGTTCCCCCAATGCGGCGAAAAACCCGGAACATTCGGGCCGTCCGGGGTTGGTCGCCAATCGCCCGGGTTCGTGCCCGGCGTGTAACTCGGATCAGAGTCGAAACCGTCGTTCGCCCGCACGGCAAGGAGCGCGTCGGCCACGGCCGTTCCGTGCGCCAGACCGGCTGTCTTCGCGGGGCCTTCGGGAATCGCGCCCAACTGCGACGCGTACCGCGCGTTCACCAGTGCCATGGCGGAAGGGTTGTTCTGGTGCAGTTCAGACAGCGTGCGAAACGCCGCCGCCGCCGCGGCTGCTTCTCTCGATGTCTCTGCCGCGGGGACGGGCAGTCCGGACAGATAAGGTTGAAAGGAGGAGTTGTAATCATGAACCGCATCGATGCTGTTCACCGCGTCGTAGACGGCCAGGCTCATCATCGGACCCGCCCGAGAAACCGGGCAGGGAGCCCCCCCCGTGATGCGGATGATGTCCTGATACGTGCTCTGCCACTCGATGACAACGTCTGATCCTTGCGCTCCGCCAACCAACATTGCCAAAGCGACCGCTCTGAATGCGGAATCAATCGAAGCCCGACTCATGTGTATCTCTCCTCGATGTTTCGGATTCTGTGATGAGTGAATCACTGAACTGAACTTCTTCAGCATAACAAATTCTTCATGGAAATGCAACTGATCATTACTGAGCAGCACAAGCAGTTTTCGCTCATCAACATGCTCAGCATGAAACCTTGGCACAAAGAAAAAGACCCTTCCCGGATTGGAAAGGGTCTGATCAGAACTACATTTCAACTTGCTAACAGAATCAGAACGCGATTATTCCGATGAGATCACCAGCCACCGCGTCCTCCGCGGTCGCCTCCGCGACCTCCACCACCGCCACCACGATAACCGCCGCCGCCGCCACCGCCCCGACCGCCGCCACCGCCTCCGAAGCCTTTCGGCTCCTTCGGGCGTGCCTCGTTCACAACGATGGCCCGACCGTCGATCTGCTGGCCGTTCATGGCTTCAATCGCCGCACGGCCTTGCGAATCATCCGACATCTCGACGAAACCGAAACCTCGGCTACGCCCCGTGTCTCGGTCGCTCACGACCTGCGCCGAAGTGACGGTGCCGTGCGCCTCGAACATGCTGCGCAGCGTTGCGTCGGTTGTGCTGAAAGGAAGGTTGCCCACGTACAACTTGATCATGCGATTCTCAAACTCTGCCCGAGTTCCGAAGAACACCACCAGTTGCGCCACTGAAACTCGGGCTCGAGCCGGAGCGCTGGTCGCGCGGAGACTCGGGACGTACAGCCGCCCGAAGCCCACGCAAGAAAAACACGCTTCTGAACAGGCCGCCCGTTCAGATCACACAAGAGAGCGGGTGAAGACAATTCTACCAACCGCCCCGGGAACGACTTCCGCCGCCCCCTCCACCGAATGACTTTTGTTCCTTGGGACGAGCCTCATTCACAACCAGCGCTCGCCCTCCCAGGCTGTACCCATTGAATCCCTCGATCGCGTTGTTCGCCTCGTTCGCATCCGCCATCTCGACGAAGCCGAAGCCGCGGCTGCGGCCCGTCTCTCGATCAATGACCACCGATGCGGAAGTGACCTGTCCTTTTTGCGAGAAGAGATCGCGCAACTGTTCGTCCGTCGTGCCGAATGGCAAGTTACCTACATATAACTTCATGCTCGAACCCCGATCATCCCCGAGCCTCCAGATCTCGTCATTCAACCAGAGCCTCCGCTGAACTCGGGACGTAACCGGGCGCTGGCCGAACACCGACACGCTCGTACCATACCCGGCGGATCAGCGTCCGGAAAGTATAACCCCCCCAAACCGGGTCGGGCAAATCGTGCTCCCGACAGGTCCGGTTGACCGACTTCCGAAACGTTCACTCCCGTGCGCCTGCGGTGTGCTGTTCAACCGCCCTGTGCATCAGCAGCAGAAACAGCGTTGTTGACGCCCCTCTCGCCCCGCAGGCCCGAGATCAATGGCTACGGGGGTCGGTCAATAAACCTGGCACGGGATCCTCAGAAGCGGGGATCATGGAATACCCACGAGCCTTGCGGCGAGTGAAACCGCCTCTTCCAATCCCACGGCGTAGCCATCGGCTCCAAGGCTTTGCCACGAGTTTTCGCACCCGCTAAAGCCGGTACCTCCGACGATGATCCTGGCGGACGAGGAGGAGCGGATGGCACGTATCGCTCCTTCCACGCCTGTAAGGTGGACCGGCAACGCCGCCGAGAGCGCTACGACATCGGCATGGAAGTCCGCCGCTGCGGAGCCGAGGTCGGGCGCGGGCACGCTCGCCCCTAGAACGATGCTCCGCCACCCCGCGAACTCGAAGAAGTCGGCAAGTATGCGCACCCCGAGATCATGGGTATTCCCTTCGACGCACGCGGTGATGACCGTCCGCCCGTTCGCCGGCGAACGGGGAGCCAGCGCGGCCAACCTGGCGGCCACGGACTGGGTCGTCGCCGTCCCAAAGTGCTCCTCCGCGATCGAGAGTTCGTTCAGGTGCCACAGCCTGCCCAACTCCCGCTGAGCCGGGATCAGGACATTCAAGTAGGCATCTCGAACGCTCAGCCCATCCGCCACCGCATCGAACACTACATTCGCCGCACGTGCCCGGTCGCCTTCCAGCACCGCCACCAGGTACGTCGCGGCCAAACGTCCGTGCTTGGTTCCCGGATCGAGCGAGGGCAAACTCGCCGGGGTGGGGCCGTTCACGGCAAGGAGCGCCTTCGCGATGTACTCACTCACCAGCCCGGCATCCTCCGAAGCCGCTTCTCGCGGAAGGTATCGACCCATGACTTCGAAACTCAGTCGGAGGTCCTCCAACGGAACACCCCTGGCGGAAAAGGCGACGGCGGACCACGCCGCGTGCGCGGCGAACAAGTCCGCGCTGCCCGCATCCAACGCCGCGGCAAGGTCAAGGATTCGGTTGGTGAAGTTCTCTCGCCAGTCCTCGTGCGCCCGCGGCCCGAATCGAACACGTATGCCCGTGTCCGCAGCGATCAGACGATCCGCCAATCCCGCCCCCAGTTCCGCCGCGCGCTCGCGAAACAGTTGAGCCACGAATCGCGGATCGGCGGCCTCATGAACTGATCGGGCGGAATCCATACTATTGTGTTCGCGGCGCAGGGGATTTGGATGCTCCAAGGGGCGAATCGACAGGTACCGATGCTTCCTGCGCGACCTGCGCGTTCACGCCGGGCTCATCGGACGGTGCGCATCAATAGAATAGCATCGGTTCAGATCACGTACCTGTTCTGTTTCTACTATGCAACTCATCCGACTATCACCGGCGCAGGCGGCAGGCCCGCGCGGGTTTGATCGCTTGATCGTCCCCCCGGAGAGCGGGGGGGCGTTCGCTTCAATCCGTGCGGAAGCACGCCGTGACACGAAACCCATCGGAGTTGGGTTCATGAGTGTCTTGTCTGGTCGAGTTATCACGCTGGCGGTCGATCGCGGCGAACCTTCAGCCGCCTTGGCCATCCTGGATTGGTTGGAGCGGGCCGCGGGCGATCGCGGGCTTGCCGATCTTCATCTCTCGGCGGACACTTCAGAGGCCGAGTGGATCAGGCAGAACGGTTATTCACTCGATGAGGCACGGAGGTCGGCCGTGCCGCCGGGTCTGGTGCCCATGCACAAGACGCTGGCGGGCAGCGGAACGGATCGCCCGTGGCACATCCGCTCCGCCCGGCCGGAGGACTGCGGGGGCATCTGCGCCGCACACATCGAGTCCATCAAAGCCCTGTGCGCACCCCACTACCGGCCCGAACACATCGAAGCATGGCTGGAAGGAAAAACACCTGCGCTGTACGCGCCCCTGCTCGCGAAGTATCGTTGGTTTGTCGCCGAGGAATCGGGCCGTATCCTCGGATTCGGGACGCTCGATGCCGCGGATGCCGCCGCCGGTCAGGGTGAGATACACGGGCTGTATTTCTCGCCCCGCGGAGCGGGTCGGGGTGTAGGGCTGGCGATGATGCGCCGGCTGGAATCCATCGCCATCGAACTCGGGGTTCGCACGTTGAAGGTGAACGGCACGACGAACGCCGCGCCCTTCTACGCGAAGTTCGGCTTTGTAACGATCGCCCGAACCACGCACCGCACCCGAAGCGGGGTCGAGTTGCCCAGCGTGGCGATGGTCAAACAACTCGATGCCTGAGCATCACTCGGCAGGCTCGATACCCGCTTCGAGCACGGCGTGCCCGTCGATCTCGAAGTACTCGACGGTGACGGTAGCCGGGCCGTCGGCTTTGTGATGAAAGATGCCTGTGTCCAGCGTCGGGCCGTGCCACGTCCAGTTGTCGATGACCGTGGTGCTCTCGCCCGCGACCGCGACTTTCACCCTGACGCCGTCGTCCGAGCGTGTCCAGAACTTCCAACGTCCCGCCGGAAGATTGATCGTGGAAACCGCCACGATCCCGAAACGATCTCCGCCGGGCGCGGTCGCTTTTTCATCTGCAAACTGCGGCATATCCCGTGGCCCTCCGGACCCGAACTTGAAATCCAGCGCGGGCAACGACACCACCGCCCGGGGCACGCGGAGCCGCTCCGCTGTCCACCCGGCGTAATCCTCCCGCGGGTCTTTCGACCACGGAAAGGCCACGCACTCCCAGGTGGCGCGGATCAAGGTCCCGCGCGTCTTCCACGCGAAGTCGCTCCCGGACACCGACAGTGAATAGGACGAAACATCCACCCCCGCCGGCTGTGAGACCGTGATGAGCGTCGGCCCGGCCCCGTCCATCTGAGTTTCCATCTTCACCGGCGCATCGCACACGACCCGGGGTTCGCGCCCGGTGGCAGCAAAGTACTCAAACTCGTGCCGCCCCGGTTTGAACGCGCGGGGCCGGACCATCGGCGATTCATGATCCCACGGCCCCCACTCGCCCATGATGATGCTGCCGCGACCCCTGAGAACGGCCCGAGCGCCGACGGGACGGCACTCGCCCAGAGCGACCGGCAGGGGACCGAGATCGATCGGGGTCGTCTCGCCGGTCATTCCCAACTCGATCCCCGGCGAGAGTTCAAACTCCACAGCGCGCGGGTCGGTCAGCACTGCGCGATTGGCGATGTACCGCGTCCCGCGGACGTTCCCTTGGCCCGTGTCGCGCAGGCGCAGGCCGACCAGCGGCCCCGACTGACGCGGGGCGGTGAACGGGTGGTCCGGGTTGATCTCGATGGTGTTGTCGAGGATCGCGTTGTCCGTCACGCCGCGATGAATCGCCTTCACGCCCGGAAGTTTCAACAGCCCCTCATCGTTGTCCCACCACAGGTGAACGGCGGCGCGGTTATTCGTGAACGTGTTGCCGCGGATCACGTTGCCGCTTCCGTGCTCGATGTTCACGCCGCCGCATTCCAGCCCGTAGGCCATGCCGCCGTTGCCGACAAACTCGTTGTCCGCGATGAGCGTGTCGTTCGAGTAGCCGCCCCACACGCCGCAGATCGCGTTCTCGACGATCCTGTTGCCGATGAACCGATTGCCCCGGCTGAAGGTCATCTCGATGCCGTGCGCGGGCGCGTACGAGAAGTCATTGCCGATGAGCAGGTTCTCGTTGCAACCGATCTGTTCGATGGGGAGCGGATCGGCGGGCCGCCCGATGTCACCGATCGCCTCCTTGCCCGCGAAACCGAAGAAGCCGTCGCCCCCGTGCGTCGCCGAGTTCTCGATGAAGGTGTTGCGGTGGCACTGTTCGAAGACCAGGAACCCCGCCGAATCCTGCCCGCGGTTGTACACCCCTTCACTGTGCCCGCGCACACAGAAGTCCACCGCGTTGCGCGAGATGAGGTTCCCGCTGCTCCGCCAGAGCGCGATCCCCCAGCCGGAGAGGAACGAGCAGTCGTTGTCGAAGATTCTGGAATCGGTCACACGGTCGAGGATGATCCCGTTCTGTCCCCGCCGCACCCGAACGCCCCGCACCGTCACATCCCGGCTCGTTTCGATGCACAGCGCGGCACCGTAGTTCTTCCGCCACTCGGCCCCGTCGTTCTGGTGCGGCCAGAGCCAGTCCGAACCGGCCTCCGCTTCCGGGGTGGAATGCAGACGCTGCCGGAAGTTGTCCGACAGGTCTGCCCCGTCGATGGTCAGGCCGTCGCAACCGCGGGCCTGCACGCCGACCTTGTACCCCCGAATAACCGCGCCGCGCAGCGTGGCCCCCGCCGCGTTGTCGATGCGGACCCCGATGCCTCTGTAGCCGTCGGGCGAGGTTCCCTCGGCCGCGCCGCGCAGCACACTGCCCTTCTCGAACTGAACGATGATGCCGTTCCCCTGAACGTGAATGACACCATCACCGTCCGGGTCCTCGATCACAGCGTCATGGTGGATACGCACCGTGCAGGAGCGGTCGATCACAGTGTTGTCACGTGTCACGATGACAACATCCGCGGCCGAGGACAGCGATGCGGTCATCGCGAGCAGCACGCCGAAGAAGCGGTTCATTCGTGAAGCGTATGGGATGCAGGCCCCAAGGCAGTTGCCTCAGTGCGGTACGGGCCGTGCGTGTCCCGGAGTGAGCCCGCGACCCGTACAACCACTCCCGGAGCGAGCAAGGCCCAGCGCCTTACTGGTCTTTGATGGGTTCTTCGACAGCATCGGCGCGGCTGACGCGACGATCGGCACCGTCGACCAGCGGAGCCTGATAGGCATTCTCCGAGGCCAGTTCGGGTCGTCGGGCCGGCTTGCTGGCCTGCTGATCAACCTCTTCCTCGATGCCCTTGAGACCCTTCTTGAACTCCACGATGCCCTTGCCCAAGCTCTTGCCGACATCGGGCAACCGCTTGCCGAAGATCAGCAACCCGAGCACCAGCAGCAGGATCACCTCCCACGTGCCAAGGTGCGGCAGGAACGCGATGATCTGGGGGGTTTGCGCTGGGAGGCTGCTCATTCTGGACTATCGTACACCCTTCCGCGTGTCCGCGGAGGACGATCCTTACGCCGGGCGGGATGGCCCTTCATTTTCCGAACGGGATGTTTCGCCTATTACCCTTGTGAGCATCCTCCGGCGAAGACCCCGGACGGGATCGACCCAGCGCCTCTCGATACCCTCTCTCCCCATGTCGCCTCGTATCATCGATGCCAACTCGAACCGCGCCCGTGAAGCCCTCCGCACGATCGAGGAACTGGCCCGGTTCGTGCTCGGGGATGCGGGGTTGACCGAACACGCCAAGGCCATACGCCACCGTTTGACGATGGCGGTGGCGGATCTCCCCTTCGACCATCTGCAGCTGCTTGCTTCACGCGACACGCCCGGCGATGTCGGCACTCGCATCGAAGGCCGCGCGGAGTTGACCCGGCCGGATACACAGGCCGTCGCGGCCGCCGCCGCTTCCAGGCTCACCGAATCGCTCCGCGTGCTCGAAGAATCCGCCAAACTCATCGGCCCGGTTTCAGCGGCGACAGAACTCGAATCCTGCCGCTACGAGTCGTACGAACTCGCACGCCGCATCGGCATGGCCCTGGGTCGAGGAGGAACTCCCCAATGGCGTCTGTGCGTCCTTCTCACCGAATCGTTGTGCGTTCATCATCCGTGGGACGTGGTCGCCCGCCGCGCCATCGCGGGCGGTGCCGATTGCCTTCAACTGCGTGAAAAGTCCATGACCGATTCAGAACTGGCGCATCGCGCTGCCGTGCTGGTGGCGCTCTGCCGCGGATCGGGCCTTGCCGTGATCATCAACGATCGACCGGATGTGGCTCTCGCGGTCGGTGCGGATGGGGTCCACCTCGGGCAGACCGACCTTCCGGTTGAGGCGGTGCGACGCATCGCGGGCCGGCGCCTGATCGTGGGAGTCTCGACGGAGAATGCAACGCAAGCACGAAAAGCCTTTGACGATGGGGCGGACTACTGCGGTGTGGGGCCGATGTTCCCGACCACTACGAAGCAGAAGTCTCGAATCGCCGGGTTGGAGTACCTGCGCGAATATGTGGCGTTGACCGGTTCAAGGCCTTATCTCGCGGTCGGCGGCGTGAACGTCGAGAGTGCGCCGTTGCTCGCCGCTGCCGGGTGCCGGGGGGTTGCGGTTTCTTCAGCGGTGTGCGGCGCAACAGACCCCGAGTCAATGTGCAGAAATTTGTTAGAAATACTATCAAAAACCGTACGCTCAACGCCGAATTGATTTCTTCCGTTTTCATATCCGAAGAGCACTGGATCGAGTTTTCCTCCATGTCGGCTACGCTCTGCCCCAATGGCCTATCAGTTTCAGCACGCCACGCTGCCCAACGGGCTCACGATCATCGCCGAGACAGACCCATCGGCCCACTCCGCCGCGGCGGGCTTCTTTGTCAAGACCGGCGCCCGCGATGAGACCGACGCCGAGATGGGCGTCAGTCACTTTCTCGAACACATGATGTTCAAAGGGACGGGAGACATGACCGCCGACGACCTGAACAAGGCCTTCGACGAGATCGGCGCCCGCAACAACGCGTTCACCAGCAACGAGATGACGTGCTTCTACGCCCATGTGCTTCCCGAGTCTCTCCCTCGCGTCAATGAACTGCTGGGGAAGATGATGCGCCCCTCGCTCCATCAAGAGGACTTCGAGACCGAGAAGGGGGTGATCCTCGAGGAGATCGCGATGTACAAGGACAATCCCTTCTGGGTCCTGTACGAGGCCTGCACGGAAAAGCACTTCGCCCCGCACCCGCTGGCCCATCGCGTGCTGGGGACGACACAGACCATCACGGACCTCAAGCGCGAGCAGATGCGTTCCTATTTCGACCGGCGGTACTCCGCCGACAACACCGTTGTCGCCCTCGCCGGCCGTCTCGACTTCGACGCGTGCGTTGCGCAGATCGGTGAGCTCTGCGGCGAGTGGAAACCAACCCGAGCCTCGCGGGACAGCACCAAGCCCCGCACCCCGGGGGGCGAACTGCGCTTGACCGATTCCAAAGTCAGCCGCGGTTACGTCCTGGCGCTCTGCGAAGCCCCGGCGGTCGGCGACGACCGCCGCTACGCCGCCGCCCTCCTCGCCCAGATCATGGGAGCGCCGGACAACAGCCGGATGCACTGGTCCCTCATCGAGCCTGGCATCGCAGAAGAGGCCCAGGCGAGTTTCGACCCCCACGACGGTTTCGGCGAGTACTTCGTCTACGCCAGCGGCGATCCCGACCGGCTCGATGAAATCTGGGAGACCATCGCTCGTGACCTGAAGAATCTTCGCGACACGCTCTGCCAGGAAGACATCGACCGCCTGCTCAACAAGTTCGTCACGGGTGCCACGGTCGGCGGCGAGCGCAGCCACGACCGCATGCACCGCCTGGGCCGTCAGTGGACCTACCTCGCCGAATATACACCGCTCGAGGAAGAACTCGCCCGGATCAGCCGCGTCACGCTCGATGAACTCCGCGCGGTCTGCGACGAGTTTCCGATCCGGCCCATCACCATCGGACGCCTCACCCCCGAGTGAGCACGGCATCGTGCTCCAGGTACTGGCGCAGGGCGGGCGGATCGGCCCCGAAAACCCACCGGAAATAGGACCCCAGCAGCCCGGCGGCACGACCCAGCACGGATTGCTCCCCAACTAGCGGCGCGACAGGATCGAGCGCAAGCCCGCGAAGCACCGCCACAGTCTCGGCCCTCACACGCCAGTTGTCCTCGCCCGTCGGCAATGAACCGTCTTTCGTCAACCCGCCCAGCCGGGGCGCAAATCCATAGACAGCAGACTCCGCCAGCGGTGATCCGTCACGCACATCGCGGCTCAGTTCCGGCCTGTGCCCCGTGTCCGCCAGCGCGGCCCACAACAGACGCACCACCGCCGCCCGATCTCGATCAGAGGTTCCCAGCAGCCTGGCCGACTCGATCATCGCATCGAAGAGGCCGGGGTGCGGGTCGGCATCGTGGACGCTGTGCTGCACGATCGCCAGGAGCGCGCACCCCGCACGGAAGGTTCCCAGGCTCCTGCGTGCAGAAGGGAATGTTTCACGCAGATCCCACGAGGTCAGGATCGACAGGGCCTCGGCCCCCTTCACGCTCACGAGCATCTCACCGCGGGTCAGCACCTCAAGCCCCCCGCTGAAGGCGCTCTTTTCACGCCTGGCTCCCTTGGCAACGCACCGGAGCATGCCGATCTCGCGACCGAAGAGCGACACGGTCTGGCTCGTCTCCGACCAGTCCCACACCCGGATACAGAAGGCATCATCCCGAACGATCGGCACAACGCAGGGTACGTGGCCTTACGAGATCAGCGCCAGGACATCGTCCCAGTTCATGGCGTTCCCCGGCGCGCGGCTCTCCGCGAACTTGACTTTGCCCTTGCCGCCGGAGTCCTTTCCGATCACCACGGTGCCCCGCGTCGCCACGTTCATATCCGCCCAGTACAGCCCGAACGTCTTGCAGACCGCCCGATGGAGATCGGCGAGGATCGTGTGCGTGTACCCCTCCTTCTCGGCCCAGGCCTTGTTCGCGAACATGGAATCGCAGTCGATCGCCACCACGGTCGCACCCTTCGCCGTCCAAGCCGCGAGGTCCGTGCTGATGCACTTCATCTCCGTCGAACAGACTCCGGTGAAGGCGAAGGGAACGAAGCAGAGGGCCACATCGCCCTTCCTGACCGCGTCGGAGAGTTTCCATTCGGACTTGTTCTGATCGAGAAGCGTGAAGTCGGGCGCGACCTCACCGACGGTGATGAGCGAGGCGCGGGGGGACAGGTGTTCGTTGGCCATGGGTCTCTCCGTCCGCCGCGCGAATGGGACGTGCAGGCCCGGAATTGGGGAACGTACCCCAATCCCGGCGCGCGGGAGGGACGTATCCTATTCGCGGGCTGCGCGCCTCTCCCGCGACGGATGTTCGGGTCGAGACCGCGCCCGGCGAGAGGTCCGTCCGGAAAGGAATCCACATCATGTCGACCGCCATCATGCCCGACACGCTCCAAGCACGCTACCAGACCGTCTGCGAGCGCATCGCCAGGGCCGCCGAACACTCCGGGCGGAAGTTCAGCGATGTCATTCTCGTCGCCGTCACAAAGCACGCCGACCCCGAGCAGATCAAGACACTCCTCCAACTAGGCCACCGCGACTTCGGCGAGAACAAAGCCCAGATGCTCATCCAGCACGCGGCCATCGTCGAGGAGTTCTTTTCACGGCAACTCATCCACCAGACCACCCGCAAGGTCCGCAGCGCCGAGGCGTCCGAGATGCTCTTCCGCCCGGCGACCGGCGTCGGCCTCTCTCCCCACGTGGGCCAGCCCAACAGCAAGGACGGCCTGCGGTGGCACATGATCGGGCACCTGCAGCGCAACAAGGCCAAGAAGGTCGCCGACATCGCCCGCCTCATTCACAGCCTCGATTCGCTCCGTCTGGCCGAAGAACTCCAGGCCATTGCCGTCCGAAAGGACCAGCCGATCGACGTGCTGCTCCAGGTCAACTGCTCGGGCGAGGCCAGCAAGTTCGGATGCCTGCCCGCGGCGGCCATCCCGCTCGCGGAACAACTCTGCACCATGATCAACGTCCGCCTTCGGGGACTGATGACCATGGCCGCGCCGACCGACAAGCCCGATGAAGCACGAGAGACATTCGCCCGTTGCCGCGAACTCTTCGAGGAGATGCAGAAAGAGGGGTTCGATCGTGCGGCCCCCTTCAACATCCTGTCGATGGGCATGTCGGGTGATTACGAAGCCGCCATCGCCGAGGGCGCCAACATCGTCCGCGTCGGCACGGCCATCTTCGGCGACACCCCCACGCCGCGCGTTGAAGAGCCGGAAGAGCGCGAAGATCCCGAAGACTGATCCGGCGCCGACGGCGCCCTGAAATGCTCGCCCGGCACGTGCACGCGTGGCGCACGCTCTAAACTGCGCCATGCTCTGTGCGCTCCTCGCTCTCCTCGCCGCCGATCCGCTCGACGGGTACAACGTCCGCTGGAACTCGCCAACGTCACAGGCGCAGGCCGCCGCCGGCTCCATGCCGATCGGCAACGGCACCGTCGGCCTGAACGTCTGGGTCGAGGAAGGAGGTGACCTGCTCCTGCTCCTCTCCCGCACCGATGCCTGGAGCGAGTGCGACCGCCTGCTGAAACTCGGACGGGTGCGTCTCTCGATGTCTCCCAATCCGTTCGCGGCGGGCTCGCCCTTCTCGCAGGAACTCATCCTCCGCGAGGGGCGGATCCGCATCACCGCCGGGCCGCCCGGCAGCGCCGCCGACTTCTCCGTCTACGTCCTCCCCGATGCGCCGGAAGTCCGCATCGACGCTTCCTTTGATCAACCGACCAGCCTCACCGCCGCGTTCGAGACCTGGCGCACCGAGCGTCGCTTCCTGAGCGATACCGCCGAACTGATTTCCTCGTGGACCATGCGCGATGCGCCGGCCGAGGTCCGCCGTGATGTTTGGGAATCCGCCGATGTCGTCCGTACCGTGGGCGACGCCATCGTCTGGCACCACCGCAACGAGCATTCCGTCGTTCCCTTCACGCTCCGTCATCAAGGCCTTGAAGCCATCGCGGACCAGTTTCCCGACGCGCTTCTTCACCGCACCTTCGGAGGCCGCATGTTCGGGCGCGGCTTGTCACCCACCGGCACGGGTACACTGAGCACCCCGGCACCGCTCACGGATGTCTCGCTGCGCATCGTGACGCACTCGGCACAGACCCAGACGCTTGACCGGTGGGATACTCAACTTGAACGACTCGCCGGCTCAGGCCCGGACCCAGCGTCCGCCCGCGCTCGAACGGCGGAATGGTGGGGTCGATTCTGGGAACGCAGTTTCATCTTCGTAGAAGGCGACCGCCCCGAACGCGCTTCCGTTCCGGTCAACAAACACCCCTTACGCATCGGGGCCGACAGCAACAACGCCAATCGCTTCCGGGGCTTCATGCTCTGGCCGGCCGTCTACGCCGCGCCGCTCTCGTCCGAAGACATCAGGAATCTAGCCGGCGATCGCTCGATTGTAAATCCGCCCGCCGGGGTTCCTCACCCTGTCGCGGCGTGGGGGCATGAAGCCGAAGACGGCACGATCAAGCCCATCCACGGCACCGCACCGCTGACCGCCGTCGGCGATGCCGCGGCAGCGTTCTGGGCACCCGACGGGGAGGCCCTGGCGTTCCGCGGCGGACATTTCTCGCTCGCGCACGATGCGGCGCCGGATTTCTCCAACGGCTTCACGCTGACCGCGAACATCATGGCCGATGCGGCCATCCCGCAACGCATCTTCGACAAAAAGACCGCCGGGAGCGCCGATGGATTCATCCTCGACACGCACCCCGGCGATGCCCTTCGCCTCATCGTCGGCCATACCACGATTTCGGCGCCCGGTGTGCTTGTGCCCGGTCGGTGGCAGTTCATCGCAGCGACCTTCGACCCAGCCACCGGATGCGCAACGCTTTTCGTGGATGGGAAGCCGGTGGCGAGAACCCCGATGTCCGATCCCGCGCCGCCCTCACGCGTCACCCAGGCGTATGTGCTCCAACGATGGATCAGCGCGTGCGGGAGTCGCGTGCCGCGCTCCATGTCGGACGACCCCGGCGAGAGCGCCCGAGTGCGTGCCTGGCCAATCAAGTTCAATGGTTCCATCTTTACCGTGGAACCCCGCCACACCGAGGGGCAACCCTTCAACGCCGACTGGCGCAAATGGGGCGGATGTTTCTGGTGGCAGAACACACGACTGCCTTACTACCCGATGCTCGCGGCGGGCGACTTCGACTGCATGGAGCCGCTGTTCGCTTTCTATGAGTCTGTCCTGCCCGGCTGCCGCGCCCGCACGGCGATGTATTACGGCGCATCGGGGGTTTACTTCCCCGAGACCATCACGAGTTTCGGCGGGTACGCCAACGGGGACTACGGCTGGAACCGTGACGGCCTGGCGGTCGGGGACATCAGCCCGTGCCCCTGGTGGCAGTGGGCGTGGAACCAGAGTCTGGAACTGTCCCAGCTCATGCTCGATTACGGGGCGTACACGGGTGATGACCGCTTTCTGCGGGAGCGTGCCCTGCCCATGGCCCGTGAAACATTGCGCTATTTCGACTCACGCTTCAAACGTGATGAGAAAAGTACGCTCATCATCAGCCCGACGCAGGCCGTGGAGACCTACTGGCACGACGTGGTGAACGATGCACCGACCGTCGCCGGGCTGCACGCCGTATGCGATCTGCTGCTCGCACTCCCGGCGACGATCGGCAGTGAAGAAGACCGGGCGCTGTGGCGGCGTGTGAAGGCGGCGACGCCTGCCCTGCCGGTGACGATGATCGACGGCGAATCGCTGCCGCTGCCCGCCGAGTCGTACAGGAATCAGCGGAGCAATGTCGAAACACCGGAGCTCTACCCGCTCTGGCCGTTCCGCCAGTACGGCCTCGGAAAGCCCGGGCTGGAGGGTGCCCGTCGGGCCTTTCAGGCCCGGCGTGACCGCTCGACCGTCGGCTGGACGCAGGACGGACTCTTCGCCGCGATGCTGGGGCTGACGGAGGAGGCCCGCGACAACCTGCTCGCCAAGACCCGCAACACCCACCGCGCCTTCCGCTTCCCGGCGATGTGGGGACCGAACTTCGACTGGCTCCCCGACCAGTGCCACGGCGGCAACCTGATGTCGGGACTTCAACTCATGCTCATGCAGTGCGACGGCGACACGATCCGGCTCCTGCCGGCGTGGCCGCGGGCATGGAACGCGACGTTCAAACTGCACGCCCCCCACCGCACCATGCTCGAAGGGCGCGTCGAGAACGGCACGATCACCCGGCTCACCATCACACCGGAACACCGGCGCAAGGACATCATCATCCATGAACCGGCGCCGTAACAAAGCGGAACAAGCCTCGAACACTCACACCACATCATCGTCTCATTCGACCGTGGTCTTGTTCGTCTACCGTTGCCACCATGCGTCACGTCGTTCTCATCACCACCGGCGGCACCATCGAAAAAACCTACGATGAAACCACCGGTAGCCTCGACAACCGCCGCTCGATCGTGGGCCGGATGCTCGGGCGGCTGCGGCTCGACGGCGTCGCGATCTCGACGATCGAACTCATGAGCAAGGACAGCCTTCACATGACCGATGAGGACCGGGCCCGCATCGTCGCGGCGGTGCGGGTCGCCGCCGGCGGGACCCCGCCGCCGAGCGGGGTGGTGGTCCTGCACGGCACCGACACCCTGGCCCAGACCGGCGAGTCGCTCCACGCAGCGCTCGGCCGTGTTTCAATCCCGATCATCCTGACCGGCGCGATGCGGCCGTACGAGATGAAACGTTCAGATGCGCTGCAGAACCTGACCGAGGCGGTCTTCGCCACCGGGGTGCTCTCGCCGGGGGTCTACTGCGTGGCGCACGGCAAGGCCCTGGCCTTTCCCGGCGTTGTCAAAGATCGTGACCGGGGGACTTTCGCCAAGCGATCCTGAAATTCAACAACCGCCCAGCTCCCAGGCGCTGAAGAAGGTTTCGACATCGCCGCCATCGATCCCGCCGTCGCGGTTGACATCGGCCGACGGATCCGACGCCTCCCACGCGCGATAGAACGCTTCGACATCCGCCCCGTCCACGCCGCCGTCACGATTGAAGTCCGCAGGACAGGCGCATTCGTCGAGCAGGCCGTCTGAGTCCGCATCGAGTTCGGATGACACGACAAGGCGGGCGTCGGCCACCGCGAAGTGGTCGCAGTTTCCGCCGTCCGCGTTGAGGGCCATGAAGGTCAGATACCGGTCGGCTTCAGCGATGGGCACCTCGAAGGCCGCCGCGGCGGTGGCCCGTGGTGAACAGAGTCGGCGGAAGCGGACCACGCCGTCGACCAGCACCATGAACTCGGCGTGGATGTCGGCGCTAAAACAACTGTTCATCGTGAAACCCGCCACGCCCGATACCATCAGCACGCGTCTGCCGCCTTCGAGGGCACGAACTTCGGAGAGGTCGAAGGTCACGCCCGCATCGGTGTGCATGCCCAACCCGGTCCGGGGGATCAGCGGTCGATCGGCCAGCCTGATCGGCGGCGCTCCCCCGCTCTCCCACACAGTGCCCGCGTTGCGGATGGCGTCCCACCAGTTCCCATCGGCGGTGGCGAAGTTCACGCTGATGCCGGGGGCGATGGGCGTCGGCCCACGCGGGACCATCACCGCTTTCACGCGCCGAAGGTTGGCCCGCCCTCCCCCGCCATCGAGCGGGCTGTACAACCCGATGCCCGACCCGCCGGTGGTGCCGAAGGCCGATGCGGGCACCGCAGCGCCGGTAGCCATGTTGAGGCCCGCGCCGATGATCGCTTCGCCCCGGCCATCACCGCCGGCGATCATGTCTCCGAGATCGAGCGACTCGGTGACCTGATCGGCATCGTTTACTCCGTCGTTGTTGCAGTCCGTAACGCCGGCTGGGACGTGGAAGAGCGCCCCGGGCGTGATCGGGCCGCGGGTCAGCCCCGGCCCCTCAACCTCGACGATCAGACCGGCACCGCCGCCGCCCTGCCAATACTCGACCTTGAACGCGTGGAGACCCGCACGCAGGCCCGCGAAGCCGCTGCGCTCGATCATCCCATGTGCGCCACGGTTATTGACGACCAGCGCATCACCCACATAGACGACCGACGCGTCATCGGACGTTGAGTAAAACCGGTACAGCCCGTCGGCGGGCGCGGCGAAGTACCCTGTGAAAGTCGCCGCGACATGCTCCCTGCGCACACTCCCGAACAGGAACGGATCCACCGTGGCTTGATTCAGGTGAGCGACGACACCGCGGGAAGCGGGTGCCAGCACCGAAAAGTCCGGCAGATCGTTCAAATCCGCCCCGAGGTTGTAGTACGCGGCGCTCACCCCTGGCACGGCCCACATCGTGGGCGGGATCACCTGCTTCGAGAGGCCGGGCCCCTGGATGCGCGCGATCAGGCCGCCCGGCCCGCCGCCCTGAAAGTACTCGATGCGGATCGACACCGGGCCTGCGGCGAGCGCGATGTCCCCGCCTCGCTCGGTCATGCCCTGGGGGCCGTCGTTGGCAACAACCAGATGATCGTTCACGTACAGCGCGGAACCGTCATCGGATTCCGTGAAAAAGTTGTACGTCCCCGCGGCGGTCAGGTTGAGCGTGCCCGTGAAGACGGCCCCGATGCTGGTCCGCCTCCCGCTGCCCGCGAACGGATCGGTCGATGAGGGGAAGTTGATCGTCGGCACAACCCCGGTCGCGTACGGGGTGGTGAGCCGGAGGTCCGCGAGTTCCATCGGGTACGTGTGGTAGTACGTCGCGTCAAGCCCCGGCCACGTAAACGCGGGATTCTCGGGTGTGCGAAGGGCGAGCACCCGGACGGTTGCTCGCGCGGTCACCGCGAACCCGCCGGGGTCGCGCACGCTGTAATCGATGCAGTCGTCCCCGACGTAGCCGGGATCGGGCGTGTAGAGGAGTTCATCACGCCCGCCGGGGCCGGTGCCGACGGAGCGGGAGACGGTCCCGTGCCCGCACGTCGCCCGCGACGGAAAACTCAGGAGAATCAACGGTTCGCAGTTGCCGTCAAAGTCGTTGGCCAGCACATCGATGCGGACCGGCGTGCCGACCGTGGTGGCGGCCTCATCGTTCTGAGGCCGTGGCGGCAGCGGCGTTGGAAAGCCGTCCACTGCTTCAAGACAGGTCCGCGTGGGAACAAAGGCGCGGATGTCACGGATCGAGCGCGATCCGAACCGCGTGACGTTGTTCGAGCAGCCGCCGATACCGCCGCACATGATGAAACAGTCGGAATCCCCATCGCAGTGCCCCGCGCCCCAGTTGTGGCCCAGTTCGTGCGCGGTCAGGCCCACCCGGTACGCGAGGTTGGTCGTGAACCGGCTGCGTGACCAGCCGTACCCGTACGTGCAGACCGCTCCGACATAGGCCACGCCGATGACGCCGCCGCTGAAACGTTCGGCGACCATCAGGTGAGCGATGTCGCGCGTCACACCGGTCTGGTTCTGCTCCCACTCCTGCGCCAGGGCTCCAAGCAGTCCTTCGATCGTGCCGATGCCCGCGTACGGGTCAGTCGCCTGATTCGTCCGCACGATGACCGTGGTGATCTGATGGATGATGTTCACATCGCGGGCGTAAATGATGTTGTTGGCGTTCAGGACGCTCTCGATATCGGCGATGGTGTTGGGCACGGAAAGACCGTTGGCCTGGTAGAACGAGTAGTCGGCATCGAAGGCGATCTGGGCCAGCGTGTTGCAGGCCACGCGGCCGGTGTACCCGGCCCGGTTGGTCCGCGGCAGCACGAACGCCACACCGGCGCCGCACGACCAGTCGCCCGGTGCCAGGTCCGCACCGGTATAAGCGGCGTACCCGGGCGCGTCGTGTTCGCCCAGGTCGGCCCACGACTGCACAAAGATCGTTCCCTCTGGCTCGTCGCCCCCCTGAGCCGCGATGATCCGCCACGCTCCACGCACGCGCGAGGCGGCGACGATGCTGCCTGGGATTCCGCGCACCACGCCTGCGAACGTCCCCGGCTCGGGCCAATCGAGTTCACGCCGTCCCTCGATGCCATCCTCGATGAGTGTCGCTCCGTGGGCTCGGATCACCGTCGGGTGGATGTCGAGCAACAGGCGGCGAACCCCGACCGTTACGTCCAGCGTCAGGCCGCCCCCGATGTCCTCGTGCTCAACAACCGCCGCGTGTTCTGAGCGCAGAAGGTTTGCTTCCGGGCCCCTCGCCGTTGTTGCATGCTGCGCCAACGCCGACACAACACACCCCGAGGCCACGAACGCAGCCCGACACCACTGCCTAGTCATTCCACGCCTCCTGATGACAACACTCCAACTACGCGGCGGCGACCTTCGCCTTACGGGAATCATCCACCGTAGCCAATCGAAGGATATTGGCCTGGGTCATGTCCTCGCTCGAAAGTTCGCCGGTGATCCTGCCCGCGCACATGACGAGCACGCGGTCGGAGAGGGCCAGCAGTTCGGGCATCTCGCTCGACACCAGGAGCACCGCCGCCCCACGATCCGCGGCCGCCCGCACAAGTTTATACACCTCGGCCTTCGTCCCTACGTCGATTCCACGGGTCGGTTCGTCCAAGAGCAGGACCCTTGCCTCCGGGCTCATCCAACGGGCGATCAGGAGTTTCTGCTGGTTGCCGCCGGAGAGCGATCCTGGCACAGCCCGCGGCCCTGCGGACTTGATCTGAAAATCGGTGATCCGCCGCGAAACCAGGGCACGCTCCGCCGCGCCGTTACGCAGGCCCAGCACCCGGGCCAGCCGCGACATGAAGGGCATCAGGATGTTCTCATCCACGCCCAACTGGAAGAACAGCCCCTGATTCCGCCGGTCTTCGGGAACATACCCGATACCTGCCGCGATCGGACCACGCGGGGAAGTGCGATCCACGATTGTTCCATCAATACGGACACGCCCGGTCGCGGAGCGATCGAGGCCGAAGATGGCGTTCAACAGTTCTGAACGCCCGCAGCCCACCAGCCCGCCGATGCCCACAACCTCCCCCGCCCGCACGGAGAACGAGATGTCCGAGAGTTTCTTCGGTGACGAGATGCCATCAACCTCCAGAACGACCTTCCCGATGGAGTGGGGCGTGTGGGGGGCGAGTTCATCGGCGGGGTTGGGCGCGGTTCGTCGTGAGAACTCGCTGCGCCCCGCCGTTTGAAGGCGCCGCCCGATCATCTGTTCCACCAGCGTGGGTTCGTCGATCTCCTTGACCACGTTGGTGGCAACGAATCGCCCGTCTCGGAGCACCGTGACGCGGTCGCACACCTGAAAGATCTCGCCCATGCGGTGCGAGACATAGATGATCGTCATGCCCCGCGATGCGAGATCGCGGGTGATCTCCAGGAGCCGATCGGCCTCGGCCACCGAGAGGGAACTCGTCGGCTCGTCCAGCACGATGCACGTCGGACCATGAGCGCTCCCCCCGGCGCGTGCATCGGTCTCATCGAGGGCCGCGGCGATCTGGCAGATCTGGCGACGGCCCGGCGACAGGTCGCCCAGCGGCGCGCCCACGTCGATCCCCGGGTCGAGCACGTGAACGAGCCTCGCGGCACGCTCGATCATCGCCCGTCGGTCCACCAGGCCCAGCCGTGTCACGGGCATGTCGTGAAGACAGAGGTTCTCGGCCACCGAGAGGTTGGGGCACTGCGCCAGTTCCTGGTGAACAAGGCGGATCCCGAGTCCGAAGGCGTGATCGATGCTGCCCGGCGTCAGCGGCGTGCGCGAGATGGTGATGGTCCCGGTGTCGGGCTTGTGCAGGCCGGCGATGGTCTTTCCCAGCGTGCTCTTGCCCGCGCCGTTCTCACCCATCAGCGCGTGCACCTCGCCCCGGCGGAACGAGACAGAGACATCGTCCAGGGCCTGGGTGATGCCGAAGCGCTTGGAGACGCGGCTGACCTCGATGAGCGTGTTCTCGTGACTCACGGTGCAAGTGTACCTCGCGGCGGGCGGGGTGTGGGCGGTCGAGACGCGTGCTCAGAAATCAAAGATGGTGCGGAAGACACGCGTGATCCACCCCGGCTTGTTGCTCTCGCGCAGTTCACCCTCGTTCTGCATCGTGAGTGTCAGGTCGGCGAGCTGGCTGCTCAGGATCGTGTTCGCGCCCGTCACGTCCTCGCGCCGGCAGTGCCCGCTCAGGAGCACACTCTGCACCTCATCATCTTTCGTCACGGAACGCCGGGCCTCGAGCACGAGCACCCCGTTGGGCTTGACTTCCACGACCTCGGCGCTGATCTTGTCGGTGAAGCGATCATTGCGTTCGTACTTGGCGTCGCCCTTCCACTTCTGGTTGCTGTTGAGGCCCACCTGCACGATGGGGCTGCTGCCGCTGTTCTGAAGCTGCGCATCGCCGAAGAGAGCCTCGATGTCGGGGAACTGCTGGAGCGTGCCCTGGAAGTTCGAGTCCTTCTTGGTATCCAGTTTCTGCTGGCTCGATTGCTTGCTGCTCTCGTTGATGATGATGGTCACCAGGTCGTGGACCTTGAACTCCTGGGGCTTGGGGGCCTCCACCATGATCAGGCTTGTTGATCGCAGAACGGCCTTCGCGTCCGGCTGTGATTCGTCCGTGGCTTTGCGCGGGGAGCGCAGCAGTGCCTGCCCGGGAGCGATCGACACGACAGCGATGAGTACGACCAACGACACATGTATATGGATCATGCTGAAACACCCTCATCTTCCGCTGGAACACCTCTCCGAGATGTTCCGGAGCCGTTGAATCGCGGCACGGCTCTCCGAGCCGTCGTGTTGCCGTCAGGGGACTCGCGCCGCTCGCCGTCCTCTGGATCTCGCCGAATCACCGGACACCCCCGCTCCGCCCACGATGACCGCGTGCCCGGATCGACTGACTTTGGCTGTTACCACCGAGCGCCATTGCAGCGTCTCAACCGGGATCGTCTCGCCTTCCTTAGCATCGTCCAGTGCCTTGCCCGTCGTGCGCACCACCAGACCGCCGCTCAGGCAGTCCAGCGCCAACAGATCGCCGCGCCGCACGGCCAGTGGGGCCTCGATGTGCCGCTCTTCGATAATGCTCCCCGCATCGATACGGGCCCTCGCCTTGCTCCCGGCGATCGCCCGGAGCGCCGCGGGCTTCACCGTCAGCGGAATCCATTGCACGTCCCCGGTCAGCGCTTCCGCGGGAACCGTCTCACCACGCGAAACCGCCCCTTTCGACACCGTCACCTCGCGCCGCACCAGCACACCCACGGCGAGGGTGCCCTGGGCGATGAGCGTGTCCCCTTCGTACACGCGCACCGCCAGGGTCACTTTGTCCCCCGTGCCGGTCTGCTGCGCCGTCACCACGCGGCCCTGAGTCGGCGTGTTCAGCAGTTCTGCCCGGCTCTGCTCGAATGTCAGCCTCAGCGCATCGGACGCGACGCCGAATGTCTCGGCGAGCCGGGCGGTGACGTGCTGTCGCACGGTGCCCGCGAGTGGTGTTGCCTCGGTTGCGATCACGCCGCTCTCCTCCCGGGCGGCAGGCGCGAGGGCGGGACGCACACGGCACACGCCGCCCGAGAAGGCGATTCGCCCGGCGTTGATCCCCGCCGCGGCTTCCACGGCTCGACGCACCGCCGCCAGGTCGATGAGACCCGCCGCGTCCGCCGAGCCCAAATCGGAAGAGCACACGTCTGAACTCCAGTCACCTTGTAATCTCGTATGC
>ERZ761603.222-NODE-222-length-49450-cov-37.548861_pt1 | contig 49450 bp, 39 predicted proteins | sample MGYA00511879_ERZ761603 | MGnify/ENA primary metagenome ERZ761603 (study PRJEB28899, sample SAMN02850040) | bioreactor sludge metagenome | biome: EBPR Sludge; feature: EBPR Bioreactor; material: flocular biomat | place: Australia: Thorneside Wastwater Treatment...
CAAGGTGACTGGAGTTCAGACGTGTGCTCTTCCGATCTGGCCGGTGGGGCGGGGGCCGGTCGAGTGGGCGCGGTGGGAGGCCCGAGCCCGACGATGAACGTTCCGCGTCGTCCGACGGTGATTGCGCCGGCGGGCCCGCAGTTGCAGGTGAAGACGCCGGTGAAGTTGTCCGGGCCGAAGGTTGTCCGGATCGAGGCGCCGGAGCAGATCGAGGCTCCTCGGCCGCGGCGATTTGGGCCTCCTGGATCGGGCGGGCCTGGGGTTGGCGGCGGAGCGAGGCCGAGCGGTCCGCGGCCGGGTGGCGAGGAAGATGACTATTCGCGGAGCCCGCGTCGGAAGGCTGGCCCGGGCGGCGGCGGCGGTGGAGCGGGGGCGAGCGGGCCGAACGCGAAGCGGTCGAGCGGGACGGGGATTCCGGAGCGTCGTCGCGCGTCGAGCGGTGAGGAGTGGAAGGGCGGGCAGGTGTTCTCTGAGCAGGACCTGATCGAGCGCGAGGCGAGGCTTGCGCGTTCGGGCGGGTTTGTGAAGAAGCACAAGCAGCAACTGAAGGGCCGGGATGGGCAGTTGCTGCCCGCGCAGCAGCAGAGCGGGCGAGTGAAGATCGCGCAGCCGTTTACGATCAAGGACCTGTCGGAGGCGACGGGCGTGAAGGCGGCGGAGATCGTGAAGAAGCTGTTCCTTCAGGGGGTGATGGCGACGATCAACTCGGGGATCGATCCGGCGAAGGCCATCGAGATCATGATGGACTTTGACGTCGAGCTCGAGGTGGTTGAGGCGAAGACGGCGGAGGAGGAGATTTCGGCGGAGGTGGACGCGACGGAGGCGGTGGACGTCCGGACGCGTGGTCCTGTGGTGACGATTCTGGGTCACGTGGACCATGGCAAGACGAGTCTTCTGGACAGGATCCGGAACGCGAACGTGGCGTCGGGCGAGGCCGGGGGCATTACGCAGCGGACGAGCGCGTTCAAGGTTCCGGTGGAGGTTGGCGGGGAAACGAAGGAAGTGGTGTTCCTGGACACGCCGGGCCACGAGGCGTTCACGAGCATGCGATCGCGTGGCGCGAACATGACGGACGTGGTGGTGCTGGTGGTGTCGGGGCCGGAAGGCGTGATGCCACAGACGATCGAGTCGATCAACCACGCGAAGGCTGCCGGGGTGCCGCTGGTGGTGGCGCTCAACAAGGTTGATCGTCCGGACGCGACGGAGGGGCAGCTTCAGAAGACGCTTCGGCAGTTGGCGGACGCCGGTTTGCAGCCGACGGAGTGGGGCGGGGACACGGACATCGTGCGGACGAGCGCGACGACGGGTCTTGGGATCAAGGAGCTTCTGGAGACGCTGGATTATCAGGCGCAGCTCAAGTCGCTGAAGGCGGACTTCGGCGGGCGGGCCCGCGGTACGGTGATCGAGGCGCGGACGGAAGAGGGTCGCGGGTCGGTGGCGAGCCTGCTGGTTCAGCAGGGGATGCTGAAGGTCGGTGATTTCATCGTGGCTGGGCGAGCGTTCGGTCGCGTGCGGGACATCACGGACGACAAGGGGAAGCGGGTGCGTGAGGCGTTGCCGCCGAGCCCGGTGCAGATTTCGGGTCTGGACCTGGTTCCGGACGCGGGAGACAAGTTCTACGTGGTGGACTCGCTGAAGAAGGCGGAGGAGGCGGCGGAGCAGCGTCGTCACCGCGAGCGGGAGGTCGAGCTTGCGAAGCCGAAGCTGACGCTTGATTCGCTGTTCTCGCAGATGCAGGACGGCGAGGTGACGGTGAAGGAGATCAAGATCGTCATCAAGGCTGCGGAGCAGGGGACGGTGGACGTTCTGGCGAAGGAGTGCGAGAAGGTCGGGACGTCGGAGGTGAAGGTGCGGGTGCTGCACACGGGGATCGGCGGGATCAACCGCTCGGACGTGCTGCTGGCGGACGCGTCGAAGGCGATCATCATCGGGTTCAACGTGATCGCGTCGGGCGAGGCGAGGACGCTGGCGGAGCAGAAGGGCGTCGAGATCCGCACGTACGACGTGATCTACAACATCGTGGACGACATGAAGGCGGCGGCGGAGGGGATGCTGGCGCCGGAGCTTCGCCAGGAGATCCTGGGGCACGCGGAGGTTCGTCAGGTGTTCAGCATCACGAAGGTCGGGACGATCGCGGGCTGCTACGTCACGGACGGCGTGGTGGAGCGGAACGCGTTCATCCGCGTCACCCGCGGGGGCGTGGTGGTGCAGAACGAGCGCGTGCTGGAACAGCTCAAGCGGTTCAAGGACGACGCGAAGGAGGTTCGCTCGGGGATGGAGTGCGGCATGAAGATCGTGGGCTACGACGACATCAAGGTCGGCGACGTGATCGAGTGCTACAAGCAGGTGGAGTTCAAGCGGACGCTCGCGGGCGGCTCGGTCCCGATGGAGAAGGGCAAGGGCGATCGGAAGAAGTAATCGGTGGTGCCCCGGGGGGTGATCGCCCGGGAAAGGCTCGCGACAAGCACGATGGTCGTTGGAATCCTCCAGGTCGAGCTTTTGATCCACGGCGCGGAGTCCATCAAGGACAAACGCCGCGTGATCAATTCGCTCAAAGAGCGGCTGCATCGCGAGCACCAGGTGAGCGTGGCGGAGGTTGGTGACCCGGATGTGCTGAACGCGGCGGTGCTGGGCATCTCGTGCGTTGCGCGGGAAGGGAAGCGAGTGGGCGAGGTGCTGGACAAGATCGTGTCGAAGCTCCCCGGGATGAGCGAGGCGGAGGTTGGTCTGACGACGAGGCGGGTGATCAGCGCGGAATCGGCGGCGGAGGTCGCTCTGCCGGAAGTTGACGCGGATGATGAGGGTCGCGGGGCGCTGGCGGCGGAGATGCTTCGTCGCGCGGGCGATGGGGAGGAGGCGGCATGACGCGTCGGCAGGAACAGATGTCGGCGGTGCTTCGTGAGGCGGTCCAGGAGGTGATCGGTCGCGGGTTCAGCGATCCGCGGATCTCCGGGATGATCACGGTGACGTCGGTGCGGCTGGCTCCGGATTTCAGCCATGCGGCGGTGATGGTGTCGGTGCTGCCGGAGGATCGGCAGACGCTGACGCTGCACGGGCTGAAGGCGGCGGTGGGGCACATCCGGCGTGAGGTGGGGAAGCTGGTGCGGAATCGGAAGCTGCCGCAGCTGTCGATCGATCTGGATACGAGCTTCAAGACGCAGGCGAAGGTGCTGGGTGCGCTGGACAAGGCCCGCAGCGAGGTTCGTGAGTCCGGCTGGGGTCAGGCCGGCGGCGTGGAGGAATCGCATTGAGTTCTTCCGACCCGGCCAAGGTGTTCGCGGCGTTGCTGAAGCGTCTTCGCGGGAAGCATGAGGGCGTGCCGCCGGTGATTCCGGATGATCCGGCGTCGCACGGGTCGGCGTTGATCGAGCAGTTGATCTACTCGTTCATGCTGTGGGAGGCGTCGAGCAGCCAGGCGAAGGTCGGGGCGAGGAAGCTGGCCGAGTCGTTCGCGGATCTGAACGAGCTGCGTGTGGCGTTCCCGCACGAGACGGCGGGGGTGCTGGGGGAGCGGTATCCGCTGGCGGTGGAGCGGTGTCTGCGGCTGCGGTGCGTGCTGCAGGAGCTGTATCAGCGTGAGCACGCGATGAGCCTGGTGTCGCTGATCTCGGCGGGGAAGCGGGAGGCGAGGCAGTACCTTGAGTCGATGCCGGGGATGCCGACGTTTGTCGCAGCGCGGATGCTGGCGATCGGGCTGGGGGGGCATGCGGTGCCGGCGGACTATCGGCTGATGGAGTTGTTGTCGGACGAGAAGGCGTTGCCGGAGGACGTGGACGGGCCCGGCGAGGCGTCGGCGTGGCTCGAGCGGCAGGTGAGGGCGTCGGAGGCGGGCGTGGTGGCGTCGGTGCTGCAGGGGTGGTCGGACGAGAAGGGAACGAGCCCGAAGTTTGATCGATCGTTCGCGGCGTCGGCGTTGACGGTGCCGGTGGGCGTGTCGGTCACGGGGCCGGCGAAGAGCAAGCGGCAATCGCCGAGGCCGAAGCTGGGTCGGCGTGGGGCGACGAAGGGGCGGAGCAAGTAGATCGACAGGGAGGTCGGAGCATGCATCGGACGCGGCGCTCGTGGGACCTATTTCCTCAGGCAGCCCTGGCGTCGGCGCTGGTGGTGCTGAGCGGGTGCGCGGCGCCGGCGGCGGGGCCGAACGGGGGCGGAGGTGCGTCGGGGGAGTTGGGGCGTCGCGACGGGCCGTCCACGGAGGGCACACTGGCGCGCCTCGCCAGAGAGGAACTGCAAAGGCCTGATCAGCGGGTGATGGGGCTCGCGCCGCCGCCCGGGATCGATGCGTCGGCGGTGGCGGCAAGACCCGCGGCAGATCGTGCGGCGGGGTCGATGGCGATGACGCGGCTGGGGCCGGCGCTTGAGGGCGTGTTCTCGGCGGGCGTCCCGGCGTCTTTGGCGAAGATCGAGACGCCAGAGCAGGCGGACGCGGAATCGCGTGCGGAGGCGGCGCGGCGGTACGCGGCGGGGCGCGCGAAGTTGCTTGCGGGGAAGCCGGCGGAGTCGGTGGCGGACTTTCAGTCGGCGGCGCGGCTCGATCCGTCGGCGGCGGAGCCTTGGCGGGAGCTGAGCGAGGCGTACGCGGCGCAGAATCGTCGGGCGCAGTCGATGGCGGCGTTGCAGCAGGGGTTTCGGCGTGGGCTGCAGACGCCGCGGGTGATGCATCTTCTGGGGCGAGACGCGTTGCGTGCCGGGCGAGTGGAGGAGGCGTTGTGGCTTCTTGCGCGCGCGCAGGCGGGGTACTCGAAGGCGGGGGATCAGCCGGTGCCGCTGGTGATCACGCAGGTGGACCTCGCGGAGGCGCTTGATCGATCGGGCTGGACGATGGCGTCGATCGAGCTGACGGTGTCGGCGTTGCAGTCCTCGGCGATGGGGATGACGCCTTCGGCGCGGGATCGCGGCGATATGGCGGAATTGATGAGGCGGCGTGGCGACCTGTGGCAGCGGGCGGGTGATCAGGCGATGACGCTCGAGTTGTTCGCCGACGCGTCGGAGTGCTATGCGCGAGCGGCGTCGGAGCCGACACTCGACGGAGGGGCGATCGCGGTCCGCCGCATCTACGCGTTGATGAGGCAGGGGCGGCCGGCGGCGGGTGCGCAGGCGTTGGTGGATCGGATCCGGGCGGCGGAGGGGTTTGTCGAGGCGCGCGAATTGTCGTTGATCCGGTATCTGACGACCAACACGCGGGTGGGGCCGGCGCTGGCGGAAGAGCTGGGTCGGGTGTTCGCGGAAGGGTCGGCGTCGGCGAGCGTTCGGAGCCGGATCGCGAGGGCACGGGCGGCGGCACTGCCCGAGTCCGGGGCGAGGCGTGTGCTGGTTGAGCATTTGCGGTCGAGCCCGGGGGACACGGACGTCGCGACCGACCTGCTCGCTCGGTACAGCGACAAAGAGCTGAAGGAACGTGACGATGTGTTGGTGGAGCTGGTGTCGGCGCGGGTGAGCGAGGCGGATGCGTTTGCGACGGCGTTGCTGGCGGACGGGCGTGGGGTGGTGGCTTGCGCGGAGCGGCTCTCGCGGGCGTCGGATGTGCCTTCGCGGGTGCTGGCGGGGTATTTGAATGCGGCGATGGGGAAGGCCGCGAGGGCCGCGAGGGATGTGGCGTCGCTGGCGGTGCCTGCGGATGGCCCGCGTGCGGCGGTGCTCGGTGCGGCGGCGGAGTTGGCGGGCTTTGCCGGGGATTTTGAGCTTGCGAGGGAGATTCTGGGGAAGGTGGGCGGGGAAGATCCTGAGGCGGTGTGGGCCCGCGTGCGGGCGTTAGTGGCGTTGCAGCGGTACGAAGAGGCGGCGGACCTGCTGCCTGGGGTTGGCGGGGAGGCCGGGACGGATCGGCGGCTGGCGGCGGCGGGGGTGGCGATCCGTGCGGGTCGGAGCGAACTGGCGGAGTCATTGCTCAGGCCGATCGCGGAGGCGGATCCGTTCGACGAGCGGCCGGTGGAGTTGCTGATTGCTTTGTACAGGACCGCGGGGCAGGAGGGGCAGTCGAAGCTGACGGCGCAGATCCGGCGGCTGCGGGAGAGCGTGTCGTCGGCCCGGGTGCTGCGGTGGATCGGGGCGAACGAGCTGGCGCAGCGTGGGCAGTGGCGTGAGGCGGAGCAGGCTTTGCTGAGCCTGGCGGAGGAGGACGCGACGAGTCCCGGGCTGCTGGAACTGCTGGCCGAGGCGTTCGTGCGCGGGGGCGAGGAGTCGATTGCACGCGGTCGGCGGTGGTTCGCGGATCGCGTGGAGCGAGCGCCGGAGTCGGTGGAGGCGTTGGCGGGGCTGGCGCGGCTTGAGGCGGCGGGTGGAGATGCGGCGTCGGCGGTCGGGCGGCTTGATCGTGCGGCGGAGCGGATGCCGGCGACGAAGCTGCTGAGGCTTCGAGAGCAGATCGTGGCGGTGGAGCTGAAGGATGAGGCGAGGGCGAAGGGGCTGGTGGAGGCGAGGGTGTCGCCCTTCCCACGGGTGATCGACGACACGCTGAGTTATGCGGATCTGATGCTGGCGACGGGGCGTGCGGAGCGGGTGGAAGAGATCCTGCGTGGGGGCCTGCCGGGTGATGTGCCGTTGACGCCGATGCAGTCGCAGGGGCTTCTGCGGGTGGTGACGCAGGCGGCGCAGCGCGACGCGGAGGTGGTGCTGGCGGGCGGATCGGCGATTTCGCCGGGGTTGCTGGCCCTGGCGCAAGAGCGTGGGTTGACGCTGCCGGCGGGGCTTCAGGAGGCGCGGGTGGTGATCCTGTCGTTCGCGACGCCGACGGATCGCGAGGAGATCGTGCGAGCGTTCGAGGCGTTGGTGTCGGCGGGGGTGGAGGAACGTGGGGCGATGGTGCGGATCTCGCGTCGCCTGATCGCGTCGCCGAAGCCGACGGCCGGGCTGGCGTTCGCGGAGGCGTTGCTGTCGGGTGCGGAGCCTGTGTCATCGGATCGACTTCGGCTTGGGCACCTTGTGCTGGGCGAGGTTGGGGGCTTGGACGATCTGAAGCGGATGCTGCCGGAACTGACGAAGGGGGATCGTGCGGAGCGGTTGCTGGCGCAGATCGTGCCGGCGGATCAGCCGCCGCCCAAGCCGGGGCAGCGAGAGGCGGAGGTTGCGTACTACGCGGCGGTGATGGCGGCGGGGAATGATCGGTCGCAGGTCGCGGAGGAGATGTACCGGTTTGTGCTGTCGCTGGACAGCGAGCACGCGATGGCGGCGAATAACCTGGGGTACGCGTTGCTGGAGCACGGCGGGGATCGCGACGAGGCGGCGCGGCTGATCGAGCGGGCGTACGTGAACGCGCCGGAAAATCCGCACGTGCTGGATTCGCTGGGGTGGCTGCGATACAAGCAGGGACGGTTGAATGACGAGGACGGGGCGCTGGGGCTTGGGGCGATTACGCTGATCCGTCGGGCGATTGACTCGGACGGGGGCGATCCGAGCCCGGAGGTGCTGTCGCATCTCGGCGACGCGTTGTGGAGGGCTGGGCGGAAGGACGAGGCGAGGCAGGCGTGGCAGAGCGGATTCGAGACGGCGAAGCTGTACGTCGAGATCATCGAGGGGGAGAGCATGCAGGTGAGCTCGCTGGAGCGTCGGACGCTCAGGCAGTTGCGGGATGAACTGCAGAAGCGGCTCGATGATGTTCGCGCCGGGCGTGAGCCCGGGGTGGCGTCGGCGTGGGCGGACGAGAAGAAGGGAGAATGAGCGACCGTGGCTGGCCACAATAAATGGAGCAAGGTCAAGCACCGCAAGGCGGTGGTCGACAAGCGGCGGAGCAAGGTGTGGTCGAAGGTGAGCCGGGCGATCATCGTGGCGGCGCGGCACGGCGGGCCCGATCCTTCGTTCAATCTGTCGCTTCGCTACGCGATCGATGAGGCGCGGTACGCGAACATGCCCCGGGACGTGATCGATCGTGCGGTCAAGAAGGGCGCGGGCGGCGAGGACACGAGCCAGTACGAGGTGGTGCGGTACGAGGGGTATGCGCCGGGCGGCGTGGCGGTGATTGTCGACGCTCTGACGGACAACCGGACGCGCACGGCGGGGGACGTTCGCAATGCGTTCTCCGGCGTGAGCGGGAATCTGGGGACGAGCGGGTGCGTCTCGTATCTGTTCTCGCAGCGTGGGCGGATCGTGATCGCGAGGGAAGGGGTTGACGGGGCAAAGCTGTTCGAGCTTGCGGTTGAGGCGGGCGCGGATGATGTGATCGAGCCTGCCGGGGATGAGGAGCCCTGGACGGTGCTGACGGAGGTGCCGAAGTTTCAGGTGGTGAAGGACGCGCTCGAGGGGGCGAAGCTGACGATCGAGGAGGCGGCTCTGGCGATGATCCCGGCGGATCGAGTGCGCGTGCCGGCGGAATCGGCGGAGGCGGTCGCGGAGTTGATCGACGAGCTGGACGAGCTGGACGACGTGCAGAAGGTGTGGACGAACGCGGAGTTTCCCGACGAGCCGGGCTGAGGCTCAGAATCCGGAGGCGGCGAGCCATTCGCCGGCCTTCTGATCGAGGGCGGAGGCGATGGCGATGAGGGATTCGAGGCTTGGGAGGTGGGCTCCGCGTTCGATGGAGCTGAGCTGGCTGACGGAAACGCCGCTGGCCTCGCAGAGGTCCTTGAGGGTCCAGCCGCGTTCGGTGCGGGCGACGCGGATCTGCCGGCCGAGACTGAGACGCAGGCGGTCGAGCGGGCGTTTGCCGAGATCGAAGGCGACGACGGCCTGGGCGAGGGCGCGGCGGAGCTCGTCTTCGGAGAATGGTTTGGCGATGTAGTCAAAGACATCCTGCTTGAAGGTCTGGCGCATGCTGTCGAGCGTGGGGTACCCGGTGACGACGATGACGCACATGCCCTTCCAGCGTTTGCGGATCTCGGTGAGGACTTCTTCGCCCGAGTGCGGGCCCATCTTGATGTCGAGCAGGACGACGTCGGGGAGTGAGGCTTCGCAGGCGGCGTAGAACTCGGAAGGGGTTGCGACGGTGCGAACCTGGTGCCCGTCGGCTTCGAGCACGCCGCGGATGTAGAGGCGGAAATCGTCGTCATCGTCGAGAGCGACGATGGACAGCGGTGGGAACTCTGCGGCGTGTCGTTCGTCGTGGCTCATCGGGTGGGCTCGTCGGAGAGTGGGTCGGGCGTGGCGGAGCGTACAGGATCATCGGCGGGCGGGTCCGCGGGGAGGACGAGCTCGAACTCGGCGCCGCCCGGGAGGTTTCGGGCGAGGAGCACCCCGCCGTGCTCGCGGGCGATGCCCTCGGCGACGGCGAGCCCGAGCCCGGTTCCCTTGGAATCAAGCCTGGTGGAAGCGAAGGGCTCGAAGAGCCTGGGGAGGAGCGCGGGGTCGATCCCCGGGCCATTGTCTCGGACGGACAGGCTGACCCAGGCTCGTCCGTCGCGATGAAGGTTGGAGGCGTGGATTTCGACGCGGGCACCCGGGGTCTCGCGTCGTTCGGTCAGGGCGTCGCGGGCGTTGCGGATGAGATTGACGAGCACCTGGACGAGGCGGTCGGCGTCGCCGGGCACGATGAGGGCGGGGTCGACGGCGTTGATGATCTCGACGGGTCGGCCGCGGTCGAGGCGAACGAGCGAGGCGGCCTCGTCGACCGTGTCTCGGAGCTTGACGGCCGAGAGCGAGGGCGGGCGGGCACGGGCAAAATCAAGCAGACTCTCGCCAAGACGTTCGAGGCGTTGCACGACGCGGAGCATGAGGGCGGCGGTGGGGGGATCAAGCCCGGCCTGGGGGTTCTTCGCGAGGCGCTCGGCGAGCCCCTTCACGACGGCCAGGGGCGTGTTGAGTTCGTGGGCGATCCCCGCGGACATCATGCCCAAGCTGGCGAGTCGGTCGGCGTCGGCGAGGTTTCGGCGGGCGGTTTCGAGAAGGTGGTTCTTGCTCTTGAGGTCGTTCGCGACGGCTTCGAGGCGGCCGAGCGCGTCGGCAAGCTGGGATTCCTGTGAACGCAGGGCGGCGATGCTCTGGTTTCGACTTCGGATGATCTGGCCCAGCTCGTCGGCGGGGATTTCCTCCGGAGCGACGAGCTCGCGGTCCCGCTGGCCTGTGCGGAGTGCCTCGTCGGCGTCGAGCATCGCGCGGATCGGCGTGTAGACGTGGCGAGGGAGGATGAAGACCTCCATCGTGGCCGCGATGATCGCGTAGACCAGCAGCAGGGCGAGAAGGGTGAAGACATAGAGCCGCGTGACGGCTTCTCGGGCTTTGGGGAGCAGGACGCGGACCTTGTGGAGCGTGAGCGGCCCCTGGGCGTCGGCGACGAACGCCGAACCCTCGGACGTTGTCCCGGGGCGGGAGACGAGCGGCACTCCCGGGGCGGCGTGAGCGCGGGCGGCGTCGGCGGGGTCGATCCCGATCTGTTGGGGCGTGCCCGAGACGACCTCGACGCCTTCCATGCGGGCGAGGTTTGTCAGGATGCGCTGGCGGTCGTCCTGGGTCGGGGCGCCCGCGACGGAGCGGAGGAGCTCGACGGCGGCGGAAGACTCGGCCCGGTCGACGACCTCGCCGACGGCCTGCCTGAGCACCAGAGCGAGGAACAGCACCAGAACAAGGCTGAACGCGGTGTGCAGGACGATGAGCTTCTTGCGGATCGCCAGCCCGGCGAAGAGCCCCGGGCGTGGGCGGAGGTGCTGTGCGGGGCGGGTGGTCACGGGTGGATTGTTCGCCCGTCGGGGCGTCTTCGCCCGCTACAGTGGGCGGATGCGACCCTTGCGCCCCCGGGGCGGACCACCACGTTCGGATTCGCCCCGCGCCCCCCGCGTCCGGATGCCCCGCGGCTCGATCGATCCCGCGCGGGACGCGGCGTGCGCTCGGCTTGCTCGGGCGGCGGCGTGCTTTCCCGAAGCGGACCCGACGCCGCTGGATGACCGGAGGCTCGACGAGCGTGACGCGGCGTTTGCGCACGCGATCGTGGACGCGGCGTTGTCGCGGTGGATCACGCTGGAGGGGCTGCTTCGGCGTGGGCTGAAGGATCACGCGCAGCCGCTGGAGCCGAGCGTGCTGGGGGCGCTGCTGGCGGCGGGGGCGCAGATCGCGCTTCTGGACCGGGTGCCGGCGCACGCGGCGGTGGATCACGCGGTGGAATGGGCGAAGCGCGGCGTGTCGGAGGGGGCGGGGCGTCTGGTCAACGCGGTGCTGAGGCGGTTTGTGGAGTTGGTGCCGCAGCATGTGCCGCCGCGGGAGCGATGGACGAATCAGGAGGACGAGATCCCGCTGGAGGGTGGCGGGGCGCGGGTGCTGGCGCGTCGGGTGCTGCCGTTCGATGCGCTGCAGCGCATGTCGGTGGCGACGGGGCATTCGACGGGGCCTGTGCGGGCGTGGGCGATCAGCCTGGGGGACGATCGGGCGATGGAGTTGTGTTTGCACAACATCTGCAGGCCGCCGACGGTGCTGTGCGTGGCGCCGGGTTCTGAGGCGGGGTTGGAGGTTGGGCCGGACGTGGGGGCCCACGATTCGCCGCGGCATCGGGTGTGGCTGGGGACGCGCGAGGGGCTTTCGGTGTTGCTCAGGACGCGCGACGATGTGTGGGTGCAGGATTCCTCGTCGTCCGAGGCGGTGTTCGCGCTTCGGGAGAAGGTCGAGGCGCCGCGGGTCGTGCTGGACCTGTGCGCGGGGCAGGGGACCAAGACCAGGCAGTTGGCGGCGTGCTTCTCGCAGGCGAGGATCGTCGCGTCGGATCCGGATCTGGAGCGGCTTGATTCGCTCGCGCGGTCGTTCTCTCGGGTGCCGAGGGTGCGTCCGGCCGAGCCGGGCGAGGTGGAGCGGGCGCTCCGCGAGGCGTGGGAAGAGCTGGGGCAGCCGAGTAAGCCCGTGGCGGACGTGGTGCTGCTGGACGTGCCCTGCACGAACACGGGGACGTTGGCAAGGCGTGTGGAGGCAAAGTACAGGCTTGGCACCGTGCAACTCCGCCGGCTGACGGAGATCCAGCGGGACATCCTGTCGGCGGGCCGGCGGCTGCTGGCACCGGGGGGCTGGCTGGTCTACTCGACGTGCAGCATCGAGCGGGCGGAGAACCAGGAGCAGGCGGCGTGGGCCGCGCGGCACCTCGGGCTGGTGATGGTGGGCGAGAAGACCCTGCTGCCCGCGGGGCTGCCCGGTGGGCCGGCGTCGGGCTACCGCGATGGGTCGTACCACGCGATCCTGCGGAGCACGGCGGCGGGGTGATGAGCGAGGAGTGGGGCCGGCGGGGGCATGGCGGGGCCCGGATGCGCTAAACTGGCGTATGAGCACTGCGGGCAACGACTTTGTGCCGACGTCGGCGTTTCTGAGCGACCTGGTGTGGCGCGGGCTGGTCCACCAGTCGACGGGGCTGGAAGCTCTCGACAAGCACCTCGCGGGGGGGACGCGGAAGGCGTATGTCGGGTTTGATCCGACGGCCCCGAGCCTGACGATCGGGAACCTGGTGGGGATCGTGACGCTGGTGCGCTTCGCGCTGGCGGGGCACACGCCGGTGGTCGTGGTGGGGGGGGCGACGGGGCTGATCGGGGACCCCTCGGGGAAGAGCGCGGAGCGGACGCTGAACACGCCCGAGACGGTGGCGGAAAACGTCAAGGGGCAGACGCGGATCTATCACAGCGTGTGGAGGAATGCGTCGGCGCTCACGGGGAAGGGGCTGGGGGAGCCGCCGATCAGGAACAACTACGACTGGTTCAAGAGCATCTCGTTTCTGGATGCGCTGCGAGACATCGGGAAGCACTTCTCGGTAAACATGATGATCCAGAAGGAGTCGGTGAAGGAGCGGCTGACGAATCGGGATCAGGGGATCTCGTACACCGAGTTCAGCTACATGCTGCTGCAGGCGTATGACTATCGCCATCTATTCGAGTCAGAGGGCGTGACGCTGCAGATGGGCGGGAGCGATCAGTTCGGGAACATTGTGTGCGGGATTGATTTGATAAGCCGATCGGTCGCTGATGCGCGTCGAAGGGCAATGCTCAAGATGGTCGATCTTGCAGTTGCGTCATCTAAGCCGGAGCATCAGAAGATCGGCATTGCCATGAAGCGGCTCTTGGACGATGTGGCTGTAGACGACATTGCCCGGCTAGAGGCGGGACTTGATCTCGTTAAGCTAGCAGATAGTGAGCTCGGCCAGCAGGGCAAAAACACGTTCAGGGAATGGAGCAACTGCAACCAACTACAGCACGATCGCCCGTTCTTCGGCCTGACCTGGCCGCTGGTGACCAAGGCCGACGGGGGGAAGTTCGGGAAGACCGAGAGCGGGGCGATCTGGCTGACGGCGGATCGGACGAGCGCGTACGCGTTCTATCAGTTCTGGCTCAATGCGGCGGACGCGGACGTGGTGCGGTTCCTCAAGGTCTTCACGCTGCTGCCGAGGGAGGAGATCGAGCGGCTCGAGCGGCAGCATGAGGAGAACCCCGGCGCTCGCGAGGCGCACCGGGCGCTGGCGCGGCACATGACCGAGCTGCTGCACGGGCGCGAGGCGATGGAGCTGGCGGAGCGTGCGGCCAAGGCGCTCTTCAGCGGCGAGGTGGCGGGGCTGCCGGCGGAGACGCTCGAGGAGGCGCTGGCGGGTGCGCCCAGCAGCGAGCACGAGCGCGGCGTGCTGGAGGCGGGGTTGCCGGTGCTCGAGGCGCTGGTGCTGACGGGGCTTGCGGGGTCGAAGCGAGAGGCACGGGAATTCCTGGGGAACGGATCGGTGTCGGTGAACGGGGCGAAAGCCGGGCCCGAGGATCGGCTGACCGTGGCGAGCCTGTTGCACGGGCGGTTTGTGGCGTTGCGTCGAGGGAAAAAGAACTGGCACCTGATGCGGATGAAATAATCGAAGAAGAGGGTTGACACCCGCCGCATCATGATGTAAGTTGTCGGCATGACGCTCCTTGACGAGTGTCCCCGGCCCGGGGACCATGGTTGTTTTCTTGGGTGTATTCTCCTCTCGATCGCGGCCCAGGCGGCTGCGGCCGGCCCAGTGCCGAGGTTCGATGAGGTGCCCGATATCACGTATCAGGACGCGGCGGTCTTCCGCGAGGTGTTCGATGGTGCGTTCGACGGGACGCGTCACGTGCTGCTGATCGGGGATTCGCAGGAAGTCTGTCCCGGCGGGGCGGTGGACCATTATTACAAGCGGCTGAACGGCGAGTTCTTCGCGCGGTATCGCAATGTGCCGGCGACGCCCTGGACGGGCATGCGGGTGAGTTACGGCGGCGGTGCGCCGTGGGGGCATTGGCTGATGCGAGCCTCGTCGGCGGCCCCGGGGATGACGGCGGGTCGTGTGCCCGCGGATCATCATCCGCCGCGGTTCCTGCCGTCGAAGACCTCGACGGCGGGCGGGGTGAATGTGAACGACAACCAGGCGTACGGGTATCTGGTGCAGTTGCAGCCCGACGCGGCGAGCGCGCACCCGGGGAGCGGGCTGGCGGGGAAGTGGACGTACTTTCGGGCGGGGAGCGGGGTGTACCTTGAGGTGATCGCGGCGACGCACGCGGAGAGCGGGGAGGTGCTGGTGCGTGCGAGGCCGAATGATGTGCCCAGCGCGAACTACTTTGTGCCGATCACGGGGACGTTTGTGACGAGCATGGGCTTGCGGACGACGGAGCCGGGGCTTCGGGTGGGGCGTTTGGGGCCGCTGCCGATGGGCGGGCGTCGGTACATGCAGGCGGAGATCGCGGGGAATGATCCCGGTCGGCTGACGGACGTGGTGGCGGCGCGGTTCGTGTCGGCGGAGGACGGGCGCGGGATGGCGCTCACGCCGATTGCGGAGGGTGGGTACACCTCGGTCTCGCTGCTGAGGAATCACGCGATGTGCGGGCCGGTGCTGGCGGCGATGGACGCGGACGCGGTGATCATTTCGTACGGTGCCAACGACGCGGGGCAAGGGTTTACGCCGGAGCAGTACAAGGCGAACCTGGAGGTGCTGATCGGGTGGCTTCGGGAGTGGATCTCGCCGACGCTGCCGGTGATTCTGCTGACGGACGGGCCGCACTCGCTGGTGACGCCTCTGGGTGCGGAGTATCTGGCGCGGTACGCGGGGGCGAACCACATGATCGCGATGGAAGATCCGCTGGTGTGCGCGGTGAACAGCCGGGCGCTCTTGCAGCGGGCGGGGTGGACGAACGAGACAAACACGACGTTCAGCCCCGATGGTGTGCATTACAACAGCGAGGGATCGAGGCTCAAGGCCAGGCTCGAGGCGAGGATTCTGTTCGAGCACTTCGCGCCGCGTCGAGAACTGTCCGCGGTGGGGCCGAGGCAGGTCTGCCCGGCGGATTTCGACGGCGACGGGTTCATCGATCTGTTCGACGCGATCGCCTACGCGGGCTGCTTTGAGTCGGGCGAGTGCGACGCAGACCGATCCGCGGACATGGACGGCGACGGGTTCGTGGACTTTCTGGACTGGTCGCTGTTCATGGAGCAGTTTGAGGCGGGGTGCGAGTAGCCGCCCGCGCGCTGGGCGCGAGGATGTGCCAGGCGTGACGGCTGCCGCGGGGTCGGTTGATGGCGGGCGTGTGGAGGGGTGTGCGCACGTCGTGGAGCCAGATCAGGACGGCGTAGCGTGCGTGGGCGTGGCGTTTCCAGTAGTCGGGCGGGGCGGCGATCGACCGGCCGTGCGCACGGCGGAGGGCTTGCAGGTCGGCGGGAGCGAGGCCCGACCATTGCTCGACGTGGAGAGCGGTGGCGACGGCGCGGATGGGGCCGCCGGCTTGTTTGAGCCAGATACGGTCGCCGGGGCGGACGAGGCCGAACATGCGAGGTCTGACGACGGAGAGGCGTGATTCGACGGTCTTTCGGCCCGTGAGGATGAGGTCGAGGTATCGGCGGTGGAGGATGGCGAGATGGTCGCGCACGCCGGAGTATCGGGTGCCGCGGACGGTTTCGCGAGCGACGCTCAATGATGTGTAATTGCCGACGGGATCCCCAACGGGGTGTGTCGTCGAGTCTGCGTTGGCTCGTTAGTGCTCGGCGGAGGATCCCGCGGGCAGGCGTCGCGTGGGGTATTCGCCCGATCCGGCGGGCGTCGAGGGCGAGGCGGTGGGGGGCGTCTGTGGCGTCGACGGCTGGTCGAGCGGCTTGCCGCAGTGCGAGCAGGTGGTGGCAGCGGGGTCTTCGCTGACCCGGCCGCAGGAGGGGCAGAGGGTGAGGACGTCGCGTCCGTCGCCGCGGCGTGGTGCGTGGGTCGAGCGCCGGATCATGGTGAAGTCACCCAGGCCGAAGAACCGGGCGACGATGAGAACGACGGTGGTGACGATGAGGACGACGGGGACGATGACCAGCGCGAGGATGATGGCGACGAGCGTGACGATGACGCCCAGAATGAGCGCGAGGGTGCCGAGGATTCGTTGCCCGAGGGTGGGCGTCATGGTGTTCCTTCCGCCCGCATCTTTCGGAGAAGGCCGGTCGTGCTTTTGCCGCTGACGAGATCGACGAGAACGACCGAGCCGCCCCAGGATTCGACGAGATCAGCCCCGACGACCTTGTCCTTGGTGTAGTCGGAGCCTTTGACGAGGACGTCCGGGCGGAGGGTCTCGATGAGTGAGCGCGGGGTGTCGTCGCCGAAGATGACGACAGCGTCGACGGCGCCGACGCTGGACAGGACACGGGCTCGGTCGTGCTGGTTGTTGATGGGGCGTCCGGGCTTGAGGCGGCGGGTGGAATCGTCGCTGTTGAGCCCGACCACGAGGAAATCGCCCTGTCGGCGTGCTTCTTCGAGGAGCGTGACGTGCCCGGTGTGCAGGATGTCGAAGACGCCGTTGGTGAAGACGACACGCTGCCCGAGTCGGCGTCGGGAGGCGATTTCCGCGGCGAGGGGCTCGGGCTCGCGGACTTTGCCAGCGAGTTTGCCGGTGTGTTCGAGGAGGAAGTGGTGGATCTGGTCGAGGGGGATGGGCTGGACGCCGAAGACTTCGACCTCGAGACCTGCGGCGGCGTTGGCGAGGCGGACGGCGTTGAGCCAGGAGAGGTTGTTGGCACGTCCCGCGGCAAGCCCGGCGAGGAACATGTCACCCGCGCCGGTGACGTCGTAGACCTCGCGGGCGACAGTGGGCACGGCCACGGGCGAGCCGTCGCGTTCGAGCAGCATGGCGCCGTGGCGGTCGAGGGTGAGCACGCAGGCCTCAAGGTCGAGGCTGCTGAGCAGGGCGTGGGCGATGCGGGCGTTGTGCTCGGATTCCGGCGCGTCGTGAGCGGTGCGGAGGCCTGTGGCGGTCTCGGCCTCGGTGCGGTTGGGTGTAATCACCGACGCGCCGCGGTACTTGCGGTAGTCGGAGAGGCGGGCGGGGTCGACCAGCACGGGCTTGCCGGCGTCGCGTGCGGCGCGGATCACGCCCTGGCAGACCTCCTCGGTGCAGACGCCTTTGTTGTAGTCCTCGATGCAGACGACGTCGGCGTGGGCCACGAGACGGCGGAAGGCCTCGAGCAGCCCGCCCGCGGTGGCGTGCGAGATCGGCTCGGCGTTCTCATGATCAACACGGAACATCTTCTGCGGGTGGCGGGCCTGGGCGAGCCCGATCAGGTTCTGCTTCTGCGTCGTGGGGCGAGTGGGATCGCGCAGGAGCCCGTTGACCGCGACACCCTCGGATTCCAAGGCCTGACGGAGGAGCCCATCGGCCGGATCGTTGCCGGTGATGCCCAGCGCTTCGACGCGGGCCTTGAGGGCGATGAGGTCGAGGCAGACGTTGGCGGCCCCGCCGGGGCGGTTGTCCGTGCGAACGACATGCAGAATGGGCACGGGCGCGTCGGCGGCGAGGCGCTCGGCGTTGCCGTAGACCAGTTGGTCGAGCATGTAGTCCCCGACGACGATCGCGGAGAAGGGCTTCCAGGCATCGAGTGTTGAGAGCAGGGCTTCCACCGGAGGTCTCCCTTCGTCGCCCGATTGTTCGCGTGCCGGGGCGTGTTGTCCGCCGATGGGGGCTATTTCGCGTGGCGAAAGGCGCGAACCGCCCCGACGACGAGGTCCTCGACAGCTCGCTCGCCCGAAAGGAAGCCCAGTTCGAGACGGGGCCTCAGGACCGGGCAGGGGAAGGTCTCGGGCGGGCGCTGGCGGAGTTTGGACCAGTCTTTTTCCGTCACCAGAATCGCGTCGACCTTGCTGGTGCGGGCCAGATCGGCCAGCTCGCGCACCGTCGTCTCGGCGTAGGGGTCGTGGTCGCGCAGGATCTGCGTCCCGACGACCTCGCCCCCCGCGCGGGCCCGGGAGAGGAACGGCCCCGGGTTGCCGATCGCGCACGACACGACCACGCGGCGGCCCTTGAGGAAATCGGCGGGAAGAGTTCGCTCCTGCTGCCCCTCGCCGGTGACCAGAGCCCGCCATTCGTGGCGACAGACGGCGACCGGTCCCTTGCCCGTGATGCGTTGCACCTCGGCGGCGAGGCGGTCGACGGTTCCGGGGGCGGCGGATTCGGCGTGGGTGATGATGACGCCCGAGGCACGAGACAGCCCTTCGACGCGCTCGCGGAGCCACCCCGAGGGGAGGAGGCGATCCTCGAAGGGAGATCGGGTGGCGTCGATGAGCACCAGATCGACATCGCGCCAGAGCTGGCGGTGCTGGAAGCCGTCGTCCAGCACGACGCAATCGACGACCTTTCCGCGTCGCGTGGTGAACATCTCCTTCAGTTCGCCGAGGCGATCCTTGCCCACCGCCAGGGCAATGCCGGGCAGGGCGCGTAGGTATTGCTGAGCTTCGTCGCTGTCGGCGGGGCTGCCCGTGGGCGAGGCGTATCCGCGCATGGCGATGGCGGGGGTACGTCCGGCTGCCTTGAGCATGCGGACGAGATGAACGACCATCGGCGTCTTGCCGGTCCCGCCGACGCTCAGGTTGCCGACGGAGACGACGGGGCGATCGATCTTTCGTCCGGGGTTGACGTCGTACCAGCCGTTACGGAGTTGAACGAGCGAGCCGTAGACCTTTGCGCACGCCCTGCCGAGCACGCCGCCGAGGGGCGGGGTGGGTTCAGTGGCGGTGCTGGTCGCTGCGGGTGGAGTCATCAGAATGCCGAGCGAGGCTTTGGGGGGACGACGAGAGGACGTGCGTGGCCGCGGCGCGGGAGGCAAGGATGTGCTGCATCAGGCGGACGTGCTCGCGCAGTCGCTTACGAGCGAGCGAGGCAAGGCGGACATTGTTGAGCATATCCACCATCGCGACCATCACCACGAGCCCCACCAGCCCGACGACCGCCGCCCAGACCAGCACAAAGGTGCGGGGGTTGTCGGTGCGGAGCATGCAAAAGGCGTACGTGGCGAGGGGAACGGTGAGCATGATGAGCCAGCCGTTGGCGGTGCGGATGCGTCGGCGGCTTTCGGGCATCGAGGCGGTCCGCATGGCGTGCATGTGCACCGCCACCGCCATCAGCAGAAGCAGCGAGGTGGGCACAACCAGCCACGCGGGGAGAATCGGTCCGTTGGCGAAGCCCTCGAGTCCCATCATGCCCCTCCGAAATAGGCCGCGAGTTTGCGCATGGGCAGCCCCATGATGGTGGCGGGGTCTCCCTCGAAATCGATGGGCCAACCGGCGTCGAGGCGTTCCTTGAGGTTGTACCCGCCGGCTTTCCCTTTCCACCCTTCGCTCGCCACGTAGTCGCGGATCTGCTGGTCGCTGAGCCTCCCGAGACGCACGCGGGCGGTGTCGTAGAACAAGACCCGGCGGCCCGTCTTGTGCTCCAGAATCGAGACCCCCGTCACGACGTCGTGCGTGCCGCCCGAGAGCGTCCGAAGAATCGCGGTGGCTTCGTCGTGGTCGCGGGGCGTGCCGATCAGCGTGTTGTCTTTCACAATCGCGGTATCGGCGCCCAGAACGACGTCGCGTCCATCGCGTGCGGCATCGGTCGAGCCCGCCGCCGCCTTCAGATAGGCCAGTGCCGCCACCCACTGTCCGGGCGAGACGCGACCCGGCTTGAGTTCCGAATCTTCGAGCCCGGGGTGGGCCGCGTCGTGCTCGATCCCGTACTCGGACAGGAGCTCGCGTCGGCGCGGCGATCGGCTCGCCAGACGCAGGCGTCCGGCTGTGGGACGAAGACCCCCCGACGTGCGGGGCACGTCTCGTGGTGCAGGTCTCTGGCCGGCGGGTGCCATCGCGTCGAGTGTACCACGTGCGGGCAGCGTGCCAACCCCCCCGCATGGATACCCTGCGAACGATGCGGGCACACCTCATCCAGATGGATCTTGCGTGGGAGGACCGGGCCGAGAACCACCGTCGGCTCGGGAGTCTTCTCGCGGGCATTCCGGACTTGAAGGGCTCGGGCGACCTCGTCGTGCTCCCCGAGATGTTCGACACGGGGTTCTCATTCCGGCTGGAGCGGACGGCCGACACCGACGGAGCGACGCTGGGCGTCATCCGCGAGCAGGCAGCCCTCTGGGGGATCACGCTGCAGGGTTCGCGGACCGTGCTGGGGGCGGACGGGCGTGGGCGGAATCGGGCGACGATCGCCGGGCCCGACGGCAGCGTGCTGGCCGAGTACGACAAAGTCCATCCATTCACTTTCGGGCGAGAGTGCGAGTTCTTCACGGGCGGGGATCGGGTGGAGGTCTATCCCTGGCGATGCGGTGGTGAAGAGCTCAAGGTCTGCCCGGCGATCTGTTACGACCTGCGGTTTCCGGAGTTGTTTCGCCGTGGGCTGACGCTGGGCGCGGAGGTGTTCGCGGTTGGAGCGAATTGGCCGCTGCCCAGAAAGGCCCATCGGCGGGTGCTTTCGATCGCGCGGGCGATCGAGAACCAGGCGTACATGCTGAGCGTGAATCGCGCGGGGCGGGACCCGCACCTTGTGTACGAGGGCGACAGCCTGGCGGTCTCGCCGACGGGCGAGGTGCTGGCGGAGAGCGGTGCGGGGGAACAGGTTCTGAGCGTCCAAGTGGATCCGTCGGTGGTGCGGTCGTGGCGGGCGACATTCCCGGCATGGAAGGACCGGCGGTTGGAGTAGCACCGGATCAGGGTAAGAAATGTGGTGAAGGGATCGCCGGGGTGTTTGGAGGTGCTATACTTCGTGGACGTTCGGGCAATGCCCGGGCGGACAAGTTGGGCGATTGGCGCAGTTGGCTAGCGCGCATGCATGACACGCATGAGGTCACAGGTTCGAGCCCTGTATCGCCCATTGAACAAGCCTCGCCGAGGAGGCCGGTGGGTCCAGGTCGGACTCGGCGTGTGGCCGCGGCCCGTGAATCGTCGGGGCCGCAAACCCTGACTGAGGAGCGCAGGTTGACGGTCGTTCCGCAAGGCACCAATCCGGTGAACGTTCCCGACGCCGCCGAGCGGGTTGGGGAATGGTCCATTCCCGGGGCGGAAGGGCTGAAGCTTCGCGTGGCCGAATCGGGCGTGGGCAAGCCCGTGGTGTTTCTGCACGGGCTGGTGGGCCTGAACGATCACTGGGAGCAGGTTGTGGAGCACGTGCGGGATCGCTCGCGGTGCATCATGCTCGAGGTGCCGCTGCTTGATCTCAAGGGCGACCTGTGCTCGATCGAGGGCGTGACCAACGTCACGCGGAGCTTTCTGTCCGAACGCGTGGGCGAGCCCGCGGTCCTGGTGGGCAACAGCTTCGGCGGGCACGTCGCGCTGCGGCTGGCGATCGAGCAGCCCGAGATGGTGCGGGGGCTCGTCCTCGCGGGTTCGAGCGGGCTGTTCGAGCGAACGGTCTTCCGCGATGCCCCGATCAGGCCCAGCCGCGATTGGCTCGCCAAGAAGATCGGCGAACTCTTCTACGACCCCTCAAACGTCTGGGAGAGCGACATCGACCGCGCCTTCGCGGAGCTCTCGCGGCGCGAGGGTGCGCGGGCGATGGTGCGGCTCAGCAAAAGCGCCAAGCAGGACCACCTCGGTGATCGCCTGGCGTTCGTGCAGTCGCCCACACTCCTGCTCTGGGGCCGCAACGACGTGGTGACCCCGCCCGAGACCGCGGAGGAATTCCACCGTCTCATCGCCGGAAGCCGGCTCGAGTGGATCGACCGCTGCGGGCACGCCCCGATGATGGAGTACCCGCGGGAATTCGCCGAACGCATGCGGGCTTTCCTCGCCTCGATCGAGACCAACGGCGAGGGGCGGGCTTAGTCGGTCGGTGCATCGGAAAGGACTTGAACGATGGCGGCTCTTGACAGCCCCGGCACGCCGGGTGGCTATCGGTGGACGGCTCTGGTTGGCCTCGGGCTGCGGGCGATGGTCTCGCGACGTATCGAGCTGCTCGGCGACCTCACGCACTGGAAGCTGCACACCGCGGCAATCCAGACGGCGCAGCTCCGCGGGCTCCTCGCCAAAGCACGGGACACGCAGTTCGGGCGAGAGCACGGGTTCGCACGCCTGGCGACGCTCCCCGACCAGGAGCTCATCCGCACGTATCGGTCCGCTGTTCCCATGGCGGACTACGAGGGCTTTCGTGCGCTGATCGTGCGCATGCGCGAGCACGGCGAGCCCAACGTGCTCTGGCCCGAACTCGTCAAGAACTACGCGCAGACGAGCGGCACCACCTCCGGCGACAAGTACATCCCCGTCAGCGAAGCGATGATGAAGTCAAACTTCCGCGCCTCGCTCGACATCTTCGCCCACGCATCGCGATTCGGAGCCAGCGTCCCCTGGCTGACCAGCGGGAAAATGCTCTTCCTCGGGGGCTCGACCGAGCTCTCGACCAACGAGCACGGCATCCGCACGGGCGACCTCTCGGGGATCGTGGCGCCGCTCATCCGCTGGCCTCTCTCCCAGGTCTATTCGCCCGGGCACACCGTAGCTTTGATGAGTCACTGGCCTTCCAAGATCGAGGCGATGGCCAGGCTCACGCTCGATCAGGACATCCGCATGATCAGCGGCATGCCGAGCTGGACGCTCAAGCTCGTGCAGCGCGTGATGGAACTCGCCCGCGAGGCCGGTCGCCCCGCGCGAACGCTCCGCGACATCTGGCCCAATTTCACGCTCTTTGTGCACGGCGGTGTGAAGTACGCCCCGTTCGAGCCCCGCATCCGCGACGCCTGGTCGGGATCGACGCAGGACGTGCCGATGCGGCTCGAGGTGTACCCCGCCAGCGAGGGGTTCATCGCGATGCAGGACACGCCCGGCGATCCCGGGCTGCGCCTGCTCACGGACATCGGAAACTACTACGAGTTCGTTCCCCTCGAAGAGATCAACGATCCCGACGCACGGGCCTGCTCGGCGTGGGAGGTGGAAAAAGGGCAGCGGTACGTCGTCGTCATGTCCACCTGCGCCGGGCTGTACCGCTACATCATCGGGGACGTTGTCGAGTTCGACACGATCCCCGCGGGGTTTGACGGCCGGGGCGGCGAAGGGCCCTGCCGGCTTCGGATCGTCGGTCGGCACAAGCACTTCATCAACGCCTTCGGCGAGAACATCATCGTCGAGCACATCGAGAACGCGGTCGCCGCGGCGGCCCGCTCCGCCGGCGTCACGATCGGCGAGTTCACCGCCGCGCCGGTCTATCCGGGTGAAGGACGCAAGCCCGGGCTCGAGCTCGCGGTCGAGTGCGACCGGGGGCTGGGCGAGCACGAGGCGATGCCCGCGTTCCGCGAGGCGTTCGACGCGGCGATCAAGGCGCAGAACGTCGACTACACGACCAAGCGGACCGACGACGTGGGCATGGGCCCCCCGGTGATCAGCGTGCTGCCCGTCGGGTCCTTCCACCGATGGATGCAGAGCAGGGGCAAGCTGGGCGGGCAGCACAAGTGCCCACGCTGCGCCAACCATCGCGACATCATCGACGCCGTCAAATCTTCGGCGTCTCCCGCGTCTTCACGGTGATCCGCCCGTTCGAGGTCTTGAGCATCGACTCGGCTCCTTCCCGCGGGAGCTTGACCTCGCCCTTTTTCTTCGAGATGGAGGCGGTCGCGCCCGGGATGTCCGCGGCGATCGACCCGTTGGAGGTTTCCATCTTGAGCACGCCGCCCATCTCGGCCGAGGCGGTCAGATCGATCGACCCGTTGGACGTGCGGACGTTGACGGGTCCGGGGTTGGAAGCCGCCATCACGATCGTGACGCGGCCGTTGCTCGTCTTGGCGTCGATCTTCCCGGCGACGTCCACCAGCTCGATCGCGCCGTTGCTCGAATCCGCGTCGACCGGGCCCGCGTGGTCCTTCACGGTGATGCGGCCGTTGGACGTCTGAAGGTCGGCAAACCCCGACAGCCCTTCGATCGTGACCGCGCCGTTGCTGGTCCGTGCCTTCACGCCCGAGGCCTCCGGGAGCGCGATCGTGAACGTGCAACCCTCGGAGCCCCGGCGTGCGTCCGGCCACTGCACCGACACGTCGAGGGTGCCGTCGTCCTTGCGATCGGCAACGATGATCACCTGCTCGGCCCGCTCCTGCGTCTGCGCGCGCACCTCGGCGGTGATCTCGACGTCCGAACGGTTCTCCCTGCGGATGGTGATCGCCCCGTTCCCCGTCGACACGCTGACCGCGGACCCCGCCGTGTGCGCCGTCTGGGCGGCTCGGGTCACTACGTAGTCGGCCGAGGAGCGGTACACGCACCCGCCCGAAACGATCGAAGCCAGCGCCACACCCAGCGATGCCAGAACCAGCCCGGACGCCCGCACGTGCGAGCGGCGGCGGGGTGTGAGGGAGTCGAACGGGCGAGGGGTCGTCTGCATGGGTGACTTCCTGATGAGTGGGGGGGTGGGGGGGTAAGGGACAGCCGTTGGCAGGGTGGTTCGGCCTTGGGGTTACTCAATGGGGATGGTTGGGGAAACCGGGCCGGGTCTTTCCGTACCCTACCAGACTCTGCGGGCGGACAGGGTGTTGCAATCCGCCCGCAGGCGAAGAAAGGACCTCGATGCCGCCCCGTGCCGTTGGACCTCGTGCCGAGTTGCTTGCCCTTCGGAACAGCGGATGGCGGACCGATCCGTCGCCGCAATCCTTTGGGGCGTCTGTTGTTCGGTTCCGCGACCCGATCTGTCACGGGCACCCCCTCCCGCCGTTTCCCGCCTATGTCGAGCAGCCCAAGCCCACGGGCACCGCGCCGGTTGGCTTCCCGGTTCGGCCCGGCTTCCGGTGGACGGATCGGCCGCGGGTGCGGATTCCGATCAGCCCGGGGACCTCACTCTACGGGACGGGCGAGCAGGCCGGACCTCTGCTGCGCAACGGCCGGCGGGCGATGATGTGGACGTCGGACTCCTTCGGCTACGACGAGCGCACGCCGAGCGTCTATCAGTCGCAGCCGTGGATTCTGGCGGTTCGACCGAACGGGACGGCGTTCGGTGTAATCGTCGAATCGACCTGGCGCGTGAGGCTCGACCTGTGCGCGACCGACCCCGGGGCGATCCTGGTCGAGTGCGAAGGCCCGAGCCCGGCGGTGACAGTTATTGATGGGGCAAGCGCGGAGGAGGTGCTGGGTGTTCTCGCGCGGCTGACCGGGACGATGCCGATGCCCCCGCTCTGGGCGCTTGGGTATCAGCAGTGCCGGTGGAGTTACGAGCCCGAGTCCCGCGTGCGCGAGATCGCCAAGGGGTTCCGCGAGCACCGGATCCCGTGCGATGTGATCTGGCTCGACATCGACTACATGAAGGCGTTCCGGTGCTTCACGGTTGATCAGTCGAAGTTCCCGGACATGAAGGCGATCACGGCGGACCTGCGCCGCGAGGGCTTCCGGACGGTGGCGATGATCGACCCCGGGCTTTCCGCCGAGGACGACTACTTCGCGTACACGTCCGGGCGAGAGGGCGGGCACTTTGTGCGCATTGCCGGGACGGAGCAGAAGCCGACGGCGGTGGTGACCAACCAGGCGCGCGCGCTGCTGGGCCTTCCCCCGGTGGAGGACACGCGCGACGGCGAACTGTCGGAGGGCGGAACGCGCGAGTATCGCGGCGCGGTGTGGCCAGGGCCGTGCGCGTTCCCGGACTTCACGCGGGCGAGGACTCGCCGCTGGTGGGCCGCGTTCTACAAGGAGTTCATGGCGCTGGGGTTTGGCGGCGTGTGGAACGACATGAACGAGCCCGCGGTGTTCGATGGGCCGGGCAAGAGCATGCCCAACTCGGTGATGCACGAGGCGGACGAGGAACTCGGCGGGCCGGGCCCGCACGCGAAGTACCACAATGTGTACGGGATGCAGATGGTGCGGGCGTCCCGAGAAGGGATCGCGGCGGCGAATCCGGACGCAAGGCCGTTCGTGCTGACGCGGTCGAACTTCCTGGGCGGGCATCGTTACGCGGCCACGTGGACCGGGGACAACATCGCGAATCAGTCGCACTTCCGGTGGTCGGTGTCGATGGTGCTGAATCTGGGGCTGAGCGGGCAGCCGTTTGTGGGTCCGGACATCGGCGGGTTCGCGGACACGACATCGCCGGAGCTGTTCGCGAGGTGGATGGGGGTGGGGGCGTTGCTGCCCTTTGCGCGTGCGCACAAGATCAAGGAGTGGGCGGGCAAGCCCGTGGCGGACCACGAGCCGTGGTCGTTCGGCGAGCCGTGGACGGGGCTGTGCCGCCGGGCGATCGAGCGGCGGTATCGGCTGCTGCCGTATTTTTACACGCTGTTCGAGGAGGCGTCGCGGACGGGGTTGCCGGTGTGCCGACCGGCGTTCTGGGCGGATCCGCGTGACGCTCGGTTGCGTTCGGCGGACGGGATGTTCCTGATCGGGAATGACGTGCTGGTGGTGTGCGACTTCAGCGCAACGGGCGATCCGCATCCTGAGCAGCCGCCGGTGCCGGCCGAGTTTGTGCGCATGGGGTCGGTGGATGAAGGTGAGGCGATGCTGCCGCGGCTTTACCAGAGGCGCGGATCGGTGGTGCCGCTGGCCCCGCTGATGCAGCACACGGGGGAGAAGCCCTGGGACCCGCTGACGCTGTCGACGGCGGCAGGGGCGGATGGGCGGGCGAAGGGCACGATGTACATGGACGCGGGGGACGGGCACGAACACACGCGGGGGCAGTTCGTTCGGCTTGGCTTTGAGGTGGATGCCTCGGACAAGGTTGTCACCACCCGCGAAGGGGCGTTTGCGTTTGGTCCCAAGGTGACCGTTGAGCGGGTGGGTTGATCGCGGTGCACACGGGTAGGCGGAGTCGGCAAGAGGCACGCACGAAACGAGGAGTCGATCATGCAGTTCCCGGGCTTGGGCGACATCGCGAGGATCACGACCGGGCGCACACGCTCGATCAGCGCCGAAAATCCGACGGGCGGCAAGGGCAAGGGTGCCCAGGCCGCGCCGGGGGATGATCCGCACTGCACGGCGGCGGCTGACCGCCTCGGGAAAGGGTGGAAGGTTCGTCCGTGTCTGCGGAACATCGAACCCGGAGCGACAGTCGTGCTCGCCGACATCCGCGGGCCGGGTGTGATCCAGCACATGTGGTTCACGGTTCTGGACGCGGTGGGGCGGTGGCTCACGCTGCGGATCTACTGGGACGACCAGGCGCACCCGAGCGTGGAGGTGCCGCTGGGTGACTTTTTCTGCAACTCGATCGACGGGATGGCGGTGGTGAACAGCCTGCCGATCGTGGTAAACCCCAAGGGCGGGATGAACAGCTATTGGCCCATGCCGTTCCGCGGGCGATGCCGGATCGAGGTGACGAACGACGGGCCCGGAAAGATCAACGAGTTGTTTTTCCAGATCACGTACGCGGAGCAGGATGTGCCGGCGGACGCGGGGTACTTCCACGCGACGTGGCGACGGTCGATGACGACGCGGGAGAAGCCCGAGCACGTCATTCTCGATGGTGTCTCCGGACGCGGGCAGTATGTGGGGACGTCGATTGTGTGGAGTCAGTTGTCGAACCAGTGGTGGGGGGAGGGCGAGGTCAAGTTCTTCATCGACGGCGACCCGGCCGACGGGCCGACTATCTGCGGGACGGGCACGGAGGATTACTTCGGGGGCGCGTGGGGGTTCGTGATGGACCACACGCGGGACCTGACACCGGTGGCGTTTTCGACGGCGTTTCTGGGGTATCCGCAGGTGGTGTACGCGCCGAGCCCGGCGGCGTCGCAGCGGATGCAGCCGCGCGTGCCGCAACATCAGCTCTATCGCTGGCATATTCCGGATCCCGTGGGGTTTGCGCAGGACCTTCGGGTGACGGTGCAGGCGCTGGGGTGGTGGCCCAACGGGAAGTTCCAGCCGCTGACGGACGATCTGGCGAGCGTGGCCTATTGGTATCAGACTTTGCCAAGTCTGCCGCTGAAGGCGTTGCCCCCGATGGACGAACGCTACCAGCGCTAGCGGTATACTGGCGCGCGTGCGTCGAAGTCCGACCCAGGCGTATGTTCTGCTCGCGGTGCCCATGGCGGTGCTGGGTGTGTTCGTGCTCGCGCCGACGGTGCTGGGGCTGGCGCTCGCGCTGACGGACTGGGACGGCTCGGGGGTGCCGAGGTTCGTCGGGCTTGGCAACTTCGGCGCGCTGCTGTCGGACTCTCGCTTCGCCAGTGCGTTTCGGAACACGCTGGTCTTCGCGGCGATCACGGTGCCGGCGCAGGTGTTGCTCGGGTTTGTGCTGGCGGCGGCGGTCAACGCCCCGTGGTTCGTGGGGCGTGCTGCGGTCCGGGCGATGCTGTTTATTCCCACGGTCGTGTCGATCATCGCGGTGGGGTTCATCTGGCGATGGATGCTCGAGCCCCGGACCGGTCTTGTGCCGCTGGCGTTCGCGTCCGCGGGGATCGAGGCGCCCGACTTTCTGCAGGGCGGATCGGCGGTGAGCGTGCCCATGATCGGCGAGCTCGTGTCGTGGCCCATGCTCTCGGTGTGCGCGGTGCAGATCTGGAAAATGGCGGGGTTCTGCATGGTGCTGTACCTGGCGGCGATGCAGCAGGTGCCCGAGTCCCTGGGGGAGGCCGCCCGCGTGGACGGGGCGTCGCGTTGGCAGACGCTGCGGAATGTGACGTGGCCTGCGGTGGCGCCGACGACGACGTTCCTGGTCGTGACGGGGCTGATCGCGGCGCTGCAGGTCTTTGATCTGGTGTGGGCATTGTCGGCGATGAGCGACAGCCCGTCAACACGGGTGCTGGGCACGCTGCTCTTCCGCGAGTTTCAGCAGAGCCGGCTCGGTTTCGCGGCGGCCGTCGGGGTGGTGATCTTCGCGTTGACGCTCGCGCTCATCGCGGGTGAGTCGTGGCGTGCGCGGAGGGCCGAGGCGTGAGGAGCGACCGACCGAGCCTGCCCTGGAGGGTTTTCGCGCACGCGGTGGTGTACGCGGCGGCGCTGGCGGCGGCGATGCCCCTGCTCTGGATGATCATGACAAGCCTGAAGGCCGACGACGAGGTTGCGCCCGATCGGCTGAGTCTTTGGCCTCGGGCGTGGCAATGGTCGAACTACGCGGAGGCGATCCGGGCGGCGAATCTCGATCGCTTTTTCATGAACTCGCTGGTGGCGGCGGTATTGACGACCGTGCTCGCGGGGTTCTACAACGCGGCGGCCGGGTTTGCGCTCGCGAAGCTGCGGTTCCGCGGGCGTCGAACGGCGATCTGGCTCGTGCTGGCCGCGATGATGCTCCCCGTGCAGGCGAGCTTCATCGTCGCGTACATCATCGCCGCCAGGCTTGGCATGGTCGACAACATGCAAGCGCTCGTGGTTCCCTTCATCGCGAGCGCGTTCGGCATCTTCTACATGAAGCAGGCGGTCGCGGCCGTTCCGGACAGCCTGCTGGAGGCCGGACGACTCGACGGCATGACTGATCTGGATTTGTTCTGGCACCTGGTGCTGCCGGCGATCTGGCCCGCGACGGCGGCTCTCGGAACGCTGAGCTTTGTCAACAGTTGGAACAGCTTTCTCTGGCCGCTGGTGGTGGCCGACAGCGAATCGAGCAAGACGCTGCCGATCGCGATCGCGGAACTGGCGGGGGGCGTGTACGTGCAGAGCTGGCCCGTGCGGATGGCGGCGGCGACGCTGATCACGCTCCCGCTGGTGATTGTCTTCCTTCTGTTCCAGCGTGCGTTCGTGCGGGGGGTCACGTTGTCCGGGGTGAAGGAGTAGCCATGCGACGCTCGACCGCGCTGATTGTGGGCGTCTTCGCGCTGACGGCGGCTCTGGTGCTGTGGCCTCGCGATGGGTTGGTCGGCGGCGGCAAGACGATCTGGATGACGGTCTGGGGGATGCCATTCGAGGATCGGCTCTTCCGCGATGAGTATGCACGCGGCTTCGAACGCGAGCGTCCTGACGTCAGGGTTGAGTACGGCCGATTCGCCGATGTTCGGCTCAAGTACAACGCGTGGCACGCCCAGCGCCGCGGGCCCGAGGTGATGCGCGTCGAGGCGACGTGGTACATCGACATGGCCCGGCGCGGGCTGCTGGAGCCCCTGACCCCGTACCTGCGTGATCCGCAGCGGGGGCTCTCGCCCGAGCGGTTCGAGAAGATCCCCGAGCATCTGCGGCGGATCCTCGAAGTGGACGGCGAGATCTATGGGCTGCCCCAGGACACCGCGGTGTTCGGGCTTCTCTACAACAAGGACATCTTTGACGCGCACAACGCCGCGAACCCTGATCGGCCGATCGCGTATCCGAGCGAGCGATGGACCTGGGACGATTTCAGGCGGGCCGCACGGGAGCTGACGGTGCGGGACGCGAACGGTCGGCTCGAGCGGGCGGGGTTCGGGGTTGCGCTGTGGGCGTGGCCTTTCCTGACGCTGCAGGCGCAGGCGGGCGGGGCGCCCTGGTCGCCCGATGGTCTCACGTGCACCGTGGACGACGAGGGCGGCGTGGCCGCGTTGCGGCTTTTGCGGGCGATGCAGCGTGAAGATCGGTCGTTTGATCCGCTGCTGGCCGATTACACCTCGGGCATGGGCCCGGACATCCTCTTCGGGCTGGGCCGGGTCGCGATGCTGATGGACGGCTCGTGGCGCGTGGCGAACATCGAGAACAACTACCCCAACCTGCGATTCGCGGTTGCGCCGCTACCGAAAGGCACCAGGCGGGCGGTGGTCACGGGGAGCATCTTCTGGTGCATCTCGCGGCACGCAAAGCACAAGGACGAGGCGTGGGAGATGCTCCGCTGGCTGACGGACGATCCGCAAGCCGCCCGGTATTGGGACACGATGCGGCTGGCGCCGCCGGCCAATCTCGCGGTCATCCGCGGGCCGGGCTTTCGCCAGACGGGCGGGATGCTGAAGGATCCGGCGGATCCGTCGAAGGGCTTCGAGGTGCCGCCCATGTCGGCGGACCAGTTCGGCGATCGAGCGGCGTGGATCGAGCCGACGTTTGTTGCGGGCGAAGATGGCTCGCCCGCGCCGGGCTTCCTCCCGATGCATGAATTGCAGGGCGACCTGTTCGCCGAGCTGGCCTCGATGCTCGTGTCGTATCTGTCGCCGGGCAGCACGCAGAGCCCGGAAGCCGCGCTCCGCGGCGTGGCGGAACGTATGAACGAGCTGGTCGATCGCCGTCGGCGGGCCGCGGGGCTGCCGCCCGTGCAGCGAGGCGAGGGGCTTTCGAGGTAGCGATTACGACCCTTGGGTGGGAGCCTCGGCCTCGTTGCCCTGTTCGTCGGTGCGGGGCGCTCCGGCGGGGACCCAGCGGAGTCGATCGCGAAGGGCCGCCGCGGTGAACGGGGCGTCCGGCTTCTCGATCTTGCGGGTCTCACGACTCAGCAGTTCGTTGATCGCCAACTGGTCGGCCCCGCGGGCCATCTCGGCGGTCAGGGGCATCAGCGATTCCACGCGGGCGTAGACGACCGAAAGGGTCTTGAGCACCGGCGTCGCGACCAGCCGTGCTTCGCGGGGCTGATCGGCGAGCGGCTTCCTGGGGTCGAGCTTGGCGAAGGCCTCCATCACCGCCTTGCGGAAGGGCTCGGAGTCGATCGTGTCGATGTCGTCCCGATTTGACGAGGCGGCCCGCTCGATCGAGACCGCCGCGCCGCGCTCAATCTTCAGTGGGGGGAGCGTGGGCTTGGTTTCGGGGGCGCTCAGGGTGATTTCGGTTGTCTCGCCGGGGTAGTTGCCCACGACCGCGTCCAGGCCGCCCGTCGTTGCCGCCTGAAGGTTTTTCTGGACGTCGGCCTTGAGTTGTTCGAAGGCGCGGATGCGTCGAAGGTCGTTCACCACAGCCGCACGGACTTCGTCGAGCGACACGGGCTCGCCTGCCTTGCGGACGTCCGTCACGCGGAAGTAGTAGAGGTTCCCCGCGGCATCGCTGACAGGGCGGTCAAAGATCGGCGCCACGCCCACTTGCACACCGGCCGGGCTTCGCGAATTCAGTTCGCGCACGTTCAAGGCCAGCTCCGGGAAAGGCACCCGTTCGCCGCCGCGCTGCAGCACGGCCGAACCGATCCCGGGCGTCGCCGCCAGATCGCTCTGCGACAGCAGGGTCGACTCGGCGCTGACGATGGGCAGCGGAATCTCGACGGGGCTCTGCCAGCGTTCGCGGTCGTCGCGACCGGCGGTCTCGGCCTTGACGCCGGCCACGATCGCCTGGGCCATGGCTTCGGGAGTCAGGCGGGCATCGCGCCAGTTCTCGGGCAGCTTGCGGAATCGCCCGTCGAGCGGGAGCGACTTGATCGACGCCTGGGCCGCCTCGCGGAATCGGCCGTCGGCGATCCGCAGGATGTCGCCGGCGTACTCGTCGCGCAGGGTGTTCTCAAAGGCGGCGCGTTCCTTGTCAAAGTCGGCCTGCGTCTTGCCCGGGTTGGCTTGGTTCCAACGCTCGCGGACGTGCGAATCGATCAGGCGGATCGCGCCGGCTACGCGGGCCTTGTTGATCTCGATCCACTCGACGCGGACTCGGTCGGGCTTGGCGTAGCCGATGCCGTCGGGGCTGTCGCTGGGCTTGACGGCCTTGAACTTCTCGTAGTGAGCGACGATCTCCTCCTCGGTGGGCGTGGGCACGCTTGAGACGAGCCGATCGGCGGGAACGATGACGTAGTCGATCGTTGCGCGATTGCCGATCTCGTTGAGCGCCGAGAAGAGCCGACGGTCAGAGGCCTTGGGCGCGCGTTCAAGGAGCTCCCGCACGCGGAGCACACCGCGCAGGTCGGCCAGGGCGAGGTCAAACTCCGAGAGCGGGAGGCCGGACCGGGACACCGCCTGTGCGATCAACGCCGGCAGCGTTCGGTCGCGGGCCTGCGTGACGAACTCCTGGGCGGCGGCGGCGTCACCTTGCAGCCCGTTGAGCGCGGCCTGGGCTCGCGGGCCGCCCGTGCTCAGTTCGTTCCGCATGAGGCTGGTCGCCATCTGCTGGACCATGGAGTCGGTCAGCATCTCCGCATCGGAGATCCCGCCGACCAGGCCCGCCTGATTCGCCTCGCTGACCGCGAGGAAGAAGTGCTCGCCGTCGGTGATGCCCAGGTTGTCGAGCACCGACTTGGTGACGGGGAAGTCCTCGAGCGCCTTGAAGCGGGCGAGGGAAAGCCCGTACTCGCCCATGGTCACCTTGCGGCCGGCCAGGGTTCCCTGGGCGCGCTTGCGGGGATCCCCGCCGAAGTGACTCGTGTTGGGGAGCAGGAATGCGATCATCAGCACGCTGCCGCCGATGATGATGAACCACTTCTTGTACTTCTTCAGGGCCTTGTGCATGAGATCCTCGGCAGGAATGCGAAACGCCCGGGGCGAGCGTCAGGCCTGCTCGGCCCGCACCGCTCGTCCCGGGCGTAGTCAGGCCGGGTCGATGATAGGAATTAGCGATAGAACTCGACGATCAGGTTCGGGTTGCAGTCGAACGGAATCTGATCAGTCGTGGGCAGAGCAACGACGCGGACCGTCAGCTCGCTCGGGTTGAAGTCGAGCCAGTCGGCGATCTCGTGCCCGGGGAGGCTTTCCATGCTCTCCTTCGCGAGCTTCTGCGTCTTTTCCTTGATCGTGATCACGTCGCCCACGTTGACCACCGCGCTCGGGCGGTCGTGCTTCTTGCCGTTCAGGCGGACGTGCCCGTGAACGACCATCTGGCGGGCGGCCCAGATCGTGCGGGCCAGCCCCGCGCGACGGACCACGTTGTCCAGACGACGCTCGAGCAACTGCATGAGCACGTCGCCCGTGTTGCCCGGGCGGCGGCCGGCCTCGGCGAGAATGCGGCGGAACTGCGCCTCTTGCACGCAGTAGTGGTACTTGACCTTCTGCTTCTCATTCAGGCGGATGCCGTACGCACGCAGCCGGCGGCCGCGGTACCCGTGCATGCCCGGGAAGACCAGGGCGCGCTTGCTGGTGTGCTTGGGGTTGTCCGCGATCGGGGCGCCGACGCGGCGGGACAACTTCAACTTGGGACCGGTGTAACGAGCCATTTCAAACCTCCGTCTCTCCGCGCACGGGGCGCGAAGGTATCGGCATCTGCCGACGATCTGGCCGGTGGACCGAGACTTCGGGCCGGCGATGGTGATCCGGACCGCCGCACATCGCGACGGGCCCCAATCAAAGCCCTCCCAACCCCCGCGGTCAACCCGAGACCAGGATCGACATACCGGCCATGATCCAAACATCACGGTCGCGGCGGGCGATTGGACTCGGGCACCGTCCCGGATTCGATCCCATCGAGGTTCGCGCGGGTGGTCGCCGCGATGTTCGCCATCGCCTCGCGGGTCAGGAATCCCTGGTGCCCCGTGATCAGAACGTTCGGGAAGGTCATCAGTCGGGCGAAGACATCGTCACGCAGCACCTCGCCCGAGAGGTCGCGGAAGAACAGGTCGGCCTCTTCCTCATAGACGTCCAGACCGACCCCGCCGAGCCGCCCGCCCTTGAGCGCACCGATCAGGGCCTTGGTGTCGATGAGGGCCCCTCGCCCCGTGTTGAGCACGTAAGCACCGGGCTTGAGAAGCACCAGCCGCCGCTCATCAAGCAGGTGGCGGGTTGTCGGCGTCAGCGGGCAGTGCAGGCTGACCACGTCGGCCTGTCGGAGCAGCTCGTCGAGCTCCGCGTATCGAACACCCAGCCCTTCGCACTCGCGGCTCGGGGCGGGGTCGCTGGCGATGACTCTGCAGCCGAATCCGAGCATGATCCGGGCGAAGCACTCCCCGATCTTCCCCGTTCCGATCACGCCCACAACCTTGCCGTGAAGGTCAAAGCCCATCAGCCCGTCGAGCGAGAAATTCTGCTCGCGGACGCGGTTGTAGGCCCGGTGCGTCTTGCGGTTGAGGGTGAGCAGCAGCGCGGCGGTGTGCTCGGCGACGGCATGGGGCGAATAGGCCGGCACGCGGGCGATGGCGATCCCGAGCCGTTCGGCCTCTCGCAGGTCAACGTTGTTGAACCCTGCGCAGCGCATCGCGACGCCGCGCACCCCCAGACGGGCGAGTTGCGAGAGGCACGCCGCGTCGATCCGATCGTTGACGAAGGCGCAGACCGCCCCGGCCCCTGCCGCGAGCGAGGCGGTGGACGCATCGAGCCCAACCTCGTGGTGGCGGAGCGTGTGCGCGGGCGAGCAGGCCTCGTCCAGGATGGTCCGCTCGTAGGCCCTTGAGCTGAAGACGGAGACGATCATCCGCGGATCGTACACGCCCCGGGGGTGGCTTCCGCATCGCCCCCCGCTACACTGCGGCGAGCACGCCCCGCGGAGGTTCTGATGCCACGCACTGTTTCGCTGCCGCAGATCCACGACTTGGGCATGGTCTCACGCGCCGCGGGGTACGAGAAGAAAGAGAAGTGCGGGGTCTTCGGGGTGTGGGGGTCGGCCGCGGCGGTCCGCCTGGCGTACCTCGGGCTCTACGCGCAGCAGCACCGCGGGCAGGAGTCGGCGGGAATCGTGGTGACCGACGGGAAGAGTCTCGCCGGGCACACGGGCATGGGGCTTGTGCCCGAGGTCTTCGACGATCATGTGCTCGATCAGTTGAACAGGGCGCTGCCCGCGCCCGTCAAGGCGAGCGTGGCGCACAACCGGTACTCCACGGCCGGGGGGAGCACCTCGTGCAACGCCCAGCCTCTGCTCGAGAGTTACATCGGTGGGCAGGTCGCGCTGGCGCACAACGGGAACCTGATCAACGCCGACGCGTTGCGGATGAAGTTTGAGGAGGCGGGGCACCTCTTCCACACGACGAGCGACACCGAGGTCATCATTCACCTGCTCGCCAGCCCGACGCAGCAGAAGAGCCCGGACCCCATCGCGTCGACCCTCCGTCGCTTGCAGGGCGCGTTCAGCCTGGTCTTTCTCTTCCCGGACCGGATGGAGGCCGCCCGCGATCCGTGGGGCTTCCGTCCGCTCGTGCTGGGCGTGCTGCCCGAGGGCGGGTACGTCGTCGCGAGCGAGACGGTGTCGCTGGGAGTATTGGGCGCGAAGGTGGTGCGAGAGATCGAGCCGGGCGAGATCGTGACGATCAACGACGCCGGCGTGCGTTCGAGGCGATTTGCCGAACCGGCCCCTCGGCTTGCCAAGTGCGTTTTCGAGCATGTCTACTTCGCCAACCCGGCGAGCCTCGTGTTCGGGCAGAACGTTCAGCAGGCCCGCGAGCGCATGGGCGAGACGCTCGCCCGTGAGGCGCCGGTGCCCGCCGACTGCGTGATGCCGATGCCCGACTCGGGCCGATCCGCCGCCACCGGGTACGCCCGGCAGAGCGGGATCGCCTACCGAGAGGGCATCGTGCCCAATCGCTACGTCGGGCGGACGTTCATCAAGCCGACGCAGACCGAGCGGCAGATGGCGGTTCGGCTCAAGTTGAATGTCATCCCGGAAGTGGTCGCCGGCAAGCGAGTGATCGTGGTCGATGACTCGATCGTGCGGGGCACGACGACCAAGGCCAAGATGGACCAGTTGCGCCAGGCCGGGGCCAGTGAGATCCACCTTCGGATCTCGTGCCCGCCGATCCGCCATCCCTGCTACTTCGGGGTGGATTTCGCGACCCGCGACCAACTCATCGCGCACAACCGCAGCGTCGAGCAGATCCGCGACTATCTTGGAGTGGATTCCCTGCACTACCTCTCGTTGGAGGGGTTGCTCTCGTGCATGGATCGCCCCCCGGCGAGTTATTGCACCGCCTGCTACTCGGGGGATTACCGCCTCGATGTCGAGCACCCGCAGACCGAGCTCGTGCTCGAAAGCGACCAGCTCCGGATCTTTGGGACGCAGCCCTGAACGCCCAGCCCTGAACGCCGCGCAGCGTGCCGGGCCGACCGGGATTCACTACACTCCGCGCCGTTCGGATCCGAATCGTGGGCGGCGGTGGGGGAGCTGATGGACCCGGCACCCCAGACATTTTCGAGCGATCAGACGCGCATCCGCCCGTCGGCCGGGGCATCGTTCATGTGCCTGTACCTCGGGCCGGGTGTGCTCGCGCTGGCCACCCTGGCTCTCGCGGCCGATTTGCTGGGGGTCTTCCCTGCGTCGAATTCGTCCGAACTTCCGAGCGCTCGACGGACCAGGGGTGTCGTGGTGCTGGCGGTCGGCCTGCTGCTGGCATTTCTCTGGGCGCGGACGCAACGCCGGCGATGGGATCGGCTCTTCGATCGGTGCTATCAGGATCGATTCACCGCGCACTCCGATCTGCTCCCGGCCATGCTTTGGACCGTCCGTCCCGATTCGATGTGCGACTTTCTGAATCGGGCCTGGCTCGAGTACTGCGGCCGGGCGATGGAGACACAGATCGGGCATGGCTGGCTCGAGGTTGTGCACCCCGATGACCGAGATCCGTGCCGAACCACGTTTCTGTCGGCCTTCGAACAACGCAAGCCATTCCATCTGTACTACAGGCTTCGTCGCGCCGACGGGACGTATCGCCGATTCGTGGCCTCCGCCACGCCGACCCACTCGCAGAGCGGCTCGTTCTCGGGGTACCTCGGCGTATCCATCGACGTCGAGGAGCAGGCCTCCGCGGTCGATCGGCTTCGCGAGTCAGAGGAGCGGTACCGCGGCATCGTTGAAGATCAGACCGAACTCATCTGCCGATGGACGCCCGATGGTGTCATCAGCTTCGTCAACGATGCGTATTGCAGAACGTTCGGTCGCCACGCCCGCGAACTCATCGGGCACAGTTTCGCGCCGATGATCCCCGAGGAGGATCGGCACGTGATGGACGAGGTCGCGCAGCGACTGGGTCCGAAGGAGCCCATTATCACCTCCGAGCATCGGGTGATCGTCGCCGACGGGAGCGTTCGCTGGCATCGATGGACCGATCGCGTGCTGCTCGATCAGTCGGGCCGGGTCGTTGAGTATCAGGGTGTCGGTGCGGACATCACCGAGTCAAAGGTGGCCGAGCTCTCGGCGAGGCAGGCGAACGAGAGGCTGGCGGCGTTGCTGACGCGCGAGGCCGAACTGCGCCGAGAACTGAACCACCGCGTGCGCAACAACCTCGCGTCGCTTCTCGGCCTTGTGACGCTGTACACACGGAGCACGGTGACAGTGCCTGAACTGGCGGAGGCGATCCGCGGGAAGGTCGCCGCATTGCGGGAGGTGCATGAACTCATTTCCGCCTCTTCAGGTGGTGCGGATCTCGCGTCGCTTGTCTCGCGTCTCGCGGGGACGTTCGCGAAGTTCGCGCCCGGAGCCGGACGGATCACGGTGCTCGGCCCAACCGTCCTGCTTCCGCCTGAACTGGCGAGCGCGATGGCGATGATCATCCAGGAACTGCTCACGAATTCGGTGAAGCACGGTGCATTAGTCGACCCCGAGGGCAAGATTACGCTAGAATGGGCCGTTCCCTCCGAGGGCCCCGGGCTCTCCCTGGTCTGGCGGGAACGCGTACCGCCGCGGGTGGCACTCGCCGATCCCGCGTCAGATTTTTCCCGCGACGGAACGTCGGAATTCCCACCTGAGCACGGTGGCGTCGGTCTTTCTCTCGTGAAAGGCCTCGCGTCGTTCGAGCTTCGTGGGGACGCCTCTTTTTCGTTTGAACCCGCCGGCCTTGTCTGCCGGATTCGCATCGGGGTGCCGCTTGACCTGATTCAGGCGCCATCGAAACCATCCGGACAGACACTCGCATGAAAGTCATCGACGACCACGGCACAAAGAAGATCATCCTCGACAGCGGGCGCACCGTGCCGGATCGGCCCCAGCGGATTCTTGTGGCGGAGGACGAGCACCTTGTTGCCGCGGAGATCACCGCGAGACTTACCGAACTCGGTTACGTCGTGGTCGGGCCGGCGGTCGACGGCGAGGCGGCTATCCGGCTGGCCCACAACGGCGTTCCCGACCTTGCCATTCTCGACGTCCGCATGCCCGGTCCCGACGGCGTCGCCGTCGCCAAGGACCTCTACGCCACCCTTGGTGTTCCCTCGATCATTCTGTCGGCCTATTCCGACGGCCCGACGCTCGCCGCCGCACGCGAAGCCGGCGTCTTTGCGTACATCATCAAGCCCGCCAGCCTGGACCAGATCCGCGCCGCGATCGAGATCGCCTGGGACCGCTACCTCGACCTCATGCGGGCCCGCGGCGAGCGCGACGAGCTCCACCGCCGCCTCGAAGAGCGCAAGTTCGTCGAGTCCGCCAAGTGGATCCTCGTCGACAGGAAGAAGATGTCCGAGCCGGACGCGATGCGTGCGCTGCAGAAGCGGGCCCGCGATACGCGGACCAAGCTGCTCGATGTCTGCCGCGACGTGATCGAGACCGGCGAGTTCTAATCCGCCGCCCGGCGCTTCATGCGGTAGTGCGACACGATCCATTCCGTGCCGCCGGCGTAGTTCCACAGCTCGGCGCACGCCATGAAGAAGACGCGCCAACGCTCAAGCCACGCGCCCGCGCGGTCCTTTCCGTAGGTCGATGCGAACAGTCTCAGCACTTCGCCCTTCGACGCGTCGAGGTTGCGCAGCCAGCACTCGGACGTTTCGCCGTAGTGCGAGCCCGACACGCGCCAGTGGTCCTCAACGAGCAGATCGTCCTGGAAATGAAGGAGCAGATCGTCGCTGGGCATCATCCCGCCCGTGAAGAAGTGCCGCGCCATCCAGTCCCCGGGCCCGGTCGGCTCGAAGTGGTACGCCCCCTCGCGGTGCGTGAAGATGTGCATGAAGAACCGCCCGTCGGGCTTCATCCATCGCGCCACGCGTGACAGCAGCAACGGCCAGTTTTTCATGTGCTCGAACATCTCGACGCTCACCACGCGGTCCGCCGCGGCAACTCCCGCAGCCGTCGCGTCGAACATGTTCATGTCCGCGGTGATGATCCGCACGTTTGAAAGCCCGCGTTCCCGCGCACGCTCCATGATCGACTCGCGCTGCGACGCCGAGTTCGAGACGCCCGTCACACGGCTGTTCGGAAACCGCGACGCGATCCACAACGTCAGCGAACCCCAGCCGCACCCGAGTTCCAGAACCTCCTGCCCGTCGCGAAGCTCCGCCCGCTCTTCGTACAGACGCAGCATCGCTTCCTCGGCCTCATCGAGCGTCGACACGCCGGGCGCGAAGAGCGCGCTGCTGTACTTGCGATGCTTCCCAAGCACAAGCTCATAGAAACGTGCCGGCACCTCGTAGTGCTGCTCGTTGGCGTCGGCGGTGTTCACGGCGACGGGCATCCCTCGAAGCCCTCGCACAAACGCCCGGAAGCGCTCGCTCATCGCGTCGGTCCCGCCCGCGCGAATCTCCGCCAGACGCTGCCCCAGCAGCCTGCGGATCCCCATCCGCACCGCCGCGTCCGGCAGCATGCCCGACTCCACCAGACGATCGATGTTCATCCTGCCTCCGCCCGAGAGAACCACGGCACAAACGCCGAAGTCTCCCGCTGGTACCGCCGATAGTCGTCCCCGCGGCTTCGCAGACTCTGCTGCTCGGCCCACGGAATCCCGCTGATCTTCGTCACCAGCAGCAACATCGCCGCCGGCGCTCCCCACGCCCACCATCCGCCGGGCCCGGGCGTCGCCGCCACGCCCAGCGCGATCCACACGAGCCATTCGAAGAAGTAGTTCGGGTGTCGCGAGTACCGCCACCACCCCGCCCGGCACGTCTTCCCCTTGTTCGCTGGATTCGCGCGGAAGCGTGCCAGTTGATGATCCGCCAGCGATTCGTTCGCCATAGCCAGGATGAACAGCGCGACACCCGCCGCCGCGAAGGGCAGCACCGCCGCGTCCGTCGGCGACGACTGCGTCCGGGCGATCACAAGGTATGGATAGCTGAGCGCCGCCGCCGCCAGCGCCTGAGCCTGATAGAACCAGAAGAACTTCGCGTGCTGGCGATCGCCCCAGTGCGACCTCAGATACGCGTACCGCGAATCTTCGCCCTTGCCCGGCAGCACCCGATCCCTCAGCAGATGCCACGACAGTCGAACGCACCACACTCCGCCCAGCACTCCGGCCAGCCCGCGGCTCCACGCGTGCCCATCCCCCGCGATCGCGTAGAACACCGCCGATCCGCCAAGCGCCAGCGTCCACCCGACATCCACCAGCGTCGCGTCGCTGCGACGACGCTGATCGAGCCACAGCAGCGCCAGCAGCACCCCCGACCCCGCCCACGCGAGAAGCCACAGCACCCAGGGCGACTCGATCATGTCCGATCCTTGACAAACAGGAACTGAACGTCGCCAAGGTGTCGCTCCGCGAAGCCCGCCTCGCAGTAGCAGAGGTAGAACGTCCACATCCGCAGGAATTCATCCCCGAAGCCCATCGCCCGCACCTGCGCCTCGTGCTGGACGAATCGCCGCCGCCACTCGGCCAGTGTCGTCGCGTAGTGCGGGCCGATCTCGAGCGTGTCGGCCTCGCGAAGCCCCGCCCTCGACGCCGACGCCCGGATGGGCGAGCGGGCCGGCATGAAACTGCCCGGAAAGACATGCTTCTTGATGAAGTCCACGAACCCCAGCGCTTCCTCGTAGTGCTCGTCCGCGATCACGATCGACTGCAGCAGGAACGGAGCCCCCGCCCGCAGCAGCCCCGCGCACGACGCGAAATACCGGTCCTGGTACTGATGCCCGACCGCCTCGATCATCTCGAGGCTCACCAGCGCGTCGTACGACCCCCGCAGGTCGCGATAGTCTTCCTCGATCACCGTGACCAGACCCGAAAGCCCGGCCGCCGCCACCCGCTCGCGGGCCATCCTCGCCTGTTCCTTCGAGATCGTGGTCGTGGTGACCCGGCACCCAAACCGCGACGCCGCGTGCATCGCCATCCCGCCCCAGCCCGTCCCGATCTCCAGCAGATGGTCGGCCGGCGACAGCTTCAGCACTTTGCAGATCCGTTCAAGCCGCAGGAACTGCGCCCGCTCCAGGTCACTCGGCGGCACGGGGCGCCCGTCTTCTTCCTCGAACAGGGCGCAGCTATACATCATCGTCGGATCCAGCCAGAGCGAGAAGAACTCGTTGGACAGATCGTAATGCCTCGAGATGTTCCGCTTGCTCCCGGACCTGGTGTTTCGAGAGATCGCGTGCGCCACGCGTCGCACAGGCTTGATGAGCCCGGTCCACGCGCCGTCGAGCGAGCTGAACACATGCCGATCTCGGATGAACATCCGGCAAAGGCTCGTCAGGTCGTCGCACGACCAGTCGCCGCGCATGTACGACTCGCCCGCGCCGACGCTGCCGCCGAACGCCGCCGCACTCCAGAACGACAGCTCGTGAACCTCCAGCGACGCCGACAGATCCCCGGGCTTCCCAAACGCCTCCCGCCGGCCGCGTTCGCTGATCTCGATCGTGCCCGATCGAAGACCGCCGAGCGCCCGCTTCACGAGCCCCCGAGCGATCGATGCCGCGAGCCCCCCCCGCCCCCCGGCCGCCCTCTGACTTTGGATCTGGGCCCCGCCTGCGGTCGGCGGCTCGGCCGTGTGCATCCCGCTCATGCCGCACCCCCCGCAGAAGACCACTTGGGGTGATCGTGCACCGGCACGCCCTTCAGCCGAAGCCGAAGGGCGTTCCAATAGATGCCCCACACGACAGCCAAGGTCATGAGCGGATACCTCACAAGCACGCGAGACAGGGACATGCCGCTGATTTCGACGCGCCTGAGCAACAGGGATGCATCAAACAGCCTGCCTTGCCCGTCCCAGTTCTCCATATGCACCACCAGCGGCGAGCCCGTCTCCGGCCGCGGCGGGCGGAAGTACCACCGGTACTCATGGTCCATCGGCATGAAGGGCGAGACATGAAAGTTCTTGCGGAACCGCCCGCCCACGCCGCGATCCGTCCCGTCCGACTCCGCCGAGTCCAGCTCCGCCTCGGTCCCGGGCACGACATACGCGTGCCGTTCCTTCCAGGGGGTGTTGGTGATCTCGCTGACCACCCGCTCGACCTTCTTTCCCGAGGCATCAAAGCAGTAGTAGAACGTCACCGGATTGAACGCGTGCCCGAAGTAGCGAAGGTGCGTCAGCATGCGGATCGGGCCCGGGCACGCCGCCCCCGTCCGCTCGCGGACCACCCGCTCGACCGCTTCCCGCATGGGAATGTCGGTCGGACCCAGATAATCCTCGCGACGCCACGACGCCACGTTGCGACGATCAACGCTCCATAGCCATCGCTGATCGAACAGGCTCGACAACTCGTCCAGGTCGAGGTACATCATGTACAGCCGCTGGGCGAACTCGTGCGGACGAGGCCTCATCCGCCGATGTCGCACCACCCCCTCGTAGATCGCGCTCGCCAGGCTCACCACGCCATCGTAGCGTGGGTCGGGCGGGCCAACGGCGGCAGCCCGAGCGACGCCCGCACCGCGTCCGCCGCCCGCAGCCCGCTCATGCACCCGTCCTCGTGAAAGCCGTACCTCCACGCCGCCCCCGCAAAGAACGTTCTCCCGCGGCTCACGTCCGCCCATCGCTTCTGAGCCCCCAGCGTCCCCGATGTGAACACCGGGTGCTCGTAGCGAAGCCGGCGGATGATCCGCGAGGGGTGGATCCGGTCCGTCCGGTTGAGCGTGACCAGCACAGGCTGATCGGGCGGCGTGTCGAGCCCCTGAAGCCTGTTCATGTAGTACGTCACACCCACCGGGCCGGCGCGGCCGTCCACCAGCGCGTTCCACGAGGCCCACACCGCCCGACGCCTCGGCATGACCGACGCGTCCGTGTGCAAGACCGCCTCGTTCGACTGATACGGCATCGCGCCCAGCACCTGCCGCTCGATCGGTGTCGGATCTTCCAGCAGCGACAGCGCCGTGTCCCCGTGCGTGGCGATCACCGCCGCGTCGAACTCCTCCACGCCCTCCGCCGTCCGGATCCGCACACCATCCGGGGTCCTCGCGATCCCGCGGACTGCGCACCCTGTTCGGATCGTTGCCTGAAGTTTCGGCACCATCGCGCGGATGTACTCCCGCGAACCCCCGACGACGGTTCTCCACACGGGCCTGCTGCCCAGGTCAAAGAACGCGTGATTCTCAAAGAAGCGGGCGAAGAACACGAAAGGAATCTCGACCGCCGCCTCCGGCGTCGCCGACCACACCGCGCCCGTCATCGGCGTCAGGTACCACTCCGCCAGCTCGCGCGAGTACCCCCCGCGCGACAGGAACTCGCGCAACGTCAGCGACGGATCGATCGGCCCCTCGGCCAGCGCACGCTTCGCCTCCCGTCCGAGCCTCGCGATGTCCCGCAGCATCCGCCAGAACCCCGGCCTCACCAGGTTGCGACGCTGGGCGAACAGCTCTCTCGGGCCGTTCCCGTTGTACTCAAGATCGAGCGCATCGTTCCGGACACTGAAGCTCATCGCGCTGCCCCGGCTCTGAACGCCCAGTTCGTTCAGCAGCCTCGCGAAGAGGGGGTAGGTCCGATCGTTGAAGACGATGAACCCCGTATCGACCGCGATCGGCCGACCCGCGATCTCGATGTCGTGGGTGTGCGTGTGTCCGCCAAGGTGCTCGTTCGCCTCGAGGATCGTGAGCGAGCAGACGTCCCGAAGCCACCACGCCGCGGACAGGCCCGAGATCCCCGAGCCGACCACCACCACGCGGGGAGGCCTCGTCAGGCTCCGCACGGTTTAGTGCCTCGGCGTCTCGGCGTGCGCATAGACCCGGGCCGGCACGGGGTTGAGGTCCCACACGAGCCGCACCTTGGACATCGCCCACAGCACGTAATAGGTAAGGTCAAGCTCCCACCAGTAGAACCCCTGCCGAACCGAGCCCGGGAAGTGATGGTGGTTGTTGTGCCACCCTTCCCCGAAGGTCAGCAGCGCGAGCCAGAAGTTGTTCCGGCTGTCGTCGGTCGTCTTGAACCGGCGGTTCCCCCACGTGTGCGCCAGGCTGTTGATCGTGTACGTCGCGTGATAGCACACCACCGTCGACACGAAGAACCCCCACGCGAGCATCTGCCAGCCGCTGGTGCCAAGCGAAGGCCAGATCGCCTGCAGCAGCCAGCCCAGGCCGAACATTCCCGCCGCCATCGCCACGGGCACCAGACCGTCGTACCGGTCGATCCAGCGCAGTTCAGGGAACTTCATCAGGTCCGGGACGGCCTTGGTGTTGGTCTGCCGGGCGTCGGGCTGAAGGAACCACAGCATGTGCGCAAAGATCAGGCCGTGCAGCTTCGGGCTGTGCAGGTCGCCCTCGTCGTCGCTGTGCCGGTGATGTTCACGGTGGTGCGCCGCCCACCACAGGGGGCCGCGCTGAACCGCCGTGCATCCCAGCACCGCAAAGATGAACTGCATCGGTCTGGACGTCTTGAAGCTGCGGTGGCTGAAGTAGCGGTGGTAGAACGCGGTGATCGCGAACATCCGCACGGCGTAGAACCCCACGGCAACACCCACGGCAACCCAGGACCACCCGGCCCAGAGGACGAGCAAACAGCCCAGGTGCATCAGCACGAACGGCACGACGCGCAAAAATCGCGCCAACCTCGACTCTTCTCCACCCTCTTGCACTGTGACGGTGGAATCGATCCAGAAACCCAATGCCCGCTTGATCACCCCTGCCCGCGCCTGCCCGTTCGTTGCTGTCATGCCTGTCAGATCCTTCCGAGTCCTCGCCGAGCGTGCCGCCAGCCATCCGGAGGCACCGGTCTGCAATATAGCGACCGCGGGCAGAGGCCGGGTCGTTCCAATTCAATTAGTTCTCGAACATATTCCCCGTAGAGGGGGTCTTTCCAACCCCGTCTTTGAGTTTCACCCATCCCTCCGCCTGTTCAGGCCGATGATGGAATCCGTGCGGGCAACCCGTGCGCATCCTTCTGCGGGCGCACCCCTCGGAATCCACCGATGGTAAACAAGATCGAGCAAGACCATCAACGCTTTCGGCAGATCGTCCAGGGGAAGATCCGCAAGGACCTGCGCAAGTTCCTCTCCCGCGGTGAACTCATCGGCAAGGAAGGCAAGCGCTTCGTCTCCATCCCCGTGCACGACATCGACATCCCCACCTTCCGCTACGGCGACAACCAGGGCGGCGTCGGCATGGGCGAGGGCGAGGACGGGCAGGGTTCCGGGCAGGGCAAAGACGGCCAAGGCGGCGAAGGGGAAGGCCAGCATCTCCTCGAAGTTGACGTCTCGCTCGAAGAACTCGCCGACATTCTCGCCGACGAGCTTCAACTCCCCCGCATCCAACCCCGCGGCCACCACCGCGTCACCACCGTCCGCGACAAGTACACCGGGATCCGCCCAGTCGGTCCCGCGAGCCTTCGCCACTTCAAGCGCACCTACCGCGAGGCGCTCAAGCGCCAGATCTCCACGGGCACCTACGACCCGGACAACCCCGTCATCATCCCCATCAAGAACGACCTCCGCTTCCGCTCGTGGAACGAGGTCAAAAAGCCCCAATCCAACGCCTGCATCGTCTACATGATGGACGTCTCGGGCTCGATGGGCGAGGAGCAGAAGGAACTCGTCCGCCTCGAAGCCTTCTGGATCGACACCTGGCTCCGCCGGAACTACGAGGGGATCGAGAGCCGCTACATCGTCCACGACGTCAAGGCCGCCGAGGTGGACAAGAAGACCTTCTTCTCGGTGAAAGAAGACGGCGGGACGCGGATCAGCAGCGCCTACACCTGCTGCCACGAACTGCTCGAAAAGCACTACGACCCCAGCGACTGGAACATCTACCTCTTCCACTTCTCCGACGGCGACAACAGCAGCGACGCCGACAACCGCCTCTGCGTCCGCATCATCGAGGATCGCCTGCTCCCCCGGTGCAACCTCTTCGGATACTGCCAGGTCGCCTCGGCGTACGGGTCGGGCTCGTTCCACAACGTGCTCGCCGAGGCCTTCAAGGACGGGCGACCCGACGAGCTCGGGCCTCAAGTCATCCTGTCCAAGGTGGGCGGCAAAGAGGACATCCTCGACTCTTTGCGGACGTTCTTCAAAGCCGGTCGATAAGCCCGCCCGGGCATCCTGTTGGATGCGGGCGGCGAACAATCAGAGTCGCGTGTTCCTGTTCTCCCTCTATACTGCGGTCATCTGGGCCATGGCGTTCGCCTGGCGAAGGTCATGGCGTGGGGTGGCGGCGGTGCTCGGCGGGGTCTTGGGGCTCTACCTCATCCGGCTCGGGCTCAACGGCCTCCCGGGCACCGAGGGACGTGTTCCGATGCCCATGATCGAGATCCTGATCTGGCCTTTCATGGCCTTGATCCTTGTGAGCGGGCTCTACATCGTCTCGCTGGGCAAGAGCCAGCCCGACTTTCACTGCCGCAGGTGCGGGTATGACATGCGTCCCGCCGGCCCCGGAAAGACCTGCCCGGAGTGCGGCACCATCGACGCGATGGTCAGGCCCAGGGTTCGCGGGAACGGCCGCTCGCGTGTGGTGCGTGCGCCCCGGCTAGCCGCGCAGCCACCGCACCAGCACGCCCAGCAGCAGGATCCCCAGGGGCATCCCGGCGACGAGCGTCCACCAGAGCAGCGTGAGCGTGCCGTCGGCGATGGGGACGACGAGGGGGACGCCCCGGGCGGACGCCGTGGCGCCGATCAGCCCGTCCTGGCGGGCGAGCCATCGCACCGATGATTCGACCAGTTCGAGGTTGCCCGGCGCGGTCAGCGTGGCTCGCCCATCGACGTTGCCCTGAGACATCGTCGTGACGGGATCGATGAGCCAGTCATTCGAACCCACCGCGACCAGACGCTGCGTCGCTCCGCTGTCGAGCGTTCGCTCGGCGGCGACCGCGACCGGCCAGGGGCCATGACGATCGTCGCGGCCTTCGTCAAACTTCGGGGCATCCTGCACGAACGCCCGCTGCGCCCGCGGCACCAGGCGATAGCCCATCCACGACGATTCGCCCCAGGTTTCCGGGCGCGAGGGGACTTCGAGAATCACGGCGGCCTGGGCGCTCGTCGTGAACGCGACGGGCCAAGGCATCAGCACGGGCAGCCCGCGGATCGATGGCGCGATCGGGTTGGTCGACTCCGTGACGGTCGGGAAGGTGTCGGTCAGGACCTGCCGCTGGGAGCCCTGACGAACCTCGCTCAGCAGGACGCGGTCCGAACGCACAGCGAGGCCGAACGGCGACAGGGCGGCGTCCATCGCGTCCGGCTGGGTGCTCACGGGCACGATGCTCGGCCCGATCGAGAGCAGCACGCCGTGCCCCTGCGACACGATCAGCGCCGCGGCGGCGGCGACCTGGCGGTGGCGGTCGAGCCCGCTGGGCTCCCCGCTCGCTCCGGCGGCCTGCGTGGTGTCCGGGCCTCGGAACAGGAAGACCTTGGGGCGTGAGTCCGAGGGATCAAGCCTGGTGAGCGCGGGAGGCTCGGACGAGGCGAGCAGATTCCACTCGACCACGTCGATCCCGCCACGCACAAGCCGGTCCGTCAGCGCCTGAAAAAGCTGGACGCGCTTGTCGCTCAGGGCGGGCTCGGCGTGGGCGAGCACGACGATCGGAGGGTTGGGGTCGCGCAGCACGCCCAGGGCGGCCGCGATCAGGTCCTCCGCGCGACGCCGAAGGTCGGCGCTGGCAAGCCCGGTCGATTCGAGCGTCGCCTGGTTCGGGAAGATCTGCTCGAAGGGCAACGCCCGCACGCTGGGCATGGTCGACCCTTCGCGCCGTGGCCCGCGCACGAGCACCGTGGCCGATCGGGCGATCGCGTCGGCGACCAGGCGGGCGTCGGTCCGCGGCAGACGCTGCAACTGATCGCTCGCCGCGTCGCATGTCTCGCGACGTTCGCGCAGGGCGTCCGCGGCACGGTTGGCGGTGGCGGCGGCGGCCGGCTGGACGCGAGCCAGATCACGCAGCGTCGCCTCGGTCATCACCAGCATCCGGGCCGCTTGCGACAGCGGCGCGAGCAGTCGCGTCGCGGCCTCTTCCGACGCGGGCAGCGAAACCCCTTCGATCGTCTGCTCCAGCAGAGCAGTCGTCCCCGAGACCGCGGCGGCAAGGTCCCGCGCAATCAGGGAGCATTCGCCCGCCGAGGCTTCGAGCCTGCCCAGAAGCCGCGTTGCCTCGGCGGAGGACGCCGTGAACGACCCCGCGAGCTGCGAGAGCCCCGGGGCGATCTCGCGGGCCAGATCGTTGGCGATCGCGGCCGCCTTGCGTGCCCCCGATTCGACCGCCTCTCGCCCCGCGGCGATCCCCGCGGCGTCCTGTGTCGAGAGCGAGCGCAGCAGGTCGGCGTACTCGGTGCGCCCCGCCTGCGTCGCGAAATCGATCACGCGGAACGTGAACCTGCCCTGCCCCGACGCGACGAACCGGTCGAGCACGTCGCGGGCGTCCTGCCGGGCGCGTGCGGGCAGCGACGACACGTCCGCCGCGATGATGACCTCGTGGGGCTCGTTGAGCGCCCCGAGCAGCGCGAGCGAACGCGGCGCGAGCTGGTGCTCCCCCGTCGCGGTGACGTCGAAGCGGCGGTTGAGGCGAGACGCCAGCACGTTGAGGATCGTCGCGGAGGCGATTACCGCCACAAGAATCACCAGCGTGAGCGCGCCGAAGCGCAGACGCCGGGCGGTGCGGCTGTGCCCGCCGGACGAGCCTGAGACAGATCGGAAGAGCACACGTCTGAACTCCAGTCACCTTGTAATCTCGT
>ERZ761603.226-NODE-226-length-49359-cov-17.396053_pt1 | contig 49359 bp, 39 predicted proteins | sample MGYA00511879_ERZ761603 | MGnify/ENA primary metagenome ERZ761603 (study PRJEB28899, sample SAMN02850040) | bioreactor sludge metagenome | biome: EBPR Sludge; feature: EBPR Bioreactor; material: flocular biomat | place: Australia: Thorneside Wastwater Treatment...
CTGCGGGCGCGCCGCGAGTCGGCGCGCGCCTGAGGGCGACAGGCTTACCGTGAAAGTCGCGCGTGCTCCCTGCCCGTCGAACGATTCCGGCGTGCAAGCCGGAATGCGCGCATCGCTGCGGGTTCGCGAATCGCCCTACAGGCGTCGACCGAGGGCGGTCAGATAGGGCAGGGCGAGGAAAGGCCAGAGGCTGGCGATCCAGCGGGTGAGACCGTTGAAATTGAGGAAGTGACCTTGCCGCCAGGTGGCCAGCGCCGCTTCCGAATAGGGGTTGGGTGGCGTCAGATTGACCAGCGCCGTTCCGGCCATCAAGGCGACGCCGGCGAAGCCGATGCGCAAGGCCGCCGGCAGCATCAGCAGCAGTGAGAGCAGCACGCCGCCGATCAGCAGGCCGAGCCGGGCTCCCGGGGTCAGCCAGACCAGGGCGTCGTGCGGCGCGACCAGCACCGCCGCGGCCAGCGTCCTGATCGCCAGCGCCAGTGCGAAAAAGGCGAGCAGCACCAGGTGTGGCGCGTTCTGCTCGGCAAGCAGGGTGCGCGCGAACAGTCCGATGACAATCGTATTGCAGACGATGACCCCGGTTTCGAGCATGAAGAAGGCGGGCGCGGCATAGGGTACGGCCGGCGTCAGCCCAAGCACCTGGCGCAGGTCGCCGACGCCAAAGAGCAGCGTTTCGGGTGAGAGCTGGGTCAGCAGCCACATGCCGATCAGTACCAGCCCGAGTTCGGCGTGCGGGATCGGCGCCAGCAGCTTCTGCTGCAGCTGTGTGATGTGCCGAAAGATGGCCTTGCCCTTCCAGACCGCGATCACCGCACCGATGGCGCTTCCGGCGCTGTTGCACGCCAGGTCGAGATTCGAGGGCACGCGCGTCGGTAGCCAGTTCTGCAGACATTCGACGGTGAAGCTGAGCAAGGCGCCGATGCACAGCGCGGCGAGCGCCGCCGGCCAGCGGCCGGGCAGCCGGCGCAGGCTCAGCGCCAGCAGGAAGCCAAGCGGCACATAGGCCATGACATTGACCGCCAGGTCGAATCCCGTCCAGTAACGCGGCCAGGCGGCGCCGAGAAAGGCCAGCGGCGAGAGGCCCAGGTCGCGCCAGTTGGCGAAGGGGTAGAGGCTGGCGTAGCTGATCAGCACCAGGTAGGCGAGGGCCAGGTACACGGGCAGGCGCGTCGGTCGCGGCAGCGGCTGCTGCGCAGGCGTTTCCTCGGTTGGGGCAATGATCGGCGGCTGGGCTTGTTCCATGCGGATGGTGTGCCGAGCGTTATGAAGCCGCCATTCTAGCGCCTGCGAGCGTTGGCGCGGCCGCAGCAGGCGGCTCGCTAGCCCCAAGGTACGCACCCGTGCCGCGCGGCAGGCGCTCGTTTCGGCCGGGGTGCTCGGGTGGCCAATCAGTTCTTGCCCGGCTGCGCGTCGGGTATGCTGAAGTGCTTTCTTTCCTTTTCGTCGAGCTCGCGCCCGACGCGCCCGAGTACTTCGGTGGCGGTCTCTTCGATCGGGCGGCACGAGTCGCAGTGCCACCGTTGCACCGTCCCTTTCCTGCTGGTGGTGAGCACGCTGTTGCCGTCGGCAGAGAACTGCGCGCTCAGGAGCGCTCCGTCATCGCCGCGCAGGACTTCCAACTGACGGCCGCTGGCCACATCCCACAGTCGCGCGGTCCCGTCCTCGCTGGCGGTGACCGCGGTCTTGGCATCGGGAGAGAACTGCGCACTCACGACCCACTGCTCATGGCCGCGCAGCACATGCAGCTCCCGGCCGCTGACCACATCCCACAATCGCGCGGTCTTGTCGTCGCTGGCGGTGATGACCCTGAGCGGGGGCTTGCCATCGGGAGAGAACTGCGCGTTTTCGACCCAATCATCATGGCCCTGCAGGACGTCCCACAATTTGCCGTCTTCAACCGTCCACACTCGCGCGGTGCCGTCCTGGCTAGTGGTGATCACGTAATTGCCATTGGGGGAGAACCGTGCGCTCTGAACCGGGCCCGTGTGCTCGTTCAAGGTGTGCAACAGTTTGCCGGTGTTCCCCTCCCACAGGCGGGCGGTCTCGTCGTCCTTGCTGGTGGTGATCACGAACCTGCCATCGGGGGAGAACTGTGCGCTCTGAACCGGGCCCGGGTGGCCTTTCAGGGTGTGCAACAGTTCGCCACTGTCCACGTTCCACAGGTGCGCGGTATTGTCGTCGTCGCTGGTGGCGGTAATCACGAACTTGCCATCGCAGGAGAACTGTGCGCTCAGAACCGGGCCCGCGTGGTCTTTCAGAGTGTGCAACAGCTCGCCGGTGTTCACCTCCCACACTCGCGCGGTGCCGTCCTTGCTAGTGGTGATCACGGACTTGCCATCGCAGGAGAACTGTGCGCTCAGAACCGGGCCCGGGTGGTCTTTCAGGGTGTGCATCAGTTCGCCGGTGTTCACCTCCCACAGGCGGGCCGTCTCGTCGTCCTTGCTGGTGGTGATCGCGGTCTTGCCATCGGGAGAGAGCAGGGTAGTCCCGACCAAGCCTCCAGGAGGCTGGCGCAGCACTACCGGCTCGTGGTTGCCGTCCAGCATCCACAGTCGCGCCGTTTTGTCGTTGCTGGCGGTAAGTATGGTCGTGCCGTCGACAGAGAATTGCGCGCTTCGGACCCAACTCCCATGGCCGCGCAGGATGTGCAACAGTTCGCCGGTGTTCACCTTCCACAGTCGCACGGTCCTGTCGTCGCTAGCGGTGAGCACGGTTTTGCCGTCGGGGGAAAACTGCGCGTCCAGGACAGAACCCTCATGGCCTTGCAGGATGTGCAACAGTTCGCCGCTGTTCACGTCCCACAGTCGCACGGTCTTGTCGTCGCTAGCGGTGAGCACGGTCTTGCGGTCGGGAGAGAATTGCGCGCTCAGGACCCAATCCTGATGGCCTTTCAGTTCGTGCCGTAGATGACCGCTGTCGACGTTCCACAGTCGTGCGGTCTGGTCCTTGCTGGTGGTGATTGCGGTCTTGCCATCGGGAGAGATCTGCGCGCTCAGAACCGAGCGCTTATGCCCTTGCAGCGTGTGCAATAGTTGACCGTTGTCCACGTTCCAGAGTCGTGCGGTATCGTTCTTGTTGATGGTGATTGCGGTCTTGCCATCGGGGGAGAAGTGTGCGCTCAGAACCGGGCTTTCATGGCCGCGCAGTACGTGCGACGGGTTGCCGCTGTCCACCTCCCAAAGTCGGGCGGTGTTGTCGTCGCTGGCGGTGATCGCGGTCTTGCCATCGGGAGAGAACCGAGCGCTTCGGACGGGTGCCGTATGGCCTGTCAACACGTGCAACGGTTGGCTGCTGGCCACGTTCCACAGTCGCGCAGTTTTGTCGTCGCTGGCGGTGATCGCGGTCTTGCCATCGGGAGAAAACCGAGCGCTACGGATGGGCGCCGTATGGCCTTTCAGCTCGTGCAACTTTTGGCCGCCGGCCACGCTCCACAGTCGCGCGGTGTCGTCGTTGCCGGCGGTAATCGCGGTCTTGCCATCGGGCGAGAACTGCGCGTTCCACACGTGGCCCTTATGGCCGCGCAGGACATGCGAGTACGCATAGTCGGCGTTCGCCGATCTGAGGATCCCGTCGGCCTTGGCGTTGGCCTCGGGCTTGTCGAGCTGGTGCACTGCCAGCGCCAGCCGCAGGCTCTGGTCGGGATTGTACCTGCCGAGTTCTTCGGCCTTGATCGCCAGCTCACTGACGCGATTCTCAAGGGCCCGCTTTTGGGCTTCTTCTTTTGCGGCGATGGCCTGGATTTTCGACTGTTTGGCGTGGTAGCTTGCGTAGTTTGCGTCGTTTTTCGACTGCTCGGCTTCTTCTTTTGCGGCGTTTGCCTGCCATCCCAACCAGGCTGCGATCAGAGCCGCGACCACCGCGATTGCGCAACCGCCGATGGCGATATGGCTGCGCCGGGAAATGCGCTGCGCATAGTCTTCCGCCTGTTGGCGGTCCTTCACTGCGCGCGCGCGTTCCCCTTCAGCGCGCTCCGCAGCCGCGTGCTGCAATTCGGCCTCCGCCTCAAGCCTCGCCGTGCGTGCCTCCTCGGCCTGGCGCTGCAGGGCCTGCGCGCGCTCGGCTGCTTTTATGTGCCATTCCAGGCTGCCCTGGATGTAGGCGTCGACCAGCGCGTAGGCGCCAGGCCCTTCGTAACGTGTGGCCCAGGTCTCGGGATGGGCGCGGCTTTGTACCCGCGTACGCCAGCGCTCCGCGCGCCGGCGGTCGTTGTCGTCCAGCAGGTCGCCGCCTTCCTTCTCCCAGCGGGTCGCACGCCGCTGCCACTCGCGGAGTTCGCTGACGTCGAGGTCCTCTTCGTCGAGCCAGTCGCGGAACAGTTGCCATTGCCGAAACAGGCTCTCGTGGCTGATGTCGATCAGGTCGTCGTCGCCGATCGCCCGGCCGGCACGCGGCAGCACGAAACCGGCGCTCTCCGCACGAAAGGCGTCGAGCACCGCGTGCAGGTCGTCGTGCTCGCTCCCGGGCAGTAGCTGCCGCAGCTCGTGCAGCGTCTGCGGTCGGCGTACGTCGCGGCCTTCGTGTCGTTCGACCAGCGACAGCAGCACCTGGCGTGCGATGCGGCGCCGCGCGGCGCTCAGCGATGCATGGATCGCCGAGGCATGGTTGTCGATGGCGTTCGAGAGCGATGGCCCGGTGCCGCCCTCGGCGGTGCCGAGGCTGTCCTGGCGCGGCGCACAGATGGCATTGAAATCATCGGCGTCGATCTCGCTCCGCCCCTGTGAGCTGGCGCGTTGCCACATGCAGAGCAGGGCATGTTGGAGGATCGGCAGTTCGTCGTCGCCGCTTAGTGCGTTGAGCATGCGGTTGGCGAGTACCGGGTCGATACTGCCGCCGGCCAGAGTAAGCGGCGAGACGATGACCGATTTGATCTGCTCGACAGCGAGGCGCGGCGTCAGGTAGATGCCACTGTTGATGGCTTCGGGAAAGCCATGGAAGGTGACGCAATTGCCAAGGAAGTCCGAGCGCATGGTGATTACCACGTAGATCGGCAGGGCTTCGCTCGCCGAACGCAGGAGCAAGGCGACGAAACTGTCGGCCTCGTCGGGGTTCCGCTGCCGGTAGCGGAAGATTTCCTCGAACTGGTCTACCACCAGCAACAGGGACTGGCCTTCGAAAGCATCGGCTTTCTGGCGGTACAGCTCGGCCAGGGCCAGCGGGCTGGTGCCGAGCATTGCCGCCAGCGACGAGAGCGCAGCGGCGTGCTCCCTGTTGTCAGCCCAGCGGGGGTCTTCGCTCAGTGCGTTCGCCAGATTGGCCAGTGGAGCGTCGCCGGGCTGGAAGGTGCAGATGTTCCAGCGACAAGGCGGACTGGCGTCGCTGCCGGCCGGGGCATGCAGTGCGCCCCGGTGCAGCGCCGGAATCAGTCCGGCGCGTACCAGCGACGATTTGCCGCTGCCCGAGGCACCGAGCACGGCGGTGAAGCGCTGCCGGCGTTCGAGCTTGGCGAGCAGTTCACGGACCTGCGGCTCGCGGCCGAAAAAGAGCAGCGACTCGTTTTCGGTGAACGGGCGCAGGCCGACGTAGGGTGCCGGCAGGCTGAGCTTGATGCGCTTCATGCTGGCGACAGTCCGCGCAGGAAATCGGCGAGGTCCTGCTCGTTGATCGCGACCACGTCGTCCGACTCGATGCGGAACTCGCTGGCAACGGTCCCGTTTTCGAGGTACACCCCCCAACGTTCGAGCGGCAGGCCGCTCTCGGCGAGCTGGTTGAGAAAGTAGAGCAGGCGGTTGTAGACCGCGAAACGCTTGCTGGGGTCGGCAAAAATGGTGATGCCGGCGCGACAGGGCCGCAGGAGTTCCGTGACGTCGACGCCATTGTTGCCCAGTGGTGCGTTCGGCGGCAGGCCGCGCTGGTCGAAATTCTGGCCGCGAATGATCGCGCTGAGCCGGCCGGTCAAGGCCGGCACGCTGGCCAGGTCGTCGACGAAGACCAGCGGCTTGCGCACCCTGGCGAGCGCTGGCGCCGTTGGCGTGACAGCCGCGCGTTCGCGACGCGTGCGTTCGGCGTGCAGACGTTCGATGACTTCGCGCTGGAAAGCGGTACGATTGGTAACCCGCAGGGATTCGGTCTGGAACAGCGCGGCGTGTCCGGGATCTGCGATCTCGTCGGGGGCTGGGAGACTCTCGCACCATTGCATGATCGGCATGCTCGCCCGGCGCGCGTCGCGGGCGCGCTGGAATTGCAGCTGTGGCAGCGGCGCCGCGAAGCCTCTGAACTTGCGCCCGGCGCTGGCCGAGAGCAGTTGCACGAAGAGGTCGCTGCGTTCGAGGTCGGCGCTGATCGTGGTGTCGAATTCCTGTGGCGTCAAGCCGACGTAGTCGCCCTCAGGCAGGACGGTGATGCCCTCGGCTGCCAGCGCCGCCCTGATGGCGCCGTGCTGCAGTTCGAGGTCGTCGGTGGCGTCGGCGAGTACGACCGTTCCGAGGGGCGCGAGGCCGACAGCTGCTTTGCCGTTCGTCCTTGCCGATTCAGGGCGGGTGTTGCCGGCGGCGATGTCTGCTTGGGTTGTTGCGGACGTCATTGCCGTGACCGTGCGCGCGGCGCGTATGCGGGCATCGATGGGCACGCGCAGCTCGTTCAGGATCCGCCAGTAGTAGCGGGTGCCTTCCTCGTCGCAGTCTTTCGGGCTGGGGTAACCGGCGAGTACCGGCGATGCGGCGTTGACCGGCTTGTACCAGAACTTGGCGTGAATCGTGCCCTTGCGCAGCGCCTGAATAATCGGCGGCACGCCGGTGAGGTCCTCGAAAGGCCAGATCTCGACGACCAGGACGTCACTCGGCTTCTCCGCGCTGCCACCATGGCTGCGGACGAAGTGTTCGAGCTCCTTGCCACACCACTGCGAATCGACGTAGTTCTGGGACAGCAAGAGGACCAGCAAACGGCTGCGCCGGACCTTGTCCAGCAACTCGTCGTTGAATTCGTCGCCGGGCCGGAGCTGGTGGTCGATGAAGATGTTCTTCGGGAGTGCGCTCGGTCCTTCGTTGAGGTTGGCCGCCAGCGCAGTCACCCAGCCGACCGAAGTGGACGCCCCCAGGGCAAGGCCATTGTCAGCATGCGCGTAGCTGACGAAGATATCGTACGTTTCAGAAGGGTCCATGGCGGCCTCCCAAACATTTTCATCGCGGTGGTGGGGATGCGCATCTGCACCGTAAATACTAGCAGCCGCGAGGGATGGCTGCCGAGTTTTGCGCCACCCGATCGACATGTCGGCAGAGGACTTGGTGCCGGCTGCCAGGATCTCTGCCAGGAGATGGAATGTCGGGCGCCTGAGGGCAGATGCTGTCGCACGAGTGCCTCGAATGAGCGTGTCGCCTGTGGTGTGTGGCAATCGCTCGCGCGACTCGCATTGCTGCCTATCGCCACATCGGGCGCCGCTACTGGCCGGATTTGTGCGACACTGCCCGCTTTTTACTTCGTCAAGCCGCTCGCGCGGCTATTGGGGGACTCGCCTTGGCAAAACCAAATTATCAGTTCGAGAAGCGCCAGAGAGAACTTGAGAAGAAACGCAAGAAGGAAGAGAAGCGCCAGGTCGCTCTTGCTGCCAAGGGTGCAGCGGCTGGCGACGATACAGAGGCTGCGCAGCAGCCTGCAGCGGTGGACAGCGATGCCCCGGAGACCACTACCGGCGGTTGAGCGAAGTGATCGCTGTCGGCTTCGTGTCGTAGGTGAGACGTGCTGAGGGCCCGGGGCCGGCGCCGTACTTGTGCACGCATCGCAAACATGCCGCTCGTCGCTGCTGCCTGGTGCTTCGTTGCCGGTAGCGGCGCGGGCGACGGCGGCAAGGGGTGACGGGCGACATGTCTCTGACGCTGATCGTTCTATGCGTGCCCGCTTTCCTGGTTGCTGCGGCAGGCCTGCTGGCGGGACTCGTCTTCATGTCTGCTCTGTCCATGCCCAGGGTGCAGCGTAGCGGTACGGTGACCATGATCCTGCCGCTGACCGGTGAAGCGGTCGGACTGGCCGCCCTGCTACGCGCGCTCGAGGTGCAAACGCTGCCGGCACGGCGCCTGTTGATCTGCGTCGAGGGCAGGCATGATCCGGCCTATGCCCGTGCGCTGCAACTGGCGAGCACGACCAGCCTGCCGATCGAGATTCTGATCGCCGGCGAGGCAAGCGATTGTGCCCAGAAGTGCTGCAATCAGATCGCTGGACTGGCGCGGATCGATGCGCGCGACGAGGTCGTCGTCCTGTTCGACGCGGACATCGCGCCGCCGCCGTGGTGGCTGTCGGCTCTGGCGACGCCACTGCTCGACGGCAGTGCCGATATCGTCACCGGCTACCGCTGGCCGCTGTTCGCCGGACAGCGTTTTGGCGCCATGCCGGGTGTCTTGCTTTCCTCCCAACTCGCAGCCGCAATCGACCGGGGAATTGCCCTGTTGCCGCGGCTCGCAGCCTTTCCGGTCACCTGGGGCGGGTCGCTGGCGCTGTCGCCGCGCGCGCTCGAAAAACTCGATGCGGCGCGTCTTCTCGGCAGCACCTTGTCGGACGATTGCAGCCTCGGCGCACAAGCCGCCGCCCTGGGCCTGCGCGTGCTGACCCGGCGCGCGCTACTGGTGCCGACACCGGCGAGCGGCGGTCTGGTCGCGCTGTGGCGTTTCGGGCGCCGGCAGTACCAGATCATCCGCGTTTATCGACCGTCGCTGTGGTGGCTGGCCTTGCTGGCGCTGAGCAGTCGCGTCACGGCCTGGGGGGTGCTTATGGCCAATTTCGAGCAGGGGTGGGCGCGCCTGGCGACCCTGGCTTTGCTCATCTTCGCGCTGCTGGCCGTGCTCATTCAGGCGCTGGTCGGGCGCCGGCTGGGCATGGCCGATCCGCTCGCCATGACGGTGCTGCAGGGCTTGCTCGCGCTGTGCAAGCCGCTGCTTGATGTCTTCCACTGGAGTCTGGTGCTGGCGGCCGTGGACACACGCATCATTCGTTGGGGCCATCTCGCTTATCGTGTTGCCGGGCCGGCGCAGATCGCCGTCATGAGTCGTCGCCGATGGGGCTGATGCTGTCCCTTGCCGGTCGTCTGGCCGGTCGCTCGGCGGTCCTGACGCGGCTGGCGGGGCGTCTGGTTGCGCACGAGCTGCGGCACCTCAAAGGCAAACCGGTCGAGCGTCAGTTGCTGGTCTACGAGCTGCCTGAGACGCAACTGGCGCTGGCCAACGATCTGCGCGTCGTCGACACCCTGCTCAGTGATCGGGCGGGAACTTTCCCCAAGGCGGCGGCGCTCGAGCGCCTGCTGCGGCCCTTGGTCGGCGGCGGGGTTTTCGGCCAGCCTGGCGGCGACGCTGTCAAGCAGGCGCGGCGCGTTTTTCTGCGCGCGCTGGCGCGCGTCCCCGAGCAGCGGGTGACGGGCGTGGCGCGCGAGCTGACGCGCACCTATCTGGCCGACTGGCAGCGGCGAGGCCAGCCGGTGGCCATTCCCAGCGAGCTGTCGCGGCTGACCATCGACATCGTCAGCGAAGCGACCCTGGGCGGGCGTTTCACCGCCGCGGAGGGGCAGCGCTTCGTCGAGCTGTTCTTTGCCTACCACCAGCGCGCCAATCCGGTGCTGCTGCTGCTCGGCGGTCAGGCTCCGGCCGTGCAGCAGGCACTGGTCGAAGGCATGGGCCTGGCGGCGATTGGCGCCGAGATGCGCGCGCTGATCCGCCAGCGCTTCCTGCTGCCATTACTGGAAGAGCGGCCGTCGGCCGAGGGTGCGCCGTTCGCTGCCGCTTTGCTCGAAGCCGCAGCGGTCGGGTTGGGCGCAGAGTGCTCGCTGGCCAAAGATGAGGCGCGCCAGACGGCGATGCTCGACGAGATTGCAGTGATGCTTCTCGCCGGTCACGAGACGACCGCCTCGGTGCTCAGCTGGCTGCTCTGGGAACTGGCCGACGCGCCGCAGGAACAGGATGCCGCCGCGCGAGTGATCGCCGCGGCAAGCGGCGGCGAGGAACTGCAAGCCGACGCCGATATCGACAGGCAGCAGGCCGCTGCTGGCGCCGATAAAGCCGTTGCCAGGCAGTTGGGCGCGCTGACCCATGAAGCATTGCGGCTTTATCCGCCGATTGCCTTCCTGTTGCGCGAAACGACCGAGGCGGTGAGCTTTCGCGAACGACCGATCTGCGCCGGCGGCTTCGTGGTCGTTTCGCCGTGGACCATCCAACGCCATCGTGCGCTGTGGCCCGAGCCCGATCGCTTCGATCCGGGGCGCTGGCTGGCCAGCGAGCCGCCGGCGGCGAGTGCCGAGCGCCTGGCGATGATTCCTTTCGGTTACGGCCCGCGCGTCTGTCCGGGCAAACGTTTTGCCGAGCTTGAGATGCAGGCCATCCTCTCGGAGCTGCTCGGCAGCCGTCAACTCGCACGCAGTCGCGGGCGGGCGCCCAATCCGCTCGGCACGCTGACTTCGCGGCCGGACTACGATTTCCGGCTGCAGATCACGCCGCGCGGCGTCGGCTGAGCTGCGCGCATGCCGCTTTCGTCGACACTTCCCCCTTGTCCGATTACCGGGCGGCCTGCGCGCCGTCGCGTGCATGGCGTGTCGACGCGGGTGCTGTTGGCCATGTGGCGTGCGGCCGGCGCTGGTGACCTGAGCCACCTTTTTCCCGAGGCACCGCAGGTGGTGCTCTACGAGTCGGATACCGGGCTGTACTTCTTTGCACCCGTGCTTGCCGGCGACGCGGATTTCTACCGGCGTTTCTACGCCAGTCACGCCGCACATGCGGCGCTCAGCGCACATTCCGAGGTGCGGCGCGAGTTCGTCCATGCAGCCCGCCACATTGCCGCCGGGTCGCGGGTGCTCGACGTCGGTTGTGGCAGTGGCGCTTTCCGCGAACACCTGCCGCAGGGCACGTATCGCGGACTCGATCCCTTTGCCGAAGCCGGGGCGGCAGGCGACGTGATCCGCCAGAGCTTGCCCGAGCATGTCGAAGAAGCGCGTGGGCGCTACGACGTGGTGACCGCTTTTCAGGTCATCGAACACGTCGTCGATCCGCTCGGCTTTGCTCGCCAGCTGCTCTCCCTGCTGCGTCCAGGCGGCACGCTTATCGTCTGCGCGCCGCTGCACCCCTCGCCACTGACCGAGATTCCCAATTTCCTGATCAACGCGCCGCCGCACCATCTCAGTTGGTGGACGGCAGGCGCTTGCCAGGCCCTCGCCGAGGCCATTGGGGTGGAGCCGGTCGAGATCGTCGAGATTCCGGCGTCGTCCCATGACTCCGAGGCCATGGTGTACTGGATGCACCGTTTTTCTCTACTGCGCGCGCGTCCCGGCCTGGGCGAACGCTATTTCGCGCATCGCTGGCGGTGGCACCTGAATCTGGTCGTCAGCTATCTGCTTGCCCGTCTGGCGACGCCTTTGCTGCCCTTACCAAAGGGTGGACGGCCGTGCTCCGTGATGTTGGTGGCGCGTTCGCGGCGGGCCTAGCCGCGCGCCAGCCGCAGTCTCCCCCGCACGCCGCGGCATTGGCTCGGTTGAGGACGTGCAGGCGCCCTGGCCCTCGTGAGCAGGAGGCGATTTCATGGTGCCTGTTCACCGGTTTTCTATATTCGCGGCGACAGTCCGAGTTGACCCCTTCGCGCATGGTACTTCCTGAGCCAGTTGTAACCAGGCGATGCTGATTGGCCTAGAATCTTCGAGGGCGAATCTTATTTTAAGCAGCGCAAGACGCTTTTCGAAATCGGCAGAGGAATACCCATTTACAACGGTCTCGGCAATGAGGAAGAATATTTCCCGAAACCGGGAAACATTATCAGCTGAAAGAACGCTTTCCAGTTCGTCGAAGTGTCCCCAGTTCTCTCCAAAATCTTCGGCATAGATCAGATGCACTTTTGGACTGTCGCGGATGCCCTCCCGGAGTCCTTCTATGTTCGGTCGCAGGAGAGAGTATTCCGCAGAGAGAACGATAAACATCTGCCCGAGATGAGGCGCATCCAGTTCGAGCAGTGTGTTGGCTTGCTCTATGTCAAAAGGATCAACGAGGACAGGATAGTAGACCAGACCCTTGCCACTCTTCTGTCTGGCCTGCGCTACAGTGGACAGGGTGCTGGCGATGAGCTGTGGGCGACCTCCCAGGCTGTAGTGCAGGCCAATGAAGCGGGTTCCTGCTTCCTCCTGCATGCGTGTACCGATCCTCTCCGGATTGCGGTCACACAGCTCCTGGTAATCTTTCGCGTATCCATGCTCTACCAGTATCTTGGCGCTCTCGGCGGTGACGTTGTTGCCGCAGTTGAAATCAAGCCACAGCATGCCTGGGTGGACAAAAACAGTATTGATATTTAGCTGTTCCAACTCCTGGTGTGGCGTCTTACAGGATGCTGAAATCTCGCGCGCGAGAGCGCTGTCTTTCCCCGATGTGTGCAGGCGGGATTCTCGATGTTCTTGTTGTGCCTTGTAGTATCGACCGGCCGAGCACCCATTCAGCAGGATGAGCAGCAGCAGGTAAGCAGTGATTTTCAAGGGTTGCTCCATCGTGGCTGGATTTGGTGGTCATCGCGCCGCCAGTGAAGCTGCGAGCGCCAGTGCTGCGATCGAGCTGATATGTTGCCACAGAGGTAGGCGTCGGCGCAGCCGATCTGGCAAAGCCAGGTCGTCGGTCAACAGGCGCGGCCGTCGGGCAGGCGGGAACATTCGCAGCCGTCGTCTTTTGCTGCTGCGCGAGCGACCTGATACGGACGCGCGCTATTCCGCGCACCGATGGAGCGGGCATTTGAATCTCCTTGCCAGCTACCGGCTCGCTGGCGTGGCGACGGAAGTGTTGCCGTCCCCCCTCGCCGGCCGTCCGTGCAAGCTGCTGCTGATCGCTCGCCGCAGGCATAGCCAGTCTGGTAGACTTTGGCGCCCAAGCGTGATCGCCGCAACCATTGGAGAGCTTTGCATGTGTGACGACCCGGCCGTGCCCGGCAGTCCTCGGCTCGATGCCGAAACCAGAACCTGCGCCAGGGATGAGCGGCGGCCCGTGCCTTACTTCGCGAAGTGGGCGGTGTGCGTCAGCCGCCGGTCAAGCGTGCGTGCCTGCCGATGAGTGAGCACCGTTACCCGGCGGCGGATGTGGCCGCCATCGAGCGGGTTATCCGCGAGCGTCGCGATATCCGGCAGTTTGCCGAGGGGACGCTCCCCGAAGGTTTGCTTGGTCGCCTGATCGAGGCCGCTCATCGCGCGCCGTCGGTGGGTTATATGCAGCCTTGGCGCTTCGTGCGTATCGCCAGCGCCCCGACCCGCGAGGCGCTGTGGCGCATCGTCGACGCTGAACGCCTGGCGACCGCTGCAAGCCTGCCGACGCGCGCTGCCGAGTTCCTGAAGTTGAAGATCGAGGGTATTCGCGAGTGCGCCGAAGTGCTGGTGGTGGCGCTGATGCCGGATCGCGAGGCACATATCTTTGGCCGCCGCACCTTGCCGGAAATGGACCTCGCGTCGACGGCCTGCGCCATCCAGAACATGTGGCTGCTGGCGCGGGCCGAGGGTGTCGGCCTGGGCTGGGTTTCGTTTTTCGACCCTGAAGCAGTTGCCGACTTGCTCGAGATGCCAGCTGGCAGCCGTCCGATCGCCATTCTTTGCCTTGGTCCGGTGACCGAGTTTCCATTGCAGCCGGTGCTTGAATCAAAAGCTTGGGGCAGCCGCCTGCCGCTCGACGAAGTGCTCTTTGAAGACCGTTGGCGAGCCGGTGCCGGCGGTACACCGACAGCGTATTGATTGCCATCGCCCAAGCCCGCTTGCCCGGCGAGTGCTGCCGCGTACGCCGGCCTGATCAAGCGCTGCGGGTCGAACCTGGACTCGCCCGGTGACCGACCCGAGCAGCCGTCGCAATTTCCTCCGTGGCCGATTTTCGCGCCGCCCGGCCGCGCTGAGGCCGCCGTGGGCGCTTGCCGAAGCCGCTTTTCTGCAGGCCTGCACGCGCTGTACTGATTGCCAGCCGGTGTGTCCAACGGGCATCATCAGCAACAGCGATAGCGGCTATCCGGTGCTTGATTTCAGGCGTGGCGAATGCTCGTTCTGTGCGGCTTGCGTAGATGCCTGCCGCACCGGCGCCTTGCAGCGGGTACCGGCGCAGCCGCCGTGGTCGCTGCGCGCTTCGATTGGCGAGCGCTGCCTGGCGGCCAAGCAGATCGAGTGCCGAGTTTGCGGCGACCAGTGCCTGGCCGGCGCTATTCGCTTCGTGCCGCGGCTGGGCGGCGTATCGCTGCCGGTGGTGGACACTTCGCGCTGCACCGGTTGTGCCGCCTGCTTCGCGCCGTGTCCAACCGAGGCCATTCGTATCGGTGAAATTGATGACAGATAGTAAACACCGGCAGGGAAGTAGGTCCTGCATCGCCGCTTGGCAATTGCTGTGCGCTGGAACTGGCGCGGGCCGGGAGCCAAGACCGTGAGCGCAGCGCAGTCGCAGGAAGCGCAGCCGCAAGCATCGCCGATGACCTCGGAGCGTCTGCTGGGCGTGCTCACTGCCCTGGTCGCCGAGACACGCCCGGGACGGGTCGCACGCGTAGGCCTCGGCAGTCACCTCGAGCGCGACCTTGGCCTGGACAGCCTGGCGCGCGTCGAGCTCCTGTTGCGGGTCGGCATTGAGTTCGGCTGCTCCTTGCCGGAAGCGGCGCTGGCCGAAGCCGAAACGGCGCAGGACTTGCTGCGCTTCATTGCCACCGCCAGCGGCGAAGAGCATTCGCCGACGGTGGCCGATGCCTCGACAGCCAGTGGCCCGATCAGCGTTCCGACGCAGGCGATGACGCTGGTCGACGTCTTCGAATGGCATGTGCAACACCATCCGCAGCGCACACACGTGCTGCTCTACGGAAGTGGCGGCGAGGGGGGTGAGTTCCGTCCCGAGGCGATCTCCTACGCCGATCTGTTCGAGCAGTCGCGCCGCATCGCCACGGGCCTGGTGACGCGCGGGCTGCTGCCGCGACAAACGGTGGCCCTGATGTTGCCCACCAGCCGCGATTATCTGAGCAGCTTTTTCGGAGTGCTGCTCGCTGGCGGAATTCCGGTGCCCATCTATCCGCCGGCGCGGCTGGCGCAGATCGAGGATCACCTGTGCCGGCACGCGCGTATTCTCGCCAACGCCGAAGCGGTGTTCATCATTACCGTACCGCAGGCGAAAGGCGTTGCCGCGCTGCTGCGCCGTGAGGCGCCGAGTCTGAGTGAAGTGCTCACGCCAGCGGAGCTCGATAGCGAACCGATCGAACTGCTGTATCGCGCGCAAGCCGACGACATTGCGTTCCTGCAGTACACTTCGGGCAGCACCGGCGACCCCAAGGGCGTCGTGCTCAGCCACGCCAACCTGTTGGCCAACGTGCGTGCGATGGGGGCGGCCTGCGAGGCCAGCAGTGACGATGTCTTCATCTCATGGCTGCCGCTTTATCACGACATGGGGCTGATCGGCGCGTGGTTCTGCCCACTCTATTTCGGCATGCCGCTGGTGTTGATGTCGCCGCTGGCCTTCCTGTCGCGCCCGGTGCGCTGGCTGCGGGCGATCTCCGATCACCGCGGAACGATTTCCCCGGCGCCCAATTTCGCGTACGAACTCTGCGCGCGAAAGATTGCCGACGCCGATTTGCAGGGAATTGATCTCTCATCCTGGCGCCTGGCCCTGAACGGTGCCGAGCCGGTGAGCCCGGCAACCCTGCAGGCATTCGGCGAACGTTTCGCTCCTTACGGTCTTCTCGGTGAGGCGATTACGCCAGTTTATGGCCTCGCCGAATGCTCGGTCGGGCTGGCTTTCCCGGCACTGGAGCGCGGTCCCTTGATCGATCGAATCGAGCGCGAAGAACTGGTCAATCGGAAATGCGCAGTTCCGGTCTCCGGAAGTGATGGCCAGGCGATGTGCGTTCCCGCCTGTGGACGGGCTCTGCCCGGGCATGAAATCCGCATCGTCGATGCGGAAGGCTGCGAGCTCCCCGATCGCTGCGTCGGACGACTGCAGTTCCACGGCCCGTCGGCGACACGCGGCTACTATCGCAACCCGCAGGCGACGCAGGCGCTGATTAGCGACGGCTGGCTCGACTCCGGCGACTTCGCATACACCGTCGCTGGCGAGATCTATCTGACCGGTCGGGTGAAGGACTTGATCATCCGCGGCGGAAGAAACCTCTACCCTTACGAGCTCGAACAGGCGGTGGGCAATATTCCGGGTGTGCGCAAGGGCTGTGTGGCCGTTTTTGCCAGCAAGGATGCGCGCACTGCCAGCGAACGGCTGGTGATTCTGGCCGAAACGCGTGAGCAAGAGGCAAGCGTGCTCGATGACCTGCGGCAGAAGATCAGCGACGCTGCACTTGATGAAATCGGCATGCCTGCTGACGAAATTGTCCTGGCGCCAGCGAACTCGGTGCTCAAGACCTCTAGTGGCAAGATTCGTCGCAACGCTTCGCGCGACGCCTACGAGAATGGCTTGATCGGTGCGCCCACCGTGCCAGCCCGGCAACAGATGTTGCGCCTCGGTGTGGCCTCGCTGCGTGCGCGTCTGGGGGAGGCGGCGCGGCGCTTTGGCCGACGCGTCTATGGCGTCTGGTGCTGGAGCGTTTTTCTCGTCCTCGGCGTGCCGACTGCAGCGGCGGTGGTGCTCCTCGGCAAGCTGCTGCGCTCACCGGCGAGCGGACGCCGCCTGGTGCACCGGGCGGCGCGGCTGTTTTTCGCGCTGGCCGGGATTCGCTTGCAGATCAGCGCCGTCGCAGACCTGCCGACAGTGCCGCATTTGTTGCTGGTCAATCATTGCAGTTATCTCGATGCGCTGGCTCTTTGCGCGGCCTTGCCGCCGAGCCGGGCCTACGCCTTTGTCGCCAAACGGGAGTTGGTCGAACAGCCGGCGATACATGCTTTCCTGAGCGCGCTCGGGACGCTGTTCGTCGAGCGCTTCGCGGCCTCCAGGAGTGCCGAGGATGTCGACGAGATCGCCGCGGCGCTCCGGCGGGGGCAGAATCTGGTCATTTTTCCGGAAGGAACCTTTTCTCGAGAAGCCGGGCTGAAGCCCTTCCGAATGGGGGCCTTCGTTGCCGCTGCGCGGGCCGGGACGCCAGTAGTGGTGGCCGGCCTATGTGGTTCGCGAGCGATTCTGCGCGATCAGACCTGGATGCCACGGCGTGGTCGCCTGGCACTAACCGTCGGATCGCTGCTGGCGCCGGCGGCTGACGACTGGTCGGCTGCTGTGGGTCTGCGTGACGCGGCGCGCAAGGAGATGCTCGGCCTTTGTGGTGAGCACGATCTGGAACGTTGACCCGCGCGAGTGACGCTGGGGGCAGCAGCAGCAAGGCGGCTTGCTGGTTTTGCACAGCTGAGTGCCGGCGGCGGCTTCTTGCCGGCGACTCCCCGCCTCAGCCCCTGCCTCAGTTCTTCTGGACCGGTTTCTTGACGGCATCGCCCTTGAAAGTGTTGTCGACCAGTGGCGGCGCGTCGACCTGGGGCACGTGGCACTGCACGCAGCTGTAGCGACCACCGGTCGCTTCGGCGTGTTTCTTGCCGTCACGGTCGATGAAATGGCTATCGCCCATCTTCGGCGCCTTTTTCTTCTGATAGGTTGCTGCCGAGTGGCAGTCCATGCACTGGTTTTCTTCGAGGTTTATTTCGTCGAAGTTCTCCACCGCGTGCGGGATGACCGGTGGCTGCGTGCTGAAGGTACGTGCGACCGGCGCTTCGGTGCCCGGGCGTTTGCCGGCGTAGTCCTTGACCGCGGGTGCGTGGCTGGGGGCGGCGACGTCGCTACCGCGCATCGAGGTCGTGGCGTCGGCGGCAAACACCAGCGAAGTCAGGCAACTGGCGACGATGGCGATGCTAAGTTTCAGTGAGTGCTTCATGATTGGCGTTCCCTCCACATCAAAAAAATTTGTGCTGTTTATCGAGTACTTCGGTGGCTGCTGTTCGCTGCGTGCGGGGTGTTTTGCGTGCCGTTTTCCGGCGGGTTGTCGAAGCGCAGGCCGAATGTGAACACGTCCTTGGAGCAGACATCAATGCAGCGCCCGCAGTTGGTACAGTTGCTGGCCAGGATGACCGGGCCGACACCCTTGCCGGCACCCTTAAGCGCGGGGCGAATGACCTGTGGCTCCGGGCAGACTTCGAAGCAGTCCATGCAGTCGTTGCACGCCGCCCGCTTGCTGGCCGTGACACGCAGCGGACTGCCCTTGGCGAGCAGGCTGTAGAAGGCGCCGACCGGGCAGAGGTGGCCGCACCAGCCGCGACTCATCACGAACAGGTCGAAAAGAAAAACCGCCAGCACGACCATCCACGCCGCACCGAGTCCGAAAATCAGTCCGCGATGCAGCATCGATACCGGGTTGACCAGTTCCCAGGCGATGCTGCCGGTGAGTGCGGCGAGCAGCAAGGTCATCGCCAGGATCCAGTAGCGGCTGCTGCGCGCAACGTGCGCGCTGCCCTTGATTCCGAGTCGACGGCGCAGCCAGCTGGCGAGGTCGGTGAGCGGATTTATCGGGCAGACCCAGGCACAATAGACACGCCCACCCACCAGAAAATAGAAGGCCACAACGATCACTACGCCGATCAGCGCCAGTCGCTCGGGCCAGTTGCCGGCCAGCAGCGATTGCAGCAGCACATAAGGATCGGTCAGCGGCAGGGTGTCGAGGGTCAGGCTATAGGCCAGATTCCCTTTGACGATCCACACGGCTGCCAGCGGACCGAGCAGGAACAGGGCCATAAGCGCCAACTGGCACAGGCGGCGGGCCAACAGCCAGCGGTGGGCGGCAATCCAGCCTTTGCTGGCAAGCGCATCGGCTCCTGGGCGCTTGTTGTTCATCGTGGGGCCTCGGCAGGCAAGGCATTGACGCCGCTGCCCGGCGCAGCGGGGCCGCCCAGGCCGGGCGGCAGGCTGGGAAGCGCCGGGCTGCTCGCCGGTTTTCGTGCCGGCAGCTTGTCGCTACCCGGATCGAAGTGGCCTTCGAGGTGCATGCCGTCAGGCATGCGGTCTGGCAAATCAACGATGCCCCTGTCCTCGACCAGCGAATGCCCACCGGCCTTGCTTTTCTCGTCCCAGCCGAGGCGGTAGTGCTCGCCGAGTGAGCCTTTTACCAGCTTGGCGGGCAGCACCCGGATCGACGCTTCTTCGGTGACGCAGGCGCTCTCGCACTTGCCGCAGCCGGTGCAATGCTCGGAGTGCACGGTCGGAATGAACATCGCGTGCCGGCCGGTACGGGTGTTCGGCCGCACTTCGAGGGTAATCGCCTTGTCGATCACCGGGCAGACGCGGTAGCAGACGTCGCAACGCAGCCCGAGGAAGTTGAGGCAGGTTTCCTGGTCCGAGAGAACCGCGAGGCCCATCCTTGACTGGTTGATGTCGGTCAGGCCGTGGTCAAGGGCGCCTGTCGGACAGGCCTTGACGCAGGGAATGTCTTCGCACATCTCGCAGGGCCCGCTACGCGCCGTAAAGTACGGTGTGCCTGTGGCAATCGGCGACTCTGGCCGGGCCAGTTCGAGAATGTGGTAGGGGCAGTCGCGCACGCACATGCCGCAGCGAATGCAGGCGCCGAGAAAGTCGTCTTCGGCGCCCGCGCCGGGTGGGCGCACGGCCAGTGGTGGCTTGGCCTTGGCCTGTTTCGTGTAGGTCGCCAAAGCGAGCCCGAATATCCCGATACCGCAACACAGCCGTGCTGAATCAAACACGAACTGACGGCGCGTCAATGACTGCGTGTTTGCCGCGCGCGGAGGCTGGGGGCTGCTCTTCTTGTTTGCCGTGGGCATTTTTGCGTAGCCAGAAACCGGGCCGGTGCCAAATGTGAAAGTTGCGTCCGCGACTCGCGGATCTCCCTTCTCTCCCTGCCCGTCGAACGACTCCGGCGTGCAAGCCGGAATGCGCGCTGCAAGGGGAGGGGGCGGCCATTAGGCGGGCGATGTTCTGCCCGCCCTGGCTCTCCCTGATTGTCCTGCGTTCGCGTGTCGATCAGGCCTTGACCACCTTGCACGCGCATTTCTTGAAGTCGGTTTCCTTGGATATCGGACAGGTCGCGTCGAGCGTCAGCTTGTTGACCAGTCGATGCTCGTCGAAGAACGGGATGAACACCAAGCCGGCCGGTGGCTTGTTGCGACCCCGCGTTTCGACGCGCAATTCGATCTCGCCGCGTCGGGTAACCGTCTTGACGACATCGCCGCGTTGCAGGCCGCGCTTCTTGGCGTCGTCCGGATGCATATAGATCCAGGCATCGGGCATTGCCTTGTACAACTCTGGAACGCGCCGCGTCATCGAGCCAGTGTGCCAGTGTTCGAGAACGCGTCCCGTGCACAGCCAGAGGTCGTATTCCTGGTCGGGCATTTCGGCGGCTGGCTGGTACGGCAGCGCAAAGATGACTGCCTTGCCGTCCGGCTTGCCGTAGAACTTCACGCCTTCGCCTGCCTTGACGTAGGGGTCGTAGCCTTCGCGGAAGCGCCACAGCGTTTCCTTGCCGTCAACCACCGGCCAGCGCAGGCCGCGTGCCTTGTGATAGGTGTCGAACTCGGCCAGGTCGTGAGCATGGCCGCGACCAAAGGCGGCATACTCCTCGAACAGCCCCTTCTGCAGGTAGAAGCCACAGGCCTTGGCCTCGTCGTTGTCGAAACCTTTGTAAGTCTGGCTGGTCGGGAACTTGTCGACCTGGCCATTGGCGAAGAGCACTTCGTAGAGCGTCTTGCCCTTGTACTCCGGGTTCTTGGCGAGCAGTTCTGCCGGCCAGACTTCGTCGGTTGTGAAACGCTTCGAGAACTCGACGTACTGCATCAGGTCGGAGCGGGCCTCACCCGGGGCCTTGACCTGTTGGCGCCAGAACTGCGTGCGGCGCTCGGCGTTCCCGAACGCGCCTTCTTTTTCCATCCACATCGCAGAAGGCAGGATCAGGTCACCGGACATCGCGGAAACCGTCGGGTAGCAGTCGGAGACGACGATGAAATTGTCGGGGTTGCGCCAGCCCGGGAAGATCTCGTCATTGATGTTCGGCCCGGCCTGCATGTTGTTGGTCGTCGTCGTCCAGTAGAAATTGATCTTGCCGTCCTTGAGCAGGCGGCTCTGCAATACGGCGTGCGCGCCGTTCCAGTCGGGGATCGTCCCGGCCGGCAGCTTCCATAGTTTCTCGCTCAGTTCCCGGTGTTTGGGATTGGTAACCACCATGTCGGCCGGCAGCCGGTGCGCGAAGGTGCCGACCTCACGAGCGGTGCCGCAGGCCGAGGGCTGGCCGGTCAGCGAGAACGGGCTGTTGCCGGGCTCGGAGATCTTGCCGACCAGCAGATGCACGTTGTAGACCATGTTGTTGGCCCAGGTACCACGCGTGTGCTGGTTGAAGCCCATGGTCCAGAACGACGTCACCTTGGTGTTCGGATCGGCGTAGGCCTTGGCAAGCGCTTCGAGGTTTTCTTTCGGTACACCGGAGATCTCGTGCGCCTTGTCGAGCGTGTACTCGGAGACAAAGACCTTGAATTCGTCGAAGCTCATGTCGCTGGCGCCGCCCGGGTTGCCCTTGGGTTTGCCGTCTTCGCCTGGGTAGCCGTTGTTCATGGCCACCTTCTCGAGCGGATGATTCGGCCGTAGGCCGTAACCGATGTCGGTGACGCCCTTCTTGAAGTTGACATTGCGGGCGACGAATTCCTCGTTCACCGCGTTGTTCTGGATGATGTAGTTGCAGATGTAGTTGAGGATTGCCAGGTCACTCTGCGGTTTGAAGATCAACTCGTTGTCGGCCAACTCGGTTGAGCGATGGCCGAAAGTGGAAAGGACGTGAACCTTGACGTTCTTGCCGGTCAGCCGGCGATCGGTGAGCCGCGACCACAGAATCGGGTGCATCTCGGCCATGTTCGAACCCCAGAGCACGAAAGTGTCGGCGTGTTCGAGGTCGTCGTAGCAGCCCATTGGTTCGTCAATGCCGAAAGTGCGCATGAAACCGGCGACCGCGGAGGCCATGCAGTGACGGGCATTCGGGTCGATGTTGTTGCTCAGCAAGCCGGCCTTCATCAGCTTGGCCGCAGCATAGCCTTCCCAGACCGTCCATTGCCCCGAGCCGAACATGGCGACGTTGCGCGGACCGCCTTTCTTGAGCGCGGCCTTGCATTTCTCGGCCATGATGTCGTAAGCCTGATCCCAGGAAATCGGCGTGAACTCGCCGTTCTTGTCGAACTTTCCATCCTTCATGCGCAGCAGGGGAGTGGTCAGGCGATCCTTGCCGTACTGGACCTTGGAGAGGAAGTAGCCTTTGATGCAGTTGAGACCTCTGTTGACCGGTGCGTCCGGGTCACCCTGGGTGGCGACGATGCGGCCTCCCTTGGTTCCGACCAGCACGCCGCAACCAGTTCCGCAGTAGCGGCAGGCGCCTTTGTCCCAGCGCACGCCATCGGACTTCGCGGGGGCTGCCTGGGCGATGCCAGGAATGCTGATTCCAGCCACGCTGGCGGCGGCGGCAACGGCATTGCTCTTGATAAAGTCACGGCGAGTCAACGTCAATTTCATCTCATACTTCCTCATCGGGATCGGGTTCAAACTGGCTATAGACCAATGACGCGGAGAGTACGCCCGGTTGTCGACTGATGGTGCTGAACAAATCTGCCGCAGCACGGTCGCTGTCGGCTTCGATGGTCACTATCAGTTGGCCATTCGCGGTCGCTGCGTGGACTTCGACGCCACCGAGAAGCAGCAGGCTGTCGCGCACCTGCTGTTGAACTTCGGGGCGGGCATTGACCAGCAGGCTGGAAATATTCATCAGATCGAGGCTCTCCTGTTGGCAAGCTGAGTGAGTGAGCGCGTCGCCAATGCAGCCGAACACGGAACCAAGCAGTCTTGCGTCAGGCGATTACTCTAAGCGCCCGGTGAGGTCTTTTGCTTGATGCAAGTCAAGCGAAAGACATCCAGCTTGCCGCCGGCAGCGATGGTCAACGCCAGGCGGGTGGTGGGGCGATCCTGCGCGCGGGGGATGAGATCGCTGCTCGGCGGTCGCGAGTGTGGCGCAGGTCTATCGAAGGAGGTAACGCAAAAAAGCGCGGGACCAAAGGTTCCGCGCTTTTAAATTTTGTCCCCGCAAGTGCCGTCAGGCCGGCATCCTGAACCTGGGTTCAGATAGGTCACATCCCTTCCGCATCAGGTATGCCCGACTTGAGGGGCGTACACAACAGCGGTTTCTATGGTCTGCAACCAATGCCAATTAGCATTGGTTCAAGGAATCTATGACCTTAACAAACACCGCAGGGAACTCTCTCGGAGTTTTCGGAACCGGTGGTCTGCGCGACCTGGACTTCAGCCAGCCGGCTTCAGTACCGCTTCCAGTTCCGTCTCCATGTGGCAAATTCTACGCCTAACGGCGTCGATGTCCAGCCCTATTTCCGATTCAATTTTCTGATCTTCTGCCGGTACGTACTGATTCCCGGAGAGGTGCTCGTGGGCGATGTTCAGCGCGGCCATTACCGCGATGCGCTCGGCGTGATTGCTCTTGGTTTTCTCGGCGATGTCGCGCATCTTGCCATCGACGTAGGCCGCAGCGTTGAGCAGTGCGGCACGTTCGTCTGGCGGGCAGGCGACGCGGTACTCCTTGCCAAGGAGGGTGATATCCAGAAAATTCGCTTCGTTGGGCATCGGACAGGAACTCTCAGGCAGAGGCTTCGGGGAGTTGCTGGGCGAGCTGCTCAAGGCGGGCCGAGGCCTCTCCCATGCGCTCGGCGAGGCGCTGCTTGTCCACTTCGGCGACGGCGAGTTGCTCGCGTAGCTGGTCATTTTCTGCGCGCAGGTTGTGACAGAGGGTCACCACCTGGCCAATCTTGTTCTCGAGCGTGTCTAGTTCATTCAGCATGGCCAGACTATAGATTCAAGATGCATCCCCGGTCAAGGCGTGCGCGGCGCTTCCAGGGTGCTCCTGTTGCTTGGCAGTTGCGGCTTTCGGCGATGAGGCTGGGCCGCCGGAGGCTGGGCGCGCTATAATCCGCGCTTTCGTCGACTGCGGTCAGCGAAAAACATCGTGCAAGGTGCCGCAGCGCAGATTCTCTGCCGCGGTTAAACGGGAAGCAGGTGCGTGTTCTTCGGAGCACCATGCCTGAGCTGCCCCCGCAACGGTAAGCGAGTGCGGGTGTGTCGACATGCCACTGGGCGCCAGCCTGGGAAGGTGACACACCAAGACTTGCGAGCCCGGATACCGGCCTTCGCACACATTTGACGCAAGTGCCGCGGGGAAGCGGACACGAAACGCTCGGCCGTGCCGCTCGCCTCGTTGCCTTCTCCCTCGTGTTCTTGATTTTTTGTTTGCTTGCCGGCTTGCGGGGACGCTTGCCGGACCCAGGGAGAAACCCATGAGGCATCAGAGGACGCCACGCGCAGGTTCCGCCGTGGCATTGGTCACGTTTTGCGGGACCTTGTTTCCGGCGGCTGGCAACGCTGCCGATCAGCTGCTCGACCCGATCGTTGTCACCGCGACGCGGCAGGCAACACGCGCCAACGAGTTGACCAGCGACGTGTCGGTCATCACCCGTGAAGAAATCAACGAGGCCGGGCAGTCAACGCTGGAGCAAGTGTTGTCGCGCCAAGCTGGCATTCAGTACACGGCCAATGGCGGTCCAGGCACCAACAGCGGCGTGATGATCCGCGGTGCCAGCAGTAATCAGTCGATCGTGCTTATCGACGGCCAGCGCATCGGTTCGGCGACCACCGGCAGCGCGGCCCTGGCGCGCATTCCGCTGGACCAGATCGAGCGTATTGAAATCCTGCGCGGTCCGGCTTCGTCGCTATACGGCGCCGACGCCATTGGCGGGGTGATCCAGATCTTCACTCGCAAGGGCGAGGGGCCGACGCGACTGAATGCGAGTACGGGCTATGGCACCTACGGGACCACCGACACCACGGTTGGTGTCTCCGGCGGGACCGACCTGGTTTCCTACAGTCTTCAGGCAGGTTATCTGGATACTGGCGGTTTCAACGCCATTCACAACAAGTCGGACATCTACTACAACCCGGACGATGACGGCTATCGCAACAGCAACGGGAGCGCAAGCTTCGCTCTGCGGCCGGCAGCCGGTCAGGAAATCGGCGTCAATCTGCTGGCCAGCGATGGTAGCAACCAATACGACTCGAACGACTTCAGCGCCGTCGGCGCCAACAAGAACTACACCAACGATCAGCTCCTGGAGTCCTATTCGATCTACTCGCGCAACCGCTTGAACCAGGTGTGGACGAGCACTCTGCGTCTCGGTACCAGCACCGACGCCTCCAAGGGCTATGCCGGCAATGTCCGCGAGTACACCATACGCACCGACATGGAGCAGGCCTCGTGGCAGAACGATATCGTCCTGCCCGTCGGCGAAGCGCTGCTGGCGGTGGAATACACCAAGCAGAAAGTCTCCGGCAGCACCGACTACACGGTGACCGAACGAACGATTCGTTCGCTGTTGGGTGGCTGGAACGCCAATATCGAGAAGCACCGCTTGCAGTTCAACCTGCGCCGTGACGACAACTCCCAGTTTGGCGATGAAACGACGGGTTCCGCTTCGTACGGCTATCAGTTCTCCCCGGACTGGCGAGGACATGTGTCGTATGGGACGGCGTTTCGCGCACCGACTTTCAACGAGCTGTACTTCCCTTCCAGCGCCTTCTTCTCCGGTGGCAATCCGGACCTGCAGCCGGAACAGTCGAAGAACACCGAACTGGGCGCCAATTGGGAGCGCGGCAATCATCGTGCTTCGCTGGTCTTGTACAACAACAATGTCAGCGACCTGATCGAGTTCCGGCCACCGACCTATGCCCCGGTCAACGTCAGCAAGGCCGTGCTGCGTGGCGCTACGCTGACCTACGACGGGCGCTTCTCGGAATGGCGGGCAGGCGTCGCCATCGACTTCCTCGATGCGAAAAACGAGGAAGACGGGCCGAACAAGGGCAATCGACTGGCCCGCCGCTCCGCACAACAAATGAGCAGTTACATCAGCCGTACGCTTGGCGACTGGGATTTGCGCGGCGAGTGGCAGCTGGTCGGCAATCGCTACGATGACCCGGCCAACACGAAGCTTCTCGGTGGCTACGGGCTGGTCAATCTGTATGCCGACTACCGCCTGCAACGCGACTGGACCTTGTTCGCACGTGCCAACAACATCTTCGACAAGTACTACGAGACGATTGACAACTATGCCACTGCGGGAGCGAACGTCTTTGTCGGTGTCCGCTACGCACCCAAGTAGGCGGCTGGATGCCCACCCGTCGCCGCGCCTTGCTGATTCTCGCAGCCCTCGCCGGGCTGGCGCAGTTGAGCATAGCGCTGGCGCTGATGGTGGGCAGTATCCCGATCACTCCGCTTGAGGTTCTGGCGGCTCTGGTCGACAACGGCGGCACCTCCGGCGAGGTTGTGCGCAGCCTGCGCCTGCCGCGCGCCTTGACCGGTTTCGCCTGTGGCGGCTTGTTGGCCCTGGCCGGGGCCTTGCTGCAGGTATTGTTGCGCAATCCGCTCGCTGATCCCTACGTGCTTGGCATTTCGGGGGGGGCCGGTATTGGCGCGCTGCTGGCCATCGTCCTCGGGTTCGGCGCTGCCGGGATCAACGGGCTGGCTTTCGTGGGCGCACTCGGCGCCATGCTGCTGGTTTTCGGCCTGGCGCATGGGGAAGGCGGCTGGACGCATTCGCGCCTGCTGTTGACCGGGGTGATCGTGGCCGCCGGCTGCGGCGCTGTGGTCACCCTGATGTTGGCCATGGCTCCCGACGATCGGCTGCGCGGCATGCTTTTCTGGCTGATGGGCGACCTCTCGCAGACCGGTGACCCGACATTGGTGCTGATCCTGCTCACCGCGGTGCTGCTGGTGTCGCTGCCCTTCGCCCGCGAACTCAACCTCTTGGCGCGCGGTGCCGACGTCGCGCAGGCGCTCGGTGTCGCGGTCCGCCCCTTGCGCCGCGGCGTTTATTTGGTCGCCTCGCTGGCCACGGCCGCGGCGGTCACCCATGCCGGTGCGATCGGTTTTATCGGCCTGATCGTGCCGCACCTCGTTCGCCTGGCGACCGGCAACGACCAGCGCCTTCTGCTACCGGCCTCGGTACTCGCCGGCGGTAGCCTGCTGGTGATCGCCGACACCCTGGCACGAACTGTCCTGGCGCCGCAGCAATTGCCGGTTGGTGTCCTGACCGCGCTGATCGGCGTGCCGGTTTTTCTGTTCCTGCTGACGCGTGGCGCAGCTGGGCGGGGATGATATGGATCAGACGGATCTGACTGCGCCTCTGCTGACGACCCGGATGCTCGATGTCGGCATCGCTGGCCGGGTTTTTTGCCGCGCGCTGGAATTGAGTCTGCCGCCGGGCGAGTCGCTGGCCATTCTCGGTCGCAACGGCGCCGGCAAGTCGACCCTGCTCTCGGTCCTGGCGGGCCTGCGCGAGCCGGATGCCGGCGAGGTGCGCATCGCCGGGGTAGGTTACACGCAACTCGGTGCGCGTCGCAGCGCTCGCATTCGTGGCTGGTTGCCGCAGAGCCGCAGTGAGGCTTTTTCCTCGACGGTCCTGGAAACGGCGCTGGTTGGACGCCATCCCCATCTCGATCGCTGGGACTGGGAGTCCGAGGCGGATGCCAGCAAAGCACGCCAGGCGCTGGCTGCCGTCGGTCTTGCCGAACTGGCGCAGCGCGACGTGCAGACGCTTTCCGGCGGCGAGCGGCAGAGGCTGGCCATCGCCACCCTGCTGACGCAGGCGCCGCAGCTCTACCTGCTCGACGAACCGCTTGCGCACCTGGATCTGAATCACCAGATCGCCACCCTCGAGCTGTTTTCCACGCTCAATCGCAGCGAGCAGAGGGCGGCCAGCGTGATGGTCCTGCATGAACCCGGTCTGGCGGCGCGCTTCTGCTCGCGAGCCCTGCTGCTCTTCGACGATGGCACGACGCTGCAGGGAAGCAGTGATGAGGTCATCGGCAGTGAGTCCCTGAGCCGGCTCTACGGCTATCCCCTGCGTGAAGTGGGTGCCGGCAAGCTGCGCTGGTTCATGCCGGCCTAGCGACTGCCGGGGTGATCCGCTCCGGCACTTGCTGTTGCCGGGCCGCGGCGAGCGCCCTGCATGGCCTGCTTGCGCCGGTACATGTCGGCATCGGAACACTGCACCAGCGATTCGACATCCTGGCCATCTTCGGGGTACATGGCCAGGCCGATCGAGGCGCCGGTGTTGGCATCCAGCGCCGCCGCATCGATCGAAAGCAGCGGTGCGCCAAGCAGCTGCTCGATGTTGCTGCGCGCGCTTTCGGCGTCCTGGCGGTTGTTGACCGCATCGAGCATGACCACGAACTCGTCGCCAGCGTAGCGCGCCACCAGGTCGCGGCTGCGCAGACCGGTGAGCATGCGCTGTGCGATTTCCTGCAGTACCTTGTCGCCGACGTCGTGGCCGAAGCTGTCGTTGATGTTCTTGAAATCGTTGAGGTCGATGAAGAGAATGGCGAAGGGGCGGGGGTCGGGGAGTTCGCGTTGCTGGGCCAGGCGCTCATCGACGCGGCGCAGGAAGGCCTCGCGGTTGGCCAGCCCGGTCAGCCGGTCGCTGAGCAGTTTGCTCTGCATGTTCCTGAAGCTCTTCGCCAGGTCGCCGATTTCGTCGCGGCGGGTGACATCGAAGGCCGCGTTGAGGTCGCCGTTGCCGACCTTGCGGGCAGCCACGGCGAGTTCCTTGAGGTCGCGGGCGACGACCGAGAGGACCATGAAGCCGATCAGGATGGTCATCAGCGAGGCCAGCAAGGCGAGCAGCACCGTGCGCTTGAAGTTCTCGGTCACCCCGGACAGGAAGTCGCTGCGCGGTACCGCGACGACGATGATCCAGTCCAGTCCGGCGGCATCCTGAATGCGCGCATAGGCGGCCTCAACCGCCTCGCCGGCGGCGGTTTCAAAGACCGCCGTTTGCGGGTGCGGCGCTTCGGCGGAAGGGTGCAGAAGCTTGCGGATCTCGCGGTAACTGGCGGCGACCAGCGGATCGTCGCTGTCCTGCACGTTCAGCCGCACGTTCTCCCCGGCGTCATCCTTGCGCAGGTGTGGGCCGCGTGAGGTGCCGATCAACTGGCCGTCGGTTTCGACGACGTAGGCGATGCCGTTGGCGCTCAGTCGCAGGGAGTGCAGGAAGTCGTTGACCCCTTGCAGCGACAGGTCGGTGGCCACGACGCCCTGAAACTCGCCCGCTGGGTTGTTGACGCGTCGGGCACGTGTGGCGACCAGTTCCTCGGTCTTGAAATCGATGTACACCGAGGTCCAGGTATGCATCGTCGATTTCTCGCCGGATTTGAACCACGGGCGTTCACGGGGCTCGAAGATGCGCGTTTCACGCACTGGATCGGTCAGTTCGCCGCCAATTCCGGAAAAGCGATAGATCGTTCGCGGGCCGTCGCCAGTGCTTCTCAGGCGCAACTCGGCGTCACTTTCCGAATGCCTCCAGAGCCCGAAAAAGCGCCCGCTGCGATCGCCGTAATAGGCGTAGTTGTTGGGGTCGCGATGCACCGAGGTGGCCAGCCAGAAGCGCGTGCGCAGGTTGTCGAGGTCGTCGTTGAGGTTCGCCGGTGCGGCCACGCCGGTGGGAAAGGCCGTTTCGAGCACCGCGCTGGCACCGAAGACGTGCCGCTCGGCGGCCTGGGCGATCCGGTACACCATTTCCGACAGCAGCTGGTTCGACAGGGTGTCGACGGCCACACGGCCGGCCGAGTACGACAGGCCGCCAATGGCTGCAGCCAGCAGCAGGACCAGTACCACATACGGCATGGTGAGCATCTGCCGCAGTGAAAGGATTTGTAGGAACTTCATGGACTCTCGCTTTGGGCGGTTCGGTGAACGGCGCGCCAGAAAAGCCGGCGCACTGTGCCTGGCTCATGGTCAAGGTGTCGACGGCTGTGCCGGGCTCTGGGCGCGGCTGTCGCTAGAGCAAATGCTAGGTGAAGTGGGCTGAGTGTTACGTGATCGACGTCACGGCGGACGGTGTGGCGGCTGTGGCAGCGCACCTGCAGGCTGACGGCTCAGGCGCTGCTGGTGAAGGCGAGGCTGGCGTTTCAACGCGTCGGCGTTGGTGTGGCGGCCGCCGCCTTGACGCTCGGCACGTAGTCGAAGTCGGCAACCAGAATGTGGTTGTAGAACCAGCCGTTGATCAGGAATTTGACCTCGTCGGCAATCTCGTCGAGGGTCATCCGCTTGGCATTTTCCAGGAGCTTGAAGAGCATTTGCCGGAATTCGGCGTGCAGTTCCCGATGCGCCTCGAGGCCGGGGTAATGGCAAGCGGCCATCATCTGTTCTTCTTCGCGCAAATGGACTTTCACGTATTCGGTCAGCATGGCCAGCGACTTGAGCACCCGGATCTGGTCGCCATCGCCACCAAAGGTCGCCGCAAGGTCGAACAATTGCCGATGCTGCGCATCGATGTTTGGCAAGCCGACGAGAATCTTCGCTGACCACTCCACCAACTCATATTTCATTTACTGCTCCAATCGTCGCGTATTGGGGTAAGCATTTCAGGATGGCGTCGGCTGGTCCGCCGACTCGATCTGTTCGGCGAGCGTCAGCCAGTGCTCTTCCAGTTCTGCCAGTTGCTCTGCGATTTCGCTCATGCGTGCGCCCAGGGCCGCCAGATCGGCGGCGGCCAGCGGTTTCGACAAGCTGCTCTCCAGAGAGTGCTGTTCCTTCTGTAGTTCGAGCAGAGCCTTTTCGATCCGGCCCTGGTCGCGGGCCAGGGCTTTCAGCGTCGCAGGCGCTTTACGCTTGTCCGTGGCGCCGCTCAGCGACGGCTCTGGCTGGCGCGGTTCCTTGGCGCTCTTTAGCGCTTTTTTGAGAGTGTCGCGGCTGCGTTTGGCCTCGTCAAGCAGGTAGCGCTGGTAGTCATCGAGATCGCCCGTAAAGTCGGCCACGCCACCACGGCTGACCAGCCAGAACTCGTCACACACCGAGCGCAGCAGCGAGCGGTCGTGACTGACCAGCATCACCGTTCCCTCGAATTCGTTGAGCGCGATCGACAAGGCTTCGCGGGTGCCGAGGTCAAGATGGTTGGTCGGTTCGTCGAGCAGCAGCAGGTTGGGGCGTTGCCAGACGATCATGCACAGCACCAGACGTGCTTTTTCGCCGCCACTCATCGTACCGACCGCCTGCTTGACCATATCGCCGCTGAAGTTGAAGGTGCCGAGGAAGCTGCGCAGATCCTGCTCGCGGCCGCTCTGACCGTTTGGCAAGCCTTCCTTGGCCATGCGTACCATGTGCTCCAGAGGTGTTTCGTCGGGCCGAAGGACGTCCAGCTCCTGCTGCGCGAAGTAGCCGATGTGCAGGCCTTTCCCTTCACTGATGGCGCCACTGGTACAGTTCAGGACGCGGGCGATGGTCTTCACCAGCGTCGATTTGCCCTGTCCGTTGGCGCCCAGGATGCCGATGCGCTGGCCAGCGAGCACCGAGCGCGTGACCTGGTGGACGATCACCGTCGGCGGCGTGCCGGCGGCGGCATCGGCCGGCGCCGGGTAGCCGAAGCTGGCGTCGTCCATGATCAGCATCGGGTTGGGCAGGTTGGCGGCCTCCTTGAACTCGAAGCTGAACTCGGCGTTGGCCAGCACGGGTGCCAGACGTTCGATTCTTTCCAGCGCCTTGACCCGGCTCTGCGCCTGCTTGGCCTTGGTCGCCTTGGCCTTGAAACGGCTGATGAAGCTCTGCAGATGAGCGATCTTGTCCTGTTGCTTGGCGTAGGCGTTCTGCTGCAGTTCGAGCTGCTGGGCGCGGGTTTCCTCGAAGACGCTGTAGTTGCCGCCGTAGCGCGTCAGCTGCTCGTTGTCGAGATGCAGCGTCACCGTCGAAATCGCGTCGAGGAACTCGCGGTCGTGACTGATCACCAGCATCGTGCCTTCGTAGCGCGTGAGCCAGCTCTCCAGCCACACCAGCGCATCCAGGTCGAGGTGGTTGGTCGGTTCGTCGAGCAGCAGGAGGTCGGACGGACACATCAGCGCCCGCGCCAGCTGCAGGCGCATGCGCCAGCCGCCGGAGAAGCTGTCGACCGGATTGTTTAGCTCGGTGGTCTTGAAGCCGAGGCCAAGAATCAAGGCCTGCGCACGCGCCTGCGCATCGTGTGCGCCGGCGTCGTGCAGCGCCATGTAGGCGTGCGCCAGCTGGTCACCGTCGCCGCTTTCTTCGGCCCGACGCACTTCCTCCTCGGCCGCTTGCAAGGCCGTGTCGCCGGTAATCACGAAATCGGTCGCGCTTTGCGAGGTTTCCGGCATTTCCTGCAGAACCTGTGCGAGGCGCCACTGGGCCGGCCGGAAGAACTCGCCGGCGTCCTCATGCAGGCTACCGTCGAGCAGCGCGAAAAGCGTCGATTTGCCGGCGCCGTTGCGACCGATCAGGCCAACCCGTTCGCCGGTGTTGATGGTCACCGAGGTGTTATCGAGCAACACCCTGGCGCCGCGGCGCAGGGTAACGCCTTTGAGGGTGATCATGCGGCAGGGAACTCCAGGTGGTCGCCCGACAGCTTGGCGCGTGCCGGGACTCGAGGGTGGTCGGGATGCTTGTTGCGGGTAGCGCTCAGCGGAAAATCACCGTCTTGTTGGCATGCAATAGCACCCGGTCTTCCAGGTGATAGCGCAGCCCGCGCGCCAGTACCGCCTTCTCGATGTCCTTGCCGTAGCGCACCATGTCTTCGACCGAATCCGAATGGTCGATACGGATCACGTCCTGCTCGATGATCGGTCCCTGGTCGAGTTCTCGGGTGACGTAGTGGCAGGTCGCGCCGATCAGCTTGACGCCGCGCTGGAAGGCCTGGTGGTAGGGGCGGGCACCGACGAAGCTGGGCAGAAACGAGTGGTGGATGTTGATCATCTGTCCCGGGTAGCGGGCGCACATGTCGGCCGGCAGAATCTGCATGTAACGGGCCAGGACCATGGTGTCGCCCTTGACTTCGTCGTAGATGCGGCAGATTTCGGCGTGTGCCGCTTGCTTGTTGTCGGCGTTGATCGGGACGTGGTGGAAAGGAATGCCATGCCACTCGACGAAGGCCTTGAAAGTGTCGTGATTCGAGATCACGCAGGGGATCTCGATGTCGAGTTCCTTCGACTGCCAGCGTGCCAGGAGGTCGTAAAGGCAGTGTTCCTGCTTGCTGACCATCAGCACTACGCGCCGCTTGACCGCCGAGTCGCTTATCTTCCAGGTCATCGACAGCTCTTCTGCCAGGGGCGCGAAGCGTTCACGGAACTCGGCCAGATGAAAAGGCAGCGAATCGGCTTTCACCTGCATGCGCATGAAATAGCGGCTGGCATGGTCATCATTGCCGTCGTCGGCATGATAGCTCGATTCGAGAATCCAGCCCTGGTGCTGGGCGATGAAGCCCGAGATGCGCGAGATGATGCCGACTTGGTCGGGGCAGGATCCGGAAAGGGTGTAGAAACGTCTTTTCTGCATGTTGTGGGATCCTAGCTTGCCGCGCGCGTGGCAAAGGCGTTGTCGATTTCGGCACGCAGCTCAGCGAAGGTCTGGGTGACCGGATACTGCGGGAATTCCCTGATCACTTTCTCGGGCGGGCGAAAGAGAATGCCGGCGTGCGCCTCTCCGAGCATGGCCGTGTCGTTGTACGAATCGCCGGCGGCGACGACCGAGAATCTGAGTTCCTTCAGGCGTTGCACGGCCTCGCGTTTCTGATCCGGCATGCGCAAGCGGTAGTGCACCACCTTGCCATCGGCGTCGGCTTCGAGACTGTGGCAGAACAAGGTCGGCCAGCCGAGCTGGCGCATCAGCGGGTGCGCAAATTCGTAGAAGGTATCCGAGAGAATGATCAGCTGGTAGGTCTCGCGTAGCCCGTCGACGAAAGCACGGGCGCCTTCGACCGGTCCCATTTCGGCGATGACTTTCTGGATATCTTGCAGGCCAAGCTTGTTCTCGGCCAGGATGGCCAGCCGATAGCTCATCAGCTTGTCATAGTCGGGCTCGTCGCGCGTGGTGCGGCGAAGCTCCGGAATGCCGGTACGAGCGGCGAATTCGATCCAGATTTCGGGGACGAGTACGCCTTCGAGGTCAAGGCAGACGATTTGCACGGCAGGCTCCCGGTGGGTGAGGTTTGGCAAAAGAGCGAGATTCTACCAAATCCGCCCTGCCAGGTCCGCAGAGCGACAGCGCGCGGGCGATCGCGTCGCTCGAGCGCTCACTCTCCCGTGCTGGGCTGCTCCTTCACTGCTTCGCTGACCGTCGACGCCAGTTGGCAGTGGCCGCGGCCGCTCTCCTTAGCCAGGTACATGGCGCGGTCGGCGGCCAGCAACAGGCGGTCGCTGTCGTCGGCGTCCTGCGGCCACAAGGCGACGCCGATGCTGGCGCCGACCTGGACCGCATGCCTGGCGATGGTCGCCGGGCGGCTCAGGGTGGCGATGATTTTGGCGCCGACAGCCAGCGCTTGTGCTTCGTCGAGGACCCCCTCGACGACGACCACGAACTCGTCGCCACCGAGGCGAGCGACGGTATCGGAGACGCGCACGCATTCCTGCAGGCGGGTGGCGATGATCTCGAGCAACTGGTCGCCGATGGCGTGCCCGTGCGTGTCGTTGACCCATTTGAAGCCGTCAAGATCGATCATCAGCAGCGCAAAAATGTCGCCGCTGCGTGTGCTGCGGGCAATGATTCGCCGCAATTCGTCGTAAAGCAGGGCACGATTGGCCAGGCCGGTCAGCGGGTCGTGGTGCGCCAGCTTGCGCAGTTCCGCTTCGCTTTGGCGCAGGCGTTCATTGCTTTCGGCCAGTTCGAGGGTGCGCTGCATGACGCGTTGTTCGAGCGTTTTTTCCGACTGTCGCAAGGTTTCTACGGCGGCCTCTCTGGTGCGCAGTGTTTCCGCTTGCGCCGCCGCCATCTCGCGGCGCGCGCTGTTGATGCGATCGGCCAGGGCGAAGGAAAGCAAGAGAACTTCAAGCGCCGAACCGAACTGCAGGGCGAAGACGGTGAGCAGATTGGTCGGCAACCAGTTCAGCGCGCGTAGCGCAGAGACAGCCGCACCGAGCAGCAGCAGGCTCCAGGCGGCCAGGAACAGGCGTGCGCCCGCCTGGCGACGAAAGGCGCAAAGCGCGGCGGTCACGACCGCCACCACCGCGAACGCTGCGCCGAGCAGCGCGGTGGCCATTCCCGCCGGGCGGTAGGCGTAAAAAACGGCCGTCGCGCCGGCGAGCACGAAGCTGGCCTGGAGGATGGCCAGCAAGCGGTCGCAGCGTGGGGTGGTCTTGGCCGTTTCGAGAAAGAGGCGCGTGAATAGCGCACTAAAGTAGCCGGTCGAGCAGAAACCGAGCGGAATGGCAAGATTCCCCCACGCCGGCCAATTGGGCCACAGGAACTGATTGCCCAGTCCAAGCATCGACAACTGTGCGATGCTCATCGAGAAAACGACACCCACGTAGGCCAGGTAGGCCCCTTCGCGGAGCGAGAAGTAGAGCAGCAGATTGTATAGACCGAGCGCCAGCAACATTCCAAAGTAGGTGGCCATCAGGCTATAGACGCCCTGGTCGTTGGCGTGCAAGGCGGCCGGCGACCATAGCGTCAAAGGAATGGTGAGGCTGCCGCTGGAGGCGACGCGCAGGTAGAGCTGCTGTTCGACGCCGGCGATCACTTCGAGCGGGAAGACGAGGTTGCGGTGCGCGAATGGCCGGCTGGCAAAAGGCGCCTGGTCGCCGGCATGTTGGCGTACCACGGTGTCGCCTCGGCGAACAAAGAGCGTCACGGAGTCGAGCGAGGGATAGCTGACCTCGAGTAGCCAGCGCGTCGCGGCCCCGAGTTCGGGAGTCAGCGTCAGACGCAGCCAGTAAGTCGTTGGCGAATAGCCGAAGTTGAGATCGCCGTCGCCGGCCTGCAGCTGGAACTGCCGCGCCGTCTCGGGGCGCTCGACGTCGGCCAGGGTGAGCTTTCCGCCGGGATCCTCGAGGATTTCGATGAACGGGCGCAAGGACAGCGAAGTGCTGTCGGCGGCGAGGCGCAGAGGAGGCTGAAGCGGCGCGTCTGCACCAGCCGGCAGCAGAACGGCGGCAATGGTCAGCAATAGCAGAACGATCGCCTGCAGAGTGCGCATGCATTGGCTCCGATTACGCCTGGTCACAAGGCTCGTCTATAGTATACGCGGCTAGCGGGCGCTTCAGTCTGCGTGCCGGTGGCTGCGATGCGCCGGCGGGCCACCACGACCCGATGAGCTTATTGAAGGAGGAAGGCATGCGTATTGCGGGCGGTTTGCTGGCCGTATGGATGTTGATCAGTGGCGCGGCGTCTGCCGACGAACTCGCGCCGGTTCCCGTACCGCAGACGCTCGAGCAGGCCGCGGCCCAACGCGAGCGCGCCGAGGCGCTGCGCGAGCAGGCCGAGGAGCGCTATCAGGCCGAACAGAATGGCTGCTACGAGAAGTTTCTGATGAGCGATTGCCTGGTGGCCGCCAAGAAGCGCTACAGTGCCTCGATGGTCGCGGCGCGCAAGCTTGATCAGCCGGCGATCGATTTTGAGCGTGCGGCGCGGCGGCAGGAACTCGAGGCCAAGGAAGCACAGCGCGCTGCCGACAATCTGGCGCGCCAGGCCGGGGAACAGGAGAGTGCTCAGCGCTACCGCGCCGAGCAATCGGCAAAGCGTGCCGAGCGCGAGGAAAAGCTGGCCGAGAAGGCGAGGAAAGCCGCCGAGGGGCGCCAGAAGACGGCCGCTGAGCAGGCCAAGCGGCAAGCCAAGCTCGATAAGCGGGCTCGGCAGGACGCCGAGCGAGAAGCCCGGAAAGCGGCGGAAGCTGCTGCCGCCGCCGGCAAGTAGGAAAGCAGGGCGGTCGCCCGCCCGGTCAACTGATCCTGCTGGCACTTCTTTGCCGGGGGGAAGGTGGCGCGCGCGTCTGCGCGTTTTACCGCGCTGGCCGACGCGCGGCCAGCATCGCTGTTGCTGCCTCAGGCGAGGCCCTGGCTGTCGAGGTACTCTTCGTAGGTGCCCAGGTAATTGACCAGCGTGCCGTCGAGGCGGATCTCCAGGATGCGCGTCGCCAGCGACGACACGAATTCGCGGTCGTGCGAGACGAAGGCCAGGGTTCCCTTGAACTTTTCCAGTGCCGTGTTGAGCGACTCGATGGACTCCATGTCGAGGTGGTTGGTCGGTTCGTCCATGACCAGCACGTTCGGCTTCATGAGCATCAGCTTGCCGAAAATCATCCGTCCCTGCTCGCCCCCGGAGATGACCTTTACCGGCTTGCCGACTTCGTTTCCCGAGAACAGCAGGCGTCCGAGGGTGCCGCGGATCAGCGTTTCGAGGTCGTCGCCCTCGGACGCGTTGGCGCGTGCGTAGCCGGCGATCCAGTCGGTCAGGTTGACGTCGCTTTCGAAATCCTTGGCATGGTCCTGGGCGTAGTAGCCCAGGCGTGCTTTCTCGGCCCACTTGATGCTGCCGCGTTGTGGCTGCAGCTCGCCCATCAGCAGCTTCAGCAGGGTCGTCTTGCCGACGCCGTTTTCGCCAATGATTGCCAGCCGATCGCCGCCGTTGAGGGTCAGGGTCAGTTTGTCGAAGATCTTTTGCTCGCTTCCCGGATAGGCGAAGCTCAGGTTTTCGATTTCGACGGCCTGCCGGTGCAGCTTCTCGCGCTCGTCGTATTCGAAGCGGATCCAGGGGTACTGTCGCGATGACGGTTTGACGTCTTCCGGCTTGAGCTTTTCGATCAACTTGACGCGCGAGGTTGCCTGCTTGGCTTTGGAGGCATTGGCCGAAAAGCGGCGCACGAAATTCTGCAGGTCGGCGATGCGCTCCTTGGCCTTGGCATTGGCGTTCTGCTGGCGTTCACGGGCCTGCGCCGAGGCTTCCATGAAGTCATCGTAATTGCCCGGATAGACGGTGATCTTGCCGTAATCCAGGTCGGCCATGTGGGTGCACACCTGGTTGAGGAAGTGGCGATCGTGGGAAATGATGATCATCGTGCTGTTGCGCTCGTTGATCACGTTTTCCAGCCAGCGGATGGTGGCAATGTCGAGGTTGTTGGTCGGTTCGTCGAGCAGCAGGATCTCGGGGTTGGCGAACAGCGCTTGAATCAACAGTACGCGCAGCTTCCAGCCGGGTGCGACGTCGCTCATCGGGCCAAAATGCTGTTCGGCCGGGATGCCGACGCCAAGCAGCAGTTCGCCGGCGCGCGCCTCGGCGGTGTAGCCGTCGTACTCGGCAAAGCGGCCTTCCAGTTCCGCCGCGTGCAGGTAGTCCTCTTCGCTCGCTTCCGGATTGGCGTAGATGGTGTCTTTCTCAACCATGCAGGCCCACATTTCCGCATGCCCCATCATCACCACGTCGATGACGCGTTGCTCTTCAAAGGCGAACTGATCCTGACGCAGGTACGCCATGCGCTCGTGCGCGTCCTTCGAGACGTTGCCGGCGGTCGCTTCCAGCTCGCCGTCGAGTATCTTCATGAAAGTCGACTTGCCGGAGCCGTTAGCACCGATCAGGCCATAGCGGTAGCCTTCGCCGAACTTGACGGAGACATTTTCAAAAAGGGGCTTGACCCCGAACTGCATGGTGATGTTGTTGGCAACGAGCACTAAGAAACCTCGGTAAAATCATTGAGTTGCAAATGGGGCGATATTGTACCTCAGGGTTTGGCGGCGTGCTTGCCTGGTAGCCGCGATGGCCTGCTTGCGCGGTGGTTTGGGCAGCGGCGTGCAGAGCGCCGCTTTTGAGACATCGGGTCGGCAGGTCCGGCTTCGGCGTCAGCGATTGTCCAATGCCAGCTTGACGCCGAAGGCGAGCAAGGCGACTCCGGCCAGTCGCGTCGCCAGCCGGCGTGCGCCGGGCAGGGTGGACAGCTTGCGTGCCACGGCGTTGCCCAGCAGTACCAGCCCGGCCTGGTAGAACAGGCTGATCAGGGTGACGTGCAGGACCATCGCGCCGAGGGTCAGTGGCGTGGCGTCGGCCTGCAGGAACAGCGGGAAGAAGGCCACGAAGAAGAGCATCACCTTGGGGTTGGTCAAACTGACTGCGAAGGCCTGGCGAAAAAACCGCCAGCCGCTCTGACGCGGTACGGATTCGGGGCCGCCAGCCGTTATCGGTTTTCGCAAGAGCTGGATACCCATCCAGCCGAGATATGCGGCTCCGAACCACTGCAAGCCCTGGAACAGCAGCGGCTGGGCGTTCATCACCGTAGCCAGGCCGGCAAGCGCGGCGAGCATGTACAGCAGGTCACCGAGCAGCGTGCCGACGACGGCTCCCAGTCCGGCGCCGACACCATTGCGCGCGGTGGCGTTGAGGATGGCCAGCGTGCCCGGGCCAGGAATCAGCTGGAAAACGACAATCGCGGCGATAAAGCTCGTGTAGTTCTGAATCTCGAACACCAATTTTTCCCAGGCTGTCTGGCACCTAGCCCCGGCTCAGGCGTGATCGACAGCGACGCGGTTCACCGCCAGCAAGGTATCGAGCTCCAGCCACAAAGGGTCGCAGAGGCCTTCGCGGTAAGCCGAGCGTTTAAAGCTCGCATGTTCGTTGCGATAGACGGCCATCAGGCCGCGCCGGTCATCGAGCACGCAGCTTCTGACGTTCGCCAGGCGGTCAGCGGTCTTGACCAGCAGCGCCAGCTCGGTGGGGCCGCTGATCGTTGCCAGGCGGGCGTAGGTCGCTGCCTTGCGCTCGGCGCGGCTGGCTCCCGACTGATCGGTCAGTAAGCTGACGCAGTCGGCGACCAGGGGGCCGAAGCGGTCGCGGATATCGATCTCGGTGACCGCGGTGTCCTCGATAACGTCGTGGAGATAGCCGATGATCTGTGCCTGGCTGCCGTAGGGGGCGAGCAGCGCAACGACCTCGTCAAGGTGGAAGGAGTAGGGCAGATCGCCGTAGCGTTGGCCGCCGTGGGCGGCAAGGGCAAAGGAGCGTGCTTCTTCGGGCATGGTTCTTTCCTTTCGGGCAGTCGTTCAGAGGGCGCGGCTGGGCAGCGTTTCGTCAGTCGTCTGCCAGCGGCCTCTTCAGCTCAGACTGAGTAGATCGGGATCGCTGAAGTGCTCGATGAGGATCCGCCGCACGCGATCCTGCCACAGCTCGGCAAATAGCGCCGCCCGCGTGGCATCGCCCTTGCCCGCGAGCAGTTCCTGCAGCAGCGGCGCGAGGCGCGGGTCCGCGGGAACCTTGGCGAGGTGCAGCGCTGCGCACAGGCTGTGCCCGTTGTCCTGACGGGTGAAACGCATCTCGCCGGCGACATCGGCGCCGAAGCTGAGCAGCTCCCGACGCGAGAAACGACCGGCCAGGCCCTTGAAGCCGCCAATCCCGGCGGCCCCGGTGAGCAGTCCGACGACTGCGGCGATGACGCCGGTCACTGCACTTTCCTGGCGGTCGCGGAAATCGACGCGCAGTTCGCCGCGCCGCGGTATTTCGTCCGGGTAGAGCGCCTGCAGTACGCGGCTGCTGAGCAGATAGCTGCCGGCCACCGTCGGGCAGGAATGACCGGCCAGCTTGACGGCGTCGGGGTAGCCGTACTCGATCAGGCCGCCGTCGGCGGCACCGAGGAACTCGGCCAGGCGATCGCGCACGAGGATCGTCGGCACGTCGGCGAAGAATTTCGGGAAAGTCATTGGCTCAGCCCTTTTTCTGGATCAGCTCGATCTTGTAGCCATCCGGATCTTCGACAAAGGCGATCACCGTCGTTCCGTGTTTCATCGGACCTGCTTCGCGCACCACCTTGCCACCACGCCCCTTAATCTGCTCGCAGGCGGCGTAGGCATCGGCGACTTCGATGGCGATGTGGCCGAAGCCATTGCCGAGTTCGTAAGCCGGCGTATCCCAGTTGTGGGTCAGTTCAAGGACCGCCTCTTCCGACTCCGGGGCGAAACCGACGAAAGCCAGCGTGAACCGCCCGCCCGGATAGTCTTGGCGGCGCAGTTGCTGCATTCCCAGGACCTCGGTATAGAAAGCCAGCGAGCGGTCGAGATCGCCAACGCGCAACATGGTGTGCAGAATTCTCATCGGTTCTCCTTGCCAGTTTGGATGATTGGACTGCGGCCGCTTCTTCCGGCGTCTTGGCTGCAGCGCAGCGACGCACCGGCAGCGCGGGGAACTCGCGGGGCAATCACCCCTTCATAGACATGACGATACACGAGAAGCCCGGCGTGTGCTGTGCGTGGTTAGCGTCCGCGGCCTTCTTGCGCAGCGCGAGCGATCGGAATACCGTGTTTCTTCCGATCACCCGATCCGGAGCTGCGGCCTGTCGATAACATTCACCGTCGATGATGCCGTGCTTGACAGATTTGCAATGGAGGTTTCAAGCATGAGGAAAATGGTCATCTCTCTGGCGGCGATTGCAGTTGCTGCCAATGGGCTTTCAGGTTGCGCCAACATGAGCGAAACGCAGCGCGATACAGGAACCGGAGCTGCCATTGGGGCCGTCGCGGGGGCGGTTATCGGTCGCGCTACGGCAGGCGGCAACAAGGGCCGCAGTACCGCCACGGGTGCGGCCATCGGGGCCGCGGCCGGTGCCGCCGGCGGTTATTTGTGGTCACAGCGCATGCAGCAACAGAAGGCCTCGATGGAGCAGGCCACGCAGGGTACCGGCGTGGCGGTGTCACAGACTGCCGACAACCGACTCAAGCTGGACATCCCGAGTGATATCTCCTTCGATGTCGGCCGTTACGATATCAAGCCGAACATGAGCCCTGTGCTCGACGGCTTTGCCACGAGTCTGAACCAGCATGCGGTGACCACCGTGACCATCGTCGGACACACCGACAGCACGGGCAGCGATGCGATCAACGACCCGTTGTCAGTCAACCGTGCCGCCGCGACGCGCGACTACCTCGTCGCCCGCGGCGTAGCCAGCAACCGTCTCGCCATTGATGGCCGTGGCGCGCGCGAGCCGGTGGCCGATAACGCCAGCGCTGCCGGGCGGGCGATGAACCGCCGCGTGGAGATATTCGTTGCCGAGCCGGCGCGCTGAGCAAGATCGCGGTGCTGGTCGAGATCGGCTATCCCGGCCGAGTGACTACCAGCGTGGGCAGGTCACCGCGAGTCGTTTCAGTTCCTGCCGTGCAGCTCGATAATCGGGGTACAGCCCGGCAAGGATTTCCCAGAAGCGCGCGCTGTGGTTCATCTCGCGCAGGTGCGCCAGTTCGTGCGCCACGACATAATCGATCACCGCTGGCGGGAAATGGACCAGCCGCCAGTTGAGGTGGATGCCGCTGCGCAGGCTGCAACTACCCCAGCGTGTTTTCGCCGACGACAGCGACAGCCGTGGCGGCGTCACGCCGAGCAGTGGCGCGTAGTGAGCGAGGCGCTCGGCGAAGTGCTCGCGGGCTTGTTCGCGCAGCGCCTTTTCGAGCACGCGCGCGGCCTCGGTCGGCGCGCGCAGGCACAGGGTGAGGGTCGGCTCGCTGGCCTGCAGATTCCAGACGCAGCGATTGGCGCCGATGGCGAGGCGGATGGTGAGCGGCTTGCCGAGCATGGGCAGCTGCACGCCGTCGCGGATGTGCAGGGCTTCGGGCGGGCGGCGAGTCGACCATTCGTCGAGCTTCTCGCCGATCCACTGACCGTGCTGCTGGAGCATCGTTTCGACTTCTCGGAGCGAAGCCCGGCGTGGCGCGCCGACGCGCAGGCCGCGGTGGTCGATGGTCAGGCCGATGGTGCGCCGGCTGGCCCGGCGTAAGACGTAGGAGACCGTGCGCTCGCCCAGTTCGATGCTGCCTGCGGTTTCGCCGGCGGCCAGTGAATGCGCGCCGGGGGTGGCGGCTTCAGGCGGCGGCCACGGCATCTGCGTCAGAGGCGGCAGGGGCGGGCGGCGGGTAGCGATGCGGTGACAGGCGGCGCATTTCTTCCTCAATCCAAGCCGCGGCCAGGGTGTTGATCCTGGCTGCCGATTTCTCGGCCGGGTCGATCGGCGGGCCGACGCTGACGGTGATCAGGCCGGGCTTGATCCGGAAGACGTTGCGTCCCCAGATTTCGCCGGCGTTATGCGCGACCGGTACCACCAGGACGCCGGCGCGTAGCGCCAGGTGCGCGCCGCCGGGCTTGTAGCGACAGGTCTCGCCGGGCGCAACGCGCGTGCCTTCGGGGAAGATCACCACCCAGTAGCCAGCCGCGAGACGGTCACGTCCCTGGTCGAAGATCTGCTTGAGCGCGTCCTTGGCCGCCGCACGGTTGATCGAAATCATCTTCAGCGCCGCCAGGCCCCAGCCGAAGAAAGGCACCCGCAGCAGCTCTTTCTTGAGTACGAAGACCAGTGGCGGAAAGATTTCCTGCAGGCCGACCGTCTCCCAGGCTGCCTGGTGCTTGGCAAGCACCACCGACGGCAGCGCGGGAATGTTCTCGCGGCCGATCACCCGGTAGCGGATGCCCAGGACATAGCGCGAGAGAGCCATGAAGCCGCTTCGCCAGAAGGCAATGATCGCGTAGCGCGCAGCGATCGGCAAGGCGATGGCCAGCGAGACGAGCACCCCGAAGGGGATCGTCCATACACTGACCAGGAGCAGGAACAGCGTGGACCGGATGACGATCATCACGACGAGAGCAGGATATGTTCGGTGGCCGCCGCCAGATCAGGGAAGACCAGGGTGCCTTCCGGTAGGCCGCCGGCCTCGACGGTCTGCGCGCCCAGTCCGGTCAGTACCAGTAATGGCTGTGCGCCGACCGCCGCGGCAGCGAGCAGGTCGCGCAGGGTGTCGCCCACCGCCGGGACGCCGGTCAGATCGACATTGAAGCAGCCGGCAATGCGCGCGTACATGCCCGGCTTGGGTTTACGGCAGGCACAATGTGCATCGACCGAATGCGGGCAATAGAAAATGGCATCGATGCGGCCCCCGCAGCCCTGCACGGCGCGGCACATCTTGTCGTGGATGGCGTTCAGCGTGTCCATGTCGAACAGCCCGCGACCGACGCCGGACTGGTTGGTCGCCAGCACTACCTTGTAGCCGGCCTGATTGAGGCGGGCGATGGCTTCCAGGCTGCCGGGGATCGGTCGCCACTCGGCCGGCGACTTGATGAACTGCTTCGAGTCGTAGTTGATGACGCCGTCGCGGTCGAGGATAACGAGTTTCATACGGCCAGCTTTGCGATGTCGGCGACCGCGTTGAGCTGCTCGAAGAGCGCTTTCAGGAGCCCCAGGCGGTTGCCGCGCAGCACCGGCTCGGGAACATTGACCATTACTTCCTCGAAGAAACGGTCGACCTCGGCGCGTACCGAGGCCAATACTTTCAGCGCCTCGGCGTAGTCCTCGTTGGCGACGTGCGACTTGACCAGCGGGGCGATCAGCAGCACGCGCTCGAAAAGCGCTTTCTCGGCGTCTTCTTCGAGCAGCGCGATGTCAGGTTCGGGCAGCTTCGCATCGGCCTTCTTCAGGATGTTGCCGATGCGCTTGTTGGCTGCGGCCAGAGCCAGTGACTCCGGCAGCTGCTGGAACTCGCGTACCGCTGCCAGGCGGGCGGGAACCCGGTCGATGCGGGTCGGTTGTTGCGCCAGCACCGCTTCGATCACGTCGATCGAATGGCCGGCCTCTCTGAGCGTGCCACGCAGACGGTCGAGCATGAAGGTCAGCAGCGGCTGCTCGACTGGCTCGAACTTGATTCCCTGGCTGCTCAGCGCCTTGCTCGCCTCGCCGATCAGTTCCGCCAGATCGAGTGGCAGCGGCGTCTCCATCAGGATACGCAAGACCCCGAGAGCGGCGCGGCGCAGGCCAAAGGGATCCTTGTCGCCGGTCGGTAGTTGTCCGATGCCGAAAAAGCCGACCAGGGCGTCGAGTTTGTCGGCCAGCGCGGCGGCACAGGCGATGTTGCCCTGCGGCAGGGCGTCGCCGGCAAAGCGCGGCCGGTAATGCTGCTCGACGGCGTCGGCCAATTCCGGCGAATTGCCTTCGTGTAGCAGGTAGTAGCGGCCCATGATCCCCTGCAGCTCGGGGAATTCGCCGACCATGTCGGTCAGCAGGTCGACCTTGGCCAGCAAGCCAACGGCTTCGGCGACCTTGCCGTCGGCACCGAGCTTTTCGGCAATGCCGTGCGCGATCCGACCCAGGCGCTGGGCGCGGTCGCCGAGCGAGCCGAGTTTATTGTGATAGACGACGGCGCCAAGCCGCATGGCGCGGGTGCTGAAACCGTTCTTGCGGTCCTGGTTGTAGAAGAAGCGCGCATCGGCCAGACGCGGGCGAACGACACGTTCATTGCCGCTGACGATGGCGCTTGGATCGTCGACCTGCATGTTGGAGACGATCAGGAAGCGGTTGCGCAGCTTGCCGTTGCTATCGAGCAGCGGAAAGTACTTCTGGTTCTGCTGCATGGTCAGGATGAGGCATTCCTGCGGCACTTCGAGGTATTCGGCCTCGAACTGGCCGGCATAGACGGCCGGCCATTCGACCAGCGCCGTGACCTCGTCGAGCAGGTCCTCGGCAGGGTTGATGCGGGCATCGAGACGCTTGGCGGCAGCGTCGAGCTGTGCGGCGACGACGGCACGTCGTTCGGCGAACGCGGCGATGACCTTGCCGGCAGCGAGCTTGTCGACATACTCGGACGGCTTGTCGATGACGATTTCGCCGGCGGACAGGAAGCGGTGGCCGAGCGTGACTCGGCCGCTGCGCAGGCCGAGCACTTCGCCTGCGACGATATTTTCGCCGTGCAGGAGGATCAGGCTGTGTACCGGGCGCACGAACTGGTGTTCCGAGTCGCCCCAGCGCATGACTTTCGGAATCGGCAGCTTCTTCAGCGCCTGGGCGACGATTTCGGCCAGATGCGCGTCGAGCTGCTCCCCTTTTTTCTCGATGCGGGCGACAAAATACTCGCCCTTGCCGTCAGCGGCCTGGTGCAGCTGTTCGAAGCTGACGCCGGCCGAACGCATGAAGCCGGCGAGCGCTTTCGTCGGCTGGCCGGCTGCGTCGAGCGCGCTGCTTACCGCCGGGCCCTTGCGTTCGAGGACGCGGTCGGGCTGGCGCGCGGCGACAGCGGTGATCGACAGGGCCAGGCGGCGCGGGGTGGCGTAGGGCGTGCACACGCTATCGTCGGTGGCAAACTCTTGCGCTTTCAGGGCCGAAAAGACGGCGTCGGCGAATGCTTCGGAGAGCTGTCGCAAGGATTTCGGGGGCAGCTCTTCGCTGCGCAGCTCGATCAGGACCGTATCGTTCATCTCATTGCCCCTCGTCGCCGGTGGTCGTTTTGCACATCGGGAAGCCGAGGGCCTGGCGGGAATCAAGGTAAGCCTGCGCGACTTCGCGCGCCAGCGCACGTACGCGGCCAATGTAGGCGGCACGCTCGGTCACCGAGATGGCACCGCGTGCGTCGAGCAGGTTGAAGACGTGCGAGCACTTCATCACCATTTCGTAGCCGGGCAAAGCCAGGTTCGCGGCGATCAGGCGCCGGGCTTCGGATTCGTGTTCGCTGAAGTGTCGGAAGAGCATTTCGACATTGGCCTGCTCGAAGTTGTATTTCGACTGCTCGACTTCGTTCTGGTGGAAGACGTCGCCGTAGGTCACCCGGTAGCCCGGCCCTTCGGCCCAGACCAGGTCGAAGACGTTCTCCACTCCTTGCAGGTACATCGCCAGCCGCTCGATGCCGTAGGTGATTTCGCCCAGTACCGGTTTGCAGGACAGCGAACCGACTTCCTGGAAATAGGTGAACTGAGTCACTTCCATGCCGTCCAGCCAGACTTCCCAGCCGAGGCCCCAGGCACCCAGGGTCGGGCTCTCCCAGTCATCCTCGACGAAGCGGATGTCGTGCGCCGCGGTATCGATGCCGAGCGCGCGCAGCGAATCGAGGTAGAGATCCTGGATGTTGGCGGGTGAGGGCTTTAGCACCACCTGATACTGGTAGTAGTGCTGCAGGCGGTTCGGGTTCTCGCCGTAGCGACCGTCCTTCGGGCGGCGCGACGGTTGCACATAGGCGGCGTTCCAGGGCTCCGGGCCGATGGCGCGCAGGAAGGTCGCGGTGTGGAAAGTGCCGGCACCGACTTCGATGTCGTAGGGTTGCAGCAGCACGCAGCCCTGTTGGTCCCAGAAATTCTGGAGACGCAAAATGACTTCCTGGAATGTAGGCATGGGAGGGTTTTTGCACGAACGAAAAAAGGGGGATTTTACTTGGTTTCTGCCCGGACACGAATCGCTTTCGGCGCCAGAGTCGCACCCTGCCGAGCGCGGGTGCCGGCTTCCCTGCCGGCCACGTGGCTGCATTGCCGAGGGCGCCAGCCGGCGCCCGGCGGTCGAGCTAGATCATTCCGGCGTGCAGAAGCGCGGCTGCGTTGTCCATCCGCGTGGCCGCGTGGCTAGGCTCGCCTGATACGCCGAGAGGGCGACCAGTTGCGCATTGTCGTATTTTGCGATCAGCCGGACCATATCCGGATGCGCATTACCGCGTTTGCCATCACGGATTTCGGCCAGTTGGCGCAGCAGATAGGCGTAATGTTGCCCGGCGAGGACCGGGTAGAACTTCTCCTGCATGCCGTCACCGCTCAGGCCATGGCATAGGCTGCATTCCTTTTCAAAAAGCCTCTTGCCATAAGCGATCTGCTCGGCCGCATCTGGGGCTTGGTACTGGCCCGCGCCGCGAGGAATGCAGAGCGTTGCGATATAGCTTGCGACATCGGCGAGTGCCTGCGCGTCTGGCAGCTCGATGGCGAAGGGGTACATCGTCGGGTTGTCGCGGACGCCGGCACGAATATCGGCCAATTGCTTGATCAGCACCGTGCGGTGCTGGCCCGCCAGTTGCGGGATGCCGCCGTCCGGATTACCGCCGCCGTTCGGCAGGTGGCAGGCTGCGCAGTAGGCTTGGTAGGTGACCTCGCCGGCTTTGCTGTCACCCATCAAGGTCAGGGCCGCGTCCTTCTCGGGGTAGGCGGCGTTCCATTGGGAGTCCGGGCGCTTGCCGCTGACACTGACTGCTGTTTCTGGCGCGGCCAGAGCGAAGGGGGGAAATACAGTCAAAGTCAGAGATATGGCAACAATCAGTTCTTTGAACATCATTGCTCCCTCCGTGAAAACTGCTTTTGTTTCCGATTGGAATGCGCACTTCGTTTTACAGCATCGATTGCGCCGTGTAAACGAGATTCATTGTCAAGCAGAGAATGCGTCCGGCATGCCGGCGCACGGCTTTATCAATCGGCGAAAATCTGCGGATAAATAAACGCCCTTCGCGCCGCCTGTGCAAAAAATCACCAGGCCTTGCCCATCACGAGCGGGAAAAGTCGTTCACTATCCGAAGATTACGCAGATTTCCACAGATTAAAGCGGTCGGCGGAGCAGTGCCAGTAGCCCTGTCAGCAGCGCCGACAGGGTGATTGCCGGCCAGTTGCCGAAGCGTACGAAGGGGGTCGCACCGGAGTAGCCCTGCACTTCGTCGACCAGTGCACCGCGCGTGAAGGGAGGCAGGGTGGAACGTACGCGGCCATCGACATCGACGATCGCGGTCATGCCGGTGTTGGTCGCGCGCAGCATCATGCGGCCGCTTTCCAGGGTGCGCATCTGGGCAATCTGCAGATGCTGTGCCGGCGCCAGCGAGTTACCGAACCAGGCCACATTGGAAATGTTGACCAGGAGCGTCGCGGCCGGCAGGGCGCCGATGATCTCCTCGCCGAAGGCGTCTTCGTAGCAGATGTTCACGGCTACCTTCTGGCCGGCCAGCTGCAAGTGGGGCTGTCGTGCTGCACCGGCCGTGAAGTCGGACATCGGGATATTGGCCATGGCCATGAACCAGGCAAAACCTGGCGGCACGAATTCGCCGAAAGGCACCAGATGCACCTTACTGTAGCGCTGTGACGGCGTGCTGCCGAGACTCACCGCGGCGTTGAAGTATTGCCGTCCCTCGGCGACAGCAATGCCAAGCAGCAGTTCGCCTTGCTGGCGCAGGGCCAGCTTGCGCAACTCCTCGAGATACTCGGCGGGAATCTGGTCAAGAAAAGCGGGCAGTGCGGTTTCCGGCAGGATCGTCAGTTGCGCGGGGTTTTCCTGCGCCAACCGGTAGTAGGTGCGCAGCGAATCGGCGAAGCGCTCCGGACGCCATTTGATCTCCTGCGCGACATTGCCCTGCAACAGCGCCACTGACACGGGTTCGCCGATGGCCTGCGTCCAGCGCACTTCACGCAGCAAGGCGCCGGCGCCCAGGAGCAGGGCGAGAGCCAGCAAGGGCAGTGCCGGCAAGCAGCGCGTTCGCTCTTCACGGCCGCGCCCTGGCGCGCGCAGGGCGACGCGCAGCAACTCGCCAAACAGCGCTCCGCTGAGCGCTGCCGAAAGCGTTACGCCATAAACGCCGAGCAGTGGGGCGTAGCCGGCGAGCGGGCTCGGCGGGACATGTGCGTAGCCCGCAGCGAGCCACGGAAAGCCGCTGAATACCCAGGAGCGCAGCCACTCGGCCAGGGTCCACAGACTGGCGAAAAGAAGCACCCGCGGTAGCCAGCCGGCAGCGGCGAGACGAACGAAGAGCGCTCCGGCGAGCGCCGGAAACAGGCTCAGTACCAGGCAGAAAAGAAGCGTCGCCAGGCCGGCCAGCCACGCCGGCATGCCACCGAAGACGCTGAGGCTGACATAGACCCAGCTCACGCCGGCCAGGAACAGGCCGAAAGCAAAGGCCGCGCCGAGCAGGGCGCCGCGACGCGGGCTGCGCGCGCCCTCGGTCTCGGCGCCGA